>JAEAME010002427.1_pt1 | contig 10910 bp, 9 predicted proteins | sample 8958731 | NCBI WGS metagenome assembly JAEAME01 (sample SAMN16933194, study PRJNA681113) | bioreactor sludge metagenome | isolation source: anerobic bioreactor sludge (Control) | place: India:Bengaluru | collected 2018-10-24
CAGGGCTGCTCCTGCTCCTGGCCGGGAGGGTGCCTTTTCTGTGTCGGCTGCCGGGCGACATCACGATTCGACGTGGCAATGTGAGCTGTCATGTGCCGATAGCAACTTCGATCCTGCTCAGCCTGCTGTTGACACTCGCGCTCAACCTGATCGCTCGCTTGCTGCACAAGTGACAGCACAGCTTCGCGCCCGCATTGGGTCTGCTCCAAATCTCGTCGATCGTGACGTAACACTCTCGTCGCAGTAGGTTGTCCATGTCGGTTGACATAGCTACGCTATCCAAACTGCCCTTCTTCTCGCGTCTCGGCACCGAGGCTCTGCAACGCATCCTGCCTCGTGTGCGCGAGCAGACGCTGCACCCCGGGCAAGTGGCCGTGTGGGAGGGCGAGCCGTGTGCGGCCGTCTATTTGGTGGTGCACGGGCTGGTGCGCACAAGGCGCATGTCTCTCAACGGTCGGGAGCACGTGCTGGCTTATCTTGGACCCGGCGAGGCGTTTAACCTTGTGCCGGCGCTTGACGGCGGGCTCAATCCGGTGACTGTTGACGCCGTGACAACGACAACTCTGTGCCGGGTACTCTGCGCCGATTGCCGCCAGATTCTGGCCGACCACTGCGAGCTGGCTCATGGAGTAATGGAGCACCTGGCGCATGAAGTCCGCCATCTGAGCAACATGGTCGAGGCGCTGGCCCTGCACTCGGTGCGAGCGCGGCTGGCGCGCTTTCTGCTGGACTATGCTCAGGGCCGGGCGCCTGCGCGACAGTGGACCCAGGAAGAGATCGCCGCGCACATTGGCACCGTGCGCGAGATGGTGGGCCGCACCATGCGCGACCTGTCTCAGGACGGCCTCATTCGCCGCGAGCGCGGCCGCATCGTCGTTCTTGACCCGGTCGGCCTCGATCGCGAAGCGTCCGGCGAGTGATCTCATCGTGTGATTTTTGACGTGAGCGGTTAGGACGGGAGGACAAACCACTCAAGCCCTGATGCGCGTAAGGTTTCGCGACTGCCTGCGTCATATGTGTAGCAGCGCGTTCAATGGTTGCCTCCCGCCGGGATGGGGCATAGAGAGGTGGGGTTCACTTCTGCTCTCCTCCTTGTGCAAGGCCCCAGGGGTCTGCAAGATCCCTGGGGCCTTCACATTCATCCATGAGCTCTGAGCGGTGTCCCTTTTGCCGTTATGATCAGCATGGGCTATAATACTCGTAGCGCAACGAGGCGGATTCCCGATCTCGACGAAGGAGAGACAACGCAGCATGCTGGAAAGAATCTCACCCGAGTGGGATGAATCACTTGCCTCTGATCCACTCCGCTACTACGCAGTACCGGGCGACGCCACCGATCCGGGAGAGTACGCCTCGCTCTTTTGTGCCTTGCCGGCGTCCGTTCCCGAGCTGTGCCAGGTAGCGCAGGGCCTGCTGATCCACATCCTCGAGACCTGGCGCTATGGCATCGAGTTGCCCAGAGCACGCCAGGCCGAAGTGAGCATCGGCACCGTTGAGGGACTGCTCAGACGCATCCTGGAGCTTGACCGGCAGCCACTGACCGTCCGGCGACCGCCTGAGAAACGTGCCGTGGCCACCTGTCACGATTTCTCCATCATGCTCTGTGCCATGCTGCGCTCCCAGGGCCGGCCTGCTCGCGCCCGGGCAGGGTTTGCCGCCTACCTGATGCCTGGGAAGTACACCGACCACTGGGTCTGCCAGTACTGGAACGGGGCAGAGGGGCGTTGGGTGACCGTAGATGCTCAGCTTGATTCCCTCCACCGCCAGGGTTATGGCATCGTCTTTGATCCATGCGACGTGCCCGAGCAAGAATACCTGCCGGGGGCGCGTGCGTGGCTAGAATGCCGCGACGGACGCATGGATCCGCAGGCCTTTGGTTTCTCTCGCTGGGCAGGGATGGGTTACCTGCGACATGTCCTGCTGCGTGACCTGCTGGCACTGAACAAGAGAGAAAGCTTGCCCTGGGAGGATGCCGGGCTACCGGCGGGAGATGAGAACGGGATCACGGACGAGGACCGCGCTCGACTGGATGACGTCGCTGCGCTGTCACGGGCCGAAAATGGGGGATTTGCCGCCCTGCGCGCTGCATACGATGAGATCATGCATCACAGGCGCCCTCCCGACTGGTACCCCTGGCGGCTGGACGACGTCCAGAGCCTCAATTTGCGCTACAGCTAGACAGCCGGGTTGGACACCGGGGCAGCTCGTGCCGTTGGCCGGTTTGTGCTTTTTCTGCCGATGTGTTGTATTATATGGGCGCAGGCGGAGACGAGGCCGTCTTTGTCCTACGGTACCACCTGACAATGATGATCCAGGGAGGAGTTGCAGTGAACCCATTTGAGCAGGCTAGGGAGCAGTTCGAGCAAGTAGCCGACCAGCTTGAGTTGTCGGAGGGAGCCCGCGAATTGCTGCGTTGGCCGCTGATAGAGATGCATTTTCGCATCCCGGTGCGCATGGATGACGGCTCGCTGAAGGTCTTTGATGGCTTTCGTGTGCAGCACAACAATGCCCGCGGACCAGCCAAGGGCGGCATCCGCTTCGCACGGAACGAGACCCTTGACACCGTGCGGGCCCTGGCCATGTGGATGACCTGGAAATGCTCTGTGGCGGACATCCCGCTGGGGGGTGGCAAGGGTGGTGTGGTAGTCGATCCCAGCACTCTATCGAAAGGTGAAGCGGAGCGCCTCTGCCGCGGCTGGGTTCGTGCGGTTTGGAAGAACATCGGCAGCGATGTGGATATCCCGGCGCCGGATGTGGGCACTACGGCGCAGATGATGGGATGGATGATGGATGAGTACTGCCGCCTCGTTGGCCACTACAGCCCCGGTGTCATTACCGGCAAGCCGTTGAGTATCGGGGGGAGTGTGGGGCGCAATAGCGCCACGGGCCTTGGCGTCGTGGTCACTGTGCAGGAGGCACTGAAGCACCTTGGCCTTGATCCGGTTCGCTGCACCGCGTCGGTGCAGGGCTTTGGCAACGTCGGCCAGTATGCAGCGATCAATTTTGTGGAGAGGCTGGGTGGCAAGGTTGTCGCCATCTCATGTTGGTCCCCGTGCGAACGCTGCTCCAAGACCATCGTCAAGAACGACGGTCTCGATCCGCGCTTCTTGCAGTCGATCACGGATGTCTATGGTACGGTGGACCTGGAAAAGGCCGCTGCCGCGGGCTATGCCATCGAAGACGGAGATGTCTGGCTGTCGAAGGATGTGGACGTGCTGATCCCGGCTGCCATTGAGGGCAGTATCACTGCGGAGACCGTGCACAAAATTAGCTCCAGGGTCAAGGTCCTTGCTGAGGCAGCCAATGGCCCCACCACTCCCGGTGCCGACGCCGCGCTCGCCAAGAGCGACATCTTTGTGATCCCGGACACTCTGTGCAACTCGGGTGGCGTGACGTGCTCTTACTTTGAGGGTGTTCAGAACGAGGCCAACTTTTACTGGACGGCGGAAGAAGTGAACACCCGGCTGGTGGAGAAGATGACCTCTGCCTTCCACAGTGTCCTGGACATGGCCAAGGAGCGTAATGCGTACATGCGTAATGCCGCGCAGATGATTGCGGTGGACCGGGTGGTCAAGGCGATGGAGGCACGCGGCTGGCTCTAGCCGGCGACTCGACTGACCCGCGCTCCTTCTTTGGACCTGGCTCAGTCGTATTCTGGGTATCAAAGGGCACCCCTCGAGCAGGATTTGCCGGGGTGCCCTTCTTTTGTGTTGAGCTGGCTCCATCGAGGATCAGTCCTTGACCCCCGCGGCCGTATCAGGCGCTATCCCGGGGTCGTCCCTCAGCAGCCTCATGCCGTTGAGCGTGACCATGAGCGAGGTCCCCATGTCGGCAAAGACGGCCATCCATAGCGTCGCCATGCCGAAGAGAGCCAGAATCAGGAACACCCCCTTGATCGCCAGGGACAGCCCGATGTTCTGCTGGATGTTCCGCAGCGTCCGCCGCCCGAGGCGGATCACATAGGGGATACGCTGCAGGTCGTCCGCCATCAGCACGATATCGGCCGTCTCCAGCGCCGCATCGGTTCCCGCCGCACCCATGGCGATGCCTACCGTGGCCCGTGCCATCGCCGGCGCATCGTTCACTCCGTCGCCGATCATCACCACGTTGCCACACCTGGCCAGTAGCGCCTCCACTGCCTCTACCTTGGCCTCCGGCAGCAGGCCTGCCTGTACCTCGCCAATGCCAACGGTCTGGCCAATGGCCTGCGCTGTGCGCTCGTTGTCGCCGCTGAGCAGCACCGTGTGCCGGATACCCAGGTTCTTCAGCTCCCGCACCACACCACTGCTAGCCTCGCGCACCCGGTCGGCCACGCCGATGAGGCCCAGCACGTCCCGCTCATTGCCCACCAGCACGGCCGTCTTGCCCTGGGCTTCCAGGGCTTCCACCTGCCGGCAAACGTCCCGGGCATGGGGCACACGCTCGGTAAACAGAGCGTGGTTGCCCACGTAGTAGGTGTGGCCATCCAGCCGCGCCTGGCCACCGTGCCCCACCAGTTGCTGGTAGTCGGTGGTGGGCAACAGGGCCAGCTTGCGGCGCCGGGCCTCCTCCGCGATAGCTCTGGCTACCGGATGCTGTGAATGGGAGTCAATCGAAGCGGCCAATGCCAGCAGCCGCTCCGGCGTCTGGTTAAGGCCGTTGGCCATGCCAACCAGTGGCACATGGCCGTTGATGACCTGCACGTCTGTGACTGCCGGCCGGCCTTCCGTTAGCGTGCCGGTCTTGTCAAAGGCCACCGCACAGCTGCGGGCGATGGCCTCCAGATGCGCACCGCCCTTGATCAGCACCCCGCGACGCGCTGCGCTCGAGATGGCCGAGACAATTGCCACCGGCGTGGAGATGACCAGTGCGCACGGGCAGGAGATGACCAGCAGCACCAGCGCGCGGTAGAACCAGGTCGAGAATGGTGCTCGCAGAAGCAGCGGAGGGAGAACGGCGATGGCCGCCGCCAGCGCGATGACGGCCGGCGTGTAGTATCTGGCAAATGTATCGACAAAGCGCTGCGCCGGGGCGCGCCGTCCCTGCGCCTCCTGCACCATCTGCACGATTCGCGACAGGGTGTTGTCACGCGCCAGCTTGGTGACACGGATGCGTAGAGCACCGTGTCCATTGATCGAGCCGGCGTAGGCCGGCGACCCCGGCCGGACGTCCACCGGAGTGGACTCGCCGGTGATGGGTGCCTGGTCTACCGCCGACTGGCCTTCTTCGACGCTACCATCCATCGGCACGCGCTCGCCTGGCTTGACCTCGATCAGGTCGCCGACTTGCAACTGCTCGACGGGCACGCGGTCGGAGTGATCGCCATGGATACGTGTCGCCTCCTTGGGTGACAGCTCGATCAGCTTGCGGATCGCATTGCGGGCACGATCCATGGTCATTGCCTCCAGGGTGTTGCCGAAGGCGAACAGGAACATCGCCGTGGCGCCTTCTTCCCACTCGCCGATGGCAATGGCGCCCACCGCCGCGATGCTCATCAGCATGTTCATGTCCAGGCTGTGGGTCGTGCGCAAAGCCGCCCAGCCGCTCTTCGCGATGTAGTATCCGCCAGTCAGGATGGCCGCGGCAAAGGCGCCGTTCGCAGCCCATTCCGCTGCGTGCAGGGCGTGCAGCAACATGCCTATCGCCCAAAAGACGCCGGCCGTCACGGTCAGGACCGTCCGCCGGTTCTCGTACAGGCGCCTGCGCCAGTCACGTCTCAAGGACGCAGCGGCTTGTACGGCTGCCTCCGGCAGGCGAGCGGTGTAGCCCAGCTCTGCGGTCTGCTTGATTACGGCCTCGCGCACATCATAGCCGGGCAGGGCTTTGACCTGCATCTGCGCGGCCATCAAGTTCACTCGGGCCTCCAGGACGCCCGGCAGCTTGCCCGCCGCTTGCTGCAGATGGGCGGCGCAGTCGGCGCAGTCCATCCCGCTGACCTCAAACGTCAGCTCGGCGCCTGGTGCCACGTCGTAACCCAACTCGCGAATGCGGGCCAGGATCGCGGTCAGATCAATATCCTCCGTGTCGTAGTCCAGGGCCAGGGAAGAGGCGGCAAAGTTCAGGGTGACCGCCATCACCCCCGGCAGTTGTGCCACCCCTCCCTCCAGAGCTCGCGCGCAGTCGGCGCAGTCTAGTCCGGTGATGGGGAGTGTAATGGATTCCCTACTTGTCATCCAGTATGCCTCGTGAGAAAAGTATCTGGCGCCGAACAGCAGTCGAGGATCCCCGGTCTGCGTCCCTCAGTGCATCGACAGGGACGACTGCCGGCTGACAGCTACTAGCCGTGTCTGATGTGGTCCAGGCCTTCGCCAAACAGGGAAGAGACGTGCTGATCGTCCAGGGCGTAGTACACAACCTGACCTTCTTTGCGCCGCTTGACCAGATGGAGCTGGCGCAGAAGGCGCAGTTGGTGGCTGATCGCCGACTGGCTCATGCCCAGCGTGGCGGCCAGGTCGCACACGCACAGTTCGCCTACCCACAGCGCCGAGATGATGCGCACGCGGGTGGCGTCCCCCAGAGCCTGGAAAAGCTCTGCCAGCTGGCTGGCCGCCAGCTCGTCCAGCAATTGTGCCTGCGCCTGGCGCACCATTTCCGGGTCGATGTGTTCGATTTCACAGCGATCAAGGTCTTCCGTCATTGTCGTTCACCTGTAGATGAATATATGAGCAATTGTTCATATACTAACACGAAATTCGGCAAGTGTCAAATCAGGCGTCACACGAGATTGAACTTGAAGCCGCCGGCGGTTGTATCATATCTGGCGGGTAGAATCGTGGTTGTCCATGTGCACTGCACGACAAGGAGGCAGAATGCTGCGCTATGTTCTTCGTCGCTTGCTCTGGCTCATTCCGGTTCTGTTCTTCATCTCCATCATCACGTTCTCGCTCGCTCACGCCGTACCCGGTGGTCCTTTTGATCGCGAGCATGCGTTGCCGCCTGAGGTGGTTGCCAACCTGACCAGGTACTATGGTCTGGACCAGCCGGTGTGGAAGCAGTACGTGAAGTACATGGGCGACGTGGTACTGCGTTTTGACTTTGGACCGACGTATCGCTCGCGCGGCCGCAGTGTGAATGATATCTTTGCCGATCACCTGCCCGTGTCGGCGCAGCTCGGCCTGGTCGCCTTGCTCATGGCGCTGTGCATTGGCGTGCCGCTGGGGATCGTGTCGGCGCTGAAGCAGAACACCGTATGGGACTATATGGCCATGGGCGTGGCCATCGTTGGCGTATCGGTGCCCAGCATCGTTCTGGCGCCCCTGCTCATTCTCGTCTTTGCGCTCGGGCTCGACTGGCTTCCCGTGGCGGGGTGGGGCACGCCTGCGCAAATGCTGCTCCCGGCTCTGGCGTTGGGCTTGAGCCAGGCAGCCGTGATCGGCAGGCTGACAAGGGCCAGCATGCTGCAGGTGGTGCGCGAGGACTATATACGTACCGCCCGCGCCAAAGGGCTGGTCGAACGGGTAGTCATGGTGCGGCACGCTCTGCGGAACGCCTTCATTCCGGTGGCGACCATCCTCGGGCCCATGTTTGCCTTTCTGGTCACCGGTACTTTCATCGTGGAGCAGATCTTTGCCATACCGGGGATGGGCCGGTACTTTGTCACGAGCATCACCAATCGTGACTATCCGGTGGTGATGGGCACGATCCTTCTGTATGCGCTGGTCCTGGTGCTGGCGAACCTGGCGGTCGACATTAGCTATGCCTTCCTGGACCCGCGCATCCGCTATGCGTAGCCCTGGCCGGTGAGCGCCAACGTCCACAGCGCGTGCAGGGTGAGCCACTTGCTCGGCCGGCCCTTCTTTTCCAGATTGGCTTGCATCTGACCCTGCGGCGTGGATTCCAGAATCCATTTGCCGCCCGGCATGCGCTTTTGTTGCAGCGCCGCCAGCGCATCGCTCATGCGCTCATCGCGGTAACCGAGCCGCGCGAGCACCCACAGCCCGCGCAGGATGCTGTAGCCATAGAACCAGGGGAAGGCCAGTGTGAGCCAGTTGGCGTTGATGACCTCCCAGTTGCGATGGTCCGAGCGATACAGCCGGTGCATCAGTAGGAATTCGGCTCCCTTGGCGATAGCCTCGCGGATGGCAGGGGAGCGCATTGGCTCTGGTGTCTCCGCTAGGCCTTCCAGGGCAGTGATCGTGCCGTAAAAGCAGGAGTGTTTGTCGCGCAGATGCGCCTTCCAGTAGGGGCACAGCCAGCCCCCGTCCTGATTCTGGATCTGCACGAGCCAGTCGACTGCTCGTCGCAGGCGTGGATCGTCGCCATAGCCCAGCCGTGAGAGCGCGGCGACGACGTTGCCGGTAAGGCACGATAGAGTCTGCTGATGGATATAGTCGGCGACAAAGTTGGGCTCGGTGCAAGGTTCTTTGCCGCGTGCTTGCTGCCTCTGCGCGACATAATTGAACACACGCCGGGCGCCTTCCGTGCCACACTCGGCAAAGCCGCCATCCGGCTGTTGAAAGCGGAAGATGTAGTCGGTCGCCCGCTGCACGTGCTCGTCTGAACGGCTCAGTGACAGGTGCCCCAGGAGCATCAGGGTCCAGTACGTGGACTTGTACTTGGGCAGGTAGGGGTTGCTAGGGTCAAGCCAGTAGCCTCCGGCCTCCTGCCGGGCGAAGATGCGCTTGACCCAGGGTGAATGGGGGATCTCGGAGCGTGCCTCTTGTGCGTCAGCGTCGCGCTCGGAACGCCCCAGCAGGTGTCGCAGCGCCAGATAACGAACGGAGGGGTTCTCGGTCTCCAGAAGCCACGCCAATGTGCCGGCGGTCTCCTCAAGTTGCGAGTCCATCATTACCTCCTCGGTGTCAGGCGGTTCGCCCTCGCCAATCGTCCGCGACTACCTGATCAGCCCCTCACGCACCTCGGCGGAGGCGGATCAGTATGATCTCAGGCCGGGCGCCAAAACGCAAGGGTGGTGTGATAACCCCGATGCCATTGCTGACAATAACCGTTGTGAACGGTGTGCGCACGACTCCAGAACGGTACTTCTGGCCAAAGGCAGAGTTCGAGACGGGCGCCCACAGGCCAAACAACGTCACTTGTCCACCGTGGGTGTGCCCGCTGAGCACCAGGTCGACCGTGGCGCTCGAGATGCTCTCGGCATAGTCCGGATTGTGCGAGAGCAGGATGACGAAATCCTGCCCCTGAACGCCAGCCGTTGTCGCCGTGAGGTCCTGGGTGTGCTCCCACAGATCGCCCACTCCTCCGACCCTGATCCGTTCTTCGCCAAGAACAATCCACTCGGCGCGATTGTCCAACGCCACGATGCCCGCCTTCTCCATGCTCTGCCAGCTGAGCTCCGCATCATACCAGTGGTCATGATTGCCCAGGACACCGAACTTGCCCAGCGGTGCCTCCAGGTGCGCCAGTTCGGCGAAGCAGGAAGCAATGTAGCGACGCCGCAGGTGGGCATAGTCACCGCCCAGCAGGATCAGGTCGGGCTGCAGTGCGTTGGTCCGGGCGACCAGGTTCCTGACGCGCTCAGTCGAGAAGTATATCCCGTGGTGAATGTCCGTCAGGAAAGCGACCGTCTTGCCATCGAACGATGGCGGGATGTCCGGGTCCACGATCTCGACCTCGCGGACCGCGAGCCAGCGGGGTTCAATGGCGAAAGCGTAGGCCAGCGTCACGAGCGCGCCCAGTAGTATGACCAGCAACAGTCTGCTCATGCTGTCCTCTGCCGGAACGCCAGGGCCTCTGCCGGACGGTCGGTGCAGATTCGCGGGATGCTCAGGCTTGCAGTGAGCGCGAGTGATGCTTCGTCGTTCACATCCCAGGCGTGCACCTCAATGCCCGCTGACCGGATTGCGGACACCACCTGCGTTGAAAGCTGGGTTGGGTGCAGATGCACCGCTCCGGCCCGCGCGAACCGGCTGCGGTGGATGGCCAGGTGCGTCACGACATCCGGCTTCATCCAGCTCTCCGAGCGGGGCATGAGCAGATCCGTTGCCAGTCCCGGGCAGTGCCCCTGTATGGCCAGCAGTAGTGCCGGTTCGTACGATGTGAGCTCCATGCTACCCCAGAGAGAACGGTAGTCCTGGAGGACCGCGGCAATGACGCCCACACACTCGGGTTCCGGACCTTTGATCTCGATCTCCAATCCGATCCGCCCGCCGACGTCTTCGAGCACGTCGCGAAAACGCGGGATCGTACGGCCTCGAGCCCGGTCGTTGGCTGCTGCCTGAGCACTCTGCAACTCCTCCCACGTGTAGTCAAACACCGGTCCTGCCAGCCCGGCAGACTCGTCCAGGTAGAAGTAATGGTACACGACCGGCACACGGTCGCGCGTCAGGCGCACATCGAGCTCGACCGCGTCCGCGCCCAGCTCGATGGCGCGCCGGAATGCTGGCAGTGTATTCTCGGCGAATTCCGTGTGGACGCCGCGGTGGGCGGTGACTGCAAATGTCATCGATTGGTCCTTTCTCTTGTGCACCGCTCAACCCGCTGCGGGTGCAGAGCCCAGTATAGTCAAGGGGCGGCTCGCCGTCAACCGTATCGATGGGCCGGGCACGCCGGGGGTGTGATCGTTTTGCCTGTGCGCAGGTCAGCGCTATAATGGCGCAATCTATCCTGGAGGAGGAAAAGAATGCTGGAGCGCATTTTCCGTATCATCAAGCTTGACTTCCCTGTCTTTAAGGACATCGAGTCCGATCCCGGCGCCACCACGCAGGCGGCGATCATCGTCGCCGCGGCCAGCGTGCTCTCGGGCATCGGCTCGGCGTTCGCCTCGGACCGGCCGTTCATGGCTTTCATTGGCGCGGTCTTGAGCGGCGTCCTGGGGTGGATCATCTGGTCGTACGTGTCGCATTTCATCGGGGGTGTGCTGTACCAGAGCAAAGGCACGTTTGAGAACATGCTGCGTGTGCTGGGCTACGCGAACGCCCCGCAGTTGCTCGGCGTTTTGAACATTATCCCCTGCGTTGGTTGGATTGGTG
>JAEAME010002428.1_pt1 | contig 10909 bp, 8 predicted proteins | sample 8958731 | NCBI WGS metagenome assembly JAEAME01 (sample SAMN16933194, study PRJNA681113) | bioreactor sludge metagenome | isolation source: anerobic bioreactor sludge (Control) | place: India:Bengaluru | collected 2018-10-24
AGGAACTTTTTCGCCGAGGTCCTTCAGCGTCTTTTCTGCCGTGTAGACTGCGTTGTCAGCGGTATTACGGGCTTCGATCAGGTCACGGTGCTTCTGATCTTCTTCAGCATGATTTTCAGCGTCGCGGCGCATCTTTTCCACTTCTTCTTCACTCAAGCCAGAGGAACCGGTAATGGTAATGTTTTGCTGGCGGTTGGTGGCTTTATCCTTGGCGGTCACTTCCAGGATACCATTGGCATTGATATCAAAGATCACCTCAATCTGAGGAATACCGCGTGGAGCCGGGGGAATGCCATCCAACGTGAACTTGCCCAGCGATTTGTTATCGGCTGCCATGGTGCGTTCACCCTGCAGCACGTGAATTTCGACCGAGGTCTGGCTGTCCGAGGCAGTGCTGAAGACCTGGCTGTCACGGGTTGGGATGGTGGTGTTGCGTTTGATCAGGGGCGTTGAAACGCCGCCGAGGGTCTCGATCGAAAGCGTCAGAGGAGTCACGTCGAGCAGGAGCACGTCTTTCACATCGCCGCCTAAAACGCCTGCCTGAATGGCAGCCCCAATGGCGACCACTTCGTCCGGGTTGACGCCCTTATGGGGTTCTTTGTTGAAGAACTGGCGTACGGCATCCTGCACAGCCGGCATACGGGTCATGCCGCCCACCATCACCACTTCGTCAATCTCGCTGGGTTTCAGGTTGGCATCATTCAAAGCCTGTTGAACGGGTTTAAGCGATTTTTGGATCAGATCACCAGTCAGTTGTTCCAGTTTGGAGCGGGTCAGCGTGGTGACAAGATGTTTGGGACCCGAGGCATCAGCAGTGATATAGGGCAGGTTGATCTCGGATTGCATGGTGCTGGAGAGCTCGATTTTCGCTTTTTCCGCGGCTTCCTTGAGGCGCTGCAGTGCCTGGCGGTCTTCTCGCAGGTTGATGCTGTTTTCCTTCTTAAATTCATCTGCCAGCCAATCGATGATGCGTTGGTCAAAATCGTCCCCGCCCAAAAAGGTGTCACCTGAGGTGGATTTCACCTGGAACACACCTTCGCCAACCTCCAGGACGGAAATATCAAAGGTTCCTCCGCCGAGGTCATAAACTGCAATAATTTCGTTTCGGTCTTTCTTGTCCAGCCCGTAAGCCAGCGAAGAGGCGGTCGGTTCGTTGATGATGCGCAGCACTTCCAGCCCGGCAATTTTGCCGGCGTCTTTGGTGGCATTGCGCTGAGCGTCGTTGAAATAGGCAGGCACGGTGATGACAGCCTGGTTGATCGGTTCACCAAGATAGGCTTCGGCATCACGTTTGAGTTTGCCCAGAATCATGGCAGAAACTTCAGGAGCAGTGTAGTCTTTGCTGTCCAGGGAGACGCGCACATCGCCGTTGGAGGCACTGTTGATCTTGTAGGGCACAATGCTCATCGCTCTCTGCACTTCTGGATCGTCCGTTTTGCGACCCATAAAGCGTTTGATCGAGAAAATGGTATTCTCGGGGTTGATGATCGCCTGGTTGCGGGCAACGCGACCTACCAGCCGTTCACCATTTTTGTTGACTGCCACTACAGACGGAACCAGACGTTCACCTTCAGCAGAAGGGATCACCACCGGTTCGCCGCCCATCATGACTGCGGCAGCAGAGTTGGTTGTTCCTAAGTCGATACCAATAATTTTTGACATTGCTTCTCCTATTTCGCGACCCGAACGAGGGCAGGTCTGATGATTCGATCTTTGAGTTGGTAACCAGTTTGGACGACTTCAATAATTTGTCCGTCTGAATACTGGTCGTTTTCTTCATGGGTGACGGCTTCCTGGTTGAGTGGGTCAAACAGATCACCGGGTTTGAGGTCGATAATGGTCACGTTTCTGGATTCCAGCGTTTTGACCAATTTTTTACGGATCAGATCGATGCCGGAAATCCAGTTGGCACAATCGGGATCAGAGGGGGTGTGGTTCAGCGCGCGCTCCAGGTCATCCATCACGGGCAGGAAAATTTTGATGTGATCGCCAAGCAGCCGATCGGCAAGGGCTGCATTTTCCTGGTCGATGCGGCGTTTATAGTTGGCAAAACTGGCGCGTTCACGCTGGAGACTATCCAGGTACTCATCAGCTTTGGCAAGGGCGGCGTCAAGTTCATTTTGAACGCCAGTTTCTTCCTCGAATAATTCTTCGTTTTCCTGGTTTTCGATGTTTTGTTTTTCTTCTTCAGTCATAAAATCCTCAATATGTTTATTGTTGGTTAATTTACCAAATTGTCTGAGACCAAACCGGACATCAACTCGGCAACATAGCGGAGTGTGCTGATGGTCTGGCTGTAAGGCATGCGCATGGGACCCAGGATGCCAAGGGCACCGGAAAGTTGATCGGGCACGCCATAGCGGGTCAGGATGACAGAGCAATTCTGCAGTTCCTGCCAGGTATTCTCACCGCCGATCAGCACCTGAACACCGCCGATTTCTTCCGTTAAGACCGTTCGTGCGATCAGGTCATCGAGCATAGGACGCTCTTCCAGCAGTCGCAGAGGTGATTTTATGGGGCTATATTCAGCAAATTCCGGCTCTGCTAAAACGTTGGTAAGCCCATCCAGATAGAGCTCGCCGGTAACCAGCTTGCTGGCTATGTTCATTTGATCAGCCACGGCTGCGATCACCTGATTGACGAGGGGATCGGACGCGAGAGGCATTCGTTTGATCTGTTCCAGGCTGGCATTTTCAAAAAGATGATTGATTTGTGCGGCGATCTGGGAGAGCTGCTCCTGGCTGCGGATACTATCCAGCGAAAGGATCTGCTGCTGGATCTCTCCACCAACCAAAACCAACACCATCAATACCTGGGAAGCCCGGGTAGCGATCAGTTCAAGGTGCTTGAAAGTCACCTTCTCGCTGTGGGGGGCGGTGACGATCGAAACCGCCTGGGATTGATTAGCCAACACTGAGGCTGCCAGTGGGAGCCAATATTCCAGCCCTTTCCGGGATTGATAGAATTGGTGGGCAATGGTGTTGCGCGTAGCAGTCGGAAGGGCGGTATGCTGAACCAGGTTGCTGACAAAAAAACGGTAACCATCTTCGGTTGGAACGCGACCTGCAGATGTGTGTGGCTGGCGCAGGAAGCCCAGCTCAGTCAGGGTGTTCATCTCATTCCGTACGGTAGCAGAACTGATTTTCAGGTTGTAGGCACTGATCAGGGTTTTGGACGCAACCGGCTGAGCCGTGCGTGTGTGTTCATGCACGACCAGGGAGAGAATGATCTTTTGTCGGTCAGTTAATTCGTTCATCTTTTCTCATGATTAGCACTCTCAGCCCGAGAGTGCTAAAATTTGCTTTTTAATGTTACCACGCGCTAATTTACTCGTCAAGAAAAGGATACAGGAGGTTGGTTAACTTTGTGTTAGAAGAATAAATCACGATCAATAACGTCCTCCCCTTTGGATCGGAATTCGAGTTTGATCAACACGATTCTTCGTACGGGAGGGCTCTATTGCCCTGTAAGGGTGCCTCCTCCCGTTGAAGTGATTAAGTTAAATCAGAACAACTTAACTTTTTCCGAAACTACCTGAACCACATGCCGGTCGATGCCCCCAAATCGATACTTATATTCCTCGTCTCCGCGCATCAGGTCAACCTCATCCAACCCTTGTTCGATCGCCCATTGGATCAATTTGACCAACAATACCCAACCGGGGGAAGCTTTTGAAAATTCTGGATCCCAACCCGTGTTGTAAACCCACAATTTGTTATCAAAGAAAAAATTCAGATACGCGGCAGCTTGTTTGCCATCCACCATCAGACTTGCCAGGTTTAACCGTCCGGCTTGGTGGGCAGCCTTGCCCAAACCAAACAAATATTGCTCTGTGACGGGATTCAAAAAAGCAGCTTTCTTTTCTTCGTTTCTCATCAGTTCAATAAACCTGCCCATATCCTCAGTGACATCATGGGAATTTTCTGAAAAGTTAAGCTCTACCTGGTAATCCCGCTCAATGTTCCGTTCTTTTCGGCGCACTTCGTGGCGCTGTTTTTTGTGAAGCGACTGAAGGTATTCCTCCCAGCTGGACGGCAGGTGGATGCTGGGCGAAGGCTGTAAGACTTTCATTTCATAGGTGCGCTGCTTGCCTTGACAAAGGCTTTCCAGCAGGGCAAGGCTGGGGGAATCGTCCTGAAAATTGGCTAAGTCCAGGTGTTTTGTGCTGAATTCATTGCTTACGTCAATAAAATCCAGCATTTGACTGAGAAAACCCTCCAGTTTTTCAGGAAGGCAGATGAAGTCAAGGTAATCCGTCACTTCAATTTGCCCAATAAAACGCAAAGCTGGCTCCAATCCGGACTCGTGAGAGCAAAAAAGCGGGGCGATGCCAACCAATCTGCCATCTTCCTGGGCAGTGATTATTTGGAGGGTTGCGTTGTCTTGATTCCACTCGCCCCCTCCCAGGTTCTGCCACCAATTGTGGAGATACCAAAATTCTAAAAATGGATAATGACGAAAACTGCTGGCTTGCAAGGTGTCCCATTTAGGTTGAAGGGCTTCCCATTCGTTCTCACTCGTTATAAGGCTCAATTCCATGCACGGAATTATACTCGCTGGCACGGATTGTGTACTGTATGCACCAGGTATTATTGCATTTAAGAGAAAAGGTGGCTCATGAAATTTGATCTCTCAGTTTTTCAGTCTGAACAACAGCCAGCGTCGATGTTGGGTTTTAACAGCCCCAAACAAAGAGCCAGAGGCAGGGAGGATGACCTGCTATTGGTATTCCTCAGTCCCAAGAGCCTTTCAGAACCTGCAGATTGGCTGAATAAGGAATTGCAGGAACATGTCAGCACCTTTTACAAGACCAGTGGATCTGTGACCAAGGCAATTCGGGTATTCGTGGATGGGCTTAACCGATCCTTTTTACAAGAAAATCATCACCTGGACACACCCGAATCCTGGCAGACGGCCAGCCTATCCTTGGGTGTGATCCATCAGGATACCTTGTTTCTCGCCCAGGTCGGAGCCAGCCAGGTGCTGGTGCTGTCTGACGGCAAAATTGAAACGTTTTTCGATGAGACCCTTGATCGGCGCGGCTTGGGGGTGGCTACAGTTACCAACCCACGCTATTTCCAGTTGACCCTGAGAGGCGGGGAAACCCTCATTTTCTGTTCACCCCTTGACCAGGAAATGACCGATTCAGAGGACCTTTCACTTCTGATCGGCGAACTAACGCTGCGGTCTGAAGAAAATCAGGCTTTGGGTATTGCACAGATTAGGATGGGTACCGGTCAGATCAGTAAAAAAGATCTCGACACTTTTCAATTTGCCTCGTTTTTGACCTTGGACCAGGGGCAGGTTGCTCCTGAACAAGAAACCGTATCGGAAGAAGTCCTGGCAGAACCGGAGATATCGGAGGAAGAGCAAGCCACCGATCAAAACCAGCCGAGTTTGGCGGAAAACCTGTTTGGTCAGGCAGTGTTCTATCCGGAACCGATCCAAGAGGAAATCGAAGAGCCGATAATTGAAACAGAGCCTGTCACGGAAGAGCCCGTAGCGGCAGTGATGGAAGAACCTGGAGAAACTGAGACTGAAGAAAATTCTGCCGAGCGCGAACACGACCGGCCTAATTTTGGGGCGATAAAAGATAAGGCTCTGCAGGGGGTGGCTTCAGGAGCAGGTTGGTTGCGTTCCGTTGAAGACAAAGCGGAGTCCATGGCGTCCGCCGGGAAACAAGTTGGGGTGGGCGAAGTGGGCAGCCATGGAAAAGACCTTTCTCCCCTTACTAAAGCATTAATTGCGATCCTGGTCCCGATTTTTGTCATTGTGATTGCCGCTTTGGTGTTTTTCAATCGCGGTGAGGACCATGAATACGCTTACTACCTGGCGCAAGCGCAAGCATCGGTCAACAATGCCGGGTTGATGCAAACCACGGAATTGCAGCGCGAAGGCTGGGAACAAGCCCTGCTCTGGTTGGATCAGGCTGCCTCCTACCAGGACACAGCCGAAGTGCAAGCTCTGCGCCTGAGAGCGCAAACCGCCCTGGATGACCTGGATGGAGCCCGAAGACTGCAATATGTGGCAGCTTTTGCCCCTTCCCTCTACCCAACCCTGGATATCGCTGCAATCATCTCTCTGAATAGCGACTTGTATCTACTCGACCAAACCAGCGGTTCGGTCAAGTATTTGCGATTGACCAATGCCGGCTATGCCATGGACAACGATTTTGTCTGCGGACCGGGCACCTACGAGAGTGTCCAGGTGGGAACATTGGTGGACCTGATCAGCATTCCGCTCAATAATCCGGCGAAGGCTCCCGTGATGGCGATCGATGCCGAAGGGAATCTGATTTATTGCTCACCCGGAACCAGCCCCAGTGCTGCCCACTTGCCCACACCGGAAATCGGCTGGGCATCTTTGAAGCGGATGGTGTTTGACAGCAACCGGCTCTACGTGCTTGATCCTGGCAACAAGGCTCTCTGGATCTATCGAGGGTTCACTGCCAACTTTAATAACGAGCCAGCGGTCTATTTTGACGAAGAATTGGTCGATCTTTCCAACGTGGTTGACCTTGAAGTGGAAGGAGAGGAATTATTCCTGCTCCATGCCGATGGGCACAGTTCGCACTGCCTGGCGTCTTTCGTTACAGGGATCACGACCTGTGATGATCCTTACCCTTATCTGGATGCGGGTATCAGCGGTGCCAACGTTGATTTTGCCACACTGAAGTTTGAGCAAATTGCCTATTCTCCTCCGCCAGATCCTTCAATCTATTATCTTGAAGCTGAAAAAGCTGAGCTCTACCAATTCAGCCTGCGCCTCAATCTGAATAAAGTCTTACGCTCGGGGGTCAGCGCGGGTGTCTTGCCAAAACAAAATGCAAGCGCGTTTTATGTCAGCCCCGACCGACGCGTATTTTTGGCATTCGGCAACCAACTTTACTATGCGGTTTTGCCTTGATTTAAGTACCGAACAACGCCATCATGGTGGGATTTCTTGTTTGGTCTTTGTGTCACGCCCGTTGTTATCTTCGGAAAAAATGAGGTTAAGAGATAATGAAAACTTTGGTCGTTGGGAATACAGGATTTTTGGGTTACAACACAGTACAAAGACTCCTGGAGCATGGATACGAAGTGACAGGTGTCTCACTGACACCAACGCCAGATGAGTTGTCGAATCTTCCACAGGTCAGGCAGGTTTTGGCAGATCTCAATCTGTTATCAGATGAAGAACTGTTGGCATTATTGGATGGTATGGAAGGCTTGATATTTGCGGCAGGAGCGGATGACCGTACCATTCCGGATGCCCCGGCCTATCCCTTCTTTTACAAGGCAAATGTTGAAAGTACTGCTCGTTTGCTGAGGCTTGCCAGGCAGGCAGGTGTGAAAAAAGCGGTGGTTTTCAGTTCTTATTTTGTCTATTTCGCTCGCAAATGGCCTGAGATGAAGTTGGGCGAAAAGCACCCCTATATTCGCAGCCGGTTGGCACAGATCGATGCCGCCAACCAGGCAGCCGGTGACCAACTTTCAGTAAGCTTCTTGTTGTTACCCTACATCTTTGGCGTGTTGCCAGGTAAAGTGCCTTTGTGGAAACCCCTGGTTGATTACGTCGGGAGTTGGCTGCCCTGGGTTTTCTACCCAGCCGGCGGAACTGCCATGGTCTCAGCTGAAGAAGTCGGTTGGGCGGCGGTGGCAGCGCTGGAAAGAGGAGAGGCTGGCATGGAGTATCCGGTAGTCTCGCACAACCTGAATTGGATTGAATTCATCGGCGGCATTCAGAAACACCTGGCAAAAGCCAAACCAGTAGTTACCCTGCCCAATTGGCTTGTAAAATTAGGTGCTTGGTTCCTGGAAGCTGGAATAAAAGCAAGGGGAAAGGAAAGTGGACTGGACCCTGTGGCTTTTGTGGATTTGCAGACAAAGAACTCTTTCTTGGACCCAGATTTTTCAAAGGACCGCCTGGGTTACGCTCATGGTGATTTTGATAAGGCGCTCAAGGATACCGTTCAAGTCTGTTCCAATTAAGAACTGCGCCGGAAAATTCTCTTCTACGGTACAATTCTGTCCATGAAACTCAGCCGCATGCTTGATCCTCGTGGCACAAAATATGCCTATCTTATCCTTGCGATGGTGCTTAACATCGCCTGGGCTCTGCTCTTTTTTAGTCTGGTGGATTCGATGATGCTGCGTTATGGCAGTTTGATGCAAGGGGTCGATACCACCTTGATGCTGGGCATTTTCCTTGGCTCGCTGACCATCGGCTTTCTGATCACCCTTATCGCAAAAGACCGACGCGGTCCCACCTATGGCATATACGGCGGTATAGCCGGGCTGGTCGTGATCGTTCTGATGACCTGGAAGTCCGGTTTGCTGGCACCCTTAGTTGGATTCATGGCAGTTTTTGGTGGGATCAATGGCGGCACGTTGGGCGAAATGTACCAGCAGATCCAGCGAAAAAAAAACAAGAAGTAAATCGAATTTATTTCTTAACCACATTAATTCAAAGAAATTGACCCTCCCCCTAGCCCCCTCCCATCACCCAACTGTGGGCTGGAGAGGGCGATAACAATAACCAGTTTCCTCTCATATCTTTGTTTGTTTGCGTAGGGCGGAATGAGGTGGGCGGGATAGTGAATGCACGTGAGCCTTGGACCCACCTCACTCCGCCGTTATGGGGATATAAATATTCTCAGCTCTCGCTGGTAGGCAGCCAAGGCATCTTCGGACCCTCGACACCCAGGTGTTCTGCCAGGGCAGCCCGCATCGCGGTGCGGTCGTCCCAATCGTATTCGGTGGTAATAAAGCACATCGACTGCTCGTGCCCTTTCCCAAGAGAGATCACCAGATCTCCCGGCTGTGCCAGGGCAATAGCCTTGCGGATCGCATCCCCCCGGTCTGCCACCCGTAGAAAATTCTGACCTTCCACCCCACCTGCAGCAACAGCGGCGTCCGCCATATCTTGCAGAATCGCATCCAACGATTCTGTTCGCGGGTCTTCAGCCGTCAGAATGCTCATATCTGCCCGTCTAATTGACTCAACAGGCATCATCTTCCGTTTTTCCCGGTCGCGCAGCCCTGCCGAGCCGAACACAGCGATCACCTTGCCTTGCGTGAGCGTGCGGGCGGTCTCCAGCGAAACAGCCAGGGCGTTGGGTGTATGGGCAAAATCGACAATGGCGGTGAAATTTTGCCCCAGGTCGATGCGTTCCATCCGTCCCGGGACGGTTTTTTGGGTCGCCAGGGCAGCCACAGCCCTCTCAGGCGGTATGCCCAATCCCTTGACGCAGGTTGCCAGTGCAGCCAGGCAGTTGGAGACGTTGTAAATGCCGATCATCGGGCTCTTGACCTTGTAGACCGAATCGTCGATGTGGCAATCGAAACTCAATTCAGTCGGTGTATTCACGATATTCTCAGCCCAAAGATCTGCCTGATTCAGGCGGGAATAGCTTAAGTGACCAGGGGGTGAAACGCGTTCCAAATAACCATAGGAGCGGTCATCTTTGTTCAATACCGCCAGGCGGGGGTTGCCGATCTTTTTCCGGCGGGTTGACCACAAACTTTCAAATAAGAGCCCTTTAGCTTCCAGGTAGTGCTGCCAGTCGCCGTGGTAGTCCAGGTGTTCATGGGTGATGTTGGTAACCACCGCGATGTCAAATTCACTGGCAATGGCGCGTCCCTGTGCCAGACCGTGCGAGGTGCTTTCCAGGACGCAGTGGGTCATGCCGGCGCGTACCATCTCTGCCAGGTAAGCCTGAATGGCAGGCGAATCGGGCGTGGTCACGTGAAAGCCCGTGTCAATTTCCTGGTCACCGATCAGGGCGTTCACCGTCGAGATCATGCCGGCTTGGATGCCGTTTTGGATCAGGATGTGGTGGATCATGCTGGAGGTGCTGGTTTTGCCGTCGGTTCCGGTCACGCCGATCATGCGCAGCTGGCGGGCAGGGAAGTTTTGCGTGGCGGCTGCCAGCCATGCCAGTGCCTTGCGTGGGTCGTCATCGATCTCGAGATAAGGTATGCCGAGATTCTTTGGTTCCGGTCGGTTGCTAACAATGAGGGCTGCCCCACGCTCAATAGCGGAGGGAATGTAGTCGAATCCGTCGAAACTCTCTCCTTTGATGGCAAAAAAAGCATCTCCGGGTAAAACCTGGCGGGAATCACTGGTGACTGCCCGGATCTTCACCAAGGCGATCTCTCCCTTGGTGATCACAGGAATCTTGGACAGCAAATTTGGCAGTAATTTGAGTCTTGGTCTGCGCATTAATTAACCTTTGGCTCCAATATATTTTTTACTCAAAATAATGAAAACCAGCACACAGAGAAGACCTGCACCGATCATGCTTAATCCCACGATGAATGAAGCGTTGGGGCTGAGACCGTTGGTCTGCCTGACCTGGAAGGGAATTTCAAAGGTCACCTGGGGTGAGATGGCGTAGGCACCGCTCAGATCGCTGCCGCCCAACCCCAATTGGATGCTTCCACTGATCTCTGATCTTCCAAAAGGTACGACCTGCCAGGAGAAGCTGCGACGACCACTTTCAAGTGGGACTAACAACCGTTTTTGTGGACTGATCACGCTGCTGCCGGCGTTAAATTCTGCGTCAAAAACATAGCCGTAAGCCAGATTTTGCTGGAGGGTGGGGTCAGCTTCGTAGGTGAGCATGATCTCATTTTTCTGATTAGTCAACAGCTCAGTAGGGTAGCTCACCATCACTTTCAGCGTTCCAGCGCTGCCGTGCGCCCAGTCGCTCAGGGTTTGCGCCTGGCTGGCGGTTTCGGTGGGTACAACGCGTCTCGCCGCGAAGGCTATCCCCATCAACAGCAGAGCGATAGCAAAAATGAGTAAAGTGATTGGTCGTTTCGTTTTCATGGTTCAGCCTATTTACAGATCTTGCCTCCATTTTACCCTCGAGATGCAAAACGGGGAAACCCCATCATTCGTCGAGGGCTGGCCTGCTTGCCCCGTT
>JAEAME010002429.1_pt1 | contig 10908 bp, 6 predicted proteins | sample 8958731 | NCBI WGS metagenome assembly JAEAME01 (sample SAMN16933194, study PRJNA681113) | bioreactor sludge metagenome | isolation source: anerobic bioreactor sludge (Control) | place: India:Bengaluru | collected 2018-10-24
AAATCTATTTGAATTTGTGATGTTCTTTGTTTTTGTCGTAAAGGATTTTAAGACCACGGAGTGTAAGGAACCCATCTACTTCATCGATTGTTTCAGAACCTTTGTAGATAAGGCTTGAAAAACCTCCCGTTGCAATAACGTAGGGATCCGTTCTGACTTCCGCTTTGATCCTTCTTACGATTCCATCAACGAGGCTCACATAACCATAGGTAATTCCGGCCTGCATGGCATGAACGGTATTTTTTCCGACGACATTCTTGGGCTGTATCAGTTCCACACGGGGGAGCTTCGACGCCCTCTCAAAGAGTGCCTCCAAGGATATCAACATACCCGGCGCGATACAGCCGCCCACGTATTCACCTTTCGGTGTCACGTAATCAAATGTTGTCGCCGTACCGAAATCGATGATAATAAGGGATTTCTTGTGCTTGTCATAGCCGGCAACGGCATTGACGATCCTGTCGGCGCCGACCTCTGAAGGGTTGTCATTGAGGATCGGCATGCCGGTCTTAATTCCCGGTTCAATAACCATGGGCGTGATATTGATGTATTTGCGGCAGAGGTTCTCAAAAGGGATGAGCAGGGGCGGCACAACACAGGAGATAACGGCACTGTCAATTTCACTGAGGCGTATTTTCTCAATGTACAGGAGGCTGTTGAGAAGGATCGCGTATTCGTCGACAGTTTTGTTCAGGACCGTGCTCAGTCTCCAGTGGTTCACAAGGGTGTCGTTATCATACACACCGAATACTATATTCGTATTTCCAATATCAATAACAAGGAGCATTTAGAACCTCACATCGCCGGCAATAATTTTTTGTGTTCTCCCGTCTATATTAAGAAGAATTGCGCCATCTCTGCTTAAACCCTCGCAAATTCCTCTATAGGATTCTTCCATTTGATTTATTTCCATGTATTTTCCTTTAATTGCCGCTCTTTCCTCCCAGATCCTGCATATTTCCTCTTCACCCTTATTCCTGAACAGAAGATAATACTTTTCCAGATTATTAAGAAGCATACCACAGAGAGGTACTCTTGCATATGTCTTTTTTGTTTCCATTGAGAGTGAGCTTGCCTTCTGCCGTATTTCTTCATCCATGTCATCGATATCCATATTGACGTTGAATCCGATGCCGATAATAACAAAACGCACCATATCCGCCTCGGTTGAGAGTTCAAGCAGAGTACCACACAGTTTTTTACCGTGCATGAGGACATCGTTGGGCCATTTGAGCACCGGTTTCTCGCCGGTCGTTTCTTCGATTGTGTCATATACCGCGAGGGATGAGAGGAATGTTACGGGATACACAACAGCAGGATGGATAGAAGGTCTCACGATAACGGAAAGATAGATGTTCTTTTCTATGGGGGAACACCATTTCCTCCATAACCGCCCCTTTCCTCTTTCCTGGGATTCCGCGACGACACATGTCCCCTCATCCTCTCCGGCAAGGGCAAGTTTGAACGCGAGAGTATTCGTGGAATCAACAACGTCACGGTGAATGATCTTTTTCCCCACAATCCCGGTATTACGGCATTCGTCTATTTCCCAGGCATAGAGCTTGTCGGGTGTTGTAACAAGCCTGTATCCTTTCCCTTTCAATTTGCTGATAACATAACCGTAGCGCTCAAGCTGATTTATGTATTTCCACACCGCTGTTCTCGACACGTTCAGTTTCTTCGCGATGTAGTCACCGGATATACAATCGTGTTTTTCACGCAGGAATTTCAACACTTCACTGATGTTATCCATTCTCTATCCTGTCGTAGTGCGAGAAATACATGGTAAAAGACGCCCTTCCCTGCGAGAGAGAACGGATATCCGTGGAATAGCCGAACATGTTCGTGAGAGGCGCCTTTGCCTGCACAACAGTTATTCTGTCTTTCGCTGCCACATCGGCAATCTGGCACTTACGTGCGTTGAGGTCCCCAATAATATCCCCGAGAAATTCGTTGGGTGTCGTTACGGTAAGAGACATAATCGGCACGAGCAGAACAGGACTTGCCTCGCTCGCGGCCTCACGGAACCCATCATACGCGGCCATCTTCAAAGTAAGCCGCGCGAATTCAGAATTGTTGAATGACCCGTCATGAATATCAACTTTTACGTCGGTAAGCTGATACCCCTTAAGCACGCCTATATTCGATGCCTCCATGACGCCTTCCTCGACGGCTGAAATAAAAGGATACACGAGGTGCGTCTCCGGAATATGGTTTCTGATAGCAATCCCCTTCCCTCTTCCATTAGGCGCGATAGTGAGTGATACCCAGCCTTTGCAGAGGGTATTGTTGATCAGTTTCTCAAAAGTGTGTTCCTTTGAAACGGCTTTTTCTATGCTTTCTTTATAGACAACCTGTGGTTTACCCACATGGAGGTCAATGTCGAAATCTTCCTTGATCCTTTTCACGACAACATCAAGATGGAGCTCTCCCATACCGGAAACAACGGTCTGGTACGCGTCTTCATCGGCCTTGAGGATAAAGGTAGGGTCTTCCTCGGCTATCCTCTGAAGGACAGTTATCAGTTTATCCTGATCAGCGTTACGCGCGGGCTCAACAGCGATGGAAATAACAGGCTGATAAACCTCAATAGGTTCCAGAAGAATAGGCTTCGCCTTTGTCAGCGTGTGGCCCGTTGAAGTTTCTTTCAGACCCACAATGCCGACAATGGCCCCGGCCTGTGTCTCCTCGATCCTGTCCTTATGGTTCGCGTGGATTTTATAGATACGGGAAACCTTTTCCTTCTTGCGGAGATTGACGTTATAAACTTCTTCTCCAACCTTGAGCCTGCCGGAGTAAACACGAACATAGGAGAGTTTTCTCCCTTCTTCAATGACGATTTTAAAGGCAAGTGCGGCAAAGTCTTCTTCAATGCTTGTTTTGCGTTCTTCAAGTTCTCCTGTCTCAGGATTTTCTCCTGTAACAGGCGGCACATCAAGGGGGGAAGGCAGATAGGAAACGACGGCATCAAGAAGCGGCTGAATGCCTTTATTTCGCAGCGCGGCGCCACAGAGCACCGGAACGCACTTCAAAGAGATAGTTGCTTTTCTGAGCGCACGCACAATGATCGCTTCATCAATAGATCCGCCTTCAAGATAGTGTTCCATAAATTCATCATCGAGTAGCGACAGTTTGTCAAAGAGTTTTTCACGGTATGTCTTTGCCGCCTCCTGATATTCCGGCGGTATGGCTATTGACCGGTATGTGGTGCCCATGTCTTCTTCGTCCCAGACAATGCCTTTCATGGAAATCAAGTCTACAACACCATAAAATCCGTCCTCTCTGCCAAGCGGTATTTGGAGCGGTATGGGATTGGCGCCGAACTTCTCGACAATGAGATCGACGACACGGAAAAAATCGGCGCCGAGCCTGTCAAGCTTATTGATGAAGGCGAGCCTCGGAACACGGTATTTATCGGCCTGGTGCCAGACAGTCTCTGATTGCGGTTCCACGCCGCCGACACCGCAGAAGACCGCCACCATCCCGTCGAGCACACGGAGTGATCGTTCCACCTCAATAGTAAAATCCACATGTCCCGGTGTGTCGATGAGTTGGATTTCTTGATCATTCCAGTAGAGCGTCGTCACCGCCGAGGTAATGGTGATGCCCCGTTCCTGCTCTTGAGGGAGATAATCCATGATCGCTGTCCCTTCATGGACCTCACCGATTCGGTGTGTCTTGCCGGTGTAAAAGAGGATACGCTCTGTCACCGTCGTCTTGCCCGCGTCGATATGGGCCGCGATGCCGATATTGCGAATCTTCGTGAGACGTTGCAGTTCCTTTTTCATTGCGCATAAGAATAGCGTCACATGGCGAAAAAGTCAATAAACGAAGGCGAATAAAAGCAGTGAATAGTTGATAGTGAACAGCTTAATAAAAGTGAATAGTCGTTAGCGAATAGTGAATAGTTCACGACAAAAAGTGAATATTCGTTGGGATTTTAATATTGAGTTTCACACTTTGTAATTTTCATTATTGATTTTACCTTGTACCTTTTACCTTTCGCCTTTTACCTCAAAGGGTTCTCTTTAATGCCTCTACGGGCAACCCCTTTAGTTCATTGACAAGACAAGCTCCCCTGTGTTAGAAAATACGGTCAACACTTATGGATTTACGGGTTTACAATACAATTTCAGGCAAGAAAGAAACCTTCACTCCCACCGAAGAGGGGAAAGTGAAAATGTACGCCTGCGGCGTGACCGTATACGATCATTGCCACGTCGGCCACGCGCGGTCAGGCATCGTCTTCGATACAATTTACCGCTACCTGATAAGAAAAGGATACGATGTCACATTCATAAAAAACTTTACCGATATCGACGATAAAATCATCAGAAAATCACAGCAGGAAAATATCCCCTGGCAGGAAGTGGGGGAAAAATATATCGCCTCATTTTATGAAGACATGGACGCCCTCAATATTCTCCGGCCAACCTACGAGCCGAGGGCGACAGAGCATATCGACGACATGATCAGCCTCGTCGATACCCTTTTGAAAAAAGGACATGCATACATTGCCGAAGGCGATGTCTATTTCTCCGTGGACAGCTACAAAGGGTACGGCGGGCTTTCAAAACGGCCCCTCGATGAAATGATCGCCGGCGCCAGAGTGGAAGTTGAAGAGAAAAAGAAAAATCCCCTCGATTTCGCGCTCTGGAAGGCTTCGAAAGAGGGAGAGCCTTCATGGGATGCCCCATTCGGCGCGGGCAGGCCAGGCTGGCACATTGAGTGTTCCGCCATGAGCACAAAATATCTTGGTAATCCTTTTGATATCCACGGAGGCGGCAAAGACCTCGTCTTTCCTCACCACGAAAACGAACGGGCGCAGACTGAAGCGGCGACAGGCACCACATTCGTCAACTACTGGGTCCATAACGGTTTTGTAAATATCGATAAGGAGAAGATGTCAAAATCCATCGGCAACACCCTTTCAATAAAAGATTTCCTTAAGGAATACCACCCCGAAGTATTACGCCTCTTTTTCCTCACGACCCATTACAGAAGCCCTGTAGATTACAACGATAAATCCATAGAAGACGCCAACAACGTCCTCCACCGGCTCTATTACACATATGAAAAAGCGCTCCAGCTCCAGAAAGATAAGGATGCGGCTCCCGAGCGATATCCTGAGGCCGATGAGCTTGAAAAGAAATTTTTCGAGGCCATGGATGATGATTTCAATACGGCCCTGGCCCTCTCCTATATCTTTGAACTTTCAAAAAACATCAATAAGCTGGCCGATGATAAGAGCGAGAATGCCGTCGCGCTCATCGCCTACGCGAACAACATCTTCCTCAGTCTTTGCGACACGCTGGGGCTCCTGAAGGACGATCCTGCCGCGCTTGAGACTACTGAAAAAAAGCGTCACTTAAGGCGTGTCGGCCTCGACGAGACATTCGTTGAAAATGCTGTCCGGGAACGGATGGAGGCAAGAAAAAACAAGGACTATAAAAAATCAGATGAAATCCGGGATATGCTTTCAGGAAAGGGTATCGCCCTTCTCGATACGCCGAAGGGCACTGAATGGCGAATAAAATTTACAGTTATATAAAAGGAGGCAGACATGATAGAAGTCAGATTTCACGGAAGAGGCGGTCAGGGCGCTGTGACAGCCGCCGAGATTGTCGCTCAGGCGGCAATTAAGAAAGGAGAATATGCCCAGGCTTTTCCCAGTTTCGGACCGGAACGGAGAGGGGCCCCTGTTCAGGCATTTTTACGCGTTTCCGACAAACCAATCAGGCTTCGTTCAAAAATCTATGAACCTGACAGCGTCCTGATACTTGATCCCACATTGCTCACTTCCGCTAATCCATCTCAGGGCCTCAAAAAAGGCGGCTTTATTATCATCAATACAACCAAGTCAGAAGATGAATTAAAGAAACTGTTCCCCGGTCAGAATGTTGCCTATGTGGATGCCTCCACAATAGCCAAAGAAGAGATGGGGATCAATATAACAAATACAACAATGCTCGGGGCGCTGCTCAAGGCGACAGGCATGATGGATCTGGACATGCTTACGGAACCGATCAATAACCGTTTCGGAAAAATCGCCCAGAAAAATATTAACTCTTACAGGCGGGCATACAAAGAAACAAAGATCATCAAAGCTTCTTAAAGAGCTTTGCAAAATACCTTGAAGTGTGAATTATGGGGCGCATAAATAGGATGCTTGGATGCGGGAAGCTATGCATTTCTTGATAGTTTATTGTTTTAACCTGTATTGTTCATTGGACGAGCATCTGCATCGGGATATCTTTCGCAAACACGCTCCCTCAAGCTCCAGCGGCTCCACTCGCTCCCACTCGGCTTCGGAACTTTTGCTTGCGCAAAAGACCAAGTTTCCTTGCCTCGTGAGGGTTTGCTCCAGACAACCCGACACGCTGTTCTAATGACATGTTTGTGTTTAAGCTATTCACTATTCACTAACGACTATCCACTGTTTTTTTACAGTCTACAATTTATTGTATTATTCTTATGAACATTTCCGGTAACATTGTCGATGTCGTCGCCAATACTATATATCCGGGCACGTTAGAAATACTTGACGGCACCATTGTTCACATTACCAGAGAAACGAGAAGCTACGATACGTATATCATCCCCGGTTTTATCGACGCTCACGTTCACTGTGAAAGTTCAATGCTCGTTCCTTCAGAATTTGCGAGGCTCGCTGTTACGCACGGCACAACAGGTGCCCTGTGCGACCCTCATGAAATCGCTAACGTCCTCGGCATTGAAGGCGTCCAGTACATGATGGAAAACGCGGACAAGACACCATTCAAATTCTTCTTTGGCGCTCCTTCCTGCGTACCCGCGACACCCCTTGAAACATCAGGCGCGCGTATAGATTTGACTGAAACAGAACGATTGCTCAGTAACAGCCGTATAAAATATCTCAGCGAAATGATGAATTTTCCCGCTGTCATCGGCAATGACAGCGAAGTAATGGCAAAGATCGCTGCCGCGAAAAGAAACAACAAACCAATAGACGGACACGCTCCCGGTTTGAGAGGTGACGCGCTGAAACGTTATGTTGCCGCAGGCATCACCACAGACCACGAGTGTCTTGAATATGAAGAGGCCCGTGAAAAGATCGGTCTCGGCATGAAGATACTCATCCGTGAAGGCTCAGCGGCCAAGGACTTCAATGCCCTCTACCCGCTCATCGGGGAACATCCTCATGCCTGCATGTTCTGCAGTGATGATAAGCACCCTGATGACCTCGCCTGCGGGCACATCAACGAGCTTGTAAAGAGGGCAGTGAGCAAGGGTATCGATATTATGAAGGTCCTCAGGTGTGCCACGCTGAACCCGGCCCTCCATTATAAGCTTGATGTTGGGCTTCTTCAGAAAAATCATTCCGCTGACTTTGTCGTAGTTAATAACCTCATTGATTTTGCCGTCCTCAAAACATTTATTGGCGGCAACCTCGTCGCTGAAAACGGAAAAACATGTCTCTCATATAAAACACCATTGATACGAAACCGCTTTGAAGCAGAAAAAAAGGTCCCTTATGATTTCCGCGCTGAAATGAAAGGCGCAAAGGTCCGCGTCATTGAGGCTTACGAGGAACAGCTCATAACCGGCAGTCTCATCGATACTCCGCTCATTGTGAACGGCAATGCAGTGTCCGATGTAAGCCATGATCTCCTGAAAATCGCCGTTATAAACCGTTACGAAGACAAACCGCCGGCTGTCGGTTTTATTAAGAATTTCGGTTTTAAAAAAGGCGCCATCGCCTCGTCAATTGCCCACGATTCTCACAATATCATTGCTGTCGGCGTAAGCGACGAGGCAATCTGCGAAGCCGTAAATCTCATTGTAGGACAAAAAGGGGGTATTTCTCTGGTTTCCGATGAATTCAATGAGATACTTCCCCTGCCTGTCGCCGGTATCATGTCCAATGAAGACGGCTTCAGTGTCGCGGAAAAATATGCCCGTCTCAATATCCTCGCGAGAAAGCTCGGCACTCAGTTCTCTTCTCCCTACATGACCCTTTCCTTTATGGCCCTGCCGGTCATTCCCAAACTAAAAATGAGTGATAAGGGTCTTTTTGATACGGTATCATTTGCCTTCGTTGATCTCTTCAAAGAGTAATAAACACAATCATTTCAATAATATAAATATGTCCTGTACGTTTTTTGCCTGGTTGACACATCCCGGATTAGAAGATATAACTATATTTTATAGGGGGTGCTGTGACAGACGCCTCTCGCGGGAAAATAGAAGGTTTTACCCACGAAATAGACTGTTATATTCATCTAAGGGGGGGGGTGGAAGCGCGGGTCTCGACCTCGTTAGAGCGCTTTTACTGAAAATTCCTTGTCCTTCCGAATTCCCCGCACCCGTCATTTTCATATCCTTGTTAAAAAAACACGGAGAAGGTAAAAAAAGGGCTTAAATATTGCCTTAAAAAGGCGATAACCATATTGAAAAACTGTTTTCTCAGGGATTCCGGTTAAACGGAATCAAGGGGAGAAACAGGGGAAAAATAACAGGGTAGAGGCAGGGTAATCGCACGAGTGAAAAGAGGCGCGCAATGAAAGATAACCTGAGAATTGTGCTGATTGAGAGCAATCCAGAATATGCCCGCATAATTCAGGAATCTCTTTCCCGGACAGGGTTCGGCTACGATCTTCTGTGGGCTGACAACCTCCCGGCGGGTATGGAACACCTTAATCATGATCGCCCTGCCGATGTAATCCTTCTCGACCTTTTCCTGCCTGATAATATTGAAATGAACGCGCTCAAAACAATCCACAGTCGGGCGCCGCAGGTCCCCATTATCGTCATAACGGAAACAGACGACAACTCTCTGGTAAAGAAAGCAATGAACGCCGGAGCGCAGGATTATCTGATTAAAAGCGAGATCAACGACAGGTTGCTCAGGCGGGTTATCCGGTATGCTGTGGAACATTCCAATACCCAAAAAGCATTGAAGGAAACCGAAATCGAACTGTCAGAGATCAACCGACGGTTGAAGCTCATTTATGAAAAAAGCCCTAACGGGATGTTACTGGTAGCCCCTGACGGACGTATCGTTGGCGCCAATTCTTCAGCATGCCGTATGTTGGGTCGAAGTGAGGAAGAGATCATTCAAGCCGGCCTGGACAGTATTACAGACCCTTCGGAAACCCCTTTGCTTCAAACCCTGGAGGAATTCAAACAAGGCGGCTTTATCGAAAAAGACTACTTGTTTCTCTGTAAAGACGGGACCCACCTCTACAGCGCTTTATCCTTTTTTATCTTCACAGACAAAGACCGCCATGATTGGCCCTGTATCGTTATCCGGGACATCACCACACAAAAAACAACCGAAGAGGCGCTCCGTGAATCAGAGAACAAGTTCAGAGATCTTACGGAACAATCCTCTGTAGGAATCTACCTTTCCCAAGACGGCATATTCAGATATGTGAACAGTACATTCGCGGAAATACATGGCTACACAGTCGAAGAGCTTATCGATAAGAAAAAAACTGTTGATTTGGTAGCTATCAATCTTCTCCGGCCTGAGTATCAGGAAAAAGTTCGTTTCTGGCATAAAAATCCGGTTAAATTTGATCCTTTTCACAGAGAAATCCCCATTAAGAAAAAAGATGGAACAGTCAAAATCGCTGAAATGTATGTCGCCCACACCTTGTACAATGGGAGACCGGCGGTCGTCGGCACACTCATCGATATAAGCGAACGTAAAAAAGCAGAAGAGATAGTCAGACAACAGGAAGAGCGGTTTCGGGCCCTCGTTGAGAAATCGACAGATGTTGTTGTTTTGATCAACACAGAAGGCCGCATGACCTACGTGTCCCCCGCCATCACCGGTGTACTGGGATATTCCCCGGAGGAGTATATGATCCTGGACCCGGCGCAGATCTTCCATCCTGACGATCATCCTTCGGCAAAAGACCGGATGTCATATATATTAACACACCCCGGAAAGGCGGTGTCTTTCTTAAGCAGGAGGCGCCACAAAGACGGTAGCTGGCGCTGGATCGAGGGCTTCTCGCGCAACCTCACAGACGATCAAAACATCGGGGCCGTGGTAATCAATTTCCATGACATCACGGACCGAAAGAACACTGAAGACGCGCTCTATGAATCAGAGCAAAAATTCAGGGACCTGGCGGAGAAATCCAATGTCGGCATATACATGATTGAAGACGGCATTTTCAGATACGTAAACAGCCGATTCGCCGAAATACACGGTTACACGGTAGAAGAAATTATCAATAAGAAGACCATGTTCGATTTCATACCTGCCGACTTTCTGCCAAGGTTTCAAGAAGCGGTCCGTTTATGGTATGAAAATCCTGAAAAGTTCAGTCCCCTCAAAGAACACCCCATTATAACAAAAGACGGAAAAATCAAATACACTGAAGTCCATATTTCCCATACCACATATAGGGGAAAACCTGCCGCCATAGGTACACTCATCGATATTACCGAACGTAAAAAAGCCGAAACGGCGCTCCATGAGTCTGAGGCTAAGTTCAAGGACCTGGCTGAGAAATCCACTGCGGGGATCTATCTTACGCAGGACACCATATTCAAGTATGTCAACAAACAATTCGCCGCCATGCACGGCTATACGGTCGAAGAGCTGGTCGATAAAAAAACGCTCTTCGATGTGGTTAGTGAAGATTCCCTGCGGAAGCTTCAGGAAGCTGTCCGCGAGTGGCACAAAGAACCTGAAAAATTCAATTTCTTTCGCAGCGAAGTCATCATCAAATCAAAAGACGGTACCCTTAAAAACGTTGAAATACATGTGGCCAATACCGTTTATAAAGGGAAACCGGCGGTTATAGGCACGATTGTCGATATGACCGAACGCAAAAAAGCAGAGGAAGCTTTACGTACCAGCCAGCTTCAGTTAACGGAAGCAATGGACCTTGCGAATATTGTGTACTGGGA
>JAEAME010002430.1_pt1 | contig 10908 bp, 8 predicted proteins | sample 8958731 | NCBI WGS metagenome assembly JAEAME01 (sample SAMN16933194, study PRJNA681113) | bioreactor sludge metagenome | isolation source: anerobic bioreactor sludge (Control) | place: India:Bengaluru | collected 2018-10-24
TTTTCTGGCTGTTGTGATGATCTTCAGCATTGCCGCAATCGCGGGGTGCGCGGAGAAGAAAGATGAAGTCCTGAAGGTCGGCGTTCTTTACATTTCGCCGAAGGATGACGGCGGTTACTCGCAGGCACACGCCGAAGGCATCGCTGCGGCGAAGGCTGTTTTCGGCGACAAGATCGCGATCAGTGAGATCGAGAATGTCAATGACACGAACGTCACCGACACCAATAACGCAATCGAGAACCTTGTAAATGAAGGATGTAAACTGATCTTCACGACCAGCTACGGGTATATGGATCCGACGGTCGCCGCCGCAACCAAGTATCCGGATGTTAAATTCTGCCATTGCTCGGGTTACGAGACCAATGACAAGAATATGGACGCTTACTTCGGTCAGATCGAGACCGGCCGTTATCTGGCGGGCATCGTTGCCGGCCTGATGACGGAAAACAATCAACTCGGATACGTCGCCGCATTCCCGATCCCCGAGGTTATTCGCGGAATCAACGCCTATACGTTGGGCGCACAATCGGTGAATCCGGACGCGACCGTTCAGGTCGTATGGACTAATACCTGGTTTGATATGGCTGTCGAAAAGGCTTCTGCCGAGGCTTTGCTTGCGGAAGGCGTAGATGTTATGGCTCAACATCAGGATTCCCCCGCGGCGATCGAAGCGGCCGAAGCTGCCGGCGCTTTAGCAGTCGGTTATGACCTTACCTACGCGGGAGCTCCGGACGCTTATCTGACCGCTCCTCTGTGGGGATGGGGAGTTTATTACACATATAAGATCCAGCAGGTCCTGGACGGGAAATGGAATGTCGAGAATTACTGGGGCGGAATGAAAGAGGGCGTGGCGAAGCTTGATAATCTTTCCCCGCTTGTCAGTGAAGAGGCTAAGGCAGCGGTTGAGGCGGCCAGATCAACAGTTACCGAGCAGGGCAACGCATTCGTGTTTTCCGGACCGATCTATGACCAGGCCGGGGAATTGAAGGTCGCCGAAGGACAAAGCCTGTCTTATGAAGACCAGATGGGCATGATGTGGTTTGTCAAGGGCGTCATCGGAGAGATTCCTCAATCCTGAGTCATTTGTTTGTTTCATAAGCGATTTGCGGCATCCGGGGGAAATCTCCCGGATGCCGCAAAATATCAATGAGTACCGGAGCGGTGATTGATGACTCTGCCGAGCGCACAAGAAATAACGTTGGCTGTTTCAATGAAGGGAATATCCAAATCCTTCGGATCGGTGTGCGCCAACCAAGGAGTGGATTTTGACGTTCGCGAGGGGGAGATTCATGCACTTCTCGGCGAGAACGGTTCAGGAAAAAGCACGCTGATGAATATCCTTTCCGGAGTGTATCGACCGGACTGCGGATCTCTGGAGGTTTTCGGACAGAAGAGAAATTTCCATTCTCCGGGGGATGCCATACGCTGTGGGATCGGGATGGTCTATCAGCACTTCAAATTGGCCGATTCGCTGACCGCGACAGAAAATATTATGGCCGGCCTGAGCCGCACACAGATTGCGAAAGCGATTCAAATCACGAAAAAGGGAGCGGGACCCGATGAAACGGGTATCGGGACCTTCAAAACGTCTCATCGGACAGGATTTCGCAGAAACCGTACAAGCGATCTGGTCCGGCGGTTTGCCTCCCGCTTTCACATCGAGTTCGATCCGGATAAACCGGCATCTCAACTTTCCGTCAGCGAAAAGCAATCGGTGGAAATCATTAAGGTCCTCATCCGAGGCGCCAAGATATTGGTGCTCGATGAGCCGACGGCGGTTTTAACGCCGCAGGAGACCAAACGGCTTTTCGGTGTGCTTCGAAGCATGCGAGATCAAGGCTGTTCCATTGTCTTTATCAGCCACAAACTCGGAGAGATCATGGAACTATGCGACCGCGTCACGGTCCTTCGAAAGGGAACGAGCGTGGATACGCTCATCGTCTCCGAGGTGGATACCTATGATCTCGTTGAGCGCATGGTCGGTCGCAAGATCGAATTGGAGATTGTCCGACCGGCTCCGGATCCAAAACGACGGGAATGTTTGGAAGTCAAGAATCTGTCGTATACGGACCAAAAGGGCGTTAAGAAGCTATCCGGGGTAACTTTTCTAACGTATTACGGAGAAATTCTCGGAGTTGCGGGTCTTGCGGGCGGAGGACAGAAGGAACTCTGTGAGATCATCGCGGGCATCATACGTCCTTCAAGCGGCTCGGTTCTAATCGACAACGCGAAAATCACGGGACTTTCACCGCGACGTATAGCGCAGAAGGGCGTTTCACTTTGTTTTATCCCCGAGGATCGACTGGGTATGGGGTTGGTCGCCTCGATGGGCATGGTCGAAAATGTGCTCCTTAAGGAATACGCTTTTCAGAAAGGCATATTCCTTCGTTCGGACCGGGCACGAGAAAAATCCGAACAAATCGTTCGTGAACTCGACATCCTCACGCCGAACGTCACGCACCCGGTCCGACTGCTTTCCGGCGGAAACATTCAGAAAGTCATTCTGGGACGGGAAATTCATCTGAATCCCAAGTTAATGATCGCCGCCTATGCCGTTCGCGGTCTCGATATCCAATCGTCCTACACTATCTATCGTCTTTTAAATGAACAGAAGGCTCAGAATGTATCGGTATTATATATCGGAGAGGATCTTGATGTCCTGATGGCGCTTTGCGACCGGATCATGGTCCTGTGTCAGGGCACAATCATGGGCATCGTCGACGCCCGCGAAACGACCAAGATCGAGCTCGGTCAAATGATGTCCGGAACGACGATCGATACGATACGATCGGGGGTGGATTATGTTTCGAATCGCTAAACGCGAAAAATCCTCCCTTGCCGACGCGGTTTTGTACCGGATTCTCGGGTTTGTCGCCGGTATGGTCTTGTCGATGCTTTTTATCCTGGGCCTCGGTTATAATCCGTTTACTTCGATGATTAATCTTTTGGACGGAGCGTTCGGAAACGCAATTGCGTTTCGCAACACGCTTACTTTTGCAATCCCTCTTGCAACCACAGCCCTCGGCCTGTCCGTAGCTTTCCGCATGAAGTTCTGGAATATCGGCGGAGAAGGTCAAATGCTGATGGGCGCTACCGCGGCGATGGGTGTATCGATGATTACCGGACCGGATACATCCGGATGGATTCTGATCCCGGGCATGTTGATTGCGGGTGTCATCGGCGGTGCCGTCTGGGCGATGATCCCCGGTCTGTTTCGCATACACCTGCGCACAAACGAGACGCTCTTTACCCTGATGATGAATTACCTGGCTATCGCATTCGTGAAGTATCTGTACAACATTCTTTGGAAGGACCCGGCGCAAATTGGCTTTGCGGGAATAAAGACCATACAGACCCAAGCCTTTCTCCCGCGGGTTTTGGACATCAGCGTCGGCGTCTTGATCCCCGTGATCTTAACGGTAGTTGTATATATCCTCTTGAACCGGACCAAACCCGGGTATGAAATCCGGGTGGTCGGAGAGAGTGAACCGACCGCAAACTATGCCGGGATGAACGTAAAAAGAATCATGACGGGCGGTGTTCTTCTATCCGGCGGTATCGTCGGCCTTGCCGGAGCGGTGAAACTGACCGGAGAAACCTTCACGTTATCGGATTCTTTGTCGGGCGGTGCGGGGTTTACGGCGATCGTGATCGCCTGGCTCGCGAATCTGTCCGCTCCGATCATTTTGGTGGTCTCGTTCCTTTTCGCAGCGCTCGAGCAGGGGGCTCAAGTGATTCAACTGCGGTTGGGTGTTCCCGACGCGGTCGCCGAGATTATAAAAGGACTGATGTTAATGTCTTTTCTGGGTTGCGAATTTTTCCTTCGCTACAAAATAATCTTGCATCGAAAAGCACCCCGGTTACAGCCGGAATTGAGCGTTACGGAGCAGGACCCCGCAGAGATCGCTCCTTCAGAGGCTGTTCCTTTTGAGGAAGAGATGGAGGATGATTCATGATCGCAATACTGACTCGTCCCGAATTCATCGCGTCCGCGATCTCCTTTTCGGTCATCCTTCTTCTGGGAACGCTGGGCGAACTGCTCACCGAGCGTGCGGGACACCTCAATCTGGGTGTCGAGGGCATGATGCTTCTGGGCGGCTCGTTCGGGTATTATGCCGCCGTGCATACTCAATCGCTTCCCCTGACTTTTGCGGCGGCGTGCCTCGGGTCCGGCCTCGGCGCCTTGATGTACGCATTTCTGACCGTCACTTTGCGCGTCAATCAAAACGTGACCGGTTTGGCATTGACGATGTTCGGGGCGGGGCTGGCAAACTCTGTCGGCAGTAAGGTTGCCGGCACCACGACTCCGGATTCGATCAGCGCTTTTTTTCGGTATCGGCCGTTTCACATCAATAATCCGTCCAATATAGTGATCGACTATATCAATCGCGCGTTTCTGTCTCATGATCTGTTCGTTTATTCCGCTCTTCTCCTTGCCGTCCTGATGACTGTATTTCTGTTCAGAACGCGCGCGGGACTCGCTTTGAGGCTGACGGGTGAAAACACCGCGGCGGCGGACGCATCCGGCGTCAATGTGAGCCGGATCAAGTACATGTACATCGTATTGGGCGGGATGCTTTGCGGACTCGGAGGCCTGTATTTGCCTATCGTCCAGCATGGATCATGGACTGACAGCATCACCGCGGGACAGGGGTGGCTTGTCGTCGCACTCGTTATTTTTGTCCGTTGGCACCCGATCAAGGCCATTATCGGATCCTTCATCTTCGGTGCTTTATCGATCGTCGGATTTCATATTCAAGCGAATCGCGTTCTGAATGACATACCTTTTTTCAACCAGTTCATCATGAGTATGTTTCCATATTTACTGACAATCATCGTGCTTGTGATCGCGTCCGCTCGGAAAAAAGCCTGGGGCGGCCCCTCGGAGATCGGTCACTCATATTTTCGCGAAGATCGATAAGCCTTATCGCTTATATGTTATAATTATTTGCGGTAAGAAGGAGGATAAAGCATTTGAACAAGGGTCTGATCGATCAAATTGTCGATTTCATCCGCGAGATTTTCGCGGGACTGGACAGCGGGTACCTCTTTTTTGGAGGTCCGGTTGACATTGTTCGATATGTCTTTGACATTTTGCTGATCACCTTTGTTGTGTATCAACTCCTGAAACTTCTCCGCAAAACCCGGGCATGGCAACTTCTGCAGGGACTGTTTCTGATCATCCTGTTCACCATGTTTTGCAGTCTTCTCGGACTTGAGATGGTCGGATTCCTGTTTGATAACATTCTCTATGTTGTGGCCATCGCGTTCGTCGTCATTTTTCAGCCGGAACTCAGAAAAGCACTGGAAACCGTTGGTCTCAAATCGTTTTCCACCTTTTCGAACGCCCTTTCTCCGGAGTATCAGGAGGAAGCGGGCAACGTGGCAAAGATGATCGATAATATTGTCAACGCTTGCTCCGCCATGGCAAAGTCGTACACCGGCGCACTGATCATCATCGAAAGAAACTCCAAGCTCGGAGAACTTTTGGAACAGGAAAATGTTGTTCACCTTGACTCGTCCGTGACCAAGGATGTTATGGAATCCATATTTTATAAAGGCTCTCCGCTTCATGACGGAGCGGTTCTTATTCGAAACAACAGAATCATTGCGGCGCGTTGTCACGTGCCGCTCTCCGAATCGGTCCACACCAAGGTGAGTTTCGGAACCCGCCATCGCGCAGCGGTCGGAGCCAGTGAAATGGGCGATGCGATCGCTGTCGCCGTTTCCGAGGAGCGAGGAAAGATCTCTCTGGCCATGGACGGTTGTCTCTACGAGATGCGCGGAGGGGATGAACTCAAGAAAAACATGCTATACATTTTCGGGATCGCTCAGGCACCCGGACGGTCCAAACGCAAGGGAAGACGGCTCGCGAATCCTTTCACCAAAACCGGCGTCGTCTCCGCGCAAACGCAAGCCGGAAATATTGATGAGATGATCAAGACCAAAGGCTCGACTCTGGTTGACGGGGAGATCGTCGCATTTTCCGCGGTCAATGCGGACTGCCCGGCGGATAAGCAGGACCAACGGTCCAAAAAATCTTCAGCGGCTTCTCCATCGGCCCCAAAACGCCTTCATTCACGAATCAGCAAAGGCATCTTGAGGCGGGTCATGTATATCCTTACTTCTTTTTTGATATCCCTGAGTTTGTGGATGTATATCCAGATCAACAACAATCCGGTCGTCGAAAAATCGATTACGGTTCCGCTTCAATTCCGGTCCGAGGATGTCCTCGAATCCAAAGGACTTGAGACCGCCTATACCGTGCAGAATGTCAGCATCATTATCGTCGGAAGAAAAGGCGTGATCGAGGATCTTTCGGATACGGATATTGGTGCTTTTATCGATTTTTCGACGATTCCGGGCGAAGGATTTTACACTTTGGATATTGATATCACATCTCAAAAAAATGTATACTACCGCGTAGAATCGCAAAATCCGGAGAGAATTTCTGTCAATGTGTATACGACCGGAGAATAGGAAATAGCGGAGGCGAAATTATGGCTCGTTTATTTGGAACCGACGGAGTTCGCGGAATTGCAAATCGTGAGTTGACCCCGGATCTCGCATATCGGCTCGGGTATGCCGGAGCTAAGGTCCTCGCGGTAAATGCGGACAAGAAGCCCACCATCCTGATCGGGATGGATACCCGAATATCCTGTCCGATGCTCGAAGCCGCTTTGTCCGCGGGTATCTGTTCGGCCGGAGCCGACGTCCAGTTGTGCGGCGTTCTGCCGACACCCGGGATCGCTTATCTCGCAAGTAAATACAAGTACGACGCGGGGGTTATGATCTCCGCCTCCCATAACTCTTTTGAATATAACGGAATCAAATTTTTCTCCGGCAACGGATTCAAGCTTTCGGACGAGATCGAAGACGAGATCGAGAGGACCGTAAACGAATACGACATCTATTCCCAAAGCCGCCCCGTCGGAGAAGAAATCGGAACATCCGTAAGGCGTACGGAGTCCGCGCATCAGTATGTCGAACATCTGAAAAGAAGGATGAGCGTCGATTTGACCGGAATGAGGATCGCGATCGACTGTGCGAACGGAGCGGCAAGCGCGATCGCGCCGCCGCTTTTCGAGGACCTGGGCGCCACGGTTGTCGCCATCGGAAATCAGCCGAACGGGCTGAATATCAATAAGAACTGCGGCTCCACGCATCTTGAGCAATTATCGCAACTCGTGGTTTCGGAGAAATGCGATATCGGCCTTGCTTTTGACGGCGACGCCGATCGTTTTCTGGCGATCGACAACTCCGGTAAACTGGTCGACGGCGATGCGATCATGTCCGTTATCGCGATGGATATGAAAGAGAACGGCGAGCTGAAACACGATACGATCGTTATCACGGTGATGAGCAACCTGGGTCTGGATATCATGGCGAAGGGCAACGGTATCGTTTTGGAAAAGACGAAGGTAGGCGACCGTTACGTGCTCGAGAAAATGCTCGAAAAGGGTTTTAACATCGGTGGAGAGCAATCCGGTCATGTCATTTTACTGGATCACGCGACGACGGGTGACGGTATACTGACGGCCCTTGCGCTTCTTAAGGCTTTGTACCGCAAAGGGCAGAGCCTTTCGGAGGCCTCCAAGATCATTCGAATTCTTCCTCAAGTCCTTCTTTCTGCAAAGGTGAAGAACGAAGACAAGGCGAAGGTCATGGAATTCGATCAACTGAAATCTGCGATCGATAAATATGAAACGCAATTAGACGGCAAAGGCCGGATACTGGTTCGTGCATCCGGTACGGAGCCGATCATTCGAGTCATGATCGAGGGCGAAAATGAGGAAGAGATTTCTCAGATGGCCAGAGACCTCGTGGCAATCATTCAGAAGAACTTTATCGTTTAGTATTTGATGACGAAGCGCTTTTGAAACGGTGCCGCTGTTATGCGCCGTCATTTTCGCGGGCCTCGATACATGCTTTTGGAGGCTTTATGTGTGGAATAGTTGGTTATGTCGGCGTTCATGACGCCATACCGATCCTGATCCGCGGACTTCAAAAACTGGAGTACAGAGGTTATGACTCCGCGGGTGTCACTTTTCTCGAGGATGATTGTGTCCGCGTCATCAAAAAGAAGGGCCGGATTAAGGTCCTTGAGGAGAATCTGAAGGAACTCGGATATAATACCTCTCCGGATCACGCCCAGGAGGGCAAAATATGCCTCGGAATGGGCCACACGCGATGGGCGACGCATGGCGCGCCGAGCGATGAAAATGCGCATCCTCACTTGTCGGACCAGCATCATGTTTGTGTTATTCATAACGGAATCATCGAGAACCATGTCGAACTCAGACGATTCCTGACTGACCGCGGGGTCCGCTTTTTGTCCGAGACCGATTCCGAGGTGGTTGCCCATCTGATCGAGTACCATTACCTGACCAATTGCAACGCGGATATTTTCAGCGCCGTTCAGGCGGCGCTTCTGGAAATCGAGGGGTCGTATGCTCTGGTCGTCCTTTGTACGGAGCATCCGGACCTCCTGATCGCCGCCAAGAAGGATAATCCCCTGATCATCGGTCGCGGGACCGACGCCAACTATGTCGCTTCCGATATTCCGGCATTGATCGAATATACACGTGATGTTTTGATTGTTGAAGACAATGAAATCGCCATTATCCGAAAAGATTCGGTTCATCTCTTTACCGTGCACGGACAGGTCGTCGAGCGCGAACCCTTTCGGGTGGACTGGGACGCGGAAGCTGCCGAAAAAGGCGGCTTCGAGCATTTTATGATGAAAGAGATTTTTGAGGAGCCGGCCGCCGTCAAGGCGACGATTTCCTCCCGGATTCGTTCGAATCGCATTGTCCTCGAGGATTTTCCGCTCGACCGCGAACGGATCCTCCGTGCCCCGCGAATCCATTTTGTCGCATGCGGCACCGCATATCACGCCGGTTGCGTCGGCAAGAACATCATCGAAAAACTCTGTCGCATCCCGGTTGAAGTCGATGTTGCCTCGGAGTTTCGATACAAGGACCCGATTATTACCGGCGACTCGATCGTCATCATTATCAGTCAGTCCGGCGAAACGCTCGATACTCTGGCAGCGATGCGCGAAGCCAAAAAACGCGGTGCGTTGACGATCTCCGTGGTCAACGTCGTCGGAAGTTCCATCGCGCGCGAATCGGACTACGTCCTCTATACCGCGGCGGGACCGGAAATATCGGTTGCTTCGACCAAGGCCTATCTCACTCAACTGTGTTGCATATACCTGATGGCGTTTGAGATGGCTAACCGGATCGGTACGATCACAGAAGATGAGTACGAGCGGTATATTCTGGAAATGACCCGAATTCCGGATATGATCTCCAGAATGCTCGATAAGCAATCCGAGATCCAGAGGTTCGCGTCGGAACGGTTTAACGCGAAGAGTATTTTTTTCATCGGCAGAGGGCTGGATTACTTCCTGTCCATGGAAGCATCATTAAAACTCAAGGAAATATCGTATATCCACTCCGAAGCCTACCCCGGCGGCGAGTTGAAGCACGGCACCATTGCCCTGATCGAAAAGGGCACGCTCGTGGTTTGTTCGCTGACTCAGGACCGGCTGATGGAAAAAATGATCTCAAACATATCCGAAGTGAAGGCGAGAGGCGCCGTCGTTTTAGGCATCATGATGGAGGATCGGGAAAACGCGATCCGCTCCTGTGACGAAGCCTTTACGATCCCCGTCGTAGACCCGCTCCTGGCGCCTATGCTCGCCGTGACGCCCTGTCAGCTTTTTGCCTATTACATGGCTGTCAACAAGGGCTGTGACGTCGACAAACCCAGAAACCTCGCTAAAAGCGTCACGGTCGAGTAAGGATCGGATCCATCATGACCGATACAGATTCGCCCTTATGAAGCGTCGCATGATTATGCGACGCTTTTGCCCCCTCGGGGTCGACCGCAAGCATTATTCCGATTCCAGAATATTGCGGTAATGGGAGAGCAACTTCTGCTGATCTTCGGGAAGACCGGGGTATTGAGGATCGATTTTTTCGAGCGTTTTCAAAAGGATCTCACTTACGACCGTCCGCGCAAACCATTTTCTGTCGGCGGGTACAACATACCAAGGCGCGTAATCGGTGGCGGTATTGCGGATCATATCCTCGAAGGCTTTCCGGTAATCGTCCCAACGCTTGCGTTCATCCAGGTCTCCGGAGCAGAATTTCCAGTTCTTTGCCGGATCGTCGATCCTCTTTAATATTCGCTTTTTCTGCTCATCTTTGGACAGGTTCAGAAAGATCTTAATAATCACGATACCGTTCTCGGACAGGTATTTCTCGTAGTCGACGATTTGACGGTACCGCTTATCCCAGATGTTATCCTTCAGCGATTCTTCCGGCAGTTGTTGCTTGGAAGGAAGATTGTGGACCTTTGCGACGATGACTTCCTCATAATGGGAGCGATTGAAGATACCGATCGTCCCGCGTTGGGGAAGCTGCCGATTGATCCGCCAGAGATAGTCATGGTCCAGTTCTTCGGACGACGGCGCCTTGAAACTTCGAACATTGCATCCGCGCGGATTCAGGCCGCTCGTCACATGTTTGATGGTTCCGTCCTTGCCCGCCGCATCGGTCGCCTGAAGGATCATCAAGACGCTGTTCTTATTCTGCGCATATAATTTTTCCTGAAGTTCGGCGGACTTCACGGTGTTTTCCGCAAGCATCGCTTCAACCTTCGGACGATCCTCTTTGGAATAATCGAGAGAATCGTCGCAAGCATACGCGTCCAATTTGAAGTTCTTACCGTTTCTGACACAGAATTTCGAAATATCCATGAGGCCTCCTATATATTGCGTACTTCCCGGGTTCAATATCAATATACACATTTCGTTCAGACGGGACAATAAAATCTATGAGTACAACGCGAAAAGATGATAAAATACGGTATATCTATAAAAACGGAGGAATGCTTATG
>JAEAME010002431.1_pt1 | contig 10899 bp, 9 predicted proteins | sample 8958731 | NCBI WGS metagenome assembly JAEAME01 (sample SAMN16933194, study PRJNA681113) | bioreactor sludge metagenome | isolation source: anerobic bioreactor sludge (Control) | place: India:Bengaluru | collected 2018-10-24
AAATGGGGACTTGTATGTAATTACCATGTAAAAAAAGCATGTTCTACTGGTAGAGATGTATATAATTTTTTAAAAAAAAATGGAGAAGTTTTTGCAGAGGATAAATTTGCTAAAAAACAGGGTTTTAAAGGATATTCTATGCAGGATATCAATAAAAAAGCAGATATAGTTGTAACAGTTGGTGGTGATGGAACTATACTTCGATCTCTTGAAAAAATTGAAAAACCAATTTTTGCAATAAATAGTGGAGGCATGGGTTTTCTTTCTGAAGTAGAATCAAAATATTCAAAAGAAGGATTGCAACGTGTAATAGACGGCAAATATAATATAGAGGAGCGTTCAAAGCTTAAAATAATAGTTGACGGCAAAAGACTACCTGATGCCACAAATGAAGTAACAGTACAAACTTCACGCATAGCGAAAATGATTTATCTGCAAGTTTTAATTGATGATGAAATGTTAGAAACCTTTGGTGCAGATGGCGTAATAATTGCTACACCTACAGGCAGCACTAGTTATGCGTTAAGCGCGGGTGGTCCTATTCTTGATCCAGGTGTTAATGCAATAGTAATAGCACCCCTTGCTCCATTTAAACTTGCTGCTCGTCCTTGGGTTGTTCCACTTGATAAAAAAATTGGGGTTAAACTTCTTTATAAAAGCGAAGGCTCTAAAATAGTTATTGATGGTGAATCTCCAATGGATGTAACTCCTGATAGTAAAATAGAAATTACTGGCTCTGAAAAAAAAGCACTTTTTATCCGCTTCGGTGAAAGTTTTTATCAGATGGTACGCCTTAAGCTGGTGCGATAAAATAATGGTATTTTTTAAAAAAAATAAAATAATACAACAAACTAATGCAAATTGGAAAATTAAAAATAATTGTCTTGATTTAATAATTGAGAGCGCAAAATCAGTTTATCCTAAAGAATTTGGGGCACTTTTGCGTGTTGATGATATACAAAAAAGTATAATAACTGAGATAATTCTTTTACCAGGAACAGTTCAAGGAGAATCTCATACTATTTTCAAACTTCATATGATGCCTATAGATTTTAATATTGTTGGAACTATTCACAGCCATCCTTCACCGTTCCCAATTCCATCTGATGCAGATATAGAACTTTTTAGAAAACATGGTAGAATTCATATTATAATTGCAAAGCCGTATAATCGCTATTCTTGGAGAGCATATGATTACAATGGGAAAGAAATAAAAATTGAGATTGTTTAAAAGATAAAGCTTTATATTAAAAATTTACTACCAAAAAATGGAGAAGGATGGACGGCTCAACTATAGACATAATGCTTTTAGCACCACTTGCAGCAATTCTTAGTGTACTTTTATTCTGGTTCATTCAACTCGTTTTTATACAGGGTCAAAAATATCTATTAGAAAAAATTAGAAAAAAACATGAATCTTTTTGCAGATTCACAAACTTTTTAGGAATACTATTTCAAACAATATGTCAAGCTCTAGGATACACTATTACAAAAAGTGGAATATCTGAAGTTCAAATAAGTGTAAACTACGGGAAAGTAGCCCCTAAAAAACAAAAAAAAGGTATTTTTGAGTGGATTTCTAATGCTTTTCTTTTTATAGGTCCTTTTTTTATACCTGCTTTTTTGTTACTAATTTGTTTATATTTTCTAATTGAAAATGTTTTTAATACAATAATACCCACTACTCTTTTAGAGTTAAAATATACATTTAGTGGTCAATTAACCATATTTAGTATTAATGTTTATGAGTTTACAGCAGATTTTTTTAATTTTTTATTCAATATTGAATTATTTAATCCATTTCATTTAGGTTTTCTATTTTTATTGATTTTTTTAGGCCTAGGAATAAGGCCTAGTTATTTAGGTGAAAAAAAAATTGATAAAATAGATTTTAAATATGAACTTAAAAACATCTGGCAGCTTATTATATATAAACCAATGTATCTCGTTTTATTGTTTTTAATTTGTTATTCATTTTTTTATATATCTCTTCTTTTAGATCAAGTTTTTTATACATCTTTATTTTTAATTTTAGCTAGATTATCTATTATTTCAATTGTTGCTCTTTTCATTTCTAATATTATACAATTATTCATAATTGCAGTAGATAATATAGAAAATAGAAAAAAAATAATTCCTTATTTAACAATTCCTTTTGCGTATATCTCTCTTAGAATTTTATTTTTTTATATAAAAACACCCATGGATAAAAGCATCTCCCTATTAATGATGATATTCATAACAATACTAATAGTATATATCCTTTTAAAATATAAAGGCGATAAATTTAAAACCAAGAGAAAGATAAAACGATTAAAAGATAAAAGAATAGGAGAAAAACAAAATGAATGATGAGGAGTTATTAAAAAACGAGAAACTAGAAAAAATACTTTCACCGCATCCCTTGTCTTTTATGGGTTATCAAGCATTATGTATCTTTCTTCTAGTTTGGGGTTTCTTAGTATGGTGGATAGTTACTTTTTCTGATTTTAAAAATTACTTTGAAAACTCGTGGATTACCATTGTTTTCTGGGGAATAATTCTACTGATATTTGGAATAATTGCTGCTATTATAACAATAAGGTGGGGTATTTTTTTCATGTATGCAGGCGTTTTTTTTGGAGGAGTAGTAATTATAATATGGCAAAACTGGAGTGATTTAGCAAGTCTTTTCATATTAGTTTATTCTGTAGGGATGTCAATAATAGGATTTTTATTAGTTGAATGGTTCCGTCGTTCACATAAATACATAATATCAAATCATAGGATAATCTTTAAAGGAGGAGTTTTTACAAAAGAAGAAAGAACATTAAGATACGATAAAATATCTGATATAAATGCAAAACAAGGAATACTTGGTCAAATATTTGGTTTTGGAACAATTATACCTATTTCTCAATCTGGTTTTGGCCTAGGTAGTGATAACGCATTTGCAGCAGGTGGTATACAACTAGGTGAAAAAAAAGCAAAAATCCTAGGTTTATTTGGTGGAGGAAAAGAAGTCCAAACGCCAAGAGCACGCAGTTATTACGAATTACATGGAGTTTACCCATATAAAGAGATAAAAAAGATGGTTGAAGAATTTATTCAAGGAAAAGACGTAATACCATATCATCAAAAAAATGCTGAATATCAAAAAGAACAAATAGCATTCCAAAAGGAACAAGTCGATATTCAAAAACAAATGCGAGATTTACTTAAATTACAAAGTGGGTCGAAGAAAAATGTTGACGAAAATATTAATGAAGAAGACATACCTGATGATAAATAACTAGTATTTAGATATATTTATAAGATAAAAAATATTTCTGAAAAATATGGTTCCAAAAAAAGTTTTTTTTACAAAAGGTGTAGGAAGACATAGACAGGAATTGCAGTCATTCGAACTTGCGTTACGTGATGCGGATATTGAACAATGTAACCTGGTATATGTCTCAAGTATTATCCCACCGCATTGCACAATCATTTCAAAAGATAAAGGGATAAAAGAAATTAATGCCGGGGAAATCACATACGTAGTTATGTCAAGAAATACGACTAATGAACCAAATCGATTGATTGGTGCAGCAGTGGGTGTTGCTGTTCCTAAGGATAGAGATAATTATGGATATATATCCGAACACCATAGTTTTGGGATAACTGGAAAGAAACTTGAAGATATCACAGAAGACCTTGCGGCGACTATGCTTGCTACTACTTTAGGATTAGAATTTGATCCTGATAAAGCATGGGATAAAAGAAAACAAGAATATAAAATGAGTAGACAAATTGTTCGAACTCAAAGCGTCGCACAAACTGCAGAAGGAGATAAAGACGGTTTGTGGACCACAGTTATTGCTGCTGCTGTATTTATTGAAGAATAAATGCAGTTAAGTTGTTTTTTTATTTATCCGTTGATTGTATTCAAAAAGGTTTTATATGTAAGTTCTAGTTAACAGATAAAAATATCAGGAGAGAGTTATATGATTAAAGAGTTTAATAAATGGTTTGAAGAATTAACTATTAATGATGTTCCCTCAGTTGGTGGAAAAAATGCATCCCTTGGAGAAATGATTCGCAATCTAGATTCAAAAGGTGTTAATGTTCCATCAGGTTTTGCGGTCACAGCCTATGCATATAAATATACTATAGAAAAAGCAGGCATTGATAAAAAAATTAAGCAAATACTATCTGATCTTAATACTCATGATGTTAATAATCTAGCCGAACGCGGAGAAAAGATTCGTAAATTAATAAAAAGCACTCCTCTACCCGCTGAATTGGAAGAAGATATTCGTAAGCATTACCGAGGCATGGAAGAACGCTATGGCAATAACTGTGATGTAGCAGTAAGAAGCAGTGCTACCGCAGAAGATTTACCTGATGCAAGTTTTGCAGGTCAACAAGAAACATATTTAAATATTCGTGGAGAAGATGAATTAATTAAAAAAGTTCGTGATTGCTTTGCATCATTATTTACAAACCGTGCGATTTCATACCGTGTTGATAAAGGATTTGACCACTTAAGCGTATATCTTTCCGTTGGCGTTCAAAAAATGGTTCGAAGCGATCTCGCAAGCGCGGGTGTAATGTTTTCAATTGATACTGAAAGCGGATTTAAGGATGCAGTTTATATAACTGGTGCATATGGGCTTGGTGAAAATGTTGTACAAGGCGCAGTAAACCCTGATCAGTTCTATGTTTTCAAACCAACTCTAAAAACTGGTTTTAAACCAATTCTTGAGAAAAAAATCGGGTCAAAGCAGAAACGTATGATCTATGATAAAAAAGGAACAAAGAACATTGAAGTAAATAAAGAAGATAAAAACAAATTTGTATTAAATGAAGAAGAAATAGTTAAACTAGCAAAATGGGCAACAATCATTGAAGACCATTATAAAAAACCCATGGATATTGAGTGGGCAAAAGATGGAAACACTAAAGAGCTTTTTATTGTGCAAGCTCGCCCTGAAACAGTTCATTCACAAAAAGATGCAGCGATAATGAGAACATATGTTCTTGAAGAAAAAGGAAACATATTAGCTGAGGGTGAAGCAGTTGGTAGTATGATCGGACAAGGGGAGGTTAACGTTATAGAAGATGCAAAAGATATTGCTAATTTCAAAAAAGGACAAGTATTGGTAACTGATATGACTGATCCTGATTGGGAGCCGATAATGAAAATAGCTGGTGCGATTGTTACAAATCGTGGTGGGCGTACATGTCATGCTGCAATTATCTCACGTGAGCTTGGTATCCCTTGTGTTATAGGTACTGGCACAGGTACACAAACAATTCAGAATGGAAAAAATATTACGGTTGATTGTAGTGAAGGAATCGGCCGTATATATAAAGGAAAATTAAAATTCCGTATAGACGAACTCAAACTTGATAAGTTACCAAGACCAAAAACGCGTATTATGATGAATGCAGCAATTCCTGAAAAAGCATTTTCGCAAAGTCAAATTCCAAATGACGGCGTAGGTCTTGCCCGTGAAGAGTTTATTATTAACTCTCATATTGGTATACATCCCCTTGCATTAATTGAATATAATAAACTTAAACAGTTAAAAAATGATAATCCAAAAATTGCAAAGGTAATAAAAACCATCGATGAAAAAAGTAAGGGATATGAAAATAAAGTTGAATTTTTCGTAGATACCTTAGCTAGAGGTATCGCAAAGATTGCAGCTTCATTTTATCCGAATGATGTAATAGTTCGTATGAGTGATTTTAAAACAAATGAATACGCAAATCTTGTAGGAGGTTTCTTATACGAACCAGAAGAGAATAACCCCATGATAGGATGGCGTGGTGCTTCTAGATACTATGATAAGAAATACAAACCAGCCTTTGGGCTTGAATGTAAAGCCATATTAAAAGCACGAGATGAAATGGGACTAACGAATATCAAACCAATGATACCTTTCTGTAGAACGCCTGAAGAAGGAAAAAAAGTAATAAAAACTATGGAAGAGTTTGGCTTAGTACAAGGTGTAAATGGACTTGAAGTTTATGTTATGTGTGAAATTCCAAGTAATGTGATTGTTGCTGATCAGTTTGCTGAAATCTTTGATGGTTTTAGTATTGGTTCAAATGATTTAACACAGCTCACTCTTGGCCTTGATCGTGACTCTGATTTAGTATCTCATATATTTGATGAAAGAAATGATGCGGTAAAAAGACTTGTAAAACAAGTGATAGAAATAGCACACACACACAGACCAAGAAGAAAAGTAGGCATATGCGGACAAGCACCTAGTGATTTCCCTGAATTTGCAGAATTCTTAGTGGAATGTGGAATAGATAGTATTTCACTTAATCCAGATACAGTTATAAAAACAAGACTAAAAATTGCTGAAACAGAAAATAGACTTGGTATCAAAAATGAAATTTTAAACTAAAATTTTTTACTTTTTTTATTTTTAAGAGTTACATTAAAAAACAAATTTTTATTTAGATTATTTAAAATGAATATTATACCATTAATAGAAATTAATAATAAAAAAATTCATAACTTTGAGTTACTAAAAAATTTAAATGAAGATGATTTACTCTATATAATAGATATTGATGGAATAAAAAAAAATAAATCAAATTTAGATATTTATCAAAAATTTTCAAAAAGATATCAAATATTTATTGATAACGCACCCCGAACATTTGGCGATATAATAGATGTTTTTATAACGGGAGCTAAAAACATTATATTACGCATAAAATATTGTCCTCATATTAAGCTCGATAGTATAAATAAGATTACAGATAATAAAATCTATTTAAACATAGAAATTAATGAGCAAACAGATCTTAATAATAATTTTTTCTTTGAAAATATAAATGGTCTTGTTAATTTTTATAGTAGAGAATATCTTGAAAAATCTTTTAAAAAAATGGAATTAATTAAAAATATTTCCACAAAAAATAAAATATATATTTATGAAAATAACAAAAAAAATATTGATTACTGGAATAAATACAATCCAGAAGGGTTTCTTGTAGACTTATCAAAATATTGGGAGTTTAAAAAAAATGAACGACGAATATAAAATAATAATTGCATTTGTATTTAATCGTGCAGGAAAAAAAGAAATGAGTTTTTCAGAGTTTTATTTAACATTATCAATGCTTTTAAATTGGTTTACTCCTGATGATGCAAAAACTTTTACAAAACAAGCTATTGAAAATATTTTATTAAAAGAAGAAAAAGATTTAATTAAACCAAATTTTAATATAGAAGAAATAAAAATACCAATAGGTTTTTATCCATCTAAACTAGTATTAAGGCAAATCGGATTTAAAAAAGAAAAAATTGAAAAAATCCCAGATATAAATAAAAGTATTTTTGATATAATTGTTGAAAAAATAGTTGAAAAATCAAATCTTGATAAAAAAACAATACTTATACAAATAAAAGAAATCGAAAAAGAAAAAAAGATAATAACAGAAATAGCAGCGTTATTAGTCGGAAAAGAATATGATTTAAATTTTAATGAAATAATTGAAAAAATTGAGACTCAATTTTTAAAAAATTCATTAAAATAAAAAAAATCGTAAACCAATAACATATCTATATAATTAATAATAAGAAAATAAAACTCAACAAGATGATATTCAATAAAAGAGAATTAGCAGAAAAAATATAATAACCTCCTCTTTTATTAGCCCTAAAATGCATATTCCTCTTTAATTTGGTGGGAGTTTAAATGGCTCAAAAAGAAACTGTTTTAAAAATTGCAGAAGCATTCCAACAAGATGTAGGTTACGGACGAGCAAGAATAGATAATCAGACAAGACTTGTTCTAGATTTATCAATCGGAGATGTAATAGAAATAGAAGGGATAAAAACAACAGCAGCTGTGGTATGGCGTGCGCATCCTACAGATGAAGGAAAAGAAATCATTAGAATAGATAATTTAACAAGAAAAAATGCAGGAACAGGTCTTGGCGAAAAAGTAAAAATTAGAAAAGCAGATGTAAAAGAAGCAAAAGAGCTAACAATAGCACCACTAATTTCTAAAGGACAGCAAATACAATTTGGTAGCGGCATAGATAATTTAATAAAAAAAGGACTTTTAAAAAGACCCCTTACAAAAGGGGATAGCGTTATAATCCCCGGTATTGCATTATTTGGGAGCAGCCTTCCTTTTGTAATTATAACAACTATACCAACAGGCATTGTATCAATAAGTGAAACAACAAAGATAAAAGTAAAAGAAGAAGCAGCACAAACCGAAGAAGAAGTAGGTGCTCGTATTAGTTACGAAGACATTGGCGGCCTTCATGATGAAATTTTAAAAGTCCGTGAGATGATCGAGCTACCTCTTAAACATCCTGAATTATTTGATAGGCTTGGAATTGACCCTCCTAAAGGAGTTCTTTTGCATGGTCCGCCAGGGACGGGTAAAACACTTATTGCAAAAGCCGTTGCTAATGAATCTGGTGCTAATTTTTATACAATTAATGGTCCAGAAATCATGTCAAAATTTTACGGCCAAAGTGAGGAAAATCTTAGAAAAATATTTGAAGATGCAGAAAAAAATTCACCTAGTATAATCTTTATCGACGAAATAGATGCGATAGCACCAAAAAGATCTGAAGTCCATGGGGAAGTTGAACGCAGAGTTGTATCCCAAATGCTTACTCTTATGGATGGATTGAAAGGACGAGGTAAACTTATTGTTATTGGTGCGACTAATCTCCCTGACATTCTTGATCCTGCACTTAGACGCCCGGGTCGATTTGACAGAGAAATTATAATCGCTGCACCTGATAGAGAGGGCAGAAAAGAAATTTTGCAGATTCATACTCGAGGTATGCCCCTTACTAAAGACACAAATCTTGATGAATTAGCAGAATTTACATATGGTTACGTTGGTGCGGATCTTGCTGCGCTTGCTCGTGAAGCAGCTATGAACGCACTCAGAAGATTTTTACCTGAAATTGATCTTGAAAAACCAATCCCTGTGGAGATACTTGAAAAAATGGAGGTTACTATGGATGATTTCAAAAATGCTCATCGAGGTATTGAACCATCAGCTATGAGAGAATTTCTTATTGAAATTCCAAAAGTTAAATGGGATGATATTGGTGGACTTCAAATGGCTAAACAACAGTTACAAGAAGCAGTTGAATGGCCTCTCACAAAACCGGATGTTTTTAAAAGAATGGGTATAACACCACCCCGTGGAGTGTTACTGTATGGCCCACCGGGCACCGGTAAAACTCTTCTAGCAAAAGCGGTGGCAAGTGAGTCTAAAGCAAATTTTATTAGTATAAAAGGGCCAGAAGTTATGAGTAAATGGGTAGGTGAATCTGAAAAAGCAGTTCGGGAATTGTTCAAAAAAGCACGTCAAGTTGCTCCTACAATTGTTTTTTTAGATGAGTTAGATAGCATTGCACCTATGCGAGGAACAGACACAGGAAGCCATGTAACAGATAGTGTAGTAAATCAACTACTTACTAGTATTGATGGTCTCGAAAGTATGGAGGGTGTTGTTGTAATAGGTGCAACAAATAGACCAGATATAATTGATCCTAGTCTTTTAAGACCTGGGCGTTTCGATCGTTTGGTTCTTATTCCATCACCAGATAAAGAAGCACGTGTAGAAATATTCAAGATTCACACAAAAAACATGCCTCTAGGAAAAGATGTAGATATTAAACATCTTGCTGAGGTAACCGAAAATTATTCTGGCGCGGACATTGAATCTTTATGCCGTGAAGCAGCAATGCTCGCTATAAGAGAAGATGACAAAGCATCTAAAGTAAAAAAGCTACATTTTGATAAAGCAATAGAAAATGTTCGTGCATCAATTACACCAAATATTATTAAATTTTACAATAAAGTTTCAGAAACCCTTGGTAGTGGTATTGCCAAAAAAGATAAAAGCGATAAAGACATTCAATATATGTAAAGTCAGTATAATATAAAAAGGAGGAAAATAAAATGAGAATAACTGAAAATGAACTAAGAGGAAAAACAGTTATGACTGAGGAGGGTTTATACCTTGGCATTATGAGAAATACTACTGTTGATGTTAGAACAGGGGAGCTTACCGGAGTTCTAATAGAACCGTCTGATGATGTAGACCCACGCTTGTACCATTTAGATGGGCAAGGGCATCTTGTTTTTCCTTTTGCATCTATAAAGTCTGTTAAAGATGTAATTATTATTGGCGGAAAGTAATTACTAATTAAAAATATCTGTAAGTATTTTATTATCTTTTAAATTTTTTAGTCTGATCATAAAATAAGGTGGGACCCCTATATTTCGTTTGGAAACTGTTTTTTAAGATGATAAAAAATTCTAGAAAAATAGACGATAAGTATATCCAGTAAGCTATTAAATTTCAAGTATTTTAATTATTCCATTTTTAAAATTATATTTTAAAAAAAATTAAAAAAAATCAAATAGAGATTATAATTTAGTTCCACAGGAAACAAGGGCCCGTGTCTTATAATTATTTTACAGGAGTAATAAAGATAAAAAATTTGTCAAAACTTTTTAATATGAATTTATGGATTACATTGACCGGGGAGGTTAAATTATACGACAAAAAAAACAATAAACGCAGATATATTTGGAGAATTGCTAAGTAACGAAGGACTTTTTATAAATCGAGAAGCAATGAGACCAACATATATGCCAGATATTTTACCTCACAGAGAAAAAGAAATAAATAATCTAGCAAATATTCTTGTGCCTGCGCTTCGTAGCGAAACACCAAGTAATGTTTTTATTTATGGCAAAACAGGAACTGGGAAAACAGCAGTTACAAAATTAGTTGGAAAAGAATTACTCGGCAAAGGAAAACAAATTAACAAAAAAGTAAACTTTATTTATATTAATTGCGAAGTGGTAGATACACATTATCGTGTTCTACAAAACATTGCAAATCATTTTATTAATGAATGGAG
>JAEAME010002433.1_pt1 | contig 10893 bp, 8 predicted proteins | sample 8958731 | NCBI WGS metagenome assembly JAEAME01 (sample SAMN16933194, study PRJNA681113) | bioreactor sludge metagenome | isolation source: anerobic bioreactor sludge (Control) | place: India:Bengaluru | collected 2018-10-24
CCGAGGTCCAAGTAGTAGTCGTGCTCGCCCATGACGCACCGATAGTCGTACTTCAGCTTGTCCAGCATCTCGAAGCCGTGGTCGAGTTCCGCCTTCGTGCCGAGCTGAGCGAGGTCCCCGCCGAAGATGACGAAGTCGGGCTCGGGAGTGAGCAGGTTGGTTTCCGCAACGGCCCGGATCAGCCCGCGATCCCAGTTGCGCACGAACTCGTTGCCACGGATGTGCTGGATGTGTGAGTCCGAGATGTGGGCGAATGTGAAGGGCTCCTCCTGCTGGGCGAAGGACACGTTCACCAGCCCGAATGGCAGCGCGGCCGCCGCTGTCGCGGCGGTGCGCTTCAGGAAACCACGGCGATCCATGCGGAATGAGTTCATTGGGCCTCGCCTCCGTAGACGTCCGTGCCGATCAGGTCCTCGAACTCGGGGCTGGTGAGTGCCTCCAGAAAGGCGATGAGGTCGTCGATCTCCTGATCTGTGAGGTTCAGGGGTCGGATGCCGCCGCTCAGATAGTCATTGACGGGGTCGCCCTCGTTGGTCACCCCACCGTTGTTGTAGTGGGTCACCACTTCGCGCAGCGTGAAGAGGCTCCCATCATGCATGTAGGGCGCGGTCACCGCTATGTTCCGGAGGGTGGGCGACTTGAAGGCGCCGATGTCATCGAACTGGCCCGTGAACACGAGTCGGCCCATCTCCGACGAGCGCGCGTCGCTGAGCACCTCCTCGTCGACCTCCGTCTGCGTCAACTCGGCGCCGACGAACTCGGCCGCGATCTCGTCGGCCTCGTTCTGCATGTCGTTGATCCCTATGCCGATATTGTGGAAACGGCCGTCGGTGAAGGTCGCCGAGGTCTCCTCGATGAGGTGGCACGATACGCACCGGGCCTTGTTGATGAAGAGGTCCAGACCGCGGATCTGCGCCTCGGTCATGGCGTTCATCTCGCGCGCGTAGTAGTAGCGATCGAAGGGGGAGTTGCCCGAGACGACGGTGCGCTCGAAAGCGGCGATCGCCTTGGTGACATGCTCGATGGTGATGCGGTGAGGCGAGATGCGAAACACCTCACGGAAGGCCGCCACGTACTCCGGGTCGGAGCGGATGACCTCGAGGATGGGCTCGTGGTCCTTCAGTCCCATCTCCACGGGGTTCACGAACGGGTGCAGGGACTGATCCTCCAAGTCGGGCGATCGCCCATCCCAGAAGAGGGTTGGCATGTAGGCGGAGTTGATGACCGTCGGAGCGTTCCGTGTGCCCTTCAGTCCCTCGATGCCCTCGGAGACTGCCAGCGGGCCGTCGGTGAATGCCTTCTCCGGAAGATGGCAAGTGGAGCAACTGACTTCACCGGTCGTGCTGAAGCGCGCGTCCAGGAATAGCTTCTCTCCCAGGGCGATCTTCTCCGGTGTCTGGGGATTATCTGGCGGTACCCTGAGCTCGGGGAGGCCCAGTGGGGGACCCTCCTGAGCCCGCACACCCTCCAAGGCGAGGGAACACGCAATCAACCCCGCGCCCAGGAGCAGGACTACGAGCTTGGCTCTCATCGGCCGGCCTCCATTCCTTCCTCGCCCCCTAGCGGGGGAGCCTGATCCGGTTCAGTAGCTGGTGACGACAGGGCTGGACAGGCGCCGGCAATCATGAGCGGCAGGAGCCGCCAGGCCCTCTGATGCGCACCGACACCAGTCCCTGTGCCTTCCCACCAACCACCTCGCCGCTTGCTACAGTGCACACAAAGCTGTTACCATTCCGAAGTAACTACTACGCGGAACAGGACCATCCTCTCAGGGAGTTTTCCTTGGTACCGACACAATGCCCTGCGCTCCCTGAGCGCGCGAAGGTGAACCCGATGAGCACGGCCGCTAGGGAATCTGAGCCGCGAGCGAACTCCATCGCGGCAACCATCCGCAAGCGTGGCCAGCGCGTCACGCCGCAGCGCATGGCGGTCATCGAGGAGTTCCTTACGCGGAGGGACCATCCGTCGGTGGAGCAGATCTACCGGTCGGTCTCCGAACGATTCAGCATGATGGCTGTGTCCACGGTGTACGACACCCTCCGGCTCCTGGTCGAGTTGGGCGAAGCCGTTGAGGTGAGCGCCGGGGGCTCCGAGACGCGCTACGACCCCGTAAAAGTGGACCACGGCCACCTGATCTGCACCCAATGCAACCAGGTGATCGACCTTGACATGCCTGGCGATGCCGAGGCCACGCTGAACCCTGCTGCAGTGGATCGTCTGGGCTTCATCGCGGAGCGAGTCATCGTACAGGCGTACGGCCTGTGTGCCCAGTGCCGCTCAGCTGCGCCAACCCGCACCTCCTGACCCCTCGAACGTCACACTGCGGTCCGTGCTATCATCCCCTACGTCAAGCGGGCGCCGCGACGGCGACTCCGTGAGAGAGGGGACCTCCCATGCGTCTCGGTTGGATCTGCCTAGCGATGGCCGCCGCTGTGGTCTTGGCCCTGGCCGGCTGTGGGGGCAAGCGGTCGGAAGGTCCCGGGTTGGCATCGTCGGCCCCAACGGGCGCCCCGGCCGATGGTTCCCCGGCGGCGAAGTCCATCACGCTAGCCTGGGTGTACGACATAGAGACTCTCGACCCGGCCAAGGCGTACATCCTGCCCTCATGGGACACGGACAAGCTCATCTTCCGCGCCCTACTCGGCTACGAGCGCGACTCCCTCGAACTGAAGGGCGAGGCCGCCGAGAACTGGACCGTCTCCGACGATGGCACCGTCTACACATTCGCCATCGCCCCAGGCCAGAAGTTCTCGGACGGGAGCCCCTGCACGGCGAAGGACTTCCGCTATGCCTGGATGCGGATCCTGGACCCCGACGTGGCTTCGCCGGGGGCCCAGTTCCTCACCGACATTGTGGGCGCCACCGAGTACCTCGCTGGAGAGGCCGATGACGTGCCCGGCATCGAGGTCGTTGATGACCTCACACTGCGAGTGACCCTGGCGACCCCCAACCTAGCGTTCCTGAATGTCGTTGCCATGAACTTCGCCTTCCCCGTCCCCCAGCACGTGGTCGAGGACCCGAGCCACGACTTCGCCAAGCACCCGATCGGCAACGGCCCTTACAAGCTGTCAGAGTGGCGCGCCGGGGAGCTCATCATCCTCGATCGCAACGAGCACTACAGCCTGGGAGACAGGCCCATCGTCGACAACATACGGTTCATCATGGGGCAGAACGCCCCGCAGATCGTGCCCCGGTTCGAGGCCGGCGAGGTGGACATCCTCCAGGACATCCCCACGGGTGAGTTCAGCCGTCTGCAGAACGATCCGCAGTATGAGAACTGCTGGGTGAGCATGTCCCAGGGGGCCATTCGGTACATCTTCATGAACGTGGAGATGCCGCCGTTCGACAACATCAAGGTGCGTCAGGCCGTCTGGCACGCCATCGACCGCGAGCGGCTCATCAAGCTGATGAATGGCCGCGCCGAGCTGGCTACGGGTGTGCTCCCGCCGACGCTGCCTCAGCACGATCCCGACCTCGAGGGGCCGATCTATGACCCAGATCGGTCTCGGGCACTGCTCGCCGAGGCGGGCTACGCCGACGGCTTCGACGTGGACTTCTACTACTACCAGGAGGAGCTGCGTCAGAAGCTCGCGGAGGCCATAATGTCCGATCTCCAGGCGGTGGGGATCCGCGCCAACCTGATACCGCGAGAGCGCGACGTCTTCGCCGATGAGGCCGGCATCAAGGACAAGTACGCCTTCGCCCTGGGGGAGTGGTACCAGGACTACCCCGACCCGAGCAACTTCTTGGAGGTTCTCCTCCACTCCAAGCACGTCCGCGACCAAGCCTCCAACAACTACGCGCGTTACCGCAACCCCGAGGTGGACGCGCTCCTCGACGCGGCTAAGGGCGAGACCGACCCGGGACGCCGCACAGAGCTATATCGCGAGGCGGAGCGGCTCGCCATGGCTGACTTCCCGTGGGTGCCGCTGCACCATGAGAAGGCCTATATACTGCATCAGCCGAGAGTGACTGGCGTGGTCCTGCATCCGGTGGACTGGATCCGGCTCGAACTGGTGGATGTCGAGCCTTAGACGGGGGGGAGGCCCCACTGTGTCGGAGGAGCCGCGGAGCGCTCAGCCGGGTGCGGAGCCCATACTGCCTCACCTCTACCGCGTCGCAGACACGTGCAACAGCTACTGCATCGTGTCCGAGAGGCGGGGCCTTCTAATCGATTGCGGGGCCGGCGCGCCCGCGCGACTACGCGAGGCCATGGGCATCGCGGACTTCGATGCCTGCCTGTTCACTCACCATCACCGTGATGTCTGCCAAGGCGCGCCGCTGCTCGCGAGGATGGGGGTGGCCCTACTCGTGCCCGAGCACGAGCGGCACCTGTTCGAGGATGCCGAGCTACACTGGCTCACGCGCCGCGTGTACGACTCCTACAACGACCGCTCGACCTACAACAGCCTCGTCGAAGCCGTGCCCGTGGCGGGAAGCCTCGAGGACTATTCGACCTTCCCCTGGCGCGACTGTGAGGTGCGGATTATCGCCACGCCCGGCCACACCTGGGGTTCCCAGAGCTTCCTCGCGGAGATCGACGGCCAGCGGGTGGCCTTCGTCGGAGACCTGCTGCGGGAGGGCGGTCGCCTCCACACACTGCACGACACAGAGTACTCCTACGGGGGCTGGGAGGGCCTGGTGCAGACTCACCTCTCGGTCCGCAACCTCATACGCGAGGCGCCGGATCTGGTGTGCCCGGCGCATGGAGAGCCCTTCACTAACCCGGTACCGCAGTTGGAGCAGCTGGTCGAGCGCCTCGAGGGGCTCATGAAGTCCGTACACCAATCTCCCGAGATGCACGGCCGGTTCCGTGCCGAGGCGGTCACTCCCCATCTGATCCAGATGCCTGACGCTTGCTGCACCTTCTACTGCTTGCTCTCCGACTCTGGCGCGGGCCTCTTCATCGACTACGGCTCGCCCAACTGGTTTCACTTCGGTGTTGCCCAAGCCTGGGGCGAACCACGGGAGATCCAGCGTTTCGTGCTCCACTCGATCCCCGAACTCCGCGAACGCTATGGGCTGAAGGGCATCGATGCCGCAATCCCCACCCACTACCACGATGATCACGTCTGCGGGTTTCCCTACCTCGTGGAGCACGAGGACACCGTTGTGTGGTGCCATGAGGCCCTCCGGGAGATCATCGAGCATCCCGAACGCTTCAGCGTGATGTGCCTCTACCCCAAGGGTGTGCCCGTCGGGCGGGCCTTCCTCGATGGCGAGCCCCACCAGTGGCGCGAGTACACCCTGCGGACCTGGCACTACCCCGGCCAGACCGAGTACCACTGCCTCATCCTCGGCGAGGTCGACGGGAAGCGCATCCTGTTCACTGGGGACAGCGTCTTCAAGGAGGGGGGTGAGTGGACCTCGCCCGTCATCTTCCGAAACGCCTTCAGGCCCGACAGTCATCGCCGATGCATCGAGGCGCTCAGACAGCTCCCTGAGGTCGACCTGATTTGCCCCGGCCACGGCCCCGCCTTCGCGCCGGAGCACGGCTGGGTCGACTCCTTCGCGGCGAGGACCGAACGTCTGCTGTCCGAGTTCTCGGAACTCCTGGGGGCCGATCGCCTCGGGCCAGGCGTGGACCCATTTAGGGCGCGGATCATCCCGTACACCGTCGCGGCCCAGGCGGGGCGGACCTTCCGGATCGAGGTCGAGGTTCGCGGCTACGGAGAGGCAGCCCAGCGGGCCGTCATACGCCTGCACCTGCCACCCGAATGGGTGTCCCTGCCCAGTGTGGAGACAGTGGAGGTGCTGCCCGGCCAGGTGAGCCGCGCTATCTTCCGCGTCACTCCGCCGGAGAACGTCAAGCCGTTGCGTCGAACGGCTATCGCGGCGGACGTAGTGCTGGACGAGGAGCGGCTGGGTCAGGTGGCCGAGGCCATGGTGGAGTTCGGCCCTGGGCCCAGGTTGGTGCTGAGGTAGCGGATGTTAGGAAGGCGTAACCCACCGATGGACTACACGAAAGCGATGCAGGCGGGCGCCGAGGGAATGCGCGCCTACATGGAGGCGATGGCCAAGGACAAGCGCTTGGCGACCGCCCATGCCCAGTACCTTCGGAACCTGTACGAGGCTCTGGTGAAGACGGGCTTCAGCGAGGAGCAGTCCCTGCAGATCGTGGCATCAGGCATCCTGCCGGGGGCGAAGTAGTGGCAGGCGAAGGTCTCGGCGCCGCCCTCCGTGAACCGAATGAGACCACGTTCGCACCGTCACGGAGGGATCCCCATGCCACGACCGCTCAGCCGCGTTGCACCTGACTGGTGGGACTACACGACCCTAGACGACGAGCTGCTCGAGGACGCCGCTCGGCTCGACGCCGATGACCTTGTCGCCCTCTCCCGTGAGGGCTTTGAGGTCCGCATGTTCGACTCCATCGAGGGGTTCTTTCTGGCCGAGGCCATGGAGTACATTGACTCCTGGCGACAGGCGACTGCCGACAGCCCTGTGGGCATCTGCGGCCCCATCGGACCCGTGGAGCAGTTGCCCCTCGTGGCCCAGTTGGTGAACGCCATGGACCTACCCCTCACTGACTGCCACTTCTGGGGTATGGACGAGTGGATCATCGACGGCGAGGCAGTCGGACCCGACCACCCCCTGTCCTTCGAGCGCACGGATCGCGAGCTCTGCTTCGACCGCGTACGCCCTGACCTCGCCATGCCGGATGCGAATATGCACTTCCCGGGGACGGACAACGCGGCCTATGTCGCGAGCTGGGACCAGGCCCGATGTGCTCTCATGCAGGGCGGTCAGGGCGAGGTCAAGCACTGGGCCTTCAACGATCCCCCCAAGCGCGAGGGCGCCGACAAGGACAGTCCGCCCACCCCTGAGGAGTACCGCCAGCTCGGTACCCGCACCGTCGATCTGCACCCCCTTACGCTGGTGCAGAACGCCCGCACTTCCGCGTCAGGCAATCTCAGCATTGTCCCCTACCAAGCGGCCACCGTGGGGCCACGGGAGACCTGGAAAGCCGACTGCGTCTCGATCTGGCACCCCGGTTGGCACGACAACCCCTTCGGCATGCGCCTATCCGCACTCATGATCGCGAAGCGCGTGCCCGATGCCAGTTGCCCCATGTCCCTCCTCGCCGACCATCCCAACGTCCGCTTCAGCTACTTCCGTGGTGGGCTTGGGGAGTGCACGTACCGACCGTAAGGAGGCCGACGGTGAGCACGGACGACACGCGCGCGATGTTCGAGGAGCTCGTAGCCGCCAAGCCCATCTGCACCCTTATTACCGTTGATCCCATGGGCCGCGCGGTGCCGCGGCCCATGGGCGTCGCTGGGGTGGAGGACGGGCCGACCCTGTGGTTCATCACCTCCGTAGGCTCACGAAAGGTCGCGCACATCGCCGCTGACCCGCGCGTTACGGTGTATTGGGAGCACAATGCTCCCGGGGGCGACGACTGGACCTACGGGCAGCTCTATGGCGTGGCGGAGATGACGACCGATCAGGCGACCCGAGATCGGCTGTGGAAGGATGAGTGGACCCGGTACTTCCCCGGAGGCAGTGCCGACCCGAGCATGGCGCTCATCAAGGTCACGTCGACGCGGCTGGAGCTCTGGGCGAGCGGCGAGCCCGAGATGCGGGTCGTAGACCTGTAGCCTACTGCCCGAGGGCTCGGGCCGCCACGAGAATGAGCGGCGAGAGCACGATCGCGAAGCCATTGGTCAGCAGCCAGATGGTGTTCGCCATGTTCCGGCTCAGGTCGAAGAGGTTGGCTAGGATCAAAGCGAAGATGGCCACCGGCATGCATGCCTGAATGAAGATGACCTGCCGGTAGATGGGGTCATCGGGTCCGAGCGCGACCCACAGCCACCCTAGCGCCAAGCCGATGGCCGGCGTGTAGACGAACTTCACCAACCCCACACCAACGGAGTGCCGCCAGTACTTCGCAACCTTGCTGAGGTCCAGGGTCATGCCGATCGCCACCAGGTACAGGAAGGTGGCGCCGGGCACCGAGATGTCCGGGACGGCGGCCAGGAACTCCGGCCGCTCGGGTGCCCAGAAGCTCAGCGCCAGCCCCACGAATACGGATAGTACCGGGTTGCGGCTCGCGGGGTCCTTCATGGTGTCCAGCATGTAGCGCCAAGCGTTGACCTGCTGGCCGTCACTCCCATAGCGGCGGCCAACCAGCAGCCCCAGGGTGAAGAACGTGGGGTAGAAGTAGATGGTGAACAGCGCCGCCGTGGCGAAGCCACGCTCCCCTGCGAGCACGAAGCAGAGAAACGTGCCGAACGTCGGCCCCAGGTTGGAGAACATAGAGGTCGATACGAGCACCCCCGCGCGCTTGGAGGGCACCTGGCGAGACCTCACCCACAGGTAGGCGGGGAAGCTGGCGAGGAGGGCGATGGCGAGGCCCGTGATTGGCAGACCCGCCATCCGCACATCCGTGATCTCCTGGCCCCAAAGGGCCAGGCACACGTTCAGGGGGTCTACCCATATGAGCCCGACCCGGGTGAGCCGACTCGACCGCTGGCCGCACTCCCCGAGCCGGAGCTTCAGCAGGTAGCCAACGGTCAGGCCCGACGCCATGATGGCGAAGGGCAGTATGAACCGCAGCTGGAGCACGGATGGGGGACCTTCAGGCACGGTGAGCGCTTCTCTCGCAGGACCGGCATCGGTGCCGCTGGATGCTATGCGCCGCCGGAACCCGCGTCAAGGGACGGGGACTCGACTCCCAGGGCCTTCAGGCGCTCTCCCGCCTTCTCGATCCACTCGCCGCCCGGAAGATCCTCGGCCACGGCCCGCTGGTAGGCGTCGATCGCCTCATCGACCCGCCCCAACGCCTCCAATGAGGCCCCGCGGCCATACCACGAGGCGGGCTCGCGGGGCATCAAATCGAGGGCCTCATCGAATGCGCTGAGCCCCTCCTGGGGCCTCCCGAGACCATTCAGCACATGGCCAAGGGTGTCGATGGCCGGCGCGTAGCTCGGCTCCAGCCGCAGGCACTCCCTCACCGGCGCCTCCGCCTCCTCGAACCGCCCAAGCTCCACCAGCGTCCACGCGAGGGCGTTGTGGGCGTAGGCGTACTCGGTATCCGCGTCGGTGGCGCCCTGGAAAGCCACGAGCGCCTCCTCACGTTCGCCCCGCTCCACACGCACGTGCCCGAGACGCTCCCAGTGGACGGGGTTGCGCGGGTCCATCTCCACGGCGATCTGCGCCTCGGCGAGCGCCTCGTCTGGCTGCTCCAGTTCTATGAGGGCCCCGGCGATCTCACCCCGCAGGAAGGGGTCATCGGGCTCAACCCGGAGGGCCGTCCGCAGGAGCTCCCTCGCCAGATCATGTTCGCCGCCCGCGTAGAGCATCACGGCGTACTCCGCGAGCAGCCAACCATCGCGCTGGGTGAGATCAACCGTCCGGCGAAGCAGCGAAGCCGCGGCCTCGTGCTCGCCGAGCATCGCTAGGGACCGCCCCATGGAGCGCACCTGGGCGATATCAGCCGACTCGAGCGCGATTGGCACAAGCCTGGTCAGCTCATCGCGCGCCCGGTCGATCTGCCGGTCCCACGCGAGGAGGTCCGCGTAGAGGATGCGCCACGCCAGTTCTTCGGGCGTGATCACGACGGCGCGTCGTGCCCAGTCCAGGGCCGCCTCATCCCCGAGGTCCACCGCCATCTGAGCCAGATCGACGTAGTGCGTCGGGTCATCCGGAGCCTGGGCGGCACGCTCTATGCGGTGCTCCATAAGCGCGGCCCGGCCCTCCTCGCTGAGCGACGCGGCACCGGCGTCGAAGTCGCAGCCGCGCGTGAGATACAGGATGCGACGGTTGAATGGGTCGAGATCCAGTACGGGCCGCCCTGACATGCGCGACCGCATGATGGTGCGGTCACTCTCCACGTGGTGAGCGCCGAAGATGTGCGCCAACTCGTGGGCGACCTGTAGAAGCCGCATCTGAGGGGTGATGTCGCCCAGGCGATCGAACCGGATGATGGCGTAGTCCTGCAGCAGCGCCGCCTCCCCCATGGCCACGTCTCCCCCGGTCACCTCACCGCCCCCGTAGCTCTGGGCGGTGAAGCCCAGGACAAGGTCATCCCGGTCCCGACGCACCTCCCGGCGTAGCTCGGCGTGGAGTTCGTTGAGGGTCCAGGCCCGGTCTCGCGAGTCCCAGTCGACCTCGCGGCTCACCTCGATCTCGATGCCGGCGTCGCGGAAGGGGGGCGCGATGCCCTCCATGATCCGTGCAATCTCGCCGCGCCAATCCGGATCTCGCCGAAACTCCTCATCGGCGGCGATCCTGACCCTGAGCCGCCGAGCCCCGCCTTCCCACGCCGCCAGCTTCGGCCAGTCCGTGGGAGGCGTTGCGAGAGCTTCGAGGTAGTCGGCCCAGGCACTCAGATCGGCGCCCGAGGCCGTCTCCGGACCGCCCTCCGCTTGCAGCGGCGCCTGGGCCTCCTCGTACCGCCCCATCTCGGCGAGCAGGGCCGCATGGCGATACACAAGGGTGCCATCCTCGGGCGAGTCGGCGCGCCACGCCGTCAGGAGCTCGTCCGCCGCCTCCAGACGCCCCAGAAACAGCAGGATATCGAGGCGCTCGCCGCGGATGAGCGGGGTGTCCGGGTCCGTATAGGCCTCCAGTGCGGCCAGGGCCTCGTCGTGGGACCCGACGAGCCGAAGCCCCCATGCCAGTCGCTCGGCGAGCCAAGGATTGCCAACTCCGCGAGTTGCGCCTTGAGTGAGCAGTCCGATGCCGGCCTCGGTGTCCTCCCGCAGGAGAGTCAATGCCCCCGCGATGGACTGGGCCTCGGGCGATCCTGGAGCTTGGGCCGAGGCGTCGTCGGTTCCTGCCGAGGCGGCGAGAGCATGAAGCGCGCCATCGAGCAGGCTCTGCCGCCGGACGCACTCGCTACTGGAAAGGGGCAGATTCGGCTCCGAAATGGCCTCCGCAAGAGCTTGC
>JAEAME010002434.1_pt1 | contig 10892 bp, 15 predicted proteins | sample 8958731 | NCBI WGS metagenome assembly JAEAME01 (sample SAMN16933194, study PRJNA681113) | bioreactor sludge metagenome | isolation source: anerobic bioreactor sludge (Control) | place: India:Bengaluru | collected 2018-10-24
AACCTTACAGCTAAAAAAGATAAAAATAACTTGACTGGAATAAATAAGGAAGAAACCCACAATTATCCGGAGATCAGATCTGGTGTTAGCGACAACCAGTATGGTAATCTGTAACCCGTATGGATAGATCCAATCTTGGGCGCCAAGGACAGAAACGTTTAATAAGGGAGCGCAGAACCATTCGGGTCATGATCGAAATTTACTGTCATGGTCGGCATAGAAGTCACCGGCTTTGCGAGAACTGTTCGGAGTTACTCGCCTATGCTACAGAACGTATCGACAAATGTACCTTCCAAGCACAAAAACCTGTCTGTTCCAAATGTTCCATACACTGCTACAAACCGGCCATGCGGGAGCAGATACGAAACGTCATGCGGTACGCCGGGCCGCGTATGCTGATCCAACATCCACTCCTTACGATTCTACACTATATCGATAAGCTCGGCAGCAGCGCGAAATCATTTTAATTGGGTGAGTTCTCGCTTTATCGTTAGTTAAAGTTCGGATAATAAAAAAGGATATACAAAGGGTAACCTGTACTAAGAAGAGGCAGGTGTAGTTTTTCTTGTTTTGGAGGATAGAGGGGGTCGGAAAAAAAGAATGCTTTTTCATGTTCTTTTTGTGATAACTCCCTGCTGGAAACTTCGATATCTTCGACAGAAGAAACTTCTCTTGCTCTGTGACACAAATCTGGCAATTTAACACCAGCGGTTATCTTCGTTCGACCCCCTCCTCAATAGTTTATGCATGGTTTTGTTGATAGAAACAAACTTGGGAACTCCGTTACTCATGAGCTGATTCAGAAATCACCGTTTTGCGACTGAACCACCGGAACCATGCCGTGAGCCTTTTCTGCCGCTGTCCCAGAGCGGAAACCCACTTTTGTCTCTCAGCGAGATGGATCTTTTTTGTCCAAGAAGATGGATCTCCTGGGCGATAACATACAGCCGCCAGTCTTTGCCGAGGGATTTTGATCCGATCACGCGCATTTGCTCTCCGATAACAACTTTAATTTTCTGTGCATTCCAATACCATGGCGGACAGGTAATAACCGCATACTTTTCCCACGTTGTTTCAAGCTCGATTATGATAGTATTGCTATCTGACCCCAAGTAGTGAATACCGGAAACCCGCCCGTGGAGTTCACCTAGGGTGTTTATGTCAAATCCTCCGGGAATGTGGATACCGCTCTGTTTCAGATCCCAATTTTCCTCTGCAGAATGAACAGGGAAGGACATCAGCAGGCACAAGAGCGGGAAGAGTATAGTAGCAAACAGTGTGCCTTTCTCTTCAAAACGTGTTAGTCTGATTTTGAACGCGAATAAAAGCCTCCGTTTACCTTCTTCGGTCGGTTCCCCATAGCAGACCTCATGTTTGATGAACACTAAAAATAATATCTTGCCCTGAATTCAATCCTATAATCGTTTAGTTTCTCTCCGAATTCAGTACCTGGTGTGCCGGCGATAAACCCTGTTCTCAGCCGCAATTCAAGATTAGTAATTCCCGCGTACGTGACCTCTGGTGTTACAGAAAAACTTCTGTCATCAAGGTTGCCGATAAAAGTCACGGCAGGCGTCAGATATAGAATATCAAAAGGATCTTTCTGACTCACGCGGAAATAGAGGTAATTTGTTGCAGGATTTGATCTGCCATAGCCACTCCTCAACAGCGTCCGTGCTCTGTTTAACTGCGTAAGATTCCCGGTGCGCATGTACCGATCGTAGGCCGAATCGGTGAACGAATAAAAATCCTTCAATTCTCCGGCGCTGAATCCGGTAGCGTTATGGTAGTATTCGAGGATGAATGTTGTGTCCGATTCAGTGAGATAGCGCAGGCCTATAAGGTAATTCTTCGCATCAAATTTTCTGTCTTTTGCAGTTCCCCCACTATCAATAGATCTTTTCTCGAAACCATTTATGAGAGAGAATTCACCATGTATTTCGAGATTTGATGTGATGTTCCGTGAGAAATCAAATCCGTATCGGGTAGTTTTGCTCCCGCCCGTGAGAAACGTGAAATCAATGTCAGTATCATAAAGGAGAAAATAGAACTTCGAGGCAAGGTTCCAATGATTGATTTCTCCGAAGTCATCGTTGAATCCTGAATAGACAGGCACAATGGCGGGCGTGAAGGAGAACGTTTTGAGCGGACCGGCGAAACTTTTTGTATAATCTGCGGTAGCAACGATAAACCCTTCCCGGGAAAGTTCAGGTTCATTAGGGTCTTTCGGTCTGTCGACAAAGGCAACAGGATTCCAAGCGTAGCCCTTACCCCAGCCTAATGTCTTTTTGCCAAAATCAAACGTTAGGGACGTTGAGGGCTTTATTGATCCGTATCCTTCCAGAATGCTTAACTTTGTAGTTTCTTCCTGGATACCATTGGTATAATTTGTGTATGTCTTAGCATACAATTTATAAATATCTTTTTCCAGGCTTCCTTCCAACTGGAGACCAACTTGGTATTGATCAGCCGTACTCCTTTTCTTCGCGTTATAGAAATTAAGCTTGTAGAGAACCGAATCTCGATTCAGTCCCACAAAAGAGGGAATAAATTCAAAGTACCCCCCATAGTGATATGGTTTTTTTTCAATCTCCGAGATATCGAAGGTATATTCTTCTGCCAATACCATGTCGGTCATTGCAAAGAAAGCAAGAAAAATACACATCAAGATGATGCGGCAAGACACTTTCATATGCCAACCTCGAATATTTGACGCCAGAGGTACCATAATATCCTCCTACCGCAAGGAATCGATTTTCGGCATAAAAGTGAGTGTAAATACCTCATCTTTAAAATCTCTCTTTTTTATCTTGGCAAATATCATGACTGATTTGTATCCCTTATACAGAGGGCTATCCGTTTCGAGGACCGCAGGCCGGACAATACCTCCGCCAAAATCCTTTACATCTTTATAGTAAAGAGTCTTAACAAGCATACCTGCCTCTGTGAGACATTCTATCTTCACGGGTATGGACTTTGCTTTGTCCACCCACATCTTGATTCTGTCGTAGGCCACTGTCTTGTTTTTTGCCTTCAGAAAGAGGAGATATTCCTTTCCCTGCTCCTCCACTTTTTCGACGTTATATTCGACAGAGTAATCGAGGCTCAATATGTCGGAGTTATTAAATACACCGCCTACTACTGACTGGAGGCTTGTAATCCGTACCGGCTTCCCCACATTGGGAATATACAACCACATATTCTCATCGAGACGTAGCGTGGTCCTTCCCTTTTCGCTTGCCGGTTCGAGAAAAAGACCTGCCACCTTGTCTTTCCCTTTTTTCACCGTGTAATAGGTAAATTCCTTTTTCTTCCCATCCGGTTCGATGTTGATAATCTTCCGGTAGGATTCATAGGTCTCTGGATTCAAATTTCGGTCTATCTGCTCAAGAAGTTTAGCCCCATCTATTGCAAGAGCGGGGGTTGCTAAAAATATTCCCATCAATACTACTATCAATGTTTTTAACATAGTCTGTCTCCTTTTCATTTATCTTTATGCTGAACGTACAGAGCATGAGAATAATCTTACGCAAGACTGTTCATCAGCCTTAATCAGCTCAACGCTGTGTGACATCTCCATCATACATGCCTTAATGCATCAATAGGTTTCATTCTGGATGCCTTGAACGCAGGTTGCAGGCTCCCCAGCACAGCCACAATAATAACGATAATAGAAACGGTGATGATATCGGAAAGTTGAACTACCGGGGCAAGGGTAATCACCTGTCTGCCGAATTGAAAATTTATCTTTATGAGATTCATTATAAAAACTATACCAAGGCCTACCATGTTGCCGATTATGGCGCCGAACACACCGAGTAAAAACCCTTCTATGACAAACATGGAGAGTATCTTCCCCGGCAGAGTTCCAATTGCGCCGATGGTTCCGATCTCCCGTATCCGCTCGTAGACAGCCATAATCATGACGTTCATGATACTCACAAGGACGATGGCAATAAGCATGAGCTTAATGGAATAGGTCATGATGTCAATCATCCGGGCAATATTATAAAAGGGGGATAGCTCTTCCCAGGTGTGTATCTCAAACATGGGTTTATCCTGTTTGTTCATCTCCTGACCAAGTGTGGCCTGGAGTTTCTGATAGACTGCCTTCATTTTAGTGAAGTCTTTCAGCCTGACCGCTATCTCACTTACACCCCGTTCTTCCATGCGGAGTATTTCCATGGCATCGTCAATATGGACATAGCCGTCTCTCCCACCCGGTCCGGTAGCGCTGTCGAGGATTCCACTGACTTTTAACTGCTTGCCGTTCACTGAGCCATCTTTATTGGTGGCGATAATCACTATTGCGTCACCCACTTTCACTTTCAATCCTCGTGCAATAAGCTCAGGGATCAGAATCTCACCTTGCCTTATTGTCTTTTCCCCTTCTCTAACCCGTCACATAAGAAGAGGTAGTGCGGCTATTTCTTTTTCAGGATAAACACCGCTGAGACGTATATTGGTTGTTTCCGTGAAGTTACTGAACATACCACCGAATTTCACCCGCGGTGAGATTGTCTCAACTTCCGGCATGGACTTGAAAACTTCCTCAACCTTGGCAACAGCCTGAGGTGACATGTTCATATTTAAAGGCAAACTTTCAATAGATGCCACGTAGCCCTTTTGGTGGATCTGGAGATGACCGATCATGGAATCCGTGATCTCTCCAATCATGATATTTTTAAACGAACCTGAAGCCGCGACAAAAACAAGGACAAAAATAACGCCTATAGCAACTAAAGAAGCGGTAAGGATGGTCCGCCGTTTGTAACGTATGAGGTTTCTGATCGCTATCTTAACGATATTACGCATTATTCTTCCCTCCCTTGTTCTGTTGTCCTGTTATCCGTCCATCCTCAAGGGTATAGAGGATCTCTGCCTCTCCTACTATCTTCTGATCATGGGTAGAGAAAACGAAGGTCGTCTTGAACTCATCGCGCATGGCCTTCATAAGTCCTATCACCATATATGCAGTTTTGTGATCAAGGTTTGCCGTTGGTTCATCAGCAAGAACAAGTTTTGGGTTTGTCACAAGCGCGCGTGCTACAGCTACCCGTTGTTTCTGTCCTCCTGATATCTGGTCGGGATACTTCTTTTCCTGCTCCAACATACCCACACCTTCGAGGAGTTTCATTACTCGTTTTTTTCGCTCTGTCGGAGCGATGTTTTGCACCATAAGCAGAGGATATTCAATATTCTCATAGACTGTAAGGACTGGAATGAGGTTAAAATCCTGAAAGATAAAACCGATGTTTGCGCCCCTGAATGCAGCACTTTGTTTGCGGTCAAGAGACGCCACATTCGTGTCTGCTACTGTGAGGGTTCCGTCCGTAGGTTTGTCGAGACAGCCGATTAGGTTCAAAAGCGTCGTTTTCCCACTCCCGGACGGCCCTATAAAAGAGATAAAAGCCGCAGGATCAATTGCAAAATTGACCCCGCTTAATGCGGTTATACTTACTTCTCCCGTGTGATAATCCTTTCCTAAATTCTCTGCCACAACCAATGACATAGGTAGCCTCCTTTCGTGATATTTAGTCGATTTCTATTTCATTTTGAACTTTTGCCCTATCTTGAATTCCAAGAACAACTAAATTCTCTATTGCTTTTATTCCTCTTATTTCGTCTTTTTTGATGTAAATGCTTTGATTTTTTATTAATGCACATTCTCCGTTAATATCAGTAAAAATTCCTTTGCCCTCAAGAACAGTTAAAAGCACGCCATAATCTTCGGGATGGGGTAGTATCTCCACGCCCGATTTTAAGCAAATTAAAGCAGCATGAAAACCTTTAGCATTCAGGAAATGTCTTTTTACAGGTTTTTCGTCAGAGAAAACAATCTTCTCATTTAAATCATACATTTTCATAATATTGTTTTCCTTTTCACTAATAATTATCTAATTTCGTTAATTTTAAAATCTCTATCTTTCAAATACCATTCCATTAAATACCCCACCGCGATGAACAAAGGTAAGGAAACGAAAGTCCTTACAAGAGTAAACTGTATGCCTAGATAGCCTATCTCCATGCCGAGCATAGGGACCTTCAAAGAAGAAAAAGCGCCGAGATAGATAAAAATGTTTTTTATACTGGCGCCCTTTTTGTAAAGCATATAGGCTACCGGAAAGGCGCCGTAAAGAGGACCGGCCTGCAACATGGCGAGAAGAATGACAAGCAGAATCCCTTTTATACCTGAACTTTGACCTATATGTTTTTCTATCTTTTCTTTTGGAAACCAGACATCAAAAAGACCAACAATGATAAATAAGAAAGGTATGAAGGTTATCATCTCGACAAAATAGGTGAGAAAGTTCCCGGAAATTGCTTTACCCGGCTCGAAACCGATGAAAAAAGAAACGATAATAAAACAGAAGAACAAGATGATCCAGATATATTTCTTGTATTTCATTATATCTTTCATAGTATCCACCCCACCACAATACCGAGAACAACTGCGGCAATAAAGTTCAGTGCATTGCGCATAAAAGCCACTTTTTTACCAAAGTATAGCGCCTCAAGAGGCAAGGTCATAACACCAACCATCATCAGCGTCGTCATGAACGTTGCCACCACTCCATAGGACGCGCCTGCCCTGATGAGAGTACCCGCAATGGGATATGAGATGAAACCGGGGATAAGGGTAATAGATCCCACTATGGCTGCAATGGCCATACCTATAAACCCTGACTGGCCTCCCAGGTATCGAACGATAATATTCGGCGGAATAAAGTACAAAAAGATACTGATAAGGATCAGGACGTTGATAAAGGGCAAAGCTATGTTTTTGAACATGGTAAGCCCTTTTTTTAATCCCATGATGGTTTTCTTCTTGTCTTTAAAACATGAGATTATGAAAAGTATCAGGCACAAACTGATGAAAATATACGCTTTAATAAACAATGGTCATTCTCCTTTTGTGCTTCCGGTTTTCTCTTTTTTCCCCTTACCTAATAGAAATAGTTATAGGTAAAGGTTCCCACACACTGCAATTATAGCAAACAATCAAACACTGTGTATTTGATTTAAGTCAAAACGTATTTTTCTATTGTTGTCTCTTCAAGCTAACAACCAACGTATTGTACCTCCATATCTTTCCTTATGCGCTCAAATTCCTCTTTTGTTATTTCGCCTCTGGCATAGCGCGGGATGAGTATTGCAAGAATGGATTCTCCTTTGAGATCTTTTGCTTTACATCCAAATTCCTCCCTGGTTATTTCACCCCTGGCATAGCGTTGATTGAGGATGTCGAGCTGTATCTGGCTCTCAAGGTATGATTCGTTTCTTAAATCGTGTATCTTGCGGTCATACTCTTCTTTGGTTATCTCGCCCTTGGCATAGCACGCTTTCAGACTCTCAAGAAGAACCTCTTCCTTTTTCTTGCGCATACACCTGTGACTCAGGCACAGGGCAAAACAGACAGCTGCGATCAGAACAAAGACCCCCAAAACAGGCATAATGCCATACCATGAGCCCACGTAAGACCCCCTACCGTGTCCGGGACCCCAGGCCATTACCGTTGATGCAGTCAGCACCAGTGGGAACATCGCAACCATACTGATAATAATGTTCTTTTTCATGGTAATTTACCTCCTTGAGGGGCGGAGTATCCGACTCCGCCCCTTGCTTGACTGTTACCTGCGACCTTTAGGTCCGCCCATTCTGCCCATTCCAGGGCCCATGCCATGACCATAAGCAGTCAATTGCGCCTGTTGCTCCGGTGTTAGTATCTTGCTCATTTCAAGTCTTGCACTGGTAGCCTTTTCCTGGAGCTGTGCGTTAATGTCCAGCATATCCTGCTGGAGGGACTTAATCTGCGCCTGATCCGGATTCTGAGCGGTCCAGAGTGTCCTGAGCTCTGTCCTTTTTGCAAAAAGCTGCTCTCGGAGCGGAGTTATCTCAGTGAGATTTTTCTGCTGGATCGCCTGAATCCTGGAGGACTGTACCGCTGTCAGATTCGAGACAGGGGGGATACCATATCCTGGACCACCACTCATGCCTCGACCATGTCCAGGGCCAAATGCCATTGCCGTTGAAATAGCCAGAGCCAGTGTAAATACTACAGCCATACCGATGATGATGTTCTTTTTCATGTTTTTTCACCTCCTTTCTTTTAACATTTTTCTTACAGGTCTTTATGCAGACCCACAATGCAGCTATCACGGAATAGAGCGATAACTGAAGTAGATTTGATTACGTTAAAAAAGGATTAACAGCGAAGAGGTGGGGATTCTGAAAAGTAATTTGAAACAATTTTTACTTCATTATCAACAATCTCTCCATCAGAGAAAACCATTGATTCAAGAATGGAATATAAAGAGGGTAACACTGCAATGTTAATATCATCTGCGTGGTTTTGTGAGGTTACCACATTACATATACGCGGCGTTGAATTCGTTGCCGTCTTACAGTGCCCGCAAGGGCACTCGCCGGCAAGCTTCTTCATAGTTTTTATAGGCGGCAAGGCTAGCAGTGCCGGCACAAGCACGACAGTAAAAATTATAAACAGTATGTAATGCTTTCTGGACATAAAATATTTTCCTTACAATCATCTAGCAATACTTGTGCCGCTTTGGCGACCTCAAACTATAATCTTGATAGTAATCACCTGAGACCTTTTCTGTCAAGCTCTTTTCTCCATATCGCAATTTCCCTAGAAAGGTTTGAGCATTCGATCTCAGGGTAAAGTTCGACATTTTTCTCCAAAACACAATATCTGACCGACAATTTTGTCGCTGATCCAGTGGTTTTTTATGGTTACTTTAATCTACTTGATTGAATATAAGAGCTGTTCATAGGAGTACCTTTTGTTGCAAAGCCCGAACCTGCTTACCGATAGAAACAGAGTATATTTTGCAAAACACCCAGGCTATCGGTTTACAAAAACCAGTTTTCACATGACTTGATATTGTCTGATAGACAAAATTCACCAAAGCTCCGCAAAGGAATGTACCTGACAGAATACTAAAAAAGCTCCATCTGAGATCGATGGTTCACCGATAAACAAAGAAGTTTCTTGCTCTTCGCAAGATTAACCAAGGGAAAAAGCTACTGTGTCTTTCGCATGAGTCTGAGAAAATTATCGGGATTGACAATGGAAATACCCTCGAAGGAAACAAGATCTGTCAGATGGTGATCACCGGAAACAATGAAATCCGCTTTCCCTTCGACTGCACAGGCGAGAATTTTGTTATCATCGGGATCCGCGGCAACTACGTTCACTTCAAATATACCGGGCGTAATGATTGCAACATCGGCAAGCGCTCTCGAAAAAGCGAGGACATCTTCTTTGTTGTCTCCGTGCAACTTCACCAGTCTCGGCTCAATGAGGGTTTCTGCAATTTCAAGGATGATCTGTGGGGAAAAACAAAGCTCAATGATATTCTGTCTGGCAATGGAAAGAATCCGTGCTGGTTTGCCATGAGGATTCAGATATGCGCTGACAACCACGTTTGCATCAAGCACAACACATATCATCTATTGGACTTCTTAAGAACGGTTTTTTTCTTCCTCACCTCTTTGATGGCTTCCGCAATTATCCGTTCAATCTTTTCCGGATCTTCGTCTTTCATCTTTTCATGCATTCTATCAAGCATTTTCCACGCTTCCGATCTTTCTTTGTCAATCAGAGTTTTTGGGCGCACGATTACCATCGAATCTTTTACTTCAAAATCAAGGATATCGCCTTCTTTCAAATTAAGAGAAGACCGCACTTCTTTTGGAAACGTGATCTGCCCGCTCCTTAACACCCTAGCCCACGTCATATAGAATCACCTCTTTAATAATTGTAATTACATTATTATGTAATTCTGTATTTTAGTATATTCCATAACGGTCCTAATGTCAATTACCGAGTAATCGCTTAATACAGTTGGCCACAGATGTTTGAAACCGTCCATTAGGAACGATCATTTAAAACATCCCGCATCTCTTTATTCGACACCCGGGCATACTGTACCGAGTAGGCAACATTCCTGTGGCCGAGTTGTCTCTGCACCGCGGCTATGTTGCCGGTCTTGTCAATGATATGTCTTCCCATGGCGTGTCTGGATGCATGAGGAGTTCTTCCGCTCACCTGAGCAATGGCGCAGACATGATTCCATACCTGGTTGACAACGAGAGGGGTAAGACGCCCGTTGCTGTTCGTAATGGAAGAGGCTGGAACAAATAGCGCCGATGAACGATCGTTTTGATCTGAATTTCTTTCATTATTAATATAATCCTTTATAGCGGCAATTCCCTGGTTGCTGATCGGGTATGAATGGTTCATGCCTCCTTTCTCTTGCGTGAGGATGAGACAATTCTCCCAGTCAACATCATGAATGTTAAGATTCACCACAGCCGCCCTTCGCATGCCTGTCTCTATTAATAGATATATGATAGCCCGGTTACGCCAGGGGCGTGCGCTCTTTCGTGCCAGTCTTTCGGTAGGATCGGTATCCTTGTTTCTCCTGCGGTCTTTACTCTTGCCGCTCACACTCGTTAAGAGATCCGCCGCGTCGAGCATCCTCATGCGCTCCGAGGACGAAAGCGCCCTCTCCACATCGAGGTTCGATCCCACGGGCATGAGCCTGATCTCCTGCATGGGATTGCCAAGGGGAAAGGGTGCGAGCTGATGAATCCACCTGGCGAAAGTTTTGATGTGTGCGAGCATCCGGTTATTGGTTCTGTCCGACCAATACCGTTGCCCGTTTGGTTTCACGGATGTCCGTAAGAAATCCTGGAACGCACGGGATAATCTCGGCGTCCACTTCGGTCGCTCGGTAACACCCTCTTTTTCGGCAAAGCGGATAAACAGAGAGATGTCTCTGACCTGCACCTTCCGGGAGCTCTCAATCGTCGTGACTGCATGGGTAAAATAGGCCTCACACCAGAACTTCAGGGTGTCCTCTACC
>JAEAME010002435.1_pt1 | contig 10892 bp, 10 predicted proteins | sample 8958731 | NCBI WGS metagenome assembly JAEAME01 (sample SAMN16933194, study PRJNA681113) | bioreactor sludge metagenome | isolation source: anerobic bioreactor sludge (Control) | place: India:Bengaluru | collected 2018-10-24
GTGGAGTTGGACCGGGAGGCGCTCGATGCCGCGGGCTCCGCGCTTCTCGGTCAGTGCCGGGCGGATGGGGGGCAGGGAGGGGCGTTGGAGCTCTCCGTCGCCGCGCTACGGGCCCTGTCGGAGGGTGCGGCGAGTGTGGTGCTGCGGGCGGCGGCGAGGGAGGTTCTCGGGCCGGGCGCCGCTTTGTCCTTGGCTCAGATTCGGCAGGCTCTAGGGCTCATCTGGAGCGACACAGCTCGAGGTGAGCAGAAGCTCGAGGGGTGTCTCTTCGTTCGCGACCGGGGCAAACTGACCTTGAGCCGTGTCGAACCTCCAGGTGCGCCCGATGCGTAGTTCGTGCGTCAGAGATTCCGGCCAGGTTCCCGCGAGCCATGGCTCACCCCGATAGACAGGGGTCACGATCCCCCCTGCGCGAAGGAGAGAGCGCGTGCAAAGCCAGGTAAGCTGGAAGAGCGTCATCGTCATCCTGGCGCTGGCCGTGATCATCGGCCTGCTCTTCAGGCAAGGCTACTCCAGCCAGCCGCCCAAGGAGATGAGCTTCTCCTGGTTTCTGGAGCAGTTCGATAGCGATAGCCCAGCGTTCAAGGCGGTGCAGGTGGATCTTCGCAGGGGCAAGGCCTTCTGCGGTGAGGGTCCCGAGTCGCCGCCGCAGTTCACCGTGAACATCCCTCCCGATCCGGAGCTCGCCTCGGAGCTTCCGCGCCTGGGCGCGGAGGGGCAACTCCGGAATGACGAGATCGACGTGACCCTCGTCCCGCCGCGGTGGAACGAGACCTGGGTCCAGATCGTGGGCTACCTCATCCTGCCCATAGCCCTCGTCCTGTTCTTCTACTTCATGTTCGTGCGCCAGATGCAGTCGACGGGCGGGCAGGCGATCACCTTCGGGAAGAGCCGCCATCAGCGGTTCCAGAACGCCTACGAACACGTGACCTTCGACGATGTGGCGGGAGTGGACGAGGCCAAGGAGGAGATGGAGGAGGTCGTCGAGTTCCTGCGCGAGCCGGAGAAGTTCAGGGCAGTGGGGGCGGAGATCCCCAAGGGCGTGCTCCTGACCGGTCCCCCCGGCAGTGGCAAGACGCTCCTCGCCCGGGCCATCGCCGGGGAGGCGAACGTGCCCTTCCTCTACATCTCCGGGTCCGACTTCGTGGAGATGTTCGTGGGCGTTGGCGCATCGAGGGTTCGAGACCTGTTCGAGCAGGCCAAACACCATGACCGCTGCATCGTCTTCATCGATGAGATCGATGCCGTGGGTCGCCACCGGGGCACAGGTATCGGCGGCGGACACGATGAGCGCGAGCAGACCCTGAACCAGCTCCTGGTGGAGATGGACGGCTTCGACAAGAACTCCGGCGTCATCATCCTTGCCGCCACGAACCGGCCCGATGTTCTCGACCCGGCCTTGCTCCGCCCCGGTCGATTCGACCGTCGGATCCAGATCGACGCCCCCGATGTGAAGGGGCGGGAGGCCATATTCCGCATCTACATCCGCGAGCGGCCAACGGCCGAGGACGTCAGCGTGGAGACCCTGGCTCGCCGCACTCCAGGCTTCACGGGGGCCGACTGCAAGACTCTGGTGAATGAGGGCTCCATCCTCGCGGCACGTCGGGGCAAGGTCCGCATCGACATGGTCGATCTCGAGGACTCCATCGACCGCGTCTACCTGGGACTTGAGCGGAAGAGCCGGGTGCTCTCCGATGAGGAGCGGAGCGCCCTGGCGATCCACGAGGCGGGCCATGCCTTAGTCGGCATGAAGACGATGCCCGATGAGCCCGTGCACAAGGTCTCGATCGTATCCAGGGGCAAGGCGCTTGGCTTCACCATGCAGATACCCACCGAGGACCGTCACATGTACTCCAAGGACTATCTCCTCGGGCGCATCACCTCGACCCTGGGCGGCCGCGCGGCGGAGGAGGCCATCATTGGCCAGTGCTTCAGCGGCGCCGCCGACGACCTGAGCAAGGTGACGGACATCGCGCGGGCGATGGTGTGCACGCTAGGTATGAGCGAGCGCGTGGGCCCCTTGACGGTGGGTCGCAACGACAAGCATGTGTTCCTGGGCCGTGACATCATGGAGGATCACAGCATGTCCGAGGAGCTCGCGCGGGTCGTCGACGAGGAGATGCGGGCCATCGTCGAGCAGTGCCACTCTCGGGCGAAGGAGATCATCCAGACCCACCGACTGGCCTTGGACCGAATCGTCGAGACCTTGCTCGAGGTTGAGACGCTCCAGGGCAACCTCCTTGGGGATATCGTTCGTGGGGCCGACGCCGAGGCTGGGTTGGGGCGGACGCACGAGGCAGAGGCAGAGGCCGCGCCCGCGGAGTAGTCCCTGGCCCCGAGAGCCCTCAGCCTGCGGGGCGCACCACGGCCAACGTTGCGCCGTCCGGTGACCATGCGGGGTCGCGGTCGCCGGGCCGGGTGTGGATCATGGGCACGTCCCGGCTGCCGTCGGAGTTGACGCGGCGGATCTCGGCGCCGTCGTCGGTCAGGAGCGTGTAGGCTAGGTAGAGGCCATCGGGATGCCACGTCGGCTCCACGGCGTTGCCCTCCGCCTGGGTGATGCGCCGGAGGCGCTCGCCCTCAGGTGTTACGACGTACAGATCGAAGACGCCCTGCCGCTCTGCGGCGAAGGCGAGCAGGCTGCCATCTAGGGACCAAGCTAGGTCACGGCACTCACCGCCGGGCCTCAGAAAGCGGATGGCCGCCGGGAGCTCGCCCTCCTCGTAGACCCGCCGGCCCGGCGAACCCATGGGCGAACGCGGATCGCCGCCGCGCAGGTTCGTGGTGCCGGCCAACTCGTCGGGGTCCAGGGTGAAGATGCCACGGACCCTGGCGAAGTAGATGAGGGTCGAGTCCGGCCGCCATGCGGGGTACTCATCGCTGCCCTCGGACCCGGTCAGGCGCTTCACTCCGCTCCCATCGGCGCCCATGAGGCAGAGGCCACGCTCGCCAGCGGCCTCGGAACTCAGTATCAGCCCCTGGGCATCGGGCGACCAGGCGGGGTTGGCATCCTTGCCAACGTTCTCGGTGATTCGCAGGAGGACGTCTTTCGCGGGCTCGTAGAGGTAGATCTCCATGTTCCCATCGCGGTCGCTGACGAAGGCGAGGCGATCGCCCCTCGGCGACCAGACCGGCTGCAGGTCGCTCCCCTCGCCGTGGGGGACCGTCCTACGGGCTCCTGTCTCGAGGTCGATGAGGTCTATGACCGAGGCGGTGCTCGGTTCCGGGTCCTGCGCTGAGACCATACAGGCGATGGTCACCAAGCCCACTAGGGCACACGATAGACGAGACAAGGGAAGGCTCACAGCGATACCTCCTGGAAGGCCGAGTGCCAGTTCGCGCCTAATGTGATGCGGGCACCTGGGACACAATTCGCTGACGAGTGGCGGCCAACCTGGGATCCGACCGGTCGAGGAGGGCTTTCGTGAGAGACCCTATCCGCAGGGGCATAGAGCGCATGGAGCACGAGCGGCTTTCCGAGTCCGCCGCCAAGGCGGATCAGTCGCGTGGGCGGGAGAGGCCGGAGGAACCGTGCCCCATGCGGACGGCCTTCCAGCGTGACCGCGATCGAATCATTCATCAGTGCAAGTCCTTCCGACGGTTGGCGGGCAAGACCCAGGTGTTCCTGCCCGCGACGGGCGATCATCTTCGGACGCGTCTGACCCACACCCTGGAGGTGTCGCAGATCGCGCGCACCATTGCGCGTGCTCTTCGGGTCAATGAGGATCTGACGGAAGCGATCGCCCTCGCGCACGACCTCGGGCATACGCCCTTCGGGCACATCGGTGAGCGCGGCCTGGACTCGGCCGTCCGCGAGTATGTTCCCGATGGGAGGTTCCGCCACTACGAGCAGTCGCTCCGCGTCGTGGATCGGCTCGAGCGCGACGGACGGGGCGTGAACCTCTCGTGGGAGGTGCGGGACGGCATCCTCCACCACTCCAAAGGCACCACTGACACCCCCTACCGCCTGGATGGTCCCGAACCAGCGACGGTTGAGGGCAAGATCGTCCGATGGGCCGACCGCATCGCCTACGTGAACCACGATCTGGACGATGCCCGCCGTGCCGGACTCGTTGCTCTCTGTGATGTGCCCGCAGGCATCGTCGAGGTTCTCGGCGCTACCCATGGCGACCGTATCACCACACTCGTGGGATCGGTGATCGAGCGGAGCGAGGGCTTGCCGTACCTGGAGATGGATCCGGCTGTCGCCCAAGCCATGGATGAGTTGAAGGACTTCCTCTTCGAGCGCGTATATGCGCCCCGCGGCTCAGGGCATGAGCCGGAGGCGCGCGGTCAGCGGATGGTCGTCGAGCTCTTCCGGCTCTTCATGGAGGAGCCCGTTCGAGCCCCCTACCTTCGGCCGCACGAGCGGCGCCTGCCTGTGGAGGAGCGCGCGTTACGCACCGCGGACTTCATCGCGGGGATGACCGATCGCTACGCCTGCGACACCTACGTCCGCCACTTCATTCCCGTGCCACGGGGCGAGTTCCCGCTGTTCGAGTGAGTGCCGGACGCGCTAATCACTGCCCGTGCCGTGGTACTGCAGGGCGTCGCGTCCCTCCAGGGCCTCCCTCGGAGCGGTCTCAAGCATCTGAAGCTTGCCCCAGTCGTTCGGATTGTAGCCTGTGCGAGAGAGGGCCTCGGAAACCTTCCAGCGGACGGCTGGCTCTGGGTCGAAGGCCTCAGCCAAGACCAGGGCGTTGACGATGTGCGCGAGGTTCTCGTTCTTGGAGGCTGCCTGCCCCTCGTACGCGTAGCCGATGGCCTCAGCGGCCCGGGCCCGGACCTCCCATGACAGGTCGGCACCCGCCCCAGCGCCCGTTACCTCATCGATCTCGTTCGGATCCCCGAGCAGACTGACGAGACGGGGGGTTATACCCTTGAGTCGGAAGTACCCAGCAACCTGACACCCACGAGCCCGGGTCCGCTCATCGAGGCTCTTCAGCATCGTGTTCGCGGCATTCATCATGCCTTCGGCCCACTCCTCAGGCAGGTGATCGCGCCGTCGGTCGTAAGCCAGGCGTGCGATCGCAGTAGCAGCCACGTAGCGGTTGGCAAGCCGGTCATCCTCCTGCAGTGCGCGGGCGAAGACTGGGAAGGTGATCATATCGTTGACGTACATCAGACCGGCCAACGCCGATTGGCGCAGGTTGGGGTCGGGATCGGCGATCGCTCTGTTCAGTGCCTCGAGTGTGCCTGGCGTCTGGAACCGCCCTACACCGGTGGCGGCGTACTCTCGAACGTAAGGGTCGCGATCGGTGAGAAGCGCCTCGATAAGGGCCGGCCCCACAAGCTCGGCCGGGGCATTCTGGGACAGGGAAAGGGCGTTGGCGGCCGCGCGGCGGGCCTGCACATTGTCCGACTTCAGAGCATCCACCAGGATGGGGAACCCGCCATCCGACTCCCGGAGCTGGAGGCTTGCCTGGGTGCGCAAGGCCTGATCATCGCTGTAGAGCTTCTCGATGAGCTCAGGTGAGCTCTGTTCGAAGGCCTGCCGCTGGCGCTCGCGCCACTGGGCGAGCAGATCCGCCGCCGTGGACTCGGCGGTGGTGGTGTCTGCCTCGGATTCGGGGTTCTCGGTGAAAAGGTCCTGGAGGACATCCTCGGGGATGTCCGACTCCTGCTCGATGTTCTCTACACGTTGCTGCTCCAGCTCTCCGCGGATGTTCCCCACCCGGATGCTCAGCCCGATCGCGGCCAGGAACACGAAGGCACCCAAGGCGTAGAGCGTACTGGGGGCCATCTTGAAGGGGAGGGACTGGGTACTCCGGGCCGCATGCTCCTGGAAGAGCTGGACCGACTCCTGCCCCTTAAGTGGATCCTTGTCGGGCACCTCGAACACCTCCGGGTATACTGACAGCCGAGCGCTCGCTCGGCGCGAACAGTGTTGTCGCGCCGGCCGTTCGTCGTCAAGGTAGGAGTGCCTCGGACGGCATTGAGCGCTACACCAGGCAGCGACGAGCTAGCCCCGCAGCATGCGCGATCGGCCGCTCGCCCTGGGGGAGTGGGCGCCACAGGAGTCCGTCTCGGTGACCTCCCGGGTGATGAGGGCCTCGCGGTCGCGGAGGTAGAAGCCCATCTCCTGCAGGATCTCGAGCTTCGGAAGCACGTTGTTCTTCAGGTCGTAGTGGAAGAACCCTGGGAACAGGTCCGGGTGCTGCCGCACGAATTCGAACACCCCGCGGTGGTCGTCCTGGATGGTGACTCCGGTCCGGTCGCACACCTCGTGGCCGGTTACCATGTACTCGGGGAAGAGCCACTCGCAGAACTCCAGCCTGTCCGGCCCGACCAACTCCCTGTAGATCTCCGTCTGCGGTAGGAAGCAGAGCAGCGAGGGCAGCACGCGCGCGCCCATCATGCGGAAGCTGACCATCTGGAAGATGGACTGGTTGAAATCCTCCATCGTCTCGAAGGGATAACCCCAGACGTAGAAGGTGTCGACCCGGTCGAAGATCCCCACCGCCGTGGAGATGACGGGGATGACATCCGCGGCATGGAAGCCCTTCTTGGTGCGCTCCAGGACCGCGTCGGAGCCGGACTCCACGCCGTAGCGGATCTCGCAGCAGCCTGACTCGGCCATGATCTTCATGGTGTCGGGGCCGATGAGGTTGATCCTGCCGAATGCCTTCCACTTCACGTTGAGGCCGGAGTCGATTAGGTCGCGGCTGAAGGACCGGGCACGCTCATCCGAGGCGACGAAGAACTCATCCTGGAAGAGGAAGAGCCGCACTCCGTGCTCGTCATGCAGCCAGCGCATCTCGTCGATGAGGTGGTGGTTGGATCGGAAGTATGGCTGCCGGCCCCAGATCGGGGCCACACTGCAGAAGGTGCACGGGTAGGGGCAGCCCCGGCTGCTCATAAGGTTATAGCCCTCGTACCGGCCGAGGTCGATGTGGTGGTAGGCGGGACCGGGGATGGAGTCGAGGTCCTCGATCCGAGGCGCGGGTGGAGTGCGCACGATCTCATCGCCGTGACGGAAGACGATGCCCGGCACTTCGCGTAGGTCACCGCCAGCACGGAGGGCTCCTACGAGGGCCGGGCCGCTCCGCTCTCCCTCGCCGTACGCGATGACATCGATCCAGGGGAAGCGCGCGAGGATCGGCTCCTCGACCCCGAAGGGCCCCACTCCGCCGAGCACGACGGTCCGATCCGGGTAGGCCTCCTTCAGGGTCTTCGCCGTGAGGATGGTGAAGGGTAGTAGGTTCGCCATGCATGAGAGCCCGATGATGGGCGCCGGATCGGCGAGGTGCCGTAGGATGGCTTGGCCAGCGAAGGGGTCCTCGGCGGGGCAGAGTTGGTAGTCGCGGAAGTCCACGGCGAAGCCCGCGTGCTCGAGCGCTGCCGTGAGGTAGAGGGTTCCCAGGGGTACGTGCAGTTCCCGCTCCACCTTGTCGTAGTACCGCACGAAGAGCATGTTCAGGTTGACGAGGGTGATGTCTGCGCCCGCGCCGCTGGGCGCGGGCGGAGCGGGTTGCAGGTGCGGTTGGGTCATCGCGCTCTCCCTGGCGAGCTCGTTGGACGTGTGCACCTAGGGCAGCCCATCGGGGCGGATTCCGGTCACAACTGGCTCCGACTCGCCATTCGGATCGTCCGGCCTGACGCCTGTGGCGACTGGAACACAGGATGGCATGGCCGCCACACCCACGATCCCGAAGCATGCCAGAGCCCGAACCAGAAGGCTGCGGCGCCCGGGGAGGCGCGGTCCAGCGCCCTCGATCATGGCCTGGAGCTGCTCGGAGGGTATGGCGAGGAGGGCGGCTCGATCCGCCGCGCTGAGGCGGGGTCCGAGGCGGCCCAGGGCGGCCTCACGGTTGCGGAGCAGCTTCCGACGGAACCGGCCACTGAGGGCCGCGCGCGCAATCACGTACTCGATGCCCCTTGCCATGCTCTACTCATCTCCCACATCGCGCGGTTGGTCCTTCTGCTTGGGCCGAGGCGCCTCGGGCGAGATACCTCGGGTTCGCGGCGGCTCGTCCGGCTGGATGCCTTTGGTGCTGGGGGGCGGGAGGTCAGAACGCGCGCCCGTGGTGGCGGGCGCCGGTGGCCCGCAAGAGACGTGGCTCAGGGTCGCGCCCCCGAGGGCGATTCCCAACGCCGCAGCAAGGCGCACGAGGGCCCCACGGCGAGCCGGCATGAGGGGGGCCACTTCGTCTATCATCCGCTCAAGCTGGTTGTTGGGCGCAGCGGTGAGGACGGCAAGCTCCGTCGGCGTGAGCTCGCGCGCCATCTCCGTGAGGGCTGACGCGCGGTCAGCCAGCAGTCGGCGCCGGAAGCTACGGTCGGTGGCCGCACGCCGCAGCGCGCGCTCAATGCCCTCAGGGAAGGGGGGAGCCTCTACCTCGCTGGGAGGCCGGCCGCCTACGATGGTCAGGCGCGTGGCGCGGCGGGGCGATGGGGAGGGCTCCGACAGAAGGAGCCTGCTCATGAGCCTGCGGAGCATCCCTGCACACCTCCGGGCGTGAGCGATCTCACTGTGGTCAGTGGTTCCCCGGCGAGTCGCTGGCCCCTTCCTGCGCCAAGCGCCTATGCGCCGGGTATCACGGAGATGATCTCCCGACGGAGCAACTGGTCGGACCGGGCCGCGACGAGAGCCCCGCGGCCGGGCGTCTGTGCGAGGAACTCCGCCACCCCGTCCGCGCGCTCCGTTACTTGCCCGATGCCCCCTTCGACCAGCCACTCCGCGCCGGTCACAGGGACGTAGCGCTCATCGCGATCGACGGCGTAGAGAACGAACTCCTGCACCCGTCCGAGGGACACCTTCAGCGTGCCCTCAGGGGCAAGGCGTAGCTCCTCCATGGTCTTGGCCGGCTCAGGATCGAGGGTGAGGTAGGTCGAGGCTCGACGCCCATCGTCGGTGACGGCCAAAACCTCCACCTCCTCGGGATCCTTGGCGCCCAGGGCCGCCGGCGCCTGGTAGAGCCCGCCGGCCGCCGTGATCGTGCCGGGCCCCGAGAGCACAGACCACGTCTGGGCGCCGGTCGTCGCTACGCGCCCACTGCGAGGATCGACGGAGAGCGTCACGAGGGGGACGGGGGAGCCCAGTGGGACCCGGAGGTTCTGCGGCCAGACCTCGACCCGTGGGGCATCGGGGTCAATGTCACCATCGACAACCACGTAGACGCTGGTCTTCAGCTCGCCGTACTCACCCCAGCCGGTCGCCGTGATCAGGCCTGAGCGGTAGTGGCCTGGCTGCACGACGGGGCTGGCCTCGAAGCGCCCAGAGAAGTCCACGAAGCCCGGCGGCTCGTCGTCGAGCACCCCGACGGGGGGACGCACGTCCTCGGGGAGTGGGGCCGCTTCAAGCTCCCAGTCGACGGACTGCTCGGGGAGGGGTACCTCGATCCCCACGAGGCTGAAGCCCTTGAGCTCATACTGGATGATCTCACCCGGTGCGGCGGTGGTGACGCCTGGGCTGAGCCGCAGCCGGGTGGGCATGAGCAGAGTCTGGTACCCCCCGCACCCCGGCAGCAGGGCGACGGTCGCGGCAAGTGCCAGCATGGCGGCGAAGATCGCCCAGGGTGCTCGCATCGGATCGGTATCCCTCAGCATTGGCCGATGACGGCCTCGTGCCGCTGTATTGGTGTCCTGGATGGCGCGGGAGTTGCCCAGGGCCGGCTGGCTCATCCCGCGGCTGCCTCCGAGAGGGCCATGGTTCCACGGGACTCGAGGAACCAGTGCAGCAGACGATCATCCCCGGCGAGCTCGGGATGGAAGGTCGTAGCCAGGAGACGGCCCTGGCATGCCATGACCACCCCGCCCATGTGGGAGGCGAGCACCTGGACCTCGGGGCCAACCTCGGTGATAAGCGGCGCGCGGATGAAGACGGCGCGCACCGGCTCCCGCAGGCCCCGAACGGCGATGTCCGCCTCGAAGCTGTCCACCTGGCGGCCGTACGCGTTCCTCTCCACCTCCGTATCCATGAGCCCCAAGGTGGGCTGGTCGGAGCCTCGGATGCGCCTGGCCAGTAGGATCGCGCCGGCGCAGGTTCCCCAGATCGGCAGCCCGGCGCGCGCCCTGGCGAGTAGCGGCTCGGTGAGGTCCCATCGGTCGAGGAGCTTGTAGATCGTGGTGGACTCGCCGCCGGGCAGTATCAGAGCGTCAAGGGGATCGAGCTGCCGGGGGTAGCGGATCGGCTCAGGCGTGTGGCCGAGGCGCTGGACCGCCTCGGCATGGGGCGTTACGTCGCCTTGCAGGGCGAGGATGCCGACTATCACGGGCAGATCGTCGCTTTCCGGAGTGCGTTAGGTACGCAGGGGCGTGGTCATTATACGCGGATGGAAGCCTGGGCCTGTCTCGTGAGCCGAGGGTGTTGACAGGTCGTGGGGCGAGGGCTAGTATCCGGCATGTTTTTGCCGGCATATTATTGCCGGTTAGCTGAGGTGCGCCTGATGGAAGGGCTGGAGGCGCTGGCGGCGAAGCGCCATCCGGCATTGCGCCAGACGTCATCTCGAAGAGGCGGGAAGTGAGAGATGTGACTCGAGTTGAGGCCATCGTACGCCCCCCCAAGCTGGATGATGTCCGCAATGCGCTCAACGAGGCTGGCATCCACGGGATGACAGTTACCGAGATCCGAGGCTGCGGACGTCAGAAGGGTTTCACGGAACGGTACCGTGGGAGTGAGTACACCATCAACCTCCTCCACAAGGTGAAGGTGGAGGTCGTGGTGGACGACTCCCAGGTCGAAGCCGTTGTCTCCGCCATCATCGACGCCGCTCAGACAGGCGAGGTCGGCGACGGGAAGATCTTCCTGTCGCCGGTGACCGACGCGATCCGGATTCGCACCGGAGAGCGCGGCCCCGACGCCCTCTGATCCATCGCATCAGACCTCTCCCCTAACCCAGGATCTCGGAAGGATTGCCAGCCATGAACACTGGTGATACGGCCTTTGTGCT
>JAEAME010002436.1_pt1 | contig 10884 bp, 14 predicted proteins | sample 8958731 | NCBI WGS metagenome assembly JAEAME01 (sample SAMN16933194, study PRJNA681113) | bioreactor sludge metagenome | isolation source: anerobic bioreactor sludge (Control) | place: India:Bengaluru | collected 2018-10-24
GATTATCGCTGATAAAAAAATTATGATTAATCCAAGCAAAGACTGTAAAGCGCCAAACAGTAACTTTATAGTTATTTCCTTTTTAATCAAACAAACATCACTTTAATGTTTGGATTACTTAATATAAAATTATTCTAAAAAATCAGTCTTCTATGAGAAAAGAACTCTTGGATGGCTACATCCACAGTCGCAAACATCAGAACTAATGACAGTTATTTTTTTACCAGTTTGATAACGTATTAAAGGTAATGCCTTATTGAAGTTAGTAAGTATTAATTCGCCTCCTGATCCAGGTGAAGCCTGTCGGATTAATTGAGTTTCGTTTTTATCTGTAAGTAGAATTTCTGGGATGCATTTATCTAGCCACAAATGAACACCATTATGCATTTGACATTCTGAACAAAAAGTCATATGCTCAGTGGGAGAAAAAACTTCAAAACTTTCTATAGTTGATACCATTTCAGAATTTTTAAAATTTGATTCTTATTTTTTTCCATAAAAAACACCTAAACGAAGATTTGAAAGAACCTCTCCAACAGAATCATTCATAACATTAATTTTTTCTGTTAAAGCTTTAATGTTCTTAGTCGAGCCAAAAATAACTGTTGGAGGTCTTTTCTGAATAAAATTTAACCAAGACATTCCAAGAGAATCATACCACTCCATTGAACCAATAATAAATTCTAATCCAAAAGATCCAGAAATTTCTGAATTAGACCATAGATATGGCAAGAAAGAAGAGACGCGAGGTGGCGTATCTACTATAGCAAGAACTATGTCCCCTTTTTTTAATCCAACCGTATTGCCCATCCGCACTAGCATCGGTGCCATTCCCAAAAAATCTTCTTCACCATAAGGGAACCATTCATGAATCTCTGAATCATAACCTAAAAACCAATGACAAACAGAATCTATACATATTTTATTCTGTTTTGTTCTAGTGTTTCCAAACAACTCATTTTTTGTTAGAAGCGGAAGCTGATTTAAATCGATGTCTTTCTGTAAAGTTTCTTTTGTTAATCCAACTGTTTTCCATAATCTTCTATAGAGAGGAGATTTGTATGCGTTTAAGATAGTTGTTTTAAGTTGGACTTCTTGTGAAGCAATATCTTGTTTGGTAAACTCTTTCCATTTCTCGATTTGAAGAAGCTCCATATTATTCGCCCTCATAAATAATGCTACCAGCGTTAGTTGCCTGTTTCCCCGTCGACAAACATGATTCAATTCTTACCTCAGGATTCGCAAGAATTCTATTCTCCACACCAACCTTGATAACATCAATTTTTAAAACTCTGTCATATACCTCTTTCATGAAAAGATCTTTGTCTAATATTTCCTTGCCAGGTTCAAGTCTAATAACCAATTTTGGACGATATTCTTCTCTAACTATTTCAAGTTGCCATTTATTTGAATGACCAAAAGGGGTTTTTGCAAGAACTTTTTCTTCAAGTGAAATAAAAGGAAAACGTACAGCACCTAAACATACAACAGAGACGTCAGAACGTCTAGGAACTTTTATTCGTGGGTGAGTGATGCCACATTTACAGGGTTCAATTCCAACAATTTCAATTAAATCTCCAAACCGATACCTAACTAACGGCAAAGCTTCACCAAAAGTGGTAAGAACATATTCACCTCTTTGGCCTTTTTTTGCTTTCCATACTGGAATAGCAGTAGGGACATAATTGGAGTCTTTACGTTCTTTTTCTAACTCGTCTTCAGGAATAATTTCAGCAAGGCAAATGTCTAACCAAAGATGCATACCATCATGCATTTTACACTCTACAGATGGTGGCATGAACTCAGTGAAAACATACATTTCGTAAGGTTCTAGTCCATAAACTCTAGTTAGAACATCTCTGTAAGGATCGAGAGGTTCACCTCCGAAGAGACCGAATTTGAATTTTGAGAGATCCTTTGGATGGATCTTTTTTAGCCTTGTTATGATGTAGATGGCAAGGTTTTTCAAGTTTTTTTGTTTATTCAATTGCTTTTTTGCAGCTTCTGGAGCGGTTTCTTGTATAATTTCAGCTAAACGTGCTGCCAAGCTTGGGAAGGCAAGCATGATGTTTGGTTTTGTGTCAAAAGTGAAATTGAATATTTCTTCATCATCAGTATGAGTAAGAGAAATGGTTAATCCTTGCAGAGAGTTCTTGCTTTGAATACCCCTAATCATATTCAAAATTGCAAGACCATCCTCAACATATGGTGGCGGAGCAGTTACTGTGACAAGGTTTAGTCTGCCACTTGTAGGTAACATATTGTACATTCTGTCTCTTATCTGCATAAAGAGGTCAATATCGCGTTTGCCATATGGCAACCATTTTGATAGACCAGTTGTTCCAGTTGTGGAAAACCAATGAACAGGTGTTGAGCATAAAACGTCTTCTATTGGAAATTCATATATGGCTTTTCTGACTTCCTTGCTTGTAGTAAATGGGATTTTAGAAAAATCTTGATAATTCTTGATTTTTTGAGGATTTATACCTGCTTTTTTCCATTTTTCAGTGTATATTTTTGATTTGTTGGCTCTTTCAAGAGTTGAATATTTAATTAAATTTTGAAAACTCAACTGGGCTAACTGTTCTATTGGAAGATGGAGAATATCCATTTATTATTCTCCAATGATGGATGTGTTTAAAAGAGATTTACGCTTATGAGATTCAATAATCTTCAACATTTGTTCTCCATAATTTCGCCTATTTAAGCCAAAGGTTGTATCGTATATGCAAGTGCATTTTTTAAATGATTCGCTCTAAATAATGCAAAAAGAGGAAAGATAATGGTGTTTGACGTTTTTTGAATCTAAAGTCTTCAAAATATAGTGGAAGAAGAAGATTGATTTATGGGATTATAATTTTAATAATAGTAGGTTTATCAAAGCCTTTTATGACTTCGTTTGCACCCATTTTTCGTTTTCCCACTCTTTGAGCAACTGGTTTGTACCTAACAAAGTAATCACCTGACTTAACGTTATCAGGTACTGAGATGTAAATATTAAAAACTCCTTGGCTAAATGGCGGCTGAAAAGCTATGTTACTTGGACTAACGATAAATGGCCAACCTAATGGTGTCTCGATGTTTAGTGTTAGACCAGATAATGATTCGACATTGTTTGTTTTCACGGTAGCTAATGGAAAATTCTTTATCCCTCTATTAAGAGAAATCGTCAATGGCTCCACTTTTTTTGCTTCGACTTCTATTCTTGTCTCACAAAAAATCTTTGTATTAAACGAGTTCTTTTGATTCCTATATGTCTGAAAGAAAATGCCTAATATTGATGGGCAGATTTCATAACGGTGAAAGGGATCTTGAGCAAAAGCAAATTTAACTAATTCCAAATTACAATATATACAATTTTCAGTCTTTTCTGTTTGTACAGGTTCTTTTTCTTCGCCGTGTCTAGAACAGTAAATTTTCTTTTTATCTGCTTTAAAATCTGATAAAATGCTTTGATAAATATTCGGACATAAAAGGTAGTTGTTAGATGATTGAAGGTGGATTAAATGTATTAAATTTTGACCGCATTTGGTGCATTTTTCGTCTAAAATTAGAAGTGACATTTTCAGTTGCTCACTTGATGCCGATAATACAGTAAATGGGTTAATTTTAGAGATTTATTGAGTAATTTAGAGGAGTTGCAAAGCAGAATGAGGCTCAGATTTTCTTTATGAGCCCCATCTAATTCAGTGGAATTAATCCAACTGTTTGAGCTCAACATATACCCCAAATATCAATTGATATAACTTAAGAAAAAGCTTTCGCCGACTTTAATGTTCTAGAAAAATTTGTTATTTTCTTTTGCTTGAATACTTATTTTTATTATTGGTTTGAAACACAAACAGTAAAAACATAAAAGACTTTGAAAGCATACAGATCTTGGTTAAAATTGCTAGATTATACATTTAGATTAATCGAAAATAACTCATAATTAATTATTGAATGAATGGAGGTGAAATAATGTCTAAATATGAGAGCTCAGAAGAAAAAGTCAAATTGTTTTTTAAAAAACCAGATCCTCAAGAATACAATTTAGCTAGTTTACCAAAACCAATTCAAGAAGCGTCTATCGAACTTGACAACTTGTTAAAGTTGTTCAAATCCTACAAAGTTGAATCCATTGAATTGTCAATTGAAGGTTCATTCAAAACAGGAGGAGTCACAAGTTTAATAGTTTCTGCTGAGGGCAAAGGTGGAATGAAAGTAATCTTAAAACCTAAAGAAAAATAGTAAGCTATAGAATAACTGAATTTATTTTTTTTCTTTCTTTTAACTTTTATTATTTAAAATAACATGTTTATAAAATATAATCGTGGTGGGGCTGCCCGGATTTGAACCGGGGTCTATAGCGCCCGAGGCTACAAGCCTGGACCAAACTAGCCGACAGCCCCAAGTAGATAGCCTATACGCTGTTTTCACAGGTTTTAATGTTTAATAGGAATTTAGGCTTTAACCTTAACGGTCAATAAAAAAATAAAGCAGATTATACTTTTTGAGATTGAGTCTCTAGTTGTACTGGTTCAATAGTTACGGACTGCCTTTTAGAAAACGCAGAAAATTTTCTATGATAAATTTTTGCGCAAACACATAATACTGCTGAAATTAGGGCGAGGATTATTGGCCATTGAAATGCTGATGAAATAGCTACACTAATATTAACTCCCATTGTAAACGCTGAAGGTAAAATTACTTGACCGGTTCCGGTTAAGGGGATATTGATTCCAAGTAAAGTTTGAAATATTACTATGGTTATTGTGAGGCCTGCGATACTAAAAATTACAGCATACAAGGGTTTTTTCCAAGCGAATCCTAATAGATCTTTTGCGTATGGTTTTGTAGGGATTATTGAATAAATGAGCATTATGATTCCGCTACTAAGAAAAGTAAGAATGCTTCCTAGGTTTAAAGCGTAAATTAGTGGAATTGTAAATTGTGTGCTTAGTAGTCCAAAGTTGGTATTCATCGGCGATGCATTTACTCTCATAAGGCCGTCACCGATTGTTAGTTGCCACCACGGATAATATAATGATACAGCGATCACAACAAGAGTTAAGATTCCACCTACAATCCCAAACCAATTAATCTTGCCTAGGTCCATGTACCAATTCACCCAAAAAAATCCTGTGGAAGAGAGATATAGCCAATGTTTTGTTCATCCACTTGAACTTGAATTCCAGCAACATTTACGTTTAGATTAACAAAGTCAATATTCACATTGTTTGTGTTATAATGTTGTGTTATTAGGTGATTAATAGCGTCTTCTGAAATTTGACCTACGGCTTCAATTTGCACGCTTTCTCCGGGGGTAAGCGTAATTGAATTGGGAATTGATACAGTGCCTAAAAGTAAATCGTGGTCGTGACATTTTATTCCTGCTTCAAGCTGGTTAATGTTCATTTCAGTTTTTAAGGGATTTGTGAAACTGAAAGTAAATTTTGCAGTTTTAGTTTCTTGATTATATTGAGGTTCCCCTACTATTTGAGGTGCCTGAAATTGAGAGGTTAAAAGGCTGTTGTCTCCATTTATTAGAGCCGTGATTTCAGGTGGAACAATCAGTCCGAACAGGTTGTTTTGGTAAGCTATTACTTGGACTGTTAAGGGTAATACTGCAATTAGGATTGATAGAATTGTTAATAGCAGTTTTACCTTGCGGATGATAATCAAACTCCATTATACATTTTGTTTTAGTGCGTGATTTGGTCTTTTATTGTTTATGGAGATACCGTTCATAATTAGAAACTGTAGATCAGAGCAGTATTATTCTTTCTTGTATGGGGTGCTGATGACTTCTTTTACTTTGTTAGTTATTACTGGTCCTAATCCGTTTACTGCTTTTGACCAGTCATCAATATTGATAAGGGCATTAATTGGGGTTTGATAAGATTCCAAGATCGCAGTTGCTTTTTCACGCCCAATGCTGGGTAAACTTGCAACAAAATACACTTGGGCATCAGCAAGTGTTTCCGTGTTCTTGAAGGCATGCACTGTGGGGGAACGTTTTTCAACAATTTGTTCTTGACGTGCAGCAGTGTAGAGAAAATCAATGGTTTCTTTTTGTGATGCTGTGTTGATTAAGGAGATGCCGTTTTTAGCAAGGTTGAACATTGCGCCCCAAATTGCTTGAGGTTGAATTCCACTGTACTTGTATATTATTGGTAGATAACCTTCTAAAACAATAAGAGCCTTGGGATAAGCATCTTTAAGTGTAAAAAGCTGTTCAAACAGATAACGTCTAGTTAGAGTATAAACAAAGTCGTTAACTGTTTTTCTTTCAACAGCACATTGGTCTGAAAGAATATAGTCTCCTTTTTCAAGCATTTGGGTTTTAACAGTTACCCCTTTTTCAATTAAACCTTTAACTACTTTTTGTGCGGTTCCGGCTTCACGGCTGTCAATAATGATTGTTGGTTCTTCACTGTTTTTCTTTTTATCATTGATAAATGGCAGTAAGGTTTCAGTCCCAGACATTTAATCCACTTCGTTAACGTATCCAGATGTCCAACTTTATTTTATTATCGCTTAAAAAGAATAACACAAGGTGTATTGGATCAGTGTTAGTTGCGCTTCGATTCTATGCAAAATTAAAAAATCTCAGATAAAAGAGAAGTTTTTTACTTATTTGTCATTTCATTGATCTGCTGCTCCATGGCGTGACCACGACAGTAAATGATCGCTTTTTTAACTCCTGAAACCGATTTTGCAGCTTCTTTAAGGTTTGCTGCAAGCTTGAAAGCAATTGGACAAAACGGACTTGTTGGGACAAACTCAACTGTTACTATACCAGGCTCATTTTCCTTTACACTTTCAATCATTTGCATTTCTTCAAAAGATTGCCCAGTTTCGGGATCTAGCACTTTTCCAACTTCTTGGCGTACTTTTTCTTCAAGTTGAGTCATTTTTTAAACCTTCTTGACAAAAATTAATGAGATAAGAGTGTGGCAAACATATAAACTAGTTGATTAAATATTAGCAGCGAAAAAGAAGTAAGGAATGCTTTATGGCTGATGAACTTTGCATTTTTTGTAAGATAGTTAAGAGGCAAGTTCCATCGAATGTTGTTTTTGAGAATGATAACGTTTTGGCTTTTTTAGATATTAGACCTGTTAATGAAGGTCACACATTGATTATTCCTAAAGCTCATTATAGAGACATATTTGATATTCCAGGTGAGTTATTAGGTGAAGTTTATAGAGTTACAAAAGAAGTTGCTGTAGCAGTAAAAAACACGGTTAAAGCTGATGGATTCAGTATTTTTCAACAAAATGGAAGAGCTGCTAACCAAGATATTTTTCATTTACACATACATGTAATTCCTAGATTTTCTGGTCAAAAAAATGTACCTTATCATGATCTAAAACTTGTGAGTAATGATAAGCTTGAAAAAACTGCTTTAGAAATAAGGCGTCAATTTTCAAAATGACTTATTTTTTAGTACCCTGTGATTTCGTTGCTTTCGCTTAGTGTTTTTAATGATGGATAGATGGTTATTACGTCACCTACAGCTTGAACAAATTTGATTGGCATCTTGATAGTTGAGCTACGAAAGCGTTTCTTAAAGCCAAGCTCGTTTGCTGCAGTATCTGTTAATTTTAAGGATAATTGTGTAACAAACCAAGTTTTTATGTCTACTTCTGCACCTTTTACTTCTCCTAATATGTAGCCACCTGTGCAGATTACTTTTTTTCCAATGATTTCTGAAAAATTCATTGTACTATACACCATTTAGGAGTTGGTCAGGTTAATTTTTAAATTTTTCTGTATCCCATGATTAAAGGTTCCAGAGATTAAAATGGGATAGACCCTTCTTATCGATTTCTATGGCTTAATTTTAAAGTAGTATTCTAAATTGGAAATTACTATCAAAAAAACTTATAAGCAACTACGCACACGTGTGCAATAGGTGAAGCGGTGCATAGCCGCTAAAGCATTGGTGAACATATGCGCAGAAGTTTAACAGTAACGCCTGAAAATGATAAAAAAATCCTACTAGCAAAGGGACGATTTCTAACCGGAGACACCCCATTTGACATAGACTACACTACAATGGTAAACATATTCATAGAACTAGGACACAAACTGATGACGGCAGCATGGAGTGAGGGAAAAAATCCAAACGTCATTGTTGACAAAAATGAAATCACTGAGTCTTTTAAGAAGCACTTTTTCAACGCCGAACTTAAAGAAGAAGCAATAGGAGACCAAGTAGCAGAGATCATTTTTAGGAAATTAATCGAAGAATCAACTATGGCTAGAGAACAAATTGAACATAACCAAATCCCAGCACTGCCTACAGAACAACGAAAAATTGATGAAACAAAAAAAGAAAAATACATCGCATAAAGTAGTCCAAGGGGAGCAAGTTAAAAATGGTCGACGAAAAAGAGCCTCAAAAGCCTGATTGTGAAAAGCTTCTTGAAGCTGAAAAAAAGCGGTCAGAAGAATATCTTACAAGATTAAAGTACATGCAAGCTGACTTCGAGAATTTAAAACGACGCTTTGATCGAGAAACAGAGCAAGTAAGGGAACATTGCAATGAACGCGTAGTCACTCAATTACTGGATGTAGTTGATGAATTAGAGTTAGCGGTTAAAGTTGGAAAATGCGCCGAAACCCCTCAAAAGGACATGATGGAAGGTGTGGAAATGACGTTGAAAAAATTAAAAAAAGTGCTAGAACAGGAAGGCGTCTGCCTTGTCGATTGTTCAGAGGGTAAAGTGTTGGATCCCGCACTGCATAACGCTATCACCACTGAAGAACGTGATGATATGCAGCCTTGTACTATAATCGAACAGATCAGGAAAGGTTATGCAATGAAGGGTCGAGTAATACGTCCAAGTATAGTGAAAGTTTCAGTAAAATCGTTAAAAAATCAAAATAATAAATCGGAGGAAAAAATAAATGAGTAATCAAAAAATTAGTGAAAAAGTTTTAGGAATTGATTTGGGAACAACAAATTCAGCAGCAGCAATCTATGAAGGCGGACATGCTACCGTAATTCCTAGTGCTGAAGGTCCAACAATGGCGGGAAAGATGTTCCCATCAGTTGTTGCCTTCACTAAAGATGGTCAATTATTGGTAGGTGAACCAGCTAAACGTCAAGCGACTACAAATGCTGAAGGCACAATTTTTGAGATTAAGCGAAAAATGGGTACAGACTATAAAGTGAGTATTTATGGGAAACAGTATACGCCGCAGCAGATTTCTGCTTTTATTTTGCAGAAAATAAAGAAGGATGCTGAGACTTATCTTGGTGGAAGCATTCGTAAAGCAGTCATTACTGTTCCAGCTCATTTTGATGACAATCAGCGTCAAGCAACTAAAGATGCTGGTGAAATTGCTGGTTTAGAAGTTATGAGAATTATTAATGAGCCAACTGCAGCATGCCTTGCCTATGGAATTGATAAGCTTCAACATGAGATGAAGATTCTCGTCTTTAGCTTCGGTGGAGGTACTCATGATGTTACCTTAATGGATTTTGGCAAAGGTGTTTTCCAGGTCTTAAGTACAAGCGGCGATACCCAGCTTGGTGGAACAGATGTTGACAAAGCAATCATGAATTTCATACTTGAAGAATTCAAGCGTCAAACTGGAGTTGATGTTTCAGGCGATCGCATGGCTATGTCGCGGCTTAAGGATGCAGCTGAGAAAGCAAAAATCGAGCTTTCAACCTTGATGAGTACTGACATTGATTTGCCATTCTTAACTGCTGATGCCTCAGGACCTAAGCATTTACACATGACCTTAACAAGAACTAAGCTTGAGTCGCTTGCGCAACCAATTGTTGAAAGAACTAGACCCACATTGCTAAAGGCTTTGGAAGATGCTAAATTGACACCTCAGCAAGTTGATAAAATCATCTTGATTGGTGGTATGACACGAATGCCGTTAGTGCAGCGTTTTGTAGAGCAGATCTTGGGTAAATCTCCAGAACGTGGAATTGATCCGATGGAATCAGTAGCCATTGGTGCGGCTATTCAAGGCGGAGTTGTAACAGGCGAAGTCACCGACTTGTTGCTTCTTGACGTAACACCGTTATCTTTAGGAGTTGAAACTATGGGTGGCGTCATGACTAAGGTTATAGAGAAGAACACAACAATTCCCACGAAACGAAGTCAAGTATTTACAACGGCAGTAGACTTCCAAACAGCTGTAACAATACATGTATTGCAGGGTGAACGTGCAATGTCTTCAGACAACGTTTCATTGGGAATGTTTAACCTTGTGGACTTGCCACCTGCACCCAGAGGAGTCCCACAGATCGAAGTAACCTTTGACATCGATGCAAACGGTATTCTGAATGTTACTGCTAAAGATCGCGGAACAGGTAAAGAATCAAAAATCACAATCACAGCTTCAACCAAACTTTCCAAGGAAGAAAAAGAACGCCTTATCAAAGATGCTGAACAGTTCGCAGAACAAGACAAAAAGAAACGTGAAGAAGCTGAATTACGTAACAGCGCTGATAGCCTAATTTACACAGCAGACCGTACTAAACAAGATTTAGCTGGCAAACTCTCAGCTGAAGAAACAAGTAAAATTGATGCATCAGTTACTGAACTTAAAAACGCAATTGCAAGCAATGACATGTCACAGATAAAAGGAAAATCTGATAGCCTTCAAAAAGTTCTCCAAGAAGTAGGAACCAAAGTGTATCAACAGGCAGCAGCTGAAGCAGCAAAACAACAGCAAACACAAGAACAGGCAGGTCCTCAACCAGGTGCAGGACCAACATCGCATCCAACTGATGACGCAGGTCAGGAAAACGTAGTCGACTCAGACGATTATAAAGTTAAATAAACTTTTTTTCTTTTTTTATTTTTTATAATTTTATGGATCTTTTTTAGAATTGCTTGATAAATGTAAATAATTGATAAATATTAAAAT
>JAEAME010002437.1_pt1 | contig 10879 bp, 6 predicted proteins | sample 8958731 | NCBI WGS metagenome assembly JAEAME01 (sample SAMN16933194, study PRJNA681113) | bioreactor sludge metagenome | isolation source: anerobic bioreactor sludge (Control) | place: India:Bengaluru | collected 2018-10-24
ATGGACTGGGTTCCCGGACATTTCTGCAAAAATGATTATGCGCTGTCCTATTTCGATGGCACGCCGACTTTTGAATATGCCGATCCGAATCGCGCCATCAACAACCGTTGGGGCACATTGAATTTTGATTTGGGTAAGGCGCAAGTGCACAGCTTCCTGATTTCGAACGCCATTTTCTGGCTGCAGGAGTTCCATTTTGATGGGATCCGTGTCGATGCCGTTTCGAATATGCTTTACCTTGATTATGATGAGGGTCCTTGGACACCGAACGAAGACGGCAGCAACCACAATCGCCAAGGGATCGAGTTCCTGAAGAAGATGAACACAAAAGTCTTCGAGCGCCATCCGGATACCTACATGATCGCGGAAGAAAGCACTGCTTGGGCGAACGTCACGAAACCGATTGAAGCGGGCGGCTTGGGTTTCAATTATAAATGGAACATGGGCTGGATGAACGATACCCTGCGTTTCTTCGAAATGGATCCTTTGTTCCGCAAAGACAACTTCAATCTGATCACCTTCTCATTCATGTATGCATTCAACGAAAACTTTATTCTGCCGATATCCCATGATGAAGTGGTTCACGGGAAACAGTCGCTGCTGGGTAAAATGCCCGGTGACCGCTATAAGCAATTTGCGGGCTTGCGGACGCTGGAGGCCTATATGATGGCTCATCCCGGCAAAAAGTTGAATTTTATGGGGAATGAAATCGGACAATTCCTGGAATGGCGCTTCTACGATCAAATCGAATGGGGCGTCCTGAACAACGAATTCAATCCGGAGTTCCAGCATTACATCAAGACTTTGAATCATCTCTACAAAGACACGAAAGCGTTGCATGAAGTCGATGATGCCCACACTGGGCTGGAGATTCTGGACGCGGACAACCATCTGGAGTCCGTCCTCTCCTTCATCCGAACCGGCGAAAAGCCGCGCGACTTCCTGATTGTCGTCTGCAACTTCACGCCTGTCGAGCGCCGAAATTTCCGTGTGGGGGTGCCGTATGAAGGCCACTATGAAGTGTTGCTGAATACGGAAATGCAGGAATTCGGCGGCACATGGACGAAAAATCTGCCTGAGATGGTGACCAGCCTCGACGGCATGAATCGCCAACCTTTCTCGATCGAATTCACTTTACCGGCATTAGGAGTTTTGTTCATCAAACCGAAACGCGTTTTTGGTGTTAATAAATAGATCCACAAACAGAAAGACATGAACAGAAGGAGGCGAAAGGAAGAGGCAATCTTCCTGATACTATGAAAAATCAAATGGTTGCAATGATATTAGCCGGAGGGCAAGGGACTCGGCTTGGAAAATTGACGCGCGAAACCGCCAAACCGGCCGTTCCGTTCGGCGGAAAATATCGGATTATCGATTTCGCATTAAGCAACTGCGCTAATTCAGGCATCAATAAAGTCGGGGTAGTGACCCAATACCAGCCATTGGAACTGAATGAACACATCGGCAACGGTGAATCATGGGGGCTGAACGGCGGAGATGGCGGAGTCACCATCCTACAGCCCTATTCAAGCGCTGATGGTGAAAAGTGGTTCAAAGGAACCGCACATGCCATTTATCAAAATATCGCCTATATCGACAGATACAATCCGGAATACGTACTGGTATTGTCCGGTGACCATATTTATAAAATGGATTATTCGCATATGTTGGACTTCCACATGGCGAATCATGCTAGTTTGACCGTCGGCGTTATCCCGGTTCCGATGGAAGAAGCACCCCGTTTCGGAATCATGAATACGGATCAGACGAACCGCATCATCGAATTTGAAGAGAAGCCGAAAGAGCCGAAAAGCAATTTGGCATCCATGGGGATTTATATTTTCAACTGGGCCGTACTGCGCAAATATTTGGTGGAAGATCAAGCGAAACAGCGCGAAATGGAAGATTTCGGCAAGAACGTTATCCCAACTTATCTTGATAATGGCGAAAACTGCTTCGCTTATGCTTTTGATGGCTACTGGAAAGATGTCGGTACGATCGAAAGCCTTTGGGAAGCCAACATGGAATTTCTGGATCCGAACCATATCCTGAACATCAGGGATGAAGAATGGCGCATTTATTCAAAAAATCCGGTATCCCCTCCGCAATTTTTGACGGAGACATCCAATGTGACGGATTCAATGATTGTGGACGGTTGCTATGTGGCCGGTGAAATCACCCATTCGATCCTTTCCCAGAACGTTCGGGTCGGCAACGGATCGGTCGTACGCGATAGCTTGATCATGGCGAATGTAACGATCGGAGAGAATGTCACAATCGAGCATGCCATCATCGGAGAAAATGCAAAAATTGCCGACAATGCGAATGTCATCGGCAATGACAGTGCGATCGAAGTTGTTGGATATGCTGAAGTTATAGGAGGACTGAAAGATGAAGATGAATAGTATCTGTGCCATATTAAACCTGACCGAGGACGAGAAAGCGTTGAAACCTTTGACGCAGGTTCGCCCGATTGCTTCATTACCGTTCGCTAGCCGTTACCGGCTGATCGATTTCAATCTTTCAAGCATCAGCCATGCTGAAATCAAATCAGTGGGCATGTTCATCGCCGGAAGCGGTCGCTCTATTTATGACCATATCCGCAGCGGATCCGTTTGGGACCTTGAATCCGGCTTGGGGGGCGGAATCTTCACCTATTCCCAACTGTGGCTGAAAGCGCTCCAGGAACACAATGGCGATGCTCTGGATTTCTACATGAACCATAAAGAATTCATCACACGTTCCCAAGGTGAATATGTCATCGTCATGGGCAGCAAGATTTTGGCGAATGTCGACATCAAAGCGATCATGCAACATCATTTGGCAAAGGATGGCGATATCACGGTAGTCTACAAGACCGTGCCTAAAGCCTTCCTTGAAAACAGACCGAAGGAGAAAATTTTGAAAATCGATCGTGATGAATATCTATTGCACTTGACCGATGCGAAAGATGCCCCTGCGGATCTCGAGCGCCTTGCGATGACCATGAACATGTACTTCATGAGAGCGGACAAAATGCTGGAATTGATTCAGCGTGCCGAATTGGAAGATGTGCAACTCGACGCGGACAAACTGATCGAACACTATCTTCCGGAATACCAAGTCAATACTTACGAATACACAGGCTATATGGCCAATATCGATTCTATCCCAGCCTACTTCAATGCAAATATGGAAATGTTGGAAAAGAACAAATTCTCAGCGCTGTTCCACGGCAGCCAAAACGTCATCACGAAGGTAAAGAATGGGGCACCTACCTATTATGCTAAAGGGGCTCATGTGAAGAATGCCCAATTCGCCACAGGCTGCGTCATTGAAGGGACAGTCGAGGATTCCTTGATTCATCGTAAAGTAACTATCGCTAAGGATGCCGAAGTCCGCAACAGCATCATCATGCAGGGATCACAGATCGGTGAAGGCGCGGTTCTGGAATACTGCATCCTGGACAAAAACGTGACTGTCGGACCCGGTGTGACTTTGAAAGGCACGAAAGATAATCTAGTTGTGATCGAAAAAAATAAAACAATTACTGTTTAGAGAGAAGGATGCGCAAGATGAAAATTTTATTTGCCGCAAGTGAAGCCGCTCCTTTCTTTAAAACAGGCGGGCTCGGGGATGTCGCGTACGCATTGCCGAAGGAGTTAGTCAAACAAGGCGTGGATATCCGGGTAGTGCTTCCGTACTACTCGACCATGCCTGCGAAATACAAGGAAGAAATCAAAGAATTACTGCATTTCCGTGTGCAAGTCGGTTGGAAGAGCATGTATTGCGGTGTAAAAACATTGGAATTGGAAGGCGTCACTTATTATTTCATCGATAACCAGGCCTATTTCAATCGACCATCCCTGTACGGGCAAATGGACGACGCCGAAAGATTCGGATTCTTCTCACTGGCGATCTGCGAAATGATGGAAAAAATCGACTTCATCCCGGACGTCGTCCATGTGAACGATTGGCATACAGCCATGGTGCCGGTCCTGCTGGTGGACAAATACCACTGGATCGAAGCCTATCAAGGTATCCGCAAAGTCATCACGATCCACAATATCCGTTTCCAAGGGGTCTATGATCCGTCCATCCTGCACAGTATCTTCGGGACCGGGATGAACATCTATCATGAAGACGGCGTCAAGTATTATGACAGCGTCAATTTCATGAAAGGCGGGGTCAATTTTTCCGATGTCGTCACGACGGTCAGTCCGTCCTATGCGAACGAAATCCAGACTCCGGAATTCGGCGAAGGGTTGGATGGTACGCTGCGCTACAACAGCTGGAAAATCAAAGGGATCATTAACGGCATCGATTACGATGTCAATGATCCGGAGAGCGATCCGAAGTTGGAATACCATTTCTCTGCCGACGATCTGTCCGGCAAAGCCGCAAATAAAGCGGCTCTCCAGGAACGTTTGGGATTGGAGGTCAATCCGGATATTCCTTTAATCACGAGCGTCGGACGCTTGACGGACCAAAAAGGTTATCAACTGGTGCAGGAAAAGGCCGAGGAATTATTGAATGCCCGCGATGTCCAGATCGCCATCCTTGGGACCGGCGAAGCGGAATACGAAAATTCCTTCCGTTATTTCGCCGCGAAATACCCTGATCGCTTCGCGGCGGTCATCGATTTCGACATCTCCTTGGCGCAACAGATGTATGCAGGCGCGGACATGTTCCTGATGCCTTCCGCCTTCGAACCATGCGGCTTGTCGCAGATGATTTCCTTACGCTACGGCACGTTGCCGATCGTCCATGAGACGGGTGGCCTGAAGGATACAGTGGTCCCTTACAATTCCTATACGGGTGAGGGGACCGGGTTCACTTTCATGGATTTCAGCGGCTACACGCTGTTGGGCACCATCTACCGGGCTCTCGATGTCTATGAAAACCAACCGAAAGCTTGGGCGGAAATGGTGCGCGAAGCGATGAGCCGCGATTTCAGCTGGAAAGAGCCGGCCAAAGATTATCTGGATGTCTATCGGTCGTTAGTCAACGAATAAGAGGAGTTGAAAGCGTATATGGCATTTGACGTTCAAGAATTCAAGAAGGAATACCAAAAAACATTCGAAGAATTATTCGCCTATGGTTATGAGGACGGTTCGAAAACAGAGCAGTTCATTGCGTTGGGGGACTTGGTCCGTGGGCGTTATTCTGAGGACTGGATCCAAACAATCACAGCCTACAACAAAAAACAGGAAAAACAAGTCTATTACTTTTCGATGGAATTCTTGCCGGGAAGGATGCTGAAAAGCAATCTCCTGAACATGGGCATCTTGGATTGTGTCAAACAGGGAATGGAAGAACTGGGACTGGATCTGGATGAAGTCGCCCGTGCAGAAGTCGATCCGGCTTTGGGCAACGGCGGGCTCGGCAGGTTGGCATCCTGTTTCATGGATTCCATAGCGTCGACCGGCCTTGCCGGCAACGGAAACGGCATCCGCTACCGTTATGGTCTCTTCAAACAAAAATTCATCAACGGGTACCAGATCGAGTTGCCGGAAAACTGGCTGCGCAACCGCAACGTTTGGGAAGTGCGCAAAGAGAATAAGGCCGTCATCGTCCGCTTCGGCGGGGATGTCAGCTTTACGCAGGACGAGGACGGCAGGTTGCGCGTGAACCATGTCAACACCCGCGATATCCTGGCTGTACCATACGATACGGCACAAGTGGGCTACAAAAATGGTATCGTCAACAATCTGCGTCTCTGGTCGGCGGAGATTCCTTACGGGGATGAAGCGCGCTTTTCGACCGAACAACAACGCGAAGAAGTCAAACGCATCACTGAAGTGCTGTATCCGGATGATTCCAACTACGAAGGACGGCTTTTGCGCGTCCAGCAGGAATACTTTTTCTCTTCTGCAGGCGTCCAGAGCATTGTCCGCTACTTCAAACGGCTGAAGCTCGACTGGAGCCTTTTCCCGGATAAAATCGCGATCCATATCAACGATACCCATCCGACGTTGGCGATCCCGGAACTGATGCGGATCTTATTGGATGAGGAAGGATTGACGTGGGATCAGGCCTGGGAGATCACGAAGAAAACAGTCAGCTACACGAACCACACGATCCTTCAGGAAGCGATGGAGCGTTGGCCGGAAACGATGATCCAAGACCTGCTGCCGCGCATCTACCAGATCATTCAGGAAATCAACCGCCGCCATATCGACAAGAAAGCACCGTTGTATGGTGAGGACTTGACTATGCGCACCGCGATCATCGCCAATGGCCAAATCAAAATGGCCAATCTCGCCATCATCGGCAGCCACAGCGTCAATGGCGTAGCGAAACTGCATACGGATATCCTGGTGGCTGATACGCTGCATGACTTCTACGTGATGTATCCGCAAAAGTTCAACAACAAAACGAATGGCATCACGCAGCGGCGCTGGGTGCAGATCGCAAACGAAAATCTGACGGCCATGCTCGATGAAACCATCGGCACCGATTGGAAGAGCGATCCGGAAGACATCAAAATCCTCAAGGCGCACCGGGACAACAAAGAGGTCCTGGACAAGCTGGAGCAAGTCAAGATTGCGAACAAGCGGCGCTTTGCCGAGTATGCGCGCAAGGAAATGAACCTCGAAATCGATCCGAACGCTTTGTTTGATGTACAGATCAAACGACTGCACGCCTACAAGCGGCAGCTGTTGAACGTGCTGCACATTTTGGACAGATACCTGCAGCTGAAGGATGATCCGAAAGTCAACCTGCAGAAGCGCGTCTTTATTTTCGGAGCGAAGGCTGCCCCGAGCTATTATTACGCCAAACAAATCATCAAACTGATCAATGCGATTGCTGATCTGATCAACAATGACCCTGCCATCAACGACAAGATCAAAATCGTTTTCGTAGAGAATTATGGCGTGTCGCTGGCGGAACTGATCATCCCGGCGGCTGATATCAGCGAACAGATTTCTCTGGCCGGCAAGGAAGCTTCCGGCACGAGCAACATGAAACTGATGTCGAACGGTGCCGTAACGATGGCCACTTTGGATGGTGCCAACGTTGAAATCCGCGATAATGTCGGCGATGAAAATATCTTCATCTTCGGTCTGAAGAGTGAAGAAGTGCAGGAATATTACCGGAACGGTGTGTACAATTCCCGGGATATCTACGACAAAAATCCGCGTTTGAAACGCGTCTTGAACCTGCTGATCGACGGGACGATTCCCGGCGTCGAAGCGGAAGGCCGGGATATCTTCGATTCTTTGGTCATGTACAACGACGAGTATTTCCTGCTGAAGGATTTCGACAGCTATATCAGAGCGCAATACGAGGCGGATACGGCCTTTTCCGACAGAGACAGATGGAACCGCATGGCACTGATGAATATCGCCAGTTCAGGTCCGTTTTCATCGGATTACACGATTCTGCGTTATGCGGATGAAATCTGGAAGATAAAACCACAATCCTAAGAACGCACGCCAAGGGCCACCTCGAATTTAAAAGAGGTGGCCCTTGATTTTGCGTCCGCTGACCGACTGACTGACCGCTAGCCGAGGGCAGTAATACAGAAAGAGAGCGGGACAGAACGCGTTTAGCTCCGGACCACTGGAGCGAACAAGCGCAGAATGGCTGCAGGCCATTCGAGCATTGTTCGTGAAGTGGAGCCAGGGGCTGCGTTCTGTCCCGCGTTTACGCACACTATGTTCGGATACAAAAAGAGACTGGGAGTTTAGTCCAATGTCATTAACTTAAGCGACTTGACAACTGAAAAAAGCGAGAATGCATTCAATTGTGCATTCTCGCTTTTTTTTTATGATGGGGGGAGGATTTTTTTCTCTCATCTTCAGGTTTCCCGTTATACTTAATGTAGGAAGGATTGTCTGTATATTAAAAGGAGGGCTTAAAAATGACGGTCGAACTGATAGAATTCCAAGAATTTATCGAAGAAGCCCAAACTATTTATTTGGAAGATATCCGCGAAGGGAATCCGAAAGCCTTTACCCGAAAAAGGAAAACGACCCCTCTCGGATTGATGCTTCAAATGTTTGCGCAAAAGGGGAACTCCCAATTTTGCGAACTCCTAAATTTTTACGAGAACCAAGGGAAACCTCTGGACATTTCGACTGTCGCTTTTTATAATGCCCGAATGAACTACAACCCCAAAGCCATCCGGTTGATGATGACTGACTATATGTCCATGGTTTATGAAGAAAATGATGACCAATTGGTCAAGCTGAATGGGTACATTGTGACCGCGATAGACGGCTCTGACATCTTCCTGCCCTCCACGGAGGAAAACACCAAGAAATATGGTGTGGTTCCTAACCCAAAGGCATCCGCCAATCCGGTGATGGCATCTGTCTCCACGCTCTATGATTGTATCAATAAAATGGTGATTGACACGTTTATCGGTCCGTACAAGAGCAGCGAGCGCGCCTCGGCTTCACAACACCTCCACGTGCTGAAAGAAACGCTCCGGCAGCCGACCATTACCGTGTTTGATCGCGGCTATTTCTCGATGCGGCTAGTCCACCAACTGTTCCAGGATGGTCAGAAATTTGTGATGCGGATGGACCACCAGAACTTAAAGCGCTATTCCAGCCAGTTGTCTGTGGGGCAAGACCAAACTTTCGAAGTCACCTTTGACAGGTCACAGACAAACGACTACAGGAATGATCGGATTTTCCGAGCTACCTTGATGAGCACGGTTTATCCTATGCGGTTTGTAAAAATCCCACTTCGCAAGCAGGACAGCGGGGAGATAGAGGACGAAGTCCTTTTGACGAATTTAACACCCGCTGAATTTTCAGCCGACGACTTGAATGATGTATACCGGTTGAGGTGGGGAATCGAAACCGCCTATAACGTACTGAAAAACCGCATGAAGTTAGAGGAGTTCAGTGGCAACCGGGAACGGCTGATCCTTCAGGATATTTATTGCACTGTCTGGCTGTACAACCTGACGATGCTTCACCTGATTGAAGTGAGCGAAACGAGAGCAATCCCCCAAGAGCGCTATAAATATGAAATGAAGCGAAATATCAGCATCGCTATCGGAATCATGAAAACCTATTTCATCCGATCGTTCATGAGTGAAACATACGAACAACGGAGAGAAAGTTTCGAGCAAATGACTGCACTGCTTACCAAACACCTCGTTCCCGTCCGCCCACATAGGGCGGTCAAAAGGAAGAGTCCGGTGAACAAATCCAGACGATCTTATCGTTACACATATTAAGGCAACTTTCGCTCTTACCATTACACATGTTAGGGCAACTTTCTCCCTGGAGCTGCCTGGCTTCGTTGTGTCTTCAATTATCAGAAATGAAAAAGACAGGGGGAAACGGGAGAATACATCTCCCATTTCCCCCTGTCTCTTATTTGTCAATGGCCTTAAGTTAATGACATTGGAGTTTAGTCCCAGCCTCGTTTTTTTAGATATGCGCCTGTAAGACTACTTGTTTATTTCAGCAATTCGTACATGGCATCCGCATAGATGGCGGCAGCGCGGAAAAGATCATCCACAGCGATGAACTCATTCGCCTGATGCATCGTGTCGATGCTGTCCGGGAACATTGCCCCATAGGCAACCCCACGCTCCAACAAGCGTCCGTATGTTCCGCCGCCGATGGATTGTTCGTGGCCTTTCAAACCGGTATGTTTTTCGTATACAGCCAGCAACGTTTTGACCAATGGATCATCAGCCGGAACATAATGCGGCAACTTGCCGTGGCCGCCTTTTGCGATCGTCACGCCATAGGAAGCCAAAGCCGCCTCAAGCTTGATTTCGATGCCTTCCTCGGAAACGCCTTGCGGGTAGCGGAAATTCAAAGCCACTTCCCCACCGGTGGTCGGTGTGAACGTGAAGATGCCCGCATTCATGGTCAGTTCGCCCATAATCGGATCCGTATAAGCCAAGTTCAGCTTTTTCGCATCATGCTGCAGATGGATGCGGTCCGCGATCAATTCCAGGAAAGTGGCTGCTTGTCCGCCGAAGAGGAATTTATTCAGGAAAGAAGCCAGATAAGTGCCCGCGTTCACGCCGGCAGCCGGGTTCATGCCGTGAGCCGCTTTTCCGATCAATTCGATCGTGACTTGTTCTCCCTGAACCGAGAGCGTGCCCTTGACCGGATTGTGCTCAAGGAAGTCAGCGAAAGCCTGCTCGATTCTGTCTGGCTCCTGGCTGATGAAAACAGCGGTCGCATCCTGAGGGACCATGTTTTCACGCAGTCCGGCATCGAAGCTCAACAACTCATTTTTGCCGCCTTTGTTGTCGCCTCTGAACTGTACCATGAATGTCTGCATCCCTTTTTCACCGTTTATGATCGGAAACTCGGCATCCGGAGAAAAACCGAAGTCGGGGATCTGCTCATTCTGGAGATAGTGGTCCATGCATTTCCAACCGCTCTCTTCATCCGTTCCGATGATGATGCGGACCTTTTTGGTGATCGGCAGTTTCAGATCGCGGATGATTTTCAGCGCATAATAAGCAGCCATTGTAGGCCCCTTGTCGTCGCTTGCTCCACGTGCATAGATGCGGTCATCGATGATGACCGGCGCGAAAGGATCCGTATCCCAGCCGGTTCCGGTCGGCACAACATCGACATGGCCGAATACGCCCATCAATTCTTCCCCTTCGCCGAATTCGATATGTCCGGCCAGATTGCCGACATTCTTCGTGATGAAGCCATCCCGTTCGCCGATCGCCAAGAAAGCTTCCAAAGCCTCTTTAGGGCCCGGTCCGACCGGGGCATCAGGGGTTATTTTCGAGTCATCCCGGACACTGTCGATACGCAAAAGCGTGAATAAATCCTCGAGCAGCTCTGTTTTTCTAGCTTCCACTTCTTTTTTCCAATTGATTTCCATGGGCACACATCCTAACTTAAAATATCATGCTATCATCATATCACTTTTGGCAAAATAACCAAATAAAAGCTTG
>JAEAME010002438.1_pt1 | contig 10878 bp, 9 predicted proteins | sample 8958731 | NCBI WGS metagenome assembly JAEAME01 (sample SAMN16933194, study PRJNA681113) | bioreactor sludge metagenome | isolation source: anerobic bioreactor sludge (Control) | place: India:Bengaluru | collected 2018-10-24
GAAGTGAGTAAACCTGCCTTTGTGACCACTTACTGCCGAGAAATGTTGGCACTTCCTCTTCTCTTAATTTCTTTACTATCTCTGTAACTCCAACACCATTTACGTAATCATAAAATATTGATCGAACTATCTCTGCTTCCTTTGGCTCTATAATGATATTACCTTTCTTAATGCGATAACCATACATTGTGGTTAAGCAAAGAGGATCACCATTTGCAAAAGACTTTCTTATACGCCACTTACAGTTATCACTCACGGACTTGCTTTCTTCCTGTGCAAAGGATGCCAATATAGTTAACATTAACTCTCCTTCATTACTTATTGAATGTATGTTTTCTCTTTCAAAATAAACATCCACATTAAGATTCTTTAATTCACGCACAGTTTCTAATAGTGTTACTGTGTTTCGTTCAAATCTAGATATTGATTTAGTTAATACGATGTCGAGTAAAAGAGATATACGAAATAGTACAGATGATGAAAAGCGCCTAAATACAACACTTTCAGAGCTTTAGACATAAAAAAAGAACCCAGATTGATTGTATCAAAGTCTGGATCCTTAGTTGGTGGGCCATCAGGGACTCGAACCCCGGACCAACCGGTTATGAGCCGGTTGCTCTAACCAACTGAGCTAATGGCCCGTCTGGTCTCATTTGTTGTTTTGTAACAACATCGAATATTATACGCAACAAAAGGGTGCTTGTCAATAGGTCATTATAAAAAATATTTCACAGCTTTCACAAATCGTGTCTATTCAGAAATTTGGAACCCTTAAAATAAGATTATAAAAAATCAGACACCGGAATACTACTTTTTTATATCTATCAATAGACTCCACAAATCGTGATAATCTCAATAAGTTTTTTATTGATTTAATAAACTAAAAAGAAAAATATACATGACATATGCAAAATCAAAAGCTAATATGCTATACTCATATTAAATTAAAGAAATATGATTTAAAGGACTTGATCTTTATATGGAAATTAAAGAAAACAAACAGGAAAGTATTATAAACATATCAAAAAAAATGTTTATAAACGCTCTTATCATTCTAACCCTACTTATAGTTGTATCATCAATACTTACATATGTCTTGCCTAAAGGACACTTTTCAGAAACAGACGGTAAAATAGATTTTTCAAATCTAATAAAAGACGAAGAACAAAAAGGACTACGAATCGATAAAATAGTGTTATCACCCATCCTTTTGTTATTTTCAACGGATGGCATTAATATTATAATGCTTTCGATATTTCTTATCTCAGTAAGCGGAGCATTCCAAGTTATGTCTGATACAAACGGAATGCATTCTATAGTCTATGTACTTATCAATAAAAGCAAAGGCAGAAAAATATTACTTATAGCAGTAATAACATTGGTATTTATGCTGTTTGGATCATTATTTGGTTTATTCGAAGAAACTCTTGCACTACTACCAATAATAATCTACCTTTCACTCTCTATTGGATATGATTCATACACAGGATTTCTGATATGTACTGTTGCGACAGGTATGGGTTTTGCATCCGCAATCACAAATCCTTTTACGGTACTTTATGCATCAAGAATAATCGAAGCAGACATGACTGCTAACATATGGTATAGAATAATCATATTTCTATTCATGTATATATTATTAATGGGATTCATTATGCTGCACATAAATAAAATACAAAAAGATCCCAAGAAATCACCGACTTATTTAAGCGATATGTCCAAAAAAGAGACCATGGTTAATTACGAAGAAAGGTATCAAAAAAAGGCTTTTATAACTTATGTTATATTTCTTCTGTTTGTACTTATAAGTATACTTACAATGACTTCAATTGAAGCTCTGAGAAGTTACACTGTAGTGCTCCTGATTCTTGTTTTCCTAATCGGAGGTATTATTTGCGGACTGATTGTCAGTAAAAGCAAAAAAACAGCACTCTATAGTTTTGGTCACGGATGTAAAAGTGCACTCCCCGCAATCTTACTGGTTATACTTGCCTCATGCATCAAATATATTTTGTCAGAAGGTAAAATAATTGATACTTTGGCTAATTACATAAGGTTGTTCCTTACAAATAAACAACCTTCATATACAATATTAGGACTGTTTGTGATTATGCTTATACTTGAATTTTTCATCAGTTCTTCAACCGCTAAAGCCATATTTGTAATGGGTATATTAAAAAACATGGTCACTTCAGGAATAATAGGTATATCCTCAAATATGATTGTGCTTACATATATATTTTCAGACGGATATACGAATATTTTGTTTCCGACGTCCCCTGTACTTTTGATTGCACTATCTATGGTTGGTATTAGTTATTCAAAATGGATCAAAAAAAGTTTTATATTTTTCATTCTGACTTTTATATCTGCATTAGTATTCTTGGGTATCGGTCTTTTAATTGGATATTGAGTTCTTATATAAAAGATATATTTGCTCGTATACAACCGCCCATTTAACAGAATGCCTTTTGTCGTCAGGCTCAAAGTAATATATTTCATTGCCGTGATATACTTCAAAATCCTGGTTTGCTCCAAAAAGTAAACCACGAAGTATATTTAGCGGCACATGAAGTTTAAAATCTTCCTCTTGCTTTGTTCCTATATATGTAAAGCCATCCTTGTTAGCTATTGCTGTACCCTCTCCCACTTTTGTAAACATCTCTATCTTGCCCAGAGGCTGTTTCAGCACTACATGACCTTTAATCTCAAAGTCATTGCTTTCAACAATTCTGTTCTTTTCAACTTCTTTCTGAAACAGATACCATGCCCTTATATTGTCAGGGCATATGCTCCCATTATCGGCATGGAACCTATAATGATCATCTAAAGTAATAGAATTACCGCATTCCATGCATAACATACGATTTCTCTTAGTTTTCATGGTGAACTCTTTTTTACACTTAGGGCACATGTAAAGTATATTTTCAAGTCCTTCTGCTATATTCTTACTTTTAAATTCACGTATGACATCATCAGAAAATTCATTATAATAAAGCGCATTATAAACCAACTTCTGACCTGTTGCTTTATCTATATTCTTGAAATCGGATTGTTGAAAAAGAATTGATGCTTTAACATCAATTCTACCCTTTTTTAGTCTGTTATTGTATTTAGGCGTAGAACGATAACTGCCGTCTATGTGTATATTTACTACCGGAACATTTAGAAGCATTAACAGAGCATATGTATTATCGGCTATTGTTTCTAACTCGCCGTAAGCAGATAATCTTCCTTCCGGGAAAAAACAAAGTATATCTCCGTTTTTTATTAGGTGTAAACTGTTTCGGACTGTTTGTACATCAGCTGCAAAAAGCTGTTTCGGTATAGCGTTCAAATGTCTCAAAAGAAAACCCGCATAACGATTATAGAAATAGTACTTTGCAGTCATAAACGAAACATAGTGAGGTCTTAAAGCCTTTGCTGCATATGCCCAATCAAAAAAGCCGGGATGATTGCATATAGCAACAAACGGTGGCTTTAGATCATTGATTTCTTCTGCGTTAACTACTACATTATTTCTTTTGCATATCAGAGGGTTTATAAATCCAAAGTACAATACATCGTATAAAATCCTACTACTTTTCTTCATATTACCATGCTTTCTTACGTCGTTTTATAATATAATATTCAATTTGCTTTATTATAGAATAACTTAATCAAAGGTGCAATGTTATAATTTGATATGGGGTCTTAGCTTTTTGGCTAACCATGCCGATAAAAAGCTCATTATTATATCCCCCGGTATAACGGTTAAAAAGCAACTTAAGAGAATAGTACTTATCCCGATATTTTTATCTAAATACAGGTTCATTATGATATAAAAATATACAGTACCGAATGTATAACATATAAGAAGACTCATAAAAGACCCAACAAGATATCTTTTATAAGATACGTTATTCCCGTTTCCCACGATTATACCTGCGGCAAACGCACCGAACATGAAGCCTATGATATAGCCAAATGTGGGTTGAAAAACATAACCGATTCCTCCGCCCTGAGTAAAAATCGGCAATCCTGCCAAACCAAGTATTATATAAGCCATAACCGATATTGTTCCCCTTTTGGCACCCAAAAGAAGTCCTGCTAAAGTTGTGAATGTGAGTTGCATAGTAATAGGTACATACGGTACCGGTATTCTTAAAAATGCCCCAATTATACTTAGTGCTGTAAACATAGCACATAGAACAAGAGAGTATGTATCAAAGTTTTTTTTATTTTTCATATTAATCCTTACACCTTACTGATATTTCACCGTAACTTAGTTCTTTAATATTACCGGTATCGTCTTTAATTAGTAGTCTTCCGTCATTATCTATGTCTATTGCAGTAGCATCACTCTTCTTCTCCCCTATGTGTACTGTTATATCTTTCCCTACGACAAAACTTTTCTTTTTGTATTCATCTATAAATACACGATTTGTTAGATTTGTATCTATAGTAAGTTCAATGATATTGTTAATAATCTCGGCACACAATCTGTTACGGTTAATGCCAATATCCCCGGTAGAACCTGTAAATAATGATGCCGCTATACTTTTTAATTCCTCTGGGAAGTCTGAAGTATTAAAATTCAGTCCTATACCTATGACCACACAGCTCATAAAACCGTTTTCAAGATCTGCAATTCCTTCTGTCAGAATCCCACATATCTTTTTTCCGTTCAAATATATATCATTAACCCATTTAATTTGCGTTTCAATACCTGTTAGGTTATATATAGCCCTACATACGGCTACACAGGCAGCAACGGTTATAACACTGTAGTTATTCGCTTCGGTTTCAGGACGGATAACTATACTCATATATATTCCGCTGTCGTGGGGTGAATAGAAGCTTCTTCCCTGCCTTCCCCTACCGTTTGTTTGTTCATTGGCTATAACTACGGTACCGCTGGAAGCGTTGTTAAAAGCCAGTTCTTTTGCGGTTTTATTTGTAGATTCAAGTGTTTCATATACATAAACACTTTTGTTTGAGCAATTTAGGTATGGTATTATTCCCTCAGATGACAGAATATCATTATGAGAGTCCATGCAATAACCCCTGTTTGTCAAAGCTTTTATTTTATATCCTTCTTTTTTCAATTGATTTACAGCTTTACATACCGCGTTTCTTGTCACATTTAATTCTTTTGATAAAAATTCTCCGGATACGAATTGATCCCGGTGAGTCTCAAAATATGCTAAAACATCAGATTTTACAGACATAATAAACCCTTTCCAGATAATAAACTTTTCGTACTGTAGTTTACTATTTAGAAAGGGTATTGTCAACTATTTATTTACTTTGGTTTACAATTACACTTTTCTCCATGTCGAGGGTGAGAAAAGTATTATAATAGGGAACAATTCAAGTCTGCCCGCAAGCATATCAAACGATAATACTAACTTAGACAGATTTGAGAAAATTGAAAAGTTTCCTGCAGGTCCTACTTCACCCAATCCCGGACCTACATTTCCAATGCAGGTAAAAACAGCACCTACTGTTGTATCAGCAGCATGTGCTTCATATGAGACTATAAGTAAAGAAGCTGCCAAAATAATAACATAAGCTGAAAAGTATGCGGAAATTCCACTAAGTATATTGACTTCCGTTGCCTTTTTGTCAACTTTTAATGGAGAAACCGAACGGGGATTTAGCATTTTTTTGATCTCCGTTACACCCATTTTCATAAGTATTATAAGACGTTTTACCTTAATACCTCCTCCGGTAGAACCGGCGCATGCTCCTATTACCATTAGAAAAACCAGTATAAGCTGTGAGAAAAAAGGCCATTTGGTATAATCAGCCGTTGCATAACCTGTCGTTGTTATTATCGATGTAACTTGAAACGTTGCATATCTGAATGATTTTAAAATATTCCGGTTATATAAAGGCATTATGTTAACAGTTATTGCACCGATTGCGGTTAAAATTACTCCAACATACCATCTTAACTCTTCATCAGAAAACGCAGCGGCAAACTTACCTAAAAGTATAAAATAGAAAAGGTTAAAGTTTATACCGAACAATACCATAAAAATGCTAATAACATAATCAATATATGCACTGTTATAGTATCCTATACTTGCGTTTTTAATACTGAATCCGCCTGTTCCCGCAGTACCGAATGCATGCAGAAGGCTGTCAAAAACAGGCATTCCTCCAAGTACCAGAAGAAGTATTAATACAAGTGTCATTACTAAATATATAGCATATAGAATTCTTGCGGTTACTCGTATTTTAGACACAAGTTTACCCACGACCGGTCCGGGGACCTCCGCCCTCATTATATACATATACTGAGATTTTGACTGTGGGAGGAATGCAAGGACAAATACAAGAACCCCCATACCCCCTACCCAATGGGTAAAACTCCTCCAAAACAGAACACTGTGTGGTACAACCTCTACATTCGTAAGTATGCTTGACCCCGTGGTCGTAAATCCGGATACAGTTTCAAAAAAAGCATCTACAAAATTCGGTGTTACGCCACTTATTATAAAAGGAATAGCTCCGAATAATGAAATAATTATCCATGACAGTGCCACTATAACAAAGCCGTCCCTTGCATAGAGCGTACTGTTTTCTGGTTTTTTAAATGACAAACCCAAACCGATTGCGCATAATAGTGTAGCCGGGATAATAAAAGCCCAGAACTCGTTGTCTCTATATATGAAAGAAACGAGCAGCGGTAATAACATCAAAACTGATTCCAATTTCATTATGCTTCCGGTAATATAAAAAATCATTTTATAGTTCATTGTAATATATCCTCTAAATCACTTAACAACTCATTCTTAGCTATTACTATTACACTGTCGTTTGCTTCAATATGGTCATCTCCCCTAGGGATTATTATTTTATTACCCCTTATAATTGAAGCAATTAATATATCCTTTTTTATTTGTAACTCTCTGAGTGTAATACCTAAAAACGGCATGTTCTCTGCAGCTATAAACTCCAAAGCCTCAACCTGTTCATTTACTATTTTATATAAAGTTTTGACTTTACTTCCTGTAGCATTCTGCTTAGCTCTTGCATATTGAAGTACGATATTAGCGCTTATGATTCTGGGCGTTATTATGCTGTGCATATTAAGACTATAAAGCATTTCAAGTAAATTCGTGCGGTTTACTTTTGTTATAACCGTAGAAACTTCTTTAGACATTGCATACAACGAAACGATAATATTCTCTTCATCAATTCCTGTAAGAGATATTAATGCATCAGCATCCTCTATGCCTTCCTCTATAAGTAAGTTTTGATCTGTACCGTCGCCACATATTATATTAGCTTTTGGCAGTATCTGACTAAGTTCTTCACACCTATCCTGATCATTTTCTATCACTTTTACAGTCATTTTCATTTCAGACAACTGTCTCGCCAAATAATACGTGATTTTACTGCCACCGATTATTATTACTTTTTTTGCTTTCTGTTTGTATATACCAATAGCCTTAAAGAAGTTACCCATTTCGGTATGTGATGCAGTAATGTGAATTTTATCATCTTTTTGTAGGACAAAATCACCTGTCGGTATATAAACCTCATCATCCCTTGATACGGCACACACCAGAACCATTACATGGAACTTTTTATATAGCGAACTTAAAGGTTCGCCTATTAAAGGGCTTTTTTCTTCAATCAGTATCTCTGCGAGTTCAACTCTTCCTTTTGCGAAAGTCTCCATTTTGATAGCTGACGGAGTTCTTAATATTCTTGAAATCTCGTTAGCTGTTTCAAGTTCAGGATTAATCATCATACCTATACCAAGCTCATTCCTCATAAATGAAGACTGGTGTGCATATTCAGGATTTCTGACACGTGCAACTGTATTTTTAGCCCCCATTTTTTTTGCAATCATACAACATACTATGTTTAATTCATCTGAAAGAGTTGTAGATATAAATAAATTAGCCTTATCTATTTCAGCTTCTTCAAGCACACTACATGATGCTCCGTTACCGCATATTCCCATAACATCATAAGTATTAACTATTGTATCAACGATTTTTGAATCTAAATCAATCGCTACAACGTTATGTCCTTCCCTTAAAAGAAAATCAACTAATGTTATTCCAAACTTACCTAAACCCACCAAAACAACGTTCACAACATTACCTCCGTAATTAATTCAACTATTTTAGTTGAGTATAAATTATACTCCTGCATAACAAACAAGTAAATAATATTCGGTTTTTAAATAATGCCCTTATAATTTGTTTTTTACACATTTCTGTTATACAATACACCCAGTTGCCAAGAGCAACAATTCTTATATGGAGATATTTTATGAATTATATTTTTATAGGTCACTATGGTAGTGGAAAAACAGAAGTTTCTATTAATTATGCTTTTAATTTAAAGAAGAATAATCCTTACAAACAAGTTGCGATTATAGATTTGGATATAGTAAATCCTTTTTATAGAACAGCTGATGCAAAAGAAGCCCTTGAAAAGCAGGATATTACTGTAGAGTTGCCTTTATTTGCAAACACTAACATTGATGTACCGGCACTCACAGGACAGATGGGTGCGCTAATGGAAGACAAAAACAAATTGGTTGTAATCGATGTGGGCGGAGACGATTTAGGGGCAAAAGCTGTTGGAAGATACAAAGATGAAATAGAGTCCGCAGGATATATACTATATTTTGTGCATAACCCAAACAGACCTTTTACAAGTACACTTGAACAAAGCAGCAAAATGTTTGATGAAATTGAGAAAAGCACCGGTTTAAAAATAACTGGCATTATTAACAACAGCAACATGCTCCAATATACAACGAGAGAAACCATAATTAACGGTGCAACCCTAGTCAGAGAACTGGCCGAATTAAAAGGAGTACCGGTACTTCTTAATACCGTGTTTGAAAGCACAGCAAAAGTCTTGCAAGAAAGCGACATACAAGAGGGTGACCTTCTTGTAATGCGCGAATATGTTCATTTATTATGGTCAAGAGAGGATAATGTCTAAGAAGAAGGGTACTATTTCCCTTTTTCTCCTATTCTTTTTTTATATACAAATTCTCTTTGCGCTACATAGCTTGCAAAGAAGAGAGGCAGATCAACGCATAACTTTGATATCAATCCTGGCAAGCCCAATATCTGTGTTATAAGTTTTGTACCCGAAGCGCCTATAAGCATTATGCATAAGGCAAGAAGGTAGTATTTAGCAATTACTTTATATCCTTGTGTTTTAAATACATAACGGCTGTTTGCAATAAAGTTAAAAATTGAACTTATTATTCTAGCCATGACATATGATGTAAACTCTCCAAACCCTAATGTGTAAAAGACTTTAAAAAGGCCATAGTCAATTAATAAAGAAAGTATAGCTACAAGCGCAAACTTAATAATCTGTTTGAATATTCTCCAGGTATCTTTTAAAGTGTTATAGTGGGACCCTTTATTATTATTAAAATAAATAGTACTTATAGGTATTTCTACAAAAGGAACCGACCATTCCTTTAAGTATAAGAGCATATTCATTTCATACTCATAGCGTTCTCCCTTTAAATCAACCAATCTGGTTAGCAAGTTTTTAGGAATACCTCGCAAACCGGTTTGAGTATCCCTGATTGATAATCCCGTAACTATTTTAAATATATATCTGGTTATTGTATTCCCTATAATTGAGCGGGTCGGTACATCATCGTCTTTACGCGAGAATCTGCCTCCTATTATTATATGGTTTTTATTTAGCTCCCCCGCCTCTATTACTTTTTCGATATCATCAGGAGTATGCTGTCCGTCACAGTCGGCGGTTACCACAAAATCAGTGTCCGCGAAATTTTCAATTATATATTTTATACCGGTTTTTAATGCTCTGCCCTTTCCTCTGTTTGTTTCATATGATATCACATTTACTCCCAGGTTTTTTGCATCCTCGAAACAACCTGCATAATCCTGCCCGCTGCCGTCATCTACGGCAACAACAGTAAAACCTCTTGAGATGAGTACTCCTGTAAAATCAACAAATTTATGGTCCGGTTTATATGCCGGTATTAGTATAATGCTTTTCATATTCTCACCTTTAATTTCTATAAAACTCCCAAATATAGTCTTATGATAATATCGCCTACAAATAATGATATCAACATTCCTACAGCAAGAAAAGGTCCTAACGGTATCTTCAATTTCATATTTTCGCGTTTAAATTTTGAAACTATTATACCATAAACAGCCGCCGCTATAGATCCTATAATAAACCCGAGTATACATAACTTCCATCCGAGAACCAGACCTGATGCAGCCATTAATTTAATGTCCCCTCCGCCCATACCACCTTTAGTTATTATAGCAACAATCAACAAGAGTACACTAACTGAAAAAAAACCTATTACTCTTTCGTACCAGTGCATATCCGACAAACCCATTAACGCAAGTCCGGTTGCTGCTATTGCTATATGTATTCCGTCCGGAATCTCCATGGTATCTTTATCTATATAAGCCATAGTTATGAGCAGACAACAAAATATTGTATAAAGTAATGTTTCTGCAGTATACTTGAACTTATATGCACAGAGGAAAAATAATGAAGCAGTTATAAACTCAACAATTGCATATCTTGGTGATATCTTTGCTTTACAGTTTCTACAATGTCCTTGTAATATTAAATAACTAAACACCGGAATAAGATCATATCTTTTTATTTTTTGTCCGCATGATGTGCAGTGGGATGCTTCTTTCGCTATAGACTCTCCTCTGGGGATTCTATAGATACAGACATTTAAAAAGCTTCCTATTACCAGTCCGACTATTGTATAATAAATCAAACATATTACATGAAAAAAATTTGGCAATAACTCTGTTTGCAGTCAAAACCCCCTCCTCTTGTTCATTATAGCATTCACCTCAATTATTGGAAAGCTATTTATGTAAATTTAATTTT
>JAEAME010002440.1_pt1 | contig 10867 bp, 8 predicted proteins | sample 8958731 | NCBI WGS metagenome assembly JAEAME01 (sample SAMN16933194, study PRJNA681113) | bioreactor sludge metagenome | isolation source: anerobic bioreactor sludge (Control) | place: India:Bengaluru | collected 2018-10-24
CCCGCCGTTACAGGACATCAGGATGTTCTGAACAGCACGTTGGAAAACCGGGCTGGTGTTCCTCATGGTTCTATGCAATTGACACAATCTCGAGACGTTTCGGTTTTCCAGAGTAGTACCCAGATCGCGGAGTCTCTCACTCCCTGTGGTCTCCATAGAGTATCTCTCCCCAGGGCTATCTCGATTTGTGGGGGATGTGTCCAGTGTATGTGACAGAGAGACAGTGGAGAAGAAGAAACGAGGGATCGAAGAGCGTGCCCGGAAGAGGTGGGGGTGTCAGGGTGCATCAGGAGACTCTGCCACCATTCTGTGCCCGGAAGAGGTGAGGGTTCTTGTCATGGCGAGTGTGAGGAAGATCGATCCGTGCGTTTCCTCGCCATCTCCACAATCACGCCGGCCAGCCGCGCTATCTCCCTGCGGGCCGGTGCATCCGGGGGGAGTGAGACGAGGGGTCGGGCCTCCAGGTCTGCAGCCTCCACCAGCGGATCTGCAGGAATGCTCGCGACCACTTCAGGGAGACCCGGGACATTGGCAGTTCCCTTCTGCCGGGCCCGGTTCACCACCAGTCTCACCGGTGTCTCCGAGATCCCCATGGAACGGGCGATCTGCAGGATCCGGGCAGCAGTCCGCATGCCCCTCGCCCCCGGATCGGTCACGATCAGCAGCAGGTCCGGATGCCCGATAGTGCCGCGGCTGATATGTTCCATCCCGGCCTCACTGTCGATGATCACCACCCCGTACTCTTTTTCCAGGAGGCGCATGCAGGTCTTGAGGAGGTCATTGGCAAAACAATAGCAGCCCTGCCCCTCCGGCCGCCCCATGGCGAGGAGGTCAAAACCATCCGACTCCACCAGGGCCTGGCGGAACCGGTACCTGATGTACTCAATACGCGACATGCCCGGGGGGATGCTCTTCTGGAAGGCATCCTCCCGCATCTCCCCGAGTGTCTCCCGGACCTCCACCCCAAGGGCCTCGTGGAGGTTTGCATTCGGGTCTGCGTCCACGGCCAGGACCGGGCGGACACCGGCCTCCACCAGGGACTGCACGAGCAGTGCGCTCACCGTGGTCTTCCCGGTCCCTCCCTTCCCTGATATCGCGACAAAGAAGGGGGTCACCTCCTCTCACCACTCCGTATGCAGGCCGAGATCCAGGCGGCGGTCTCCATGATCTCACTCGCTCCCGACTCATCGGCGAACCGTATGCCGCAGGTGGGGGTGATCAGTGAACGGCTGTCGAGCAGCCGGGGAACGACATACTCGGTCACCTGCTTTTTTATCTCCTGGTAGCGTTGCAGGAGACTGTCCCGGGTCTCCTCTGCAAAGACCCGGTAGTCCGCCGGGACGATCCCCCAGGCAACCACCCCTCCTGACTCCAGGTACCCGGCCAGGGCCTCTGCATAGAGCAGGAACTCCCGTGATCCCGTATAAGCGTCAAAGGAGATGAGGGCAGGGGAGAGCGCCATCACAAACTCCCAGTCCGTGTTGGAACAGCAGTGAATCCCCAGGCCATCGTCAAGCAGCGAGGAGATATCCTGCCACCCGGAGATGACTCCGTCCGGGGAGATGGCGATGACCGATGACCCGAGGGCTGAGAGGTACGGTTCGTTGAGCACGACGAGCGTTCGCGTCACCCCGGGAATGGCTTTCATTGCCTGTTCGCACCAGCGGGCCCGGAGCCCGAGCATCTTCGGGAGGATATCTGCAAACTGCTCGTCATAGTGGAGAGGCCGCCGGTCCTGATCCACCACCTGCATCCCGAAGGTGACCGGTCCGGTCACCTGGCATTTCAGGATACGCGGGGCGGGCAAGGTCCTTCCGAGCATGTCCGCAAACCCGGAGGCGTACTGTTCCGTGAGACCGTATGGCCCGGTGTTCTGATCCACATAGTCAAGGTAGATCTGCTCTATTTCCGTCACCAGGTCCAATGATCGGTCCACGCTCAGCCGATCGTTGGCAATGACCCCCCCTGGCAGGCGGGACGAGTCGCAGAAGACGATCGACTCGGTCACTCCCCGGGCGGGAAGGGTGGGGATGAAAGGGATTTCCGGGAAGACGGCCAGCACTTCGTCGCATGCCTTGCGCGGATCGGTATGGGGGAGGGCCCCGACCCCGGTGGCGAGGCTGTCAGTCGGAGGAAGCATCGAGGACATGGCCGATCGTCACCCCCTCCGGATTCGGCACTCATCGAGTAATTGCTCCACCATGGGAAAGAGCGCGAGATCGGTGTGCGGCAGGAAGCAGGCCCTGGTGTATTCATCCATGAAGGAGGACTCGGCGTTCAGCTCGACATAGGCGATGGTCCGGGCGATCTCATCGAGCACTTTTCGCTTGCGGCGGTTGAGCAGGGCGATATTGGCCCCTGTGATCGAGCCGTTCCCGATACCGGTGATGCGGTCCAGGGGGACTTCGGGCAAAAGCCCGATAATGATGGCATTCTCCTTTGAGAGATAGTTGCCAAAGGCCCCCGAGAAGTAGACCCGGGCGATATCATGCCGGCTGATCCCCGCCTGGTTCATCAGCGTGATGCAGGCGCCGAGAATGGATGCCTTGCTCATGATCAGGTTTTTCACATCGTTTTCCGTGATCACGATGTCCTTTCCCAGGTCGGTCCCGTCTTTCCAGACGACCACGAACTCGGGAAAATGGGGCCCCATCCTGATACGGGGATGCACGATGCTCGTGTTGATCCTGCCGGTGCGGTCGATGATGCATGCCTGGAGGAGGCCTGCCAGGAGATCGATCAATCCTGATCCGCAGATCCCCCGGGGCTTGACCCGGTTGATCGTCTGGTAAGAGGGTTCCAGGGTGTGGAGATCGAGTGAGACCTTCTCGATCGCCCCGGGGTTGGCCCGCATCCCGAACAGCACCTCCCCTCCCTCCAGGGCAGGACCGGCAGCACCGGCACAGGAGAACATCCAGTCTTTTGTACCGAGCACCACCTCAAAGTTGGTGCCGATGTCGATCAGCAGGGAGACCTCATCACGTTCGGCCATCCCGGAAGCCAACACATCTGCCACGATATCCCCGCCGATGAAATCGCTCACCGCGGGGAAGACGAAGAGGCCGGCGTTCTCCTTCACCCCGAGGCCTGCCCGTGTTGCTGCAGAGGTCAGGTACCGCCTCACGACCGGGACATAGGGCTCTTCGATCATGTAGGCCGGGTCGATGCCCATCAGGATGTGGGTCATGATGGTGTTTCCGGCAACCACCACTTCGTAGATGTGTTCGCGGTCGATCCCCGCATTGTTGGCAGCCTGGGTGATCGCGGTGTTGATGCTCTCGGCTGCAAGTTCCTGCAGCCGTGCAAGCCCGCCCTTCCGGGCATAGTTCACACGGGAGAGGATATCTTCACCGCAGCTGATCTGCCGGTTGTAGTTCGAGGCAATGCCAAGGACTTTGCCGTCCACGAGGCTCCGCACATAGGCGACAATGGTGGTGGTCCCGAGGTCTATTGCCGCCCCATAGAGGGCCTGCGTGGTATTCCCTCTCTCGACATCGATAAGCCTGTACCCTCCCGGGACGAGGGCAACGGTGGCGGTGATCTTCCATCCGCTGTCCCGGAGCACTCCCGGGATACGCCTGATGACCTCTAACGGGACGTAGATCTTCCGGTCTTCCGGGCCGCCACTCTGGTGGATGCCCCAGAGGAGCCGTGAGAGATCCGGAGAGGGATCGTCAAGGCTCGGCGGGGTGAGCTCCAGGAAGTATTTCCAGACCGCAGGGAAGAAACCGGTCTCCTGCTCCAGGCTCTCGATCAGGATCTTCTGCTCCTGGATGAGCGAGCTCTCGGGGATAAAGACCGAGATATTGTCGATGACCGTGGTCTCGCATGCGAGACAGGCCCCCTGCTCCAGTTCTTCGGGGGAGAAGAAACGGATGAACTGGTCCCGGTCAAACAGGAACCGTCCGCTCTTGACAAAGACTATGCATTTGCCGCATTTCCCCTGTCCGCCGCAGACCACGTTCATGTTGATCCCTGCATCCTGGGCGGCAGAGAGGATCGTCGCCCCCAATTTCACCTCCACCTTGCGAAAGGTCGGGAGGAAGGTTACCACGGGCATGGTATCAGCTCGTCCATTCCTTCTCCAGGTATTCCCCGATCTCGGCTGCGTCCCTTGGTCCCACCAGGACCTTCCATCCGGTAGCTTCTTCGATGCGTCCCGAGAGCGGTGCGGCATACCCGGGGATGATGAGGGAACGGTGGGATACTTCCTTCTCCAAGTTGAACTGCTTCAGTGACGCTGCCACAAGGGTCTCAGAGAGCTTCCCGGATGCGACCGCGGTCAGGACCGAGAGCCCCTCGGTATCGACAATCACCATGAAGCAGGGAATCCGTGCCGCTTCCAAGTATCCCTGGAGGGTGAAGAAGGTCAGCGAGAAGTTGACCGAGAGCAGGACAGGAGAGGCCGGCCCGGGAGTCCCCACCCGGTAGATCCCGGGGGTCATCTGGATGGGTTTCTGGGGGTCGGTGTAGATGTTATGCCGGAGGGTCAGGAGGGAGAGGAGGCTGGATGAGTCCGGGTCCTCCACCACGATAACAGACGCGAACCGGAGGATACCGGTGACGATAGCTGCATCCTGCATCCCGGTTGCCGCTGCATCAAGGAAGACAGGGTACCCCAGGGCGGGGGTGGAACGGGTGATCGCCTGCTGCCGTATTGCGGTCGAAACGTTCTGGAACTGGTGGAGCGACGGGACGGCCGGATCGAGCACCAGGTTCTGCACTCCCCTGCCTTTGCAGCGCTCCACAAGGTCCGGCAACCGTCCGGGTTCTTTTGCCTTCACCACCAGGGGGCAGCCATAATCCTTCGCGAGTTTTCCCATTGTTTCATAGTTCTCTTCCGTGGCTGCAGCGATGAGGGGACGGAAGTGGCCGCAGACGGCCAGCCCCTGTTCCATCACGGCAGGATCGTCTGCCATGAGCACCTCGGGCAGGTCGGCAATTTCCTCGACTGCCTCGACTGCCCTGCGGAACGCTGCGGGATCATCGCTCTGGTGACGTATGGCCACCCCGCTCAGCCGAAGGTCGGTCCCCACCCGGACAATGACGAGATCCCTGACCCGGATCACGACCTCCTGGATCCGTTCCCTGGTCCAGAGATCGGATACCGCCACCATCACCCCGGGTGGATGGTAGAACGTCTTTTCATGGCGGAACTGTACGAGTTCGTCCCCGATGGAGAAAGACCGCTCCCCCACCCCTACCTTCACCAACCGTATGGGGGGCCGGGTGGAGCTGCCGAGGGTTTCCCGGGCCTGTTCGTCCAGGTAGGGGCAGCGGTCCACGTCGCCTTTGCCACTTGCCAGCTTCATGGCGAAGGTGAGACAGGTGGGATCCCCGCACTCCTTGCAGTTCTTGCGGGGGAGAAGCTTGTAGATATCGAGTGCTTTCAGCGCCACGGTTTCACCTCCCCCCTGCCCCGCCCCAGAGGGCGTCGATGGCTTCACGGAGCAGGGGTATCGTCTGCGGGTGCCGGACACAGACGATGGATGCCCCTGCCAGGGCCGAAGAGAGCGCGGTGGAGAACTCCCAGGCCTGTGCCATCCGCTGGGAGATGCCAGGGTCCGCCTCCCGGACCTCCCGTACCGTCAGGGTATCGGGAGCTCCGCTGATCATGGGCATGGCGAGATCGATATCTCCCTTCAGCGCCGAGGTACGGATCCGCTCCATCACCGAGTACGAGTATTCAAAACCATATCCCAGGGCTCCCGTGTAGGGATCGATAACGATCCGGTCAGCAGGGACCCCGGTCTCCCTGAGCAGGATGTTCAGCTGCTTGGCAAGGTTGATGTCGATAGGCGACTGGGCGATCACCGCGTGGCCGTAAGCGAGGGCAGCTGCAGCAATGCTGCGGTAGCGTCCGGCTTCGGCTGTCCCGAGGAGGAGACGTTCTCCCTCGCCCGCCTCACCACAGGCGGCAAAGACCTCGCTGTCGATTGCCGGGTCGGTGCTCCCCTCGATGATGAGCGGAAGATCTGAGTGCTGCAGCACCTCCTCCACCGTGTGGCGGACTGCGGAAAAATCATGGAAATCGCGTCTCCGGGTGCTGGTGAGCACCAGGCGGAGAAGATCGGGGTTCCATTGATCTCCGGCCTCCCTGGCCCACGCTCCCGGGTCCCTAGTCATATCCTTCAAAAATTCCCGGATGACCGGAGGCCAGAGGCCCGGGTCATCGCAAATTTCATACGCAACGAGCGGCCGATGGCCTGAGGGGGGGTTGCCAAGAAAGGGGAGATCCCGTTCCCCGCCAATAGTATACGATACGCTCCTGCTGCCGCCCTCTGGCCGGGTGGCACCGAGGGTAACCGTTCCAATCTGTCCGGTCCACGAAGAGAGTGTCTGAAGTTCCATGCTACTCACCTACAGGAGCGGTTTCATCTCCAGTGCCGGGTGTCCGGCCCTGACCAGGAATTCCGCCAGTTCCTGGATGGACCCAGCAGTCGTCTCATCCGCGATCTTGTCGAACAGTTCCGGAATCCCTTCCTTCTGCAGTTTCTCGCGGAACCGGGGACCGATCTCCTCCTTCAGCGCTGCCGGCATCCAGACGAGTCTCCGGATACCTCCCTCCGCCTGGAGGAAGCGGTCGCTCAAAATGAAGCCTTTCGAGATCCCGGCAAACCCTGGTGTCTGGGCGCCGCCTCCAATGGTCCCTGCAAGGGTCGAAAAACTCATGCCGGCAGGGGTCTCTCCCTTGAACTCCCGGTTCACCACCAAAAATCCGTTCACCTCAGGGAGCATCACCACGATGCACTCGAAACAGCCGCAGCAGGTCATGGGGTATTCCATGACGCTGTACAAGGAGCAGCGATCCACCTCGCCATGGGAGGCCTTCTTGACAAAACGGTTCACCCCTTCATACTCCCCGCGGATCGTGTCAATCTCCTTCCCCTTCTCCACCGGCTGGTTTGCACCGGAGGGGGCAATCTCATAGGCGATCTTCCCATCCAGCCAGGAGATAGCCCCGCAGAGGGCGGGCCGCTCGGGGGTGATGATGCAGACGTGGTTGGGGGCAAATGTCTGGCACAGGGTGCAGGAGTAGTAGGTATCCACATCGGTGTCCCGCATTCCCCGGATACGGGAATCCCGCTCCTCGTACACCCGTTCTGCCTCCCCTTTGAGTTCCAGCACTTTCTTCTGATCGGTCACCAGCGTGACCTGCACGGCATCCAGGAGGTCGGGAAAGTCCATGCGAAACTTTGCGGCAAGGAGCCGGCCAAGGTGCTCGATCCGGACTCCCTTGGCAACCGCCTCCCGGGAGAGCCGGACCCAGATGATGTCACGCTGGGCTACATGCCAGGAGCCTTCACCGTAATTGACAAAGTTGTGTATCCTCCGTTCCAGGACCGGCTCATACTCCTTCTTCATGGTCTTCCCCGCCACTTCCACCAGGAGAGCGAGGGGATACGCCCCCCCCTGCTTCATCTCCTCAATCTCAGGCCCGATAACCCGAACAAGGCCATCCTGCACTTCGCTTTCCGGCCGGACCTGCAGGAGTTCAAATGCCGGGGACCGGCCTCCTCCGAACTCCACCTGCATCTCCTCTTTCCGGATGCTCTTTCCCTCAAACGCGGGGGAGCAGGCCATGGGGATGGGGATCGCGGTGACCGAGACTTTGATACCCCGGAGTTCCATTCCCCGGCGAACGGCCTCTTCCGGAGCGACCGGGAGAAATGAACCGCCCTCGTAGCCGCCAAGGGTCAGGACAGGGATGCCAAGGAGCTGGAAGGCATCGATGAGCGCTACCTCCTCTTCAGAGAGGCCGGGGAAGAGGATGACCACCGCCCTGGCACGTTCCTTTGCATACCCAAGCAGCCTTTCGGCATCCCCAGGAGTAACCCCGCCAAACATCATGGCTACCCGGGCGATGATATCCAGGAAGTGGATCGCCCGTGAAGGGGTTGACCCGAGCGGAATAAGGCGGTACTCACCCCCGACTTTCACCCCATCGTGTGCGAGTGACGAGACCACGTCACCGGCAAGGAAGGTAAGCATCAGCTTCTCCTGGAGTTCCCGGCAAATCCGTGCCGCAGTATCAGGAGTGTCGGGAGTCCCGCAGACCAGCGCAAGCCCCAGGATGCTCCCGTCTACCAGGGTGTATCCCAGCCGCCGCAGCTCAGCATCGGGGATAAACCCGGAATAGGGCGGGGCTTCTCTCCCCCCTTTGGCCGTGGCCGAGGCGGTGATGCACTCGCCTGCAACCAGGGAATTTTCTGCCGTCATGGCATACGCCTTTTGGGCGGCATCGCCGGAATGCACGGCCATTCCGGTCAGGGCGTAGGTGACCGGGAGGTGATACGCGGTCTCCTCATAGGAAAATTCTCCCGCTACCTGTCCGAGGGTCGCAGCCAGGCCTTTCTTCCCGCATGCAACGGCTTCTTCAACTTGGATCATTGTGAGATTCCACCAGTCCTACCACTGGTATCACCCTCGGGTTGTAAATGGGTTTGCATAACGACAGTATAGGGAAGGCGACAGAATCACCCGGATTTCTCCGCGTGGCAAGGGACGCAGGGGAAAAAGTGGCCTCCTCGCTGTTGTATGTGGGGCGACTGCCCTGCAATTGTTCCCTGGTCTGCCAATTCAATCACTGCACTGCCACCAAGCAGTGTTAGGGATCGCACACCATTTGTCCCGACCTCACATTCCAACTCCTGATGAAACGCTCAGTACCTGCCGGGATCGGGGATCACACTCCACTTGTCGTGATCTCAAATTGCAACCCCGGATGAAACGCTCAATACCTGCTGGAATCGGGGATCACACACCACTCATCCCGACCTCACATTCCAACCCCGGGTGAAATGCTCAATACCTGCCGGAATCGGGGATCACACACCACTTTTCGTGATCTCACATTGCAATCCCCGGTACAACAACACCCAGCGACGCTTCGAGGCAGGGCGGGCTACAACACTACAGAATCGGTCGAAGCATCTGTCCGATAAAAGAGAAGGGCAGGGATTATCTCAAATATGACTATCGCCACCAGGGACCTTGTGAAAACAGCAGACGGAAGGGATGAGAGAGAGAAAAACCGCTGCAGGGGGACGAATCCCCGTTTCAGATGAGGCCGCAGTTCTTCATGAACCTGATGTGGAGTCGGGGGTCCTGCCCGAGCTCAGGGTGGAATGCGAGCGCCATGTGAGGGTCCTGTTCAAGCGCAACAATTCCTTCAGGGATAGTCCCCAGGATCTTTGTCCCGGTGCCCGGGTTTTCTGCGACAGGTGCCCTGATAAACACCGCGTGGAATGGGCGGTCGAGCCCGGCGAGCGGGATGTCCGCTTCAAAAGACTCCCGCTGGCGCCCAAACGCATTCCTGGTCACGGCATAGTCCATCAGGCCCAGCGGGCGGATACGGGAATCATCGACGATTCGCGCCATCATCACCATGCCGGCGCATGTCGCAAAGATACCACCTTCAAATTTTACCAGCGGTTCAAATAAGCCGTTTTTATCGATAAGACGGGAGATCGTGGTCGATTCTCCGCCAGGGATGGCCAGGGCATCAAGGAGCGGGATTTCCCCCGGTTTCCTTACCGGGGTCACCACAACGGACGCTTCGCTTCCAAACGCACGCGCTGCATTCCTGAATGCATCGATATGCTCGCTCACATCACCCTGGAGTGCCAGGACGCCAATCCTAGCGCCCACGGTACTGGAGCACCTCGCCCTCTTTCAGGGTGTGCACATCGATGCCCCTCATGGGTTCGCCAAGACCTTTGCTGACCTGGGCGATGACAGCCGGATCGTCGAAGTGGTTCACCGCTTCCACAATTGCCCTCGCCATCTTCTCAGGGTTTGCAGAGAGGAAGATCCCGGAGCCGACAAATACCCCGTCTGCCCCCATCTGCATCATCAGCGCGGCATCGCACGGAGTCGCGATCCCGCCCGCAGAGAAGTTCACTACGGGGAGACGGCCGCGCCTGACGGTATCGAGGAGAAGGTCTGCCGGGGCTTCAAGATCCCGGGCCCGGTCAACAATCTCCTGCGGCGTTCTCCCCTGGAGTGACCGGATCTCTCCAATGATGTTTCTCATGTGGCGGACGGCTTCTACCACATCCCCCGTCCCGGCCTCACCCTTCGTGCGGATCATGGCAGCACCCTCCTGTATTCTCCGGAGTGCCTCGCCAAGGTCCCTCGCTCCGCAGACAAAAGGAATGGAAAACTGTTTCTTGTCGACGTGGAACTGTTCATCGGCAGGGGTGAGTACCTCGCTCTCATCTATCATGTCCACACCGAGAGACTCAAGGACCTGGGCTTCCACCACATGGCCGATCCTCACCTTTGCCATGACCGGGATGGAGACGGTGTCCATGATCTCAAGGATGATTGCAGGGTCTGCCATCCGGGCTACTCCGCCTGCTTTCCTGATGTCTGCGGGGACCCGCTCAAGCGCCATCACTGCAACCGCACCTGATTGCTCTGCGATAGCAGCCTGGCTGGCGTTGACCACATCCATGATCACTCCTCCCTTCTGCATGGAGGCAAAGCCGCGCTTCAGGAGCTCGGTGCCGTGTCTCAGCTCCTCGAGTTTCATATGCCTTTAGATATTATTCCTGAACCCAATAAAATGAGTACCATAGTCACCAGTGCAGCAAATGCAATGGTCACCATACGGACCGCCGCGACGATCTCCGGGCCCGCTTCCTCTAGGGACCTCTCACCTGTTCCCATGCGGTATATCCCGGGTTTTTCAAACCGGACCCCTACTCCGGATGCAATGATGGACATGGGGATGCCGCCATTGATGCCGGGTCGTTTTTTCCGATCCTGCTGGAACCCCCCCCAGGCCTCCGGGAATCTCCCCTTCGCCGCGAAGTAGAGGAGGAGAAAGCCGCCGGTGATACGGGCCGGGATGAGATTCAGG
>JAEAME010002441.1_pt1 | contig 10864 bp, 9 predicted proteins | sample 8958731 | NCBI WGS metagenome assembly JAEAME01 (sample SAMN16933194, study PRJNA681113) | bioreactor sludge metagenome | isolation source: anerobic bioreactor sludge (Control) | place: India:Bengaluru | collected 2018-10-24
GTCATTCAGGAAAAAGAGCGGCCAGGCCTTATCCGGGCACGACCGCTCCTAACTGATCATAGTCCTGTTATTTGGTTGGAACTGCAAAACCTATCTTGTTAAAGATCTTTGAGCTTTCCGGGCCCTTGAGAAAATCAACGAATGAGGTTGCGGCTTCCGGGTTTTTTGCTTTTTTCAAAATAGCGGCAGGGTAGGTGATGGGCTTATGGCTTCCCTTAGGCGCTTCCGCGACAACATCGACACCCTTTGATGTTGCGGCATCCGTGCTGTAAACTATGCCGCAGTCAACTGCTCCGGCAGCTACCTGTGAGAGCACTTCCTTGACATTGCTGGCATAGCTTATTTTGTTCATGCTTTTGAGTTTGTCCCAAAGGCCCAGATTTTTGTAAATCTCTTCCGAGTATTGGCCTACCGGGACATCTGAATTTCCGAGTGCAATGAGAAAAACTTTTTCAGTGACCGCGTCCCTGAAATCGCTGATCCCTTTCGGGTTATGTCCTTTGGGTACCACCATGACGACCTTGTTGGAGACTATGTTGAAGCGTGTTCCTTCCAGAACCAGGTCAAGCTTCTTCGTGTTCACCTTGGGATCTGCCTTGATGTCGATCTGATCCATCTGTTTCTGGCCTGCAGATATGAAAATGTCGCACTCCGCACCCTGTTCGATCTGCGTCTTAAGGGTGCCGCTGGAGTCAAAATTGTAGACTATCTTTACATCAGGCGCTGACTTTTTGTACGATCCCGCGATCATATTCATGGATTCAGTCATAGATGCGGCGGCAAATACGGTCAGTGTCGTCTCCGCATTGGCATGCAGAGGAAAGGCGAAGAGAGAGAGGGTCAATAAGAACAGGGAAAATAGAGTGAACTTGAAATGATTTCGAACGATCATATCAGAGACCTCCTATTGCAACTAAGTATCAACAAAAAGAGTATAAGAGAGTCCCGGGTTTTTTGCAACACTGTTGCGATTATTGGGCATTAAAATTTTTATTGGTTCAGATCTGTCCTCCAAGGCTTGGTAAAAATATCAGGAAGCCTCTGAGTCCGAGACCTCCTGATAATTCTAAAATCCTCTTTGCCAAAACAGCGGCAACTTTTACAGTGGTTTATCCCTCAGTACGGCGCCCTCTACGCCGGAGCTTGCAAATTCCCTGTACCTTGTTAGGAAGGGACTCTCCGCCGGCTGTACCCAGGGTACGAATTTTTCCCTTCTTCTTGCAAGGACTTCCTCACTCACCTTGAGGTCGAGCCTTTTGGCGGGGATGTCGATCGATATGATGTCCCCCTCTTCAACGAGTCCGATCGGCCCGCCCACTGCAGCTTCCGGAGAGACATGCCCGATCGAGGCGCCCCTTGTGGCTCCCGAGAATCGGCCATCTGTGATAAGGGCTACTGTTCCTCCCTTACCCTGCCCCATTATCGCCGAGGTCGGCGTGAGCATCTCGCGCATACCGGGCCCTCCCTTTGGTCCTTCGAAACGGATGACTACGACGTCTCCGTCATTTATCCCGTTGTTAAGGATGGCCTTGCTTGCATCTTCCTCGCAGTTAAAGACCCGTGCAGGGCCTTCGTGTACAAGCATCTCGGGAAGTACCGCGGACTGCTTTACTATGGCGCCCAGAGGAGCGAGGGTGCCCTTGATGAAGGCCAGTCCTCCCTCCTTATGGTAGGGGTCTTCGACAGGGCGGATGACGTTGTCGTTCACGACCTTTGCCTTGCTTAGGTTCTCTCTGACGCTTCTGCCGGTCACTGTGATCAGTTCTCCGTGGATGAGTCCCTTTTCAAGCAGCCTTGCCATGAGCCCCTCAACGCCGCCGGCCTGCCAGAGGTCTTCTATGTGGTGATGGCCTCCGGGGCTCATCGAGCATAGGTGCGGGACCCTCGCGCCGATCTCGTTGAAGAGTTCAAGGGGAAGTTTAAGGCCGGCTGCCCATGCTATGGCAGGAAGGTGAAGAGAAGTGTTGGTGGAACCTCCGAGCGCCAGATCCACCGCGAGGGCGTTTTCAAAAGCTTCCATTGTCAGGATGTCCCTCGGCCTGATGTTTTTCTCTATCAGGCCCATCACGGCCCGCCCCGCGTCCTTGGCAAGGCGCACACGGCCCGCATGTACTGCCGGTATGGTGCCGTTTCCCGTAAGTCCAAGCCCCAGGGCCTCCATCATGCAGTTCATGGTGTTTGCTGTGAACATCCCCGAGCAGGATCCGCATCCGGGGCAGGCGTTGTCTTCCACGTCCCTGAGCTCTTCATCCGAAATCTTGCCCGCAGCCTTCATTCCAACGCCCTCGAAGACGCTGTTGAGGTCCAGGACCCTCCCCTTAATTGTGCCGGCCATCATCGGCCCTCCGGAGATGACAACAGACGGAAGGTTCAGCTTTGCCGCGGCCATTGCCATGCCGGGGACGATCTTGTCGCAGTTCGTTACCAGGACAAGTCCGTCGAATGCGTGTCCCTTTGCCATTATCTCTATTGAATCCATGATCAGCTCGCGGCTGGGAAGGGAGAACTTCATTCCCTCGTGGTTCATTGCAATGCCGTCGCAGACGCCGATCACGGGAAATTCGATCGGTAGTCCGCCTGCTGCGTATATCCCTGCCTTCACTGCCTCTGTAATGGTCTTCAGATGGACATGTCCGGGGATTATTGCGTTATAGGAATTCGCGACCCCTATCCATGGGCGTTCTATTTCCCAGTCAGTGTATCCCGCAGCCTTCAGCAGGGAGCGGTGCGGGCTTCTCTGATAACCTTTTTTTGCTTTGTCGCTGTTCATTTCCGGATCCTTCCCCCTCAGTTCAGTATCATCTTGTCTATCGATCCGCCCGGCGGTACCATCGGAAGGACCAGCGCGCCCTGCGGTATCCTGAAGTCCACAAGTGCAGGCCCGGGCACCTTCAGGGCAGCCTCTATCGTTTTCCTTATCTCCTCGGGCCTTGTTGCCGAGAAGCCGCTGACTCCCATACCTTCTGCTATCTTTACGAAATCGGGATTCCGGTTGTAGATGGTATTCGAGTAGCGGTGCTCATAGAAAAGCTGCTGCCACTGGCGGACCATGCCAAGGCAGGAGTTGTTGAGGATAAAAACCTTTACGGGTATATTGTAACGCGCACAGGTGTCGAGTTCCTGTATGTTCATCATAAAACTGCCGTCGCCCGCTATACAGCATACATGCTGACCCGGGCAGGCGAGAGCCGCTCCTATCGCTGACGGGAAGCCGAAACCCATTGTGCCCAGACCTCCGGAAGTGACAAAACGGCGAGGTTCTTCCACCTTGTAGTGGAGTGCAGCCCACATCTGGTGCTGACCAACTTCAGTCGTCAGGACGGACTTTCCTCCGGTTATCTCCCTCAGCGTTTCTATGACCTGCCATGGGGCTATCTCCCCCGCATATTCATTTCTGGGAAGAGGTTCCTTCTGACGGATCAGTTCAAGCTCCTCAAGCCAGTGTGACCTGTCGAAATATTTTTTGCTGATGGACTTTCTGATCGCGTCGATTATCTTTCCCGCATCGCCAACAAGCCAGACCTCGGACTCTATTGCCTTGTCTATCTCAGCGGGGTCCAGGTCGATGTGTATTATCTTTGCCTCCGATGCGAAGCTCGACCTCTTTCCCGTGCTCCTGTCGCTGAAACGCGAACCGACCGCGAGTATAACGTCAGCCGTCATCAATGCCCTGTTCGCTACGGGGTGTCCGTGCATTCCTGCCATTCCCAAAGAAAGACCAAGAGGATGAGATTCAGGGAACGATCCCTTTCCGAGCAGCGATGTGACTACGGGTATTTCAAGTTTTTCAGCGAGCTCTGTAAGTTTTCCCGCCGCACCTGACCTGATCACTCCGCCTCCCGCAAAGATGACCGGTCTCTCCGCATGCTCGAGGAGGGAAACTGCCGCGTCAAGTTGGCTCAGGTCTGCTCCCCTTTCCGGGTCGTACCCGGGAAAGCTTATGCTTTGGGGATATTTGAACTCCCCGAAACCCTTCTGCACGTCGGCAGGGACATCTATCAGAACCGGACCGGGCCTGCCTGTCGATGCTATGTAAAAGGCTTTTTTCACAGCGACCGGTATCTGTTCGGGCGTACGGACCTGCATGCTGTGCTTTACGAGAGGAATAGTGGCTCCCATTATATCTGCCTCCTGGAAAGCGTCTGTCCCTATCATGGTCGTGGCCACCTGTCCCGTGATCGCGACCATCGGAACGGAGTCCAGGTTTGCAGTAGCGATCCCGGTCACAAGGTTAGTCGCCCCGGGGCCTGATGTTGCAATGCATACGCCGGGTTTCCCGCTTACTCTGGCGTATCCGTCAGCTGCATGCGAAGCTGCCTGTTCATGGCGCATCAGGACATGGTTGATCTTTGAATCATATATTGCGTCATAAAGGTGGATAACAGTTCCGCCGGGCAGTCCGAATATCGTGTCCACTCCTTCTGCTTCAAGGGACTTGACCACCATTTGGGCTCCGTTCATCTTTGCCATTGGATATACCTCCTATTGTAGAACGACCGTCTTCCGCCCCTTGCCGGGGCTGACAATAAAATTACCTGATGTACTTCCTGATCTTTTCTCCGACCTCTTCGAAAGAGGCTTTTCCTCCGAATTCAAAGGGCAGCTCACTTTCCAGGGCATTTTCAAGGAAATCCGACACGGCGCTGTTTACGGTCTTTGAAGCGTCTGCCTCGCCAAGATGTTCCAGCATCAGAGCTCCTGAAAGTATTGCCGCTACAGGGTTGGCTCTGCCTGTCCCGGCTATGTCGGGAGCCGATCCGTGTACAGGTTCAAACATCGAGAGACCGTCCCCGATGTTTCCTCCTGCAGCTGTCCCCAGCCCTCCGGCAAGGCCCGCCTGGAGGTCGCTGATTATGTCGCCGAACAGGTTGGGGCAGAGAAGGACCCCATATGCCGCTGGATTGCGGACCAGGTGATAGCATAGCGCATCGACGTTGACCATGGCATATTTCAGCTCGGGATATTCATCTGCCATGACCCTCTTCGCGTTTTCCTCGAAGAATCCGTAGAGGGCCGATACTGCGTTGGATTTTGATACAACAGTTACGGTATCCTCATCGCGCTTTTTTGCGAGCTCACAGGCATATCTGGTTATCCTCTCAACTCCGGGCCTGCTGTTTATGGCGGCCTGGGCAGCGAAGGGACATGCCGGGTCAGTCTTAAGGCTCATACTGCCTTTGAGTTCATAGCTGCCCCTGCTGACTTCCACAGGAAGCTCAAGTTCCCCGGTCTCAGTAGTTCCTCCGATGCACATATAGAGGTCCTCAGTGTTTTCACGAACCACCACGGAGTCCATCTTCGTCCCCTTCAGGTCGACAGGGGTATGCACCTTAGGCAGTGAAAAGGCCGGGCGCAGATTCACATACTGATCAAAGTAAAAACGAAAGGCAAGGAGTATGCCCTGTTCAAGTATGCCAGGCTTTACCCGGGGGTCGCCGATGGCTCCGAGGAGCATGGCGTCGCAACGGGACATATGCTCCATCGCCTCTTCCGGCATCACTTCGCCGGTGGCAAGGTAGTGCCCTGCCCCGTAAGGGAATTTCTCCCATTCGAAAGAGAATGAGAATTTTTCCCCGCACCTGTCCAGAACTTTGATCGCTTCGCCTATGACTTCCGGGCCTATTCCGTCGCCCGGAATGACCGCTATTTTATATTTTTTCATCTCTCTGTCGCCCCTTATTCAGATAGTCTTGCCCTGACGTAAGGTACGAGACCTCCAAGGCCGATCAGGTTCTGGAGAAAATCGGGAAAGGGTTTTGCGTTGTATGTCTCGCCCTTCGTCCTGTTTGTTATCGTCCCTTTTGCCAGATCCACCTCTATGATATCGTCTTTCGTTATCCGCCCGGTCTCCGTACATTCGAGTATCGGAAGGCCGATGTTTATGGCATTGCGGTAAAATATGCGTGCGAATGATTTAGCTATCACACAGGAAGCCCCTGAGCCCTTTATGGCTATTGGGGCGTGTTCCCTGCTCGATCCGCAGCCAAAGTTGTTTCCGGCTACGATCATGTCTCCCTTTAATACTCCTCCGGCGTAAGAGGCATCTATGTCTTCCATGCAGTGGGCGGCAAGTGATCTTTCGTCGCTGGTAACAAGATACCTTGCAGGGATGATGACATCCGTGTCAACGTTGTCGCCGTATACCCATGCCTTTCCTTTTAAGGTCGTCTCCATTTCCATGCCCCCTAGCCTGTTATTTCCTTCGGATGGCAGATGTGGCCCGCAACAGCCGATGCCGCCGCTACCATGGGACCTGAGAGCACGACTTCGCTTTTTGGCGATCCCATCCTGCCTACGAAGTTTCTGTTGCTTGTCGATATGCAGCGTTCGCCTGCGGCAAGTATGCCGAGATGTCCGCCGAGGCACGGACCGCAGCTTGGTGTTGAGATCGCTGCGCCTGCATCGAGGAATATGTCGAAAAGCCCTTCCTTCATTGCCTGACGGTAAACCTCGTAAGATGCCGGTATGATCATAAGCCTTGTCTTTTTGTGTACTCTCTTTACCTTAAGGACCTTAGCGGCGCTTCTTAAGTCGCTGATCCTGCCGTTAGTGCAGGATCCTATGAAGACCTGGTCTACATGTGTCCCTGAGACTTCTGATACTGGCTTTACGTTTTCCGGAAGATGAGGCATGGCTACCTGGGGCTCCATGCCGGTCACATCTATCGTGACCGAACTTGCATACGCCGCGTCCCCATCGGCAAAGAGGGGTTCAAAATGCCTGGCTGCACGGTCACAGGTATATTTCAGAAGCTTTTCATCGGGGTTGATGAGTCCCGTCTTCCCTCCAGCCTCGATAGCCATGTTAGAGAGGGTGAACCTGTCGTCAAGCCCAAGCTTTCCAAGGGCCTCTCCGTGGAATTCGAGGGCCATGTAGCGCGCTCCCTCCACTCCTATCTTACCTATGAGCGCCAGGATCATGTCCTTCCCGCAGAGCCACTCGGAGGGAGTGCCTTCGTAAGAGACCTTCATCGTCTCGGGGACTCTCAGCCAGGTCTCTCCGAGTGCCCATGCCGCAGCTAGGTCGGTCGAGCCGACGCCGGTAGCAAGGGCTCCCATGGCGCCATGGGTGCAGGTGTGGCTGTCAGCACCCAGCACTATCTCGCCGGGTAGGACCAGCCCGTTTTCGGGGAGGAAGGTGTGTTCCACACCGACTCTGCCCACTTCCCAGAACAGCATGCCTTGTTCGTATGCAAATTCACGGCATTCCTTTATCTGTTCTGCAGAAGCGATATCCTTAGCAGGCGAAAAATGGTCAGGCAAAATCGCACAGCGCTGTGGATCGAAGACCTTTTTGGCGCCCATCTTTCTGAACTCTTTTATCGCGGGAGGTCCTGTTATGTCGTTGGTGAAAGCGAAATCAACGCTTACGCGACATATTGCCCCCGCCTCGACCGGGTCCTTGGTATGTTTCGCTATTATCGCCTCAGCGAGAGTCATGGCCATTGAGCTTTATCTCCTTTGCCGCAGCTGCTGCGTACAGTCTGTTTATCGCGTCCACGTATGCGCGGATCGATGATTCAATAACGTCGGTGCTGGTGCCGCGCCCCTGGGCCTGAATGTCCTTGTGGTGGAGCACTATCCTGGTCTCCCCCTGCGCATCCGAACGTTCGCTTGTGGCTCCGATCCTGAAGCCCTTCAGCTGAGGGGCGAATCCGAGGATCTTCTTCACAGCGTTGTAGGATGCATCTACGGGTCCGTTGCCGACCGCTGCCTCGGTATAGTCCACATCTCCTGAAGTGAGGGTCACGCTTGCCGTAGGTTTGCTTCCTGTCCCCACGTGGACGGCATAGTCTTTGAGTATGTACCTTCTCTCGGGAACAAAGGATAGGACCCTGTCAAGTATCAAGGCCTCTATGTCTCCGTCGCTTACGTCCTTTTTCTTGTCACAAAGTTCCTTAAAGTAAGTAAAGCCCGTCTCAATATCTTCTTTTGAAAGCTGATATCCCATGCTCTCGATCCGGTCTTTAAAGGCGTGGCGTCCGGAGTGCTTTCCGAGGAAGAGGTCAGAAGCCGGAGCTCCAACAGTCTCCGGTGTCATGATCTCGTATGTCGCCCTGTTGCAGAGCATCCCGTGCTGGTGTATCCCAGCCTCATGAGAAAAAGCATTAAGGCCTACGATCGCCTTGTTGGGCTGTACCATGACTCCGGTCAGGTGAGATACAAGCTTGCTGGTGCTGTAAAGCTTTGTCGTGTCAATGGCTGTCTTTGCCGGATACTGGTCTGCCCTGGTATTGAGCGCCATGACGATCTCTTCCATAGAAGCATTGCCCGCACGCTCACCCAGACCGTTTATGGTGCATTCGATCTGCCTCGCGCCCGCCCTCACTGCGGCAAGCGAGTTGGCGACCCCAAGGCCGAGGTCGTTGTGGCAGTGTACTGACCAGACTATATTTTCGGGAGGATTGACTCCCTTGAGTATTTCTTTTACAAAAGCATAAAACTCATCTGGCTGGGCATATCCCACAGTGTCGGGGATGTTGAGCGTTGTTGCGCCACATTCGATCGCGGTCTTAAAGACTTCGATCAGGAAGGGCACCTCAGAGCGGCTTGCGTCCTCTGCTGAGAACTCAACATCGTCTATAAGTGACTTTGCCAGGCTGACTCCGCTGCGGACCTCTGCAAGCACACCCTCCTTGTCCAGCTTAAGCTTATACTCCATGTGTATGGGGCTTGTCGCTATGAATGTGTGTATACGCGGGCGCTCTGCGTCTTTTACTGCTTCCGCGGCGCTCCTGATATCCTCAGCTCTGGTCCTCGCAAGTCCCGCTATTATCGGGCCTTTTATCTCACGGGCTATAGCCTGTACGGATTCAAAGTCGCCGGGTGACGAAGCAGGGAAACCCGCCTCTATGACGTCGACGCCAAGTCGGGCAAGCTGGCGGGCTATCTGCAGCTTTTCGCCCTTGTTTAGGTTGATCCTGGCAGCCTGTTCTCCGTCTCTGAGTGTCGTGTCAAAAATTCGTACTCGATCGATCATGTCGTTCTCTCCTTTATTAAGGTAGTGGGATCGGCTGATTCGCCGTGAGAAGCGAGGAGCGGGCGGATGTCTCTTCCATTTGCTTTCCTGATCCATCCCGCCCGGCCTTTATGACGCCCATCGCCCCGTTATTTTTTAGAACTTAGGTACTTCTTTCTGTTCCATCCAGGGCATCATCTTGCGGAGCTCTTTTCCTACGGCCTCACAGTCGGCTTCCTGAGCTGCCTTTGCCCATTTTTTCATGCGGGGGCGGCCTGTCTGGTTTTCAAGTATCCAGTCGCGCGCGAAGGTCCCATCCTGGATTTCCGTGAGCAACTGCTTCATAGCCTTCTTTGACTCTTCTCCGATAACTCTGGGTCCGGCGATCATATCCCCGTATTTTGCCGTGTCGCTTACCGAGTAGCGCATCCAGCTGAGTCCGCCTTCAAATACCATGTCGACGATCAGTTTGAGTTCGTTGATGCACTCGAAGTACGCCATCTCAGGCTGATAACCGGCGTCAACGAGAGTCTGGTATCCGGCCTGCATTAGTTCGCTCACTCCGCCGCAGAGGACAGCCTGTTCACCGAAGAGGTCCGTTTCGGTCTCTTCACGGAAGCTCGTCTCGATGATCCCTGCTCTTCCTCCGCCTACACCGGAAGCATATGCAAGTGCGAAGTCCTTTGCCTTTCCTGATGCGTCCTGATAGATCGCGATAAGGCAGGGAACACCCTTCCCCTCTTTGTACATGTGGCGGACCATATGTCCAGGCCCTTTGGGTGCCACCATAAAGACGTCGCGGTCGGGCTCCGGTACGATCTGTCCGAAATGGACTGCGAATCCGTGTGCGAAAGCAAGTTTTGCGCCTTTCTTAAGGTTGGGGAGCACTTCGTTTTTGTATATTGAGGCCTGCAGATGGTCGGGCATGAGGAACATCATCACATCTGATTTTTTCGCTGCTTCCGCAACAGTACAGACTTCAAAGCCGTCCTTCTCAGCGGTGGCCCTTGACTTGCTTCCCTCGTGGAGGGCCACTATTACCTTCGCTCCGCTGTCGCGGAGGTTCTGCGCATGTGCGTGTCCCTGGCTGCCGTAGCCGATTATCGTTATTGTCTTTCCATCAAGAAAACTAAGGTCTGCGTCGCGGTCATAATATACTTTTGCCATTACAGAAACACTCCTTCTGTCCCACTGGACAATTAAAATTTTGTTGTTTATTTATGTCTGGGTCTCTTTGAGGCCTCGTCATAACGAACTTATATCAGCTTGTTGACTGCAAGGTCCTTATCAGACGTCTCTTCCGAAATGAAGCCCGAACGTGAAAGGGCTACCTGCCCCGATCCGGCGGTCTCTATTATTCCGTATGGCCTGAAAGCCTCCATGCATGCATTCATCTTTCCCTTGTCACCCGTGATCTCCAGCGTCACCGCCTCGGTGCCAAGGTCTACAACTCTGCAGCGAAACACTTCGGCTGTCTGAAGAACGTGAGGACGCCTGTCAAGAGGAGCGCGGACCTTCACAAGCGCCAGCCAGCGCTCGACGAAGGGCCCCTGCTGTGTGAGGTTGGTGACCTCTATGACTTCTATCAGTTTCAGAAGCTGTTTCTTGATCTGGTCGTAAACACCCTCCTCGCCCTCAATGACCACAGTGAACCTTGATATTCCGGGGGTATCCGTCTGTCCTACACTGAGGCTCTCTATGTTGTAGCCTCTTCGGTAGATCAGCCCGGCTATCCTCATGAGAACTCCAGGGTTGTCTTCGGATAGGATGGTAAAAGTGTTCTTCATATCATGTCCTCCTGTATGCTGATGATAGAGACAAAAAAAACCGGGACCCTTAAAGGGTCCCGGTCCGAAAGTAACACGACGTTTAAGCGTCGGCCACCTCGGGGGACCCACTGCTAATA
>JAEAME010002442.1_pt1 | contig 10863 bp, 11 predicted proteins | sample 8958731 | NCBI WGS metagenome assembly JAEAME01 (sample SAMN16933194, study PRJNA681113) | bioreactor sludge metagenome | isolation source: anerobic bioreactor sludge (Control) | place: India:Bengaluru | collected 2018-10-24
GCTCAGCAAACCTGAAATATAGTTCACGGTGGAGATGGCCCTGGAGTAGTCCATCCTCTTGGGACCGATAATACCCACGGCTCCCCGCACCTGGTCAGGCACGCCGTATTCATGGAAAACAAGGCTGAGATCGTGCAGCGCGGATTCGCGATTTTCTTCGCCTATAATCACCTTGACTCCTTCATCCGTGACCTGCCAGTCAATCACATTTCTTAACCAGCCCTTGGCTTCCATCAGTTCTAGCACGCCCAGCATGCGCTCACGCTGGACAAATTCCGGCTGTTCCAGCATCAGCCGAAGTCCTTCAAAGTATGATGTCTCGTATTCAATGGCGTCTTCGCTGGCCATTACCTGCACAATGGCGTCTGATAGCTGCTTCTCAAGGGGAGTCATCTCCTGTTTCCTGGCAGCAATCTGGCCGCGAGTTCGTCCCGCATACTCCCTGTTGAACTTGACCGATGCTTCACTCAGCTGGGCCTGCTCGACAGGCTCCGTGAATTTAATGGTCTGACGCCTGAGGACCGCATTACCTAAAATCAGCACCATCATGGCGATGTATTGCTGCATGGAGATGAGCTCTATATGCTTGAACCGGCATTCTGTCGACTTGGGGAAGGTTACAATAGCAGCATTTCCCACCAGCCGCGACATAACGCCGGCAGCGACCTTGAGCAACCTGTCATATTCATCCACTGCCGCATCCAGCAGGCGCCTGATGCGTTTCTGCTCCTCGGCCGGGAGGTCCATGCGTCCAGAGATGTTTTCAACATAGAACCGGTAGCCTTTGTCCAGCGGAACACTGCCCGCAGACGTATAAGGCCTGGTTATATATCCATCATCCTCGAGGGAGGCCATGTCATTCCTGATCGTAGCCGGGCTCACACCAAGGCTGTGATGGCGCAGAATAGCCTCCGAGGCAACCGGAGTGGCCGTTGCAATATATTCACTGACTATTATTTTTAATACAGCGTCTCTTCTTTTATAAGCAGCCTTGCTCATTTTTAGCACTCTCCACTTTAGACTGCTAATTTATTATATACTGTAGCACTGGATAAAAAACAAGTCAAAACCGGGAAAAGAGGGCGGCCCGAAGGCCGCCCTGATACGTGCGCCGATACTACTGATTGCGTGATTATTTATCTGAAGCGGTAACCTCCAGCACAACATCCTTCCACTGCACATACTGCGCGATATTATTGCCGTTAAAGCTACGCTTCATAAAGCCGGCCTCCGCCTGAAACCTTTCAAGCCTGTTGTCCACCGCAGTGATAAGCTCGGGAGTTACATCCACTTCCACGATCGCCTTGTTTAGATAGCCTTCCGCACGCTGGAAAGGGGATCCATCGGGGGTACCGAATTTGGGCAGCGTATCGCCATATGAGATGCGCATAACCTTGAAATCACCCACGCCGGTAACGGGATCGAATGGATCATCACCCACTACCCTGCCATCGATAAATTTGAGCCTGGCCTGTTTGATATCCTTGCCTAAAAGCGGGAATATATTGTAGCTGAAGAAAGCCCTGTAACCTATATTCTTCTCGTCGTCGCCCGCCTTGTAAATACTGTAGTCTCTGTCGCCTTCGGATGAGACGGTGCCGCTTTCCTTGGGAACCATCTGGAAGGTCTGCACGCCACTGATAGCTGCAACGGGAATAACGATATCTTGCCTGGTCTCAGCGCCTTTTCCATCGCTGACAACCACAGTTACAGTGTAGTTACCGGACTTTCCGGGCGCGGTCCATGATACCCTGTTCCCTATACCGCTGATAGTGCCTTCTCTGGCCTCCCATTTATACTGGACGGCATCTCCGTCCTGATCGCTGGCGATGCAGGTCAGAGTGGTAGTGGCAGCCAGCAAAAGCGCCGCCGGATCACCCGTCAGGCTGGTAATGGACGGGGCGTGGTTGGCACTGACCGTGATGGGAAGCGTAGCCTGAACTGATCCTCCCTTACCGTCGTCGACCGTCAGCTTTATCTCATATGTTCCATAACCCTTGGGAGCTCGCCAGGTGGTATTGGCCCTGCCGTTCTCTACAAATTCGCCACCCGTTGCGGTCCAGTTGAAACTAATAACATCGTTGTTAGGGTCGGATACCACACTCTGCACATTCACCATACCGCCGGGATATGTCTGATTTTGGGCGGCAGTAAGGCTGGCAATAATGGGAGGCATATTGCCTGCCGGCGTCTCTTGAGGGGGCGGGGCAGCAGGTGCGCAGGCCGCGGCCGCTGTCAACATGATGATCGCCACTAGTACCAGCACATTGAAAATTGTGTTGTTCCTCATACAAAACCTCCTGATCAATTTTTTTCATTATTATGGGGCAAAGGTGATAAGCAGGTTGACTTCCGGCCACTCGATATAATCTATGGCATCGTCGACATTACTGGCCCTGTAGAACAATGCCTCGAATTGAAGCCGGTCAGCGCCCGCAGAGACCAGACTCCTGATCTCATTGGTGACATCTACTTCGTAAGGAGCCGATGTGAAAAGTGCTCCGGTAGTAAAGAAATTATCTCCCGTGATATTGTATTCGGGCAACCCTTCGCCATAGTTGACCCTCCACAGACGCAACCCCCCCAGGGCACTGAATGGACTGCCCACGATAGTGCCAGGCGCAAACTTAAGTTTAGCCTGTCTCACATTGGTCTTGTTGAGGCCGAAAATATCGAAGCTAAAAAAGGCCCGGTAGGCCAAATTGGCAGCGTCATCTCCCGCCCTGTACCTGGTCGTATCCTTGTCTCCAGTAGAGGAGACGGTCCCGCTTTCCTGCCTGACCTGCTTAATAGTAATCTCGCTGGTTGACGGCGTTACATTAACCAAAATTGTCTGCTTCGATTCGGCGCCTTTACCGTCGCTTACTGTGCAGGTGATTGCTATATCGCCGTTTTTATTGGGTGAAATCCAGGAGACCCTGTTGCCTGTGCCTGAGATCGACCCGTCGCCGGCACTCCAGCTGTAACGGACGATATCGCCATCCGGATCGCTGGCCACGCACGTAATGACCGTGCTTCCGCCGGGAGTCACATTAACAGGATTGGCGGAAAGACTGGTGATGGCCGGCGCCCTGTTGCTCGACACAGTAATCGAGGTCTTTGATTGAGCATAACCACCCTTCCCATCCTCGACAACCAGGGTTATGTCATATACACCGACCTGGGACGGCGCCTGCCAGATGTTGTTCTGCCCCGACCCTCCAAATCCACCACCGCTGGCAGACCACTTGTAACTGAGCGTGGCATTGGATGGATTGATCACAGAGCTCTGTATGACTACCGTGCCGCCGGGAAGCACCTGGTTTTGCACAGGGATCAGGCTCTGAATAGACAGCTGTTGCCCCGCCGGTGATGCGTTCTGAGAGCATGACAATATTCCCGTGGAGATCAGGAATAAGCTGGATATTAGTAGAAACACACGCCCGAAGTTCTTCATGTTGCGCTCAAACCTCCGCTCTTAGCAGTACCAGAATTATAGCAACAGCTTTGATTAAAGCAAAGTATCAGCGGCTTGTCCCGCTGATTTCATAGGTACGTGCCTTCCATGCATCTGGCACCGTCAGCTGGACGGTGAAATTCCACACTTCAGCCGGCTCCATGAACTGCCTGTAGGCCGAAGAAACGCCGATTAAATTCTTATCGGCATCAAAGTAGCGTACATTGATTTGGCAGTCGGATATAATGGCATTGCTGATGTTCTTTGCCGCCCCGCTGACAACCGCCATACTTTTAGTCGAATTGAGGTCACCCGTAAATTGCCTTATAGTAAGATCATGATTGACGATTTGCAGCCCGCTGTTTCCGGAACAGCTCCAGGCTACAATGGTCAGTAATATGACCACCCAGATGAGGCAGCTATAATTCCTGATCAACGCTTCACCTCATATTAAACGTCGGTCCTAGCTTCCTTTCAGTTGCATACGGATATATCGTAACGTGCCACCTTCCATGCATCGCCGCCCTTAAGGACTACCCTGAAATTCCAGACCTTCCCTGGCTCCAACCGTCCAATGCTATCCGATAATACGCCAAGGCTGTTGCCGGCGTAATCATAAAAGGTCACGCAGATTTTGCAGTTGTCGAGCGGCCATACCAGCATATTTTGCGCCTGTCCCTCGACGGTTGCAGTGCTCTGCGACACATCGGCTGTAAATTCGGCGACCACTATCTCATGCTTGATTATTTTAACGGCATTGGCTGGGCTGCAGGACTGCAGACAGACAACCGTAATCAATAATACAGGAGCCAGCCGGCCGCACAAACGCATATCTTCCCTCACCTGCAACACTTGGTGGGATCACGCACAATTACGGTCACCTTCACCGTTTGGCTGGACTTATTGCCCTGGCCGTCATCCACGTTGGCCATGATATAGAAGTCACCGTATGTTTTAGGCGCTTCATACGTGACGGTAGGCCCGCCGCCAATGATGGTGCCGTCAGTGCAAACCCAGCTGTAGTTCAGCGGCAGGCCATGGGGGCTGACGGCCGAACCGGTGATACTGGTATTGCCCAAAGGATAAAGAGTGGTATGTTCGGCCACCAGCGATGAAATCAACGGGGCGTTGGGATTGGCGGCTTCCGCTGCGGCGCACGCTTCGCCCATCATTAAAGCGGCAAGCAAAAGGATAAGCATGAAATAAAAAACGGCATTGTGTTTCTTCAACTCTTTCTCCGACAGTATGGATGATGCAGGCGTATATATGATAAATACGGCAGTGTGTTTTAGCAAATTGAGTTTGTTAAATCCCGATCGCTTCATGTATGCTTTATACAAATGTCCACCGAGGTATGACATGTCTGATTTTCAACAGAAGATAGCTAAGCTTGTAGCAAGAACGATCGAAAATAACCGCTGGCGCCAGAGGGAGTGCATCAATCTTATTCCCTCTGAATCGTCACCAAGCCTGTTGGTAAAGCTGTGCGAGATATCCGATCCCGTGGGGAGGTACGCCGAGCACAGGACCATGAAAGGCCGGGAGATATATTTTTACCAGGCCACGGATTTCATAAGAGATGTCGAAGAGGAACTGAGAAAAGAGATGCAGCAGTATTTCGGCTGCACCAACATTGAGCTGCGCCCGGTCAGCGGCAATATGGCCAATGAGGTAGTCTTCAAGGGGATAGTCAAATTCATTAACCGGGAGAAGCCGGCCGGCCATCCGCTTAGAAAAATGCGCGCTGTTATCAACAATGACCTGAATAAGGGGGGTCACCTTAGCGCGCAGCCGATGGGCGCCCTGTTTAACTTCGTAGCGGACAACCTGGAGACGGGAAAGGAGAATGTATACCATTTCCCGGTGCTCAAAGATAATCCCTACAAAGCCGACACTGCCAAGCTGGGGGACTTGATTGAATCGATCAAACCGGAGTTGATTATTTTCGGTAAAAGTATGTTTTTATACAGGGAGCCGGTCAAATTTGTATCCGAAATCGCCAGCAAGATGAATCCCCGGCCCATCCTGATGTTCGACATGGCCCACGTCCTGGGCCTTTACGGCGCATTCCAGGCCCCCTTCAGCGAAGGCGCCGATGTTATCACGGGCAGCACGCACAAAACATTTTTTGGTCCCCAGCGCGGCGTTGTCGCCGGCAACATGGCCGCCGGTACCGGGCTTGAGAAACTCTGGATCGAGATCAAGAGCAGGGCTTTCCCCGGCTCCACCAGTAACCACCACCTGGGCACACTGCTGGGGCTGCTGATGGCGAGCTACGAGATGAACCAGTTTAAACAGGAGTATCAGACACAGGTGATCAAGAACGCCCGCGCCTTCGCCAGAGCATTGAACTCGCGCGGCATTGAGGTTGAAGGCGATGTAAAAGATGGTTTCACGGAAACTCATCAGGTGCTGATACGCGTAAGCAAATACGGGCACGGGGAGGACATCGCCCGCAGGTTGGAAGACAATAATATCATCACCAATTACCAGGCGCTGCCCGATGATGACAGCTTTATAGAGTCAAGCGGCATCAGGATGGGTGTTCAGGAGATGACGCGCTTCGGTATGAAGGAAGCGGACTTCGAGCAGCTCGCCGAGTACCTGAGCGAATGTGTAATATCGAATAAAGCGGTCAAGGATAAAGTCAAGCAGTTGCGGCAGCGCTTTCTTATGATGCACTATTGCCTGCCTGAGAAGGAGTCACTATCGCTGGCGGCCAGTGTGCTTGCTTCCATTCTGCCCGCCGACGGGTACCTGAACAAGTTTGCGGACAATTTGAAGTCCCTGAGCTAATTTCGGCAGACATTTTTTTCCTTTCCGGCTGGAACACCGGCTGATTCATTTCGTGCCCGCTTTACCAGGGCTTATAATTGTATACAGCCATTACGATGAAACAAGTTTATGCCATCGAAACATTTGCCCTGACCAAAAGGTACGGCAAAATCCTGGCGTTGGACAGCCTCGACCTTAAAATCAGACCGGGGGAGATTTTCGGCTTGCTGGGTCCGAACGGCGCGGGTAAAACGACCGCCATATCCATGCTGTGCACCGTCAACTCACCCACGTCGGGTACGGCGCTGGTCAATGGTTTCGATATTCGCCGACAGGCGGGCAAGGTGCGCCGCAGCATAGGCATTGTTTTCCAGGATCCCAGCATCGACGACCGCCTGACAGGCCGGGAGAACATGATGCTGCATGCCACTCTTTATGACATCAGCGCACCGGTCGCCAGAGCAAGGATCAACGAGCTATTAGGCCTGGTCGGGCTTATAGACCGTTCCGATTCTCCCATGAAAACATACTCCGGCGGCATGCGGCGCAGGCTTGAGCTTGCCCGTGGTCTTCTGCACAGTCCCAACGTACTTTTCCTCGATGAGCCGACGCTGGGACTGGATCCGCAGACACGCCAGCACCTCTGGGCTCATATTGAGGAACTCGCCAGGAAATCAAATATAACGGTGATCCTGACTACTCACTACATGGAGGAGGCGGAACGGCTCTGCAGCAGTGTCGGCATTATCGATTCCGGCAGGATCAAAATAGTGGATACTCCGGCTAACCTGATCGGCGCATTGCAGGGCGATGTCGTGACAGTGACAACCGCCAAACCTGACGATTTTCTGGAACGCCTTAAAGAGCTTAGCTTCACTCATCAGGCGGAGGTGGTTGACGGCACCGTGCGCCTTCATTTGTCCGATGCGGAGAAAAAGGTGCCCTTGATTGTCGAACTGTCTTCAGCGGCCGGTATCGAGCTTAAGTCCGTATCCATACACAAGCCCACGTTAAATGATGTTTTCCTGTATTACACGGGCAAGGAAATACGCGCCGAAGAGGCGGAAAACGAGATGAGAAAGGTAATGCGTGTTGTAAGCAGGGGAAGATGAGCGAACTGAGAAAAATAGGCGCTTTATGGTACCGTGAAGTTTTAAGGTACTGGAGAGAGAAGTCGCGTATTGTGTCTTCTCTGATCCTGCCCGTGCTATGGCTGCTGGTCTTCGGCAGCGGTATGCGTAACGTGCAGCTACCGGGTGTGGACAACTACCAGACATTTATCTTTCCCGGCATACTTGGCATGACGCTGCTTTTCACGTCCGTATGGTCGGGCGTCTCGATCATCTGGGACAGGGAATTCGGCTTTCTCAAGGAGATCATGGTGGCGCCGGTTTCGCGGACCGCCATCGTCGTGGGTAAAGCCCTGGGCAGTGGCACCAGCGCACTGGTGCAGGGATTCATACTGCTTCCCCTTTCGATGCTGATAGGGATAACTCTGGCCCCTCAATCGATACTGCTGCTGATCCCCATCATGATACTGCTGGCGGTCGGGCTGGTCTGCGTCGGACTGTTGATAGCCTCGCTCATGAACAGCATGGAGGGATTCAACTTCATCATGAGCTTGGTCATCATGCCGATGTTTTTCACCAGCGGCGCGCTGTTCCCCATCTCGTCTGCGCCCGGCTGGCTGCAGGTATCCAGTTACTTCAACCCGCTTACATACGGAGTTGATCTGCTGCGCTGGGCGACATCACCCTCCACGGCAACAGCCCTGCCTGTTTATGCAGAAATTATAATCCTGCTGGGATTCGCAGCCGCGATGATTGCTGCCTGCTCTTTTACCTTCAATATTAAAAAGTAATCGGCTACTTGACGATTACATTCAGTACGAAGGTCTCCACGTTTTTCTCGCCGCCCTCCCAGGGCCTGCTGTAAGAGAAAGAGGCGGAGCTGGTTCCAGCCTTCAGAGCCTCGAATGTCCATACCTGCGAGCCTGGGGCACCCGGCATACTGGTGGCGGCAGCCTCTGTTTTATGAGAAGTCTGCTTTAATACCTCTTTGTTGCTTATCTGGGCCTGCTCACCCCAGGAAAACCCCGTGGACGGATTGGAGCAGAGGGTAATTGTAACAAGAGCGCCGGGGGCGACCGCAACATCCTGTACGATATGGGCATTCTGTGAGAACTGATCGCAGGTTACCGTTACACTGACCGGCTCGGGCACCGGAGGCGGGGGAGGCGTGGTAGCAGCCGGCGCACAGGCGAGGAACGTAATAACCAGAGCGGAAGCGGCTATTAATAAGATTATACGGGATTTTTTCATAATTTCATCCTCCTCAAATATAACTGGCCTCTGGTAAATCATTGTAGACTGAAGTCACATCGATTTCAAGCCGGTCAGGTTAGAATGCGTGACAGCTTGACAAGGCTATATGTCAAGCATAAAATTTGCCAACAGTTGTTCCTTAAAACGACTTTAAAGTGAAAGATAACTGGCAGGTTAAACCGGGCGATAAGTTCGTTCGCCCTCAACGTCTGAAGATCAGGCCGCTGCGGCGGGTCCTGCGCACAACCCACCTGTTCAGTATCGCCTACGGAAACGTGGGTTCCTCTATTTATTACGCTCTCGGTGTTGTTGTACTGGCAGCCAGCGGCGCAACACCGCTTGTCCTAGGCCTGGCAGGCATAATCTTTGTCTTTACCGCCCTTTCCTATGCCGAGGGAATAGCCATGTACCCGGAATCAGGAGGGTCCGCCAGCTTTGCAAGGCATGGATTCAACGACTTTGCAGGATTTCTGGCCGGCTGGGGACTGATGTTCGGCTATATCGTGACAATATCGATCTCTGCATTCGCCATACCATCATATCTGGGATTTTTCTGGGCTCCGCTCAAGGCGTCGCCGGTGGTGATGACGAGCTTCGCTATGATGGTAGTGGTATTTCTCATGACTATCAATGTGATCGGCGTTAAAGAATCATCCATATTAAATATCACGCTGGCAGTGATGGATTTGGCCGTGCAGGCCATCTTGATCACTCTGGCACTGATGTTTTTCTTCAATCCCCAACTCATCATGGAAAGAATTGTGAACTATTGGCCCTCACCCCAGGATTTCCTGTTCGGCATCGCCATTGCCGCCATTGCCTTCACCGGCATAGAGACCATATCGCAGATGTCGGAGGAAACTAAGCGTCCCGAGGTCCGCGGCCCCAGGGCACTACTGATCACAACTATCGTAGTGCTGGTGGTTTATGCCGGCATCTCGGTGTCAGCTTTCAGCACTATGACTCCAACCGAGCTGGCGACAAATTGGGCTACCGACCCCATTGCCGGCATTGCTAACAAACTATCGCAGGGCATGGATGTACCGCAGCTCGCGGGCCAGCTTTTTACCGAGGAAGCCCATCGTATTTTATTCACCTGGGCTATCAGCAGCCTTCAAACCATATTACCGGTACTGGTGGCGATCCTGGCTGCAACGATTTTGCTTATAGCAACCAATGCGGGATTGCTGGGTATATCCAGGTTGGCCTTTTCACTCAGTCGTTTCAATCTTATTCCGGCAATAATGGGCAAAGTGCACCCCAGGTTCAAGACTCCCTATCTTTCAATCATTGTCTTTTCAGTGCTGGCCATCCTGCTTCAGGCGCCCGGGTTTTTTGTTCCTGACATGTATTCAAACCTGGGTGGTCTTTATGCCTTCGGCTCGATGATGTCCTTCGCCATTGCTCATGCCTCAATCCTTGCTCTGCGTATCAGGGAGCCTTACAAGGAAAGGCCTTTCCGGCTGGGACTGAATATACCCATTATGAATCGCGACTTGCCGCTTACGGCGATACTGGGACTGCTTGGAACTGCGGCAATCTGGATCGTCGTAATAGTTATGCAGCCTTACAGCCGCTGGGTGGGTTTTTCATGGATCGCTATCGGATTGGTGGTATACTGGTACACCACCAGGCGAAAAAAGGTCAATGGCAACGGTGCGAACGGGCAGGTCCATACGGCAGCACTCTGATATGGATTGGAATAAGACAATCGGCGACATTATAATGATAGCTGTTTATCTACCACTCATTTTCAGGAGCTGAAGGTTACAATGGAATTCAGTAAGATACTGGTAGCTGCCAGGGGCAACGGCGTTGACCAGGTGGCGGTGGAGTTGGCATGCAAAATTGGTAAGAAATCCAAGGCTAAAATATTTATAGTATATGTGCTTGAAGTTAACCGAAGCTTGCCTATCGATGCTATAATTAAGCCCGATATCGAAGCGGCCGAAAAGGTGCTACTCGAAGCCGAAGAATATGCGCAGGAAAACGATTTCGATGTCGAAACCGAGATCATTCAGGCCCGCGAAGTGGGGTCTGCTATAATCGAGGTGGCCCGACAGAATAATGTTGACCTGATAGTAATGGGTTTGACCTACAAGAAAAGATTTGGCTCATTTACAATGGGTAACGCCGTACCGCATGTCCTGGAGGACGCGCCCTGCCGAGTACTCATATGCCGGGAACCGAAGGCTTAAAACAAAACAGAAAGACGATTGTCATAATGGGCTGCGGCCGTGTGGGCGGTAAACTGGCGGCCATGTTCGACGCTGCCGGCCACAAGGTAACGGTGCTTTACATAGATGCTTACAGCTTCAGACGGCTCCC
>JAEAME010002443.1_pt1 | contig 10863 bp, 10 predicted proteins | sample 8958731 | NCBI WGS metagenome assembly JAEAME01 (sample SAMN16933194, study PRJNA681113) | bioreactor sludge metagenome | isolation source: anerobic bioreactor sludge (Control) | place: India:Bengaluru | collected 2018-10-24
TGCTTCAGCAAGGGCCTCTGCGCCCCCGTGGGCTCGATGCTGGTAGGTTCGGAGGCCTTCATCGCCCGCGCTCGACGCACCCGCAAGATGCTGGGCGGCGGCATGAGGCAGGTGGGAGTCCTCGCGGCGCCGGCGCTGCTCGCCCTGGAGACTATGGTGGACCGCCTTGCCGAGGACCATGCCAAGGCCGCTGCTCTCGCGCGGGGCATCGAGGCCATCGACGGCCTGGAGTTGGCGATGCACGCGGTGCAAACCAACATGGTCTATTTCCGTTCCAAGGCCCCCCAATGGCCTAGCACCAAGCTCGCCGGGGCCCTCTGCGATGCGGGAGTGCTATGCTTCGACGTGCAGACCGATGTGCGGCTCGTGTGCCATCATGACGTGCCATCGGAGCACATTCCGCTCGCCATCGAGCGGATCACCGAGGTCGTCGCTCGCTGACTTGAAGGCAGGTGCGCGCCTCAGCGCAGCCGAAGCTGCTGCCGACCAACAGCCAACTACTGACGGGAGCGCGACCCACTATGCGTGTGTTCCTGACCGGCGGCGCCGGCTTCCTGGGGTTCCACGTCGCGAACTACCTCGCTGAGCGCGGCCATGAGAGCATTGTCTACGATCTGGAGCCGATGATCCCCTCGGACTTCCCCGAAGGCACCCGAGGCATCGTCGGCGATGTGCGTGATCACCAAGCCTTGGATGAGGCCATCTCCGAGACGAAGCCTGATGTCATCATGCACGGGGCGGCTGCGTTGCCGCTGTGGAAACCGGCCGACATCTTCTCCACCAACGTCGACGGCACCCGCATTGTGTTGCGGCTTGCGAAGAAGCACGACATTGATGGCGTGGTCTTCATCTCGTCGACCGCTGTCTATGGCGTCCCGAAGAAGCACCCCCTCGAGGAAACGGACCCCGTCGTTGGCGTGGGGCCCTACGGTGAGAGCAAGATCCAGGCCGAGGAGGCGTGCGTCAAGGCGCGGGCCGACGGCCTCTGCGTGCCCATCATCCGGCCCAAGACATTCATCGGTACCGGGCGCCTGGGCGTGTTCCAGATCCTCTGCGATTGGGTGGAGAGTGGTACCCGCATCCCCCTCATCGGGGATGGCAGCAACACCTACCAGCTCCTCGATGTCGAGGACCTCTGTGAAGCGATCTACCTCTGCCTCGTAGGGCCCAGCGGGAAGGTCAATGACACGTACAACGTGGGCTCGGACGACCTGCGGCCCGTGAAGGAGTACGTCGGGCAGCTATGCGACTATGCCAAGACCGGCAGCCGCGCCATGGGCACGCCGGCGGGTCTGGTGATCCCTGCGCTCATGGCTCTCGAATCCCTGCACCTCTCGCCCTTGTACAAGTGGGTCTACGGAACCGCTCACACGGACTCCTGGGTGTCGACGGACAAGATCAAGCAGGAGTTGGGCTGGGCTCCGAAGTACAGCAACGGCGACGCTCTCATCCGCTGCTACCAGTGGTACCTAGAGCACAAGCACGAGCTGCATGGCGCCACGGGCATCACCCACCGAGTGGGATGGCGCCAGGGGGCGCTCGGCGTAGTCAAGAAGGTTCTCACTCCCAAGAGGAAGCCGAGTTAGCCGCGCTTCTGGCTACCGGGCATCAAGCGTACACACAGCGAGCCGGGTCCCAGAACCCGGCTCGCTCTCTGATTCCCCGCGCTGGGACTAGTACTCCTTGCCGATCTTCTCCGAAAGCTTGCGCAGGAAGGCCTGGACCGCGGCGACCTGGGCATCGGATGTGCCCTGAGCCACGACCTTGGCGTGCACCTTGCCGCGATAGATGTGTCCCACGACGACGCTCGACGTCTTCTTGTACTTAGCGCCCTCGCTGGCTCCGCTTACGGCGCTCCAGCCGCTGCCGGAGGTCTCGCTGTTGTAGTAAGCCTTCGCATTGGCGGCCGTGTCGAATTCGTTGCCGTAGACGTTGATCCGGCGGCTATCGTTGCTGTAGTTCTGGGTGCAGGCCGCCTTCATGCCCTTCTGGAGAAGCTTCTCGTAGCCGCCATTGTAGATGTCGGCGATGCCGTTGCCGCTGCCATACTTGTAGCTGGAGGACACGGCCTGCCAGCCGCTCACATCGCCGCTCTTCGGTAGGCACCGACCCAGCTTGGTATCAGCAGGGCCCGCCAATGCTGCTGCCACAAGCAGCGAGACACCGATCAACGTCATTACCGCGCGTTTGGTCGTCATAGAAACACATGCCTCCCGTGCCGCTCGTCTGATGGGTCCCTAGCGACGGGACCGCGATGGCCAGATCTGATGGCCGGTGTGTCCGGTGTGCCGGCATCCTCAGCTCTCGGTCGTCGCGACGGCCTCCTCGGCCTTGTCCGTGCTCTCCTGGATCGGGGGCTCCGTGGCGGGCTTGGGGGTCGTCTTGTGGACCCGGTGCTTGCCCTTGGTGCCATCCGCGCTCTCGATGTCCTCCATGATCTCTCGCGAGGCCTTGCGGAACTCCTTGACTCCCTCGCCCATGGACCGGAGCAACTCCGGCAGCTTGCGAGCGCCGAACAGGAGCAACAGGATCAGTACGATAATGAGTACCTCGGGGGTACCCAACGGGCCTAGAAACGCCAACATACCCATTCATCTCCCGACTGCCGACCGCGCTCACGGGTCTGGCCGCGGCAGGCCGAACCCGCTTACCGGACTGTCTACGTACGACGAACCATGACCTACAGGGTTCCCCCTACTGGGGCCGATGCCCTGCGGTCGGGGCTTTCGTTCACACGCATCATCCTACGATACTCACGGGCTCGTTGCCATACCTAGCGGCCCGATGACCACCCGATCGAGCCAGGCCTCCGCTTCCGCGCGCCCGAACATGCCGGGCCCGAAGACCAAGGCGTTAGCGGTTCCGCAGGCGATCGCCAAGCCTATTCGGCCCTCCAGGTCACGACCCTCCAGAATCCCCGCCACGTAGCCTGCGGCCGCGGCATCGCCCGTCCCTACGGGGCTCAGGGCCCGCAACGGTTCGTTGAGCCTGCCGTGGAGACACTCGTCGGCCGTGACCGCTGCCGCGCCCTCCTCGCCCAGAGTGACCAACACCGTGCCGATGCCGCAGTCGACAAGCGCCCTTCCTGCGGCGGCGGCCTCGGCGAGAGTGTTTACCTGCCTCCCCTGGATCGTGCCCAGCTCAGCCTGGTTGGGCTTCAGGACGGTGGGGCGCGAGCGGACCGCGCCCGTCAGCCAGTTCCGGTTCGTGTCGAGTATCACCGGCACCCCGGCCTCGTGGCAGCCCTCGATCATGGTCGCGTAGACATCGTCGGGCGCATCAGGGGGAGCCGATCCGCCGATAGCGCAGTAGTCCACCCCCGGCAGAATCTCCCGGAAGACGTCGAGTAGCTCGGCGATGACCGCCGTGCCCACCGCCGGGCCGGCTTCGTTGACCTCCGTGTGGACTCCAGTCGCAGGGTCCATGATGGTGGTCGCCAAGCGGCTCTCCCCGGGGGCGCGCACCATACGGAACGCAAGGCCCTCGGCATCCAGGCTGTCCTCCATGAAGCGCCCGCCATGGCCCGCCGAGATACCAAGGATCACCACATCGTGGCCCAAGCTCGCCAGAACCCGGGCGAAGTTCACTCCTTTGCCGCCCACGCAGTGCAGCGTGCGCGAGGGGCGTCGGGTTCCGGTTAGAGCGAAGCCAGGGACCTCGTAGTCGTTGTCCGGGCCGGGGTTGAGGCAATCATCGAGTACGATAGCGGCTCACTCCTGTCCGATGGGCATCCCCCGCCACCCCTCCCGAGAGTGGTCGGGGCTTGGCGGCTCCGGAAGGCTACCGGCGCTCGGCGGCCTCACCGCCGCCTCTGTAGCGGTGGGTCAGGCCGACGGGCCCGAGGATATCCATGTCGAAGCCGGGGCGCCCCAGGTGCTGAATCGCCTCCTGAAACATCCTGTCAGGCCAGGTCGCGTGGGCAATCTCATAGACCCAGGCATCCGCATCCCGGCCGAGGGGGAACCCCCCCACTCCGGGGAGACTGATCTCGCCCGTGAAGTACGGCGCGTAGGCTGTGAGGCTGGAGCGCAGCCCCCGTCCGTCCCGCTGCCAGTTGTAGAGATCCACACCGTGGTGTCGGGCGATCTCGGCGACGTACACGTAGGTCTTGAGCCTTCGTATAGCTACGAACACATCCTCGCCCTGGTACCGGCTGCCGGCGCTCGCCCGTGCGTCCACCTTGCCAGAGCTGTCGAACAGGAGGTAGAGCATGCTCTGGAAGGTGTCCTCGTTCTCCGTGTCGCCCCATACGAAGTTCCGGTCCTGTGGCTTGTTGGCCACCACGGAGGCCGAGGCGATGAGGAGCATGTTCCAGCCGGTGGTATCCGCCGTGCCCGTAGTGTAGTGGCGGAGCTTGCACTCCTCGGCGATGGTCCCCGCCCAGGCCGCGACGGTCTGAGAGAACTCGGGGGTACGCGCCGCGCTCCCTGCGATGAGGTCGTAACCGTAGAACATGGCGGGGAGGGTGGAATCGAAGGCTTCGACGCCGGGTCCTGGCCGGTCGAAGGGCCAACTGGGCTCCATCGAGCTCACCCAGGCCGATACGAATTCCACCACCTTCGAAGAGAACTGCTCCTCACCCGTGAGAGCGTACGCCAGGCCGAGGTCACGAACGATGTGGCTGTCACGGCGCAGCCGATCGGGGTGGGGTAGGTCCGCCTCATCCGCTGCATGCCCAATGGGGGCCGTGTAACGGAAACGGCCCTCGATCGGGCGTGGATCCATACGCAGCGCGCCAGTGGCGTCAGCGTAGAGAGCCGCGAAGACCGATGCCCAGGGCTCATCGCCGGCGTCGATACGGCTACGGATCTCCGATATCTCAGTGGGACTCAGAAACATCCCAGGTTCGTCGGCCCGAGCGCATGCGGTGACCACGGCGGCAGCTAGGAGGGTCAGCAGGGCGAGGCGCCGAGCGCTGTTCACTCCGCCTCCTCCTCAGCAGGGCCCGCCCATGGCCGGATACGCCACGCGGCGACCGCGGCGGCGAAGACAACCGAAGCCAGGATGCAGACGAGTAAGGTTCGCGGTTCAACACCCACGCCAACGGCCAGACCCATCGTGCGGGAAGTCCTGGAACTGGAGTCGCCGGTCTCCGCCAGTGCGCCGAGAGCCAAGAGCAAGGGCAGGGCGTACCCTAGCACGCCGCCGAGCAGGCTCCATCCGACTGTCCTGATCCATGGGTAGATCGGACGCAACTCAGACCTCCACTGGGGGATTCGACCCGGCTCCCGCGCCGGACCTCCTTCGATGGTCGGGCGCCGTCCCCGGGCACTCCCAATCATACGACGTCCGGCTTGTGCGGTTGGGTCAGACAAGCCAGACGTACCTCCTGGCCTCGCTCGGCCCTTCTGACTTCCTGAGCCCAGGCCGGTAAACCCGAACCCCCGTCCACTCGTCTACTGTGATAGTGTGCGAAGCAACGAGACTGGCTCCTTCACGGGGTCAGCTGAAGTGTGTTGAGCTAGAGGAGGTTGTGGATCCTATGCAGGGTCGAGCCAAGAGGATCGTGAGTACGCTGGGGTTGGCATTGCTCGTGTTGGCGGGATCAGTCGGTGGTGGCTTCCTGTTCCAGGCCACCGTGGCTCCCCAGGCGGCCGTCGCCCAGGCGCCGGGGGTGACCTTGCCCGATCCGCCGCCCTCCTTCGCCGCACTGGCGAATGAGGTGCAGAACAAGGTTGTCGCCATTGGCACACGGACCAACCCGAGCCGCCCCGTCGCCATGGGGCCGGGCACGCCCGGTCCGAACATGCCCTTCGGCCCCGATGGCCTGAGGGACTTCTTCGGCAAGGGGCTGGAGGAGTTCTTCGGTGGGGAGGGACCCTTCGGTGGCATGCAGATGTTCATGCAGGGCGATGAGTTCACCGTCAAAACGCCCGAAGGCGAGTTCCGAGGCTACAAGGACGAGAACGGCCAGTGGTGGGTGGAGTCCCCCGATGGCGAGAAGAGACAGTGGGAAGGGCCGGGTGGCGGCACGCTGCCGTTCAACCCCTTCGGGGGTCTCTTCGATACCCCGAACGCGCAGCCCGAGGACGAGGGCGCTGCAGAGGGTCAACCCGAGGAGGAGGGCCCGCCCGCGACGCCTCCGCCGGGTCAACTCGAGCATCCTATGTCGGTAGGCTCCGGCGTGATCATCTCGGCCGAGGGGCACGTCGTGACGAACAGCCATGTCGTCCAGGCGCTCCGCGAGATCAACCCAGATGACATATGGGTCGTCCTCTCGGGCGACGAGGCTGTGCCCGCGCGCATCATTGGTGAGGACGAAGAGACCGACGTCGCCGTCCTGAAGGTTGACGTGGACTACCCTTTGCCATACTCGCCACTCGGTGACTCCGACGCCGTCCAGATCGGGGACTGGCTCATGGCCGTGGGGCACCCCTTCGGACTGGACCACAGCTTCACGACGGGCATCCTCTCGGCCCGTGGACGTCACCTGGGGAAGACCTATGACCAGTATCTCCAGACCGACGCGATGATCCACCCCGGCAACTCCGGAGGGCCTCTCTATAGCATGAGTGGGGAGATCATCGGCATCAACACGGCTATCGCCACAAGCAACCCGCTCCAGCCGGTAGGGCAGGGGATCGGCTTCGCCGTACCATCAAACATCGTTCAGGAGATCGTCCAACGGCTCCTTGAGTCTGGCCGAGTCGTGCGCGGGTACATTGGCGTAAGCCTGGGGAGCGGCCCGCAGGAAGCAGCGGCGCGCGACTACGAGTATGGCGCCCTGCTCCGCGAGGTTCGGCCGGGGCAGCCTGCCGCCCTAGCCGGTCTGCAGGAGGGCGACGTGATCATCCTCTGGGGCACCGAGCGCGTTGAGCGTGCCGAGGACCTGATCCGACTCGCCTCCCAGACCGCGCCGGGCCAGCAGGTCACGGTCGAGTACGTCCGTGACGGCGAGGTGCAGAGCGCAACGGTGACCGTCGTCGAACGCCCCGCACTGAGTGAGCTCTCGACCCCCTAACGAGGGAGTCGCGGTGAACGGCCTTGGGGGATGGCCCGATCGGGCTGTCCCCCAAGCTATGTACGTTCCCGAAGGTGCACTCTGCGGAAGGGAGAACCCGCCAGGGAGCTGGGGGTGCCGCCGATGACATCCAGACAGCGCGTAGCCGCCGCCATGCGCCGTGAGATTCCAGATCGGGGGCCCGTGATGTGCCAACTCTCCATAGGGCACATGATCATCACTACCGGCGTCAGCCCCCTCGAACTCTGGCATGACGCGGCCACCTACGTCGAAGTCCTTTTCGCCCTGAGGGAGAGCTACCAGTTCGACGGGATCTTGGTTAGCGTGCCCGGCGGCGACCCAGACTGGCGGCGCAAGCTTTCTGACACGTGCGAGACGCCGCAGGGCATCGTGGCCACCTACTCGGAACCCCTGCTCAACCACTCGCCTTACCCCTTGGGACTCCGGACCCTCTACCCTCACGATGACCTGCCCCGCCCCCTTGGTCCGCCGCCACTCCCTGCGGCGGGTGAGGTGGACGCCGAAGCGATCGAGCGGCTGGAGACCGTGCCCAGCTGGATGCTCACTCCGCTGGAGCAGGTTGTCTCGCGCAACGGTGGGCGCTACTCCATACACGGCGAGACTTTCTCGCCCTTCGACACTCTGGTGAACGTCTGTGGCATCGAGGGAGCCATGATCGGCCTCATCGATGAGCCGGGATGGTGCCACGAGGTGCTGGCGGTCGGCCTAGACTATGCCGCGAACTGGGGCATCGCCCAGGCCCGCACTGGCATCGATGCCCTCAAGATCTCCTCCCCCTATGTCGGGGGCGGTTTGCTGAGCCTTCGCCACTACCGGGAGTTCGTTCAGCCCTATGAGCACCGGCTCGTCGAGCGCATCCGCATGGTCACCGATATCCCCATCTACACCCACACCTGCGGCGCCATTGGTGACCGTCTCGAACTCATACGTGACTCAGGCGTCGATGGCATCGAGTGCCTTGATCCGCCGCCCCTAGGCAACGTGGATCTGGCGGACGCCAAGGCTCGGGTCGGTGATGCCCTCTTCATCAAAGGGAACATAGACTCCGTTCACGCCCTCCTGCCAGGTGATCCCCTGAAGATCCGGACGGCGGTGCAGGCCTGCATGCGAGACGGCGCCCGGGGTGGCGGGTTCATCCTCTCCACGGCCTGCTCCGTGTCGCCCCGGGTGCCATCCGAGGCCTTGGCGCTCGTAGCTACAGCCGCTCGGGAGCATGGGGCGGCAGGCTCCGTGTAGTATCTGTTGACACGGGGGCAACGGAATCGTACAAAACGCCAGACGCTGACCAGTTGTTCAAATCCTGTTCTTCATGTTTTTCATGCCCAACGGAGGAGTTGGACGCCTTGCCTGATACCGGAGACGCCTGCGGAGCGCCCGGAGGGATCCTTTTCCATGGCTCGGTGACCGTTGGCGAGCGGGGCCAGGTGGTCATCCCGGCCGACGCCCGCAGAGAGATGGGCATCGAGCCAGGCGAGCGGCTCCTGGTGTTCCGGCACGCGGGCGAGAGCATGCTCCTGGTGACCAAGATCGACGCCTTCCAGCGCTTTCTGGATCACCATCTCAAATTGCTCGAACAAGCGCGCCGAACCTTGGATGCGGCGGAGGAAGAGCCGGCTGAACCGGCGCTACCGTCACATTCCGAATGATCACAGAGTGCCGATAAGGAGTGGGAAGCCCATGAGGGAGGCACTGAGACGGGTACCGGCGATAGCCGCAGCCCTGGCTCTTCTGTGCTGCCTGGGGCCCTCGTACGCCGACATCACGGTGGTCAGCCCTCGGGGCATGACCCTGGATGAGGCGGTGCAGTTCGCCCTCGACAACCATCCTGCCCTGGCGACCGTAGAGCAAGGCGTTCGGGTGCAGGAGACCGGCCTGATGCAGGCGTGGGCGATGGATGATCTCACCCTCGATGCCAGCCTCCAGCTGACAGCGCGGGGACCCGTGACGAGCATCTCCATGCCCAATCCCGAGACCGGCGAGACTGAGAGCTTCCAGATTGGCTCACCCTTCACCAGGAACCTCAACGTGTCCGCTGCCAAGCCCCTGAACCTCGGGAGCCGGGTCGACGCCCAGGAGAAGGCCGCGGAGGCCTCTATCGCGGCCGCCGAGCGCCAGGTCGAGGATGCGCGTCGTTCCGTGGCCCTCGGCGCCAAACAGGCCTTCTACAACGTCCTCCGTGCTGAACACCTCCGCCTTGTCGCCCTCGACTCTGTGGCCCGCGCCGATGCGCACCTGCGGATCACAGAGGCCAAGTTCAGCGAGGGCACCGTCGCCGAGTTCGACGTGGACCGCGCCAGCGCGGAGGCCTCCTCGGCCAGAGCCCAGCTTCGCCAGGCCGAGGGCGGCGTTCGTACCGCGCTCGCGATCCTTTCACGCGCTATGGGCCTCGACCCCGCCGATCGCGTGCAGATCAACGCGCCCCTTCTGCCCGAGTTCATCTGGGTCGGCGAGGCTCGCGCTCGCGAGGTCGCCCACGAGCGGCCCGACGTTCTCGTCCTGGGGCATCAGATGGACGCCCTGCGGGAGCAGATCCGCTTCCAGGAGAAGCAGGATCACGCCATCGTCTCAGCCTTTGGCACCACGGGCTACCAGATCGGCTCCGGCTTCACCGACGGCGTCAACTGGACCCTCGGCATTGCCGCCACTTGGCCCCTCCGCAACGGCGGGTCCGACGAGGCCCTCATCGCCCAATACCACGAGCAGCACACGCAACTCGAACTCTCCATCGCCGATAAGCTCCAGCAGATCGACACGGAGATACGAACGGCGCTCGAGGCCCTCGAGACGGCCCGGTCCTCCGTCGAGGACGCCGCCCAGAGCGTCATCAGCGCTCAGACCGCGCGGACTCGGATCCTGCTTGCTTATGAAAACGACGTCGCGCCATGGATCGATCTCCGCGACGCGGAGTCCATGCTGACCGCAGCCGAACAGGGTTTCGTCACCACCCTCTTCGCCTATCAGCTCGCTCGGGCGGACCTCGAGTACGCCATCGGAACCGATGCCCTCGATGAGCTCCTCGTGCCTGACATCGTCGAACCACCAACCGTGCCTGAGATGCCGAGTCTGCGCACTCCAGAACAGGCGCCACCCATACCGGAGATGCCGGGCATCGAGGGCCAGCTCGTCCAGCCCACACCTCGGCCGGAAGCCGAGGCCAGCACCACCGAACTCCTCTCCGAAGACGAAGATGGAGGACCTACGCAATGAGCACTCGCATCCACCCCTCGCGTACCACCGTCGGGGCTCTCCTCGCGGCCCTTGCCGCCGTGCTGATCGCCACCGGCTGCGGACGCAAACCGGCACCAGAGGCGGGCATGGACGAGGTCGGCCAAGCCTCCGTCTCCGTCGATGTGGTCGAAGCCCATCTCGGCAAGCTGGCCGAGATAGTTGAGGCGACGGGCACCATCGAGGCCATCCGAGAGGTCAACATCGGCTCGGCCGCCTCGGACCGCATCGTCTACATCGCGGGAGATGAGGGCGACCCCGTCTCCGCGGGGCAGGTCGTGGTGCGGCTCGACACGAGCGACCTGGATGCCAGTATCAACCAGGCTCAGGCCGGCGTTGAGGCCGCTCGCATCCGACTCGCCCAAGCCGAGCAGGGCCACGAGCTTGTCGGCATCAGCACCGATACCGGCATCGAGACGGCCCGCAGCCAGCTCGCCTCCGCGAGGGAGCGGCTCAGCCAGGTCGAAACCGCCTATGAGCTCACCGTTCGCCAGGTCGATGACGGGGTCGCCGCGGCGGAGACGAAGCTCGCCCAGGCCAGGGCCGGTCTTGAGGCCTCGCGGTCCGGTCTGAGCCAGACTCAGGACACCACCGAGGCGAACATCCAGTCTGCCCAGGCCGCCGTGCGTGTCGCGGAGGATGCCTATGCCGACCTG
>JAEAME010002444.1_pt1 | contig 10862 bp, 10 predicted proteins | sample 8958731 | NCBI WGS metagenome assembly JAEAME01 (sample SAMN16933194, study PRJNA681113) | bioreactor sludge metagenome | isolation source: anerobic bioreactor sludge (Control) | place: India:Bengaluru | collected 2018-10-24
GCTGAGCCGGCTCCTGCGTGCCCCTGACGTATTTCCAGTAGACTAAATAGCCGCTCTGCGCCGCGCCGCTGCCTGCCGCCCATCGGTCGTCCCCATAGAAGAAGATCCTGTAGATATGCTGTCCCTCGGGCTCGTCCTCGCCCGGCCTGAACGGCCCGAGCTTCCACAAGCCCGGCTCTTTGAGCTGCCATTTATAGGCGATCCATCTGCCCTGGTCCTCGCCCGGTATGGGGAAATATTCATATATATACAGCCAGCCCGGCATATTGATGTCGACATCGAGGTACCATTGCTCATCTCCGGTTATGCTGGCGCCCTCTGCAGAGGCCCCGTGTATGGCTGCAGCTAGGTCGGGCGATACCCCCGAAGGCAGTGAAGACGCACTATGCAGAATGGAATTAACGGGTGGCTTGATCTCATTATGTTCGACATCCTCCAGTGGATCGGGTATGGTGAAGTTCTCGGTAGGTGCGCCCATGGCCTGCACGGATATATGTGTGAGCGCCGCCAGACCGAGATAGCCCGGCAGGACGGCCAACACGACTATCAGGGCCGCAACCGGCCGTCTCATTTGGAGACCTCCGCCTCTTTCACTTCGCACTCGCCGGCGGACAGCAGCGCTGCACGCATGGCGGTGGCACTGGCAAACCGGCTGCCCGGTGAGAACATGATGGCCTGGGCCAGGCAGCGTGACGTCCTCGCGGAGATGCCTGCCGAGATCAGGTGGTCTGCGACCTTGCCGGCCTCGCTGTAGCTCCGCGGCCAGTTGGTGCGGATCAACTCGGTGCACAGGTCGTTGGGCTGTCTGAGTGTGAGCAGGTAGATGCAGGTCTGGGCCAGCCCGCACAGGTCGCAGCGCTGGTCGCTCTCGCCTCCTATGAACAGTTCGGGGATGTCGAACCCCTTGTTGGCGATCTGCGTGAAGGGATCAGTCTTGACCGTGTCCTTCTTCATGCTCTCCAGGCTTTTAGCCGTGCCGAAGTCGATCAGCTTGATGCCGCCGTTGCCGCTCAGCATGATGTTTTTGGGATTGACGTCCCTGTGCACGATGCCCGCGGCATGGACATAGGCCAGGGCATCCAGCGCCTGGCCGGCCCAGGTTAGCAGCTGCTGCTCGCCCGCCGATGTCCTGGGGGATGACGACATGATGGTCTCACCGGATACGAACTCCAGCACGAGGTGGAATTCCCCCTTGTAGTAGAAGTCATCCAGATAGGTGACTATGTTGGGATGCTGCAGCCTTTTGAGGAACGCCGCCTCCTGGCGCAGCTTGTCCAGGTAGACATTGTCCATGGTGGTGCCCCGGCGCGGCGTCTTGATGATGCATTTCCTGCCTGTGGTGCGATCCCTGGCCAGCCAGATGTTTGCCATGCCCCCCTGCTTGAAGGCCGGCGCTTTAAGCTCGTAGCGGCCGTTAACGCGGTGCTTGCTTTCCATCCGGGGCAACCCGCCCTGTTGCTGTGCCAGTTTATTGGCCCTGTGCCTCTGGACGGCCTGGATAATGGCTACCGTAACAGGTATGCTGGTGAAGATCAGGGCGAAGACTATCACGAAGATGGTCGGATCGTCCATCAGGTTGTTTTCACCCCCGTCTTAGCCGATATAAGCGCCTGCCAGGAGGGAAGTCCAACAGGCCTGGCTACTATAACCGATATATTGTCCGGCCCTCCCGCCAGGTTTGTCTGGGACACCAGGTCGTCGCAGGCCTGTGCGGGACTGTTAGCGGCCAGCACCGTCTCCTGTATTCTGTCGGTGGGAAGCACTCCGCACAGCCCGTCCGAGCACAGCAGTATATTGTCCCCCGCGTAAAGCTTAATCTGTATCAGGTCCGGCGTGCTTGCGTCGCTGTATCCCAGCACGCGTGTTATCTCGTTGCGGCGCGGATGCGTCAGGGCTTCCTCCGCCGATATGTGGCCGGTATCTACCATCTCCTGCACCACGGAGTGGTCCGTAGTAACCTGAATGATCTCCCTGCTATTGATAATATAGCAGCGGGAATCACCGATGTGGGCAACGAACATGTCCTGGCCAGCGACAAGGGCTGCTGTGAGAGTGGTGCCCATCCCCTGCAGAGACCTTTCCGCTGCGGCCTCGAGGACGGCGTCGTTGGCCTTGCCGAAGGCGGAGGCCAGCAGCGGCAATCCGGGAGCCGCCTCTCTGGCCAGCAATCCCGAGATGCATTCGGCCTGGAAAATCCTGATGGCCAGGTCGCTGGCCACCTCGCCGGCATCGTGTCCTCCCATGCCGTCAGCGACCGCCAGCAGCCCGGCCGATACCGTACCTGAACTGGTGCGCAGATCGAAGGTGCAGCAGAAGACGCTGTCCTCGTTGAGTTTTCTCACCAGGCCGGTATCCCAGCCGTATCCGGTTTCCAATAAAATCTCCTTCGATGTTGTATCAGCTTAGCTTGAAGATAAGTGTGGCGCCGGGCTGTCTGGCCAGCTCTATCCGGTCACCGTCCTTGAGGGCCCGCCTGCCCTTATGGTGTATATCGACGTTGTTCACCCGCGTGTGGTTGGTGCTGCCGGTGCCGTCCCTTCCATGGTCCTGGATGAAATATGCGCCGTTCTCACGCGTGACCAGCAGGTGCTGCCTGGATATGCTCATCAACGCGTCCTGCGGCAGTTTGCCCTCGAAGTCGCTGCGCTGGATGAACCTTTGGTTGTCGGTCAGAACGATCTCCTCCCCTCCCGGCATGACCATCCTGGCTGCAGCTCCCTGCGCTGCAGGTTCAGCAGCTTCCTCCCTGACGGTATCGCCGCTGGCGCAAGCCTGTTCTTCCGCCAGGTAATGTCCGCAACTGTAGCAGAAGAAGCTGCCGGCCCCGTTCAATCCCTGGCAGGCCGGGCAAACCACGCTGATGCTGATTACCTCTTCCATTGCGATCGCATCATTCTAAGCTGCAGCAAGATCAATTGCTTGACAGCTTACTGACGAATACCTAATATACATCTGACATCTCGATTTTCTGCGATGATTGCTATGGATATATTATACTGCAAGAGGAAATACAGCCTGCATATAGCAGGAGGCCTGCTGTGGCTTTCATCATAGTTAAAAAGGGCGATGCCGAGGACATCGGCAAGATATTTACCCTCAGACAGGCTGCCACTGTCATCGGCCGGCGCACTCCCCAGTACAAGCCGGATATCGAGTTAAACGATGAAGCGGTGTCGCGAAGGCATGTCGAGATACTTGAGAAGGAAGGCCGCTACCAGATACGGGACCTGGGGAGCACCAATGGCACTGTGCTCAACGACGACCGCATAATTTCGGGCAGGCTGTACGACCTTAAACACAACTGCAAGATAGGGCTGGGTACGGCGGCGGGTCCCGCTCACTCCCTTTTGATCTTCAAGGAGACCGAGAGCACCAATTTGCTGGGAGGAAAGGCGGGCATCGGCCAAGAAAGAGGTGCACGTCGACGGCAAAGCCGTGAAACTGTCGCGCAAGGAGTACGAGCTATTAAATTACCTGTACGAGAACGCCGGCGTGGTCTGCCTGCGCGACGAGATAATCAAGGCCGTATGGTTCGATAGTCTGGACCCGGCAGCCATATCGGATGCGACTCTCGACCAGCTCGTGCACCGGCTGCGGGAGAAGATAGAGCCCGATACAGCCAATCCCTGCCGCATCATCAGCCGCAAGGCCTTCGGCTACATGCTGGTTTGATAATCAGTATTTGAACGGCCGCTCCTTCCACCACGGGTAGAAAGCGGGCATATCCTTGCCCGGCTTCATGGGGAAGGCGGGCGGCCGCTTCTCCAGGAACGACATGATGCCTTCCTTGGCGTCGGGGACGCCGAAGATCCAGTTGAGCGCCTTGGATTCCACCTGGTGCGCCTCCATGGGATGGTCTGCGCCCAGCATCTTCCACATCATCTGGCGGCATAGCGCCACGGAGATGGAGGATGAGTTGTTGGCTATGCTTGCGGCGATCTCGCGTGCCCGGGGCAGCAGCGCCTCCGGCTCCAGCAGTTCGCTCACCAGACCCTTCTCGAAGGCTTCCTTGGCGCTGAAAACCCTGCCGCTGTAGACCCACTCGGTGGCAGCCCCCATGTTTACCAGCCGCGTTAAAAACCAGCTGGCGCAGCCGTCGAAGACGATGCCTCTGCGGCAGAACACCAGTCCCATTTTAGCGTTGGTCGAGGCGATGCGCACATCCATGGGGAAGGTCATGGTAATGCCGAATCCTACCGCCGATCCGTTGATGGCGGCGATAGTGGGTTTCTTCATATCGAATATGCGCAGCACGACGATGCCGCCCTCGTCGCGGTGCGGCTGGTCGTCCTCCCTGCCCATGAAACGCTCCATGAAGTACGACCCCTTGGCTTCCTCGCCTCCCCCCAGGGCTGCACCTGCGCTGAACGCCCTGCCGGCGCCGGTGACGATCACAACGCGCACGTCGTCGTCGTTGTCGGCCCTGTCGAACGCGTCCAGCAGCTCCCTGCAGGTCGACGCCGTGATCGAATTCATCTTGTCCGGGTTGTTGAGCGTCAGCGTGAGTATGCCCTCCGACACCTCGTATTTAAGCTCCTTGTACTCCATGGAAACCTCCTTTAATCAAGAATTTGATCGGCCCTTTGCCCCGGGCCGGCTTGCAGACTGATGAAAAGCTAAACCTGTATCGTGATGCCGTGGTCTTTGAGGTCGGTGAGGATCTCGAAGGCCGCGCGGTGCGCGGTGTACAGCAGTTCCGATACGCCTTTATTTTCCCCCTGTTTATAAGTGATCCTCAGCTCGCAGGAGGCCAGTTTGCTGTTGAGGCAGTGCTTGCTCCCGCCCGGCGGATTGTAGTAATTCAGGCCGGCGAACAGCTCCCTGGGGGCATACATCCTGCCCCTTATATCGACGTCGTCGCTGCCCGAGTTGAAATGCCAGTCGAAATAGGTGAACCATCCCTCGGCCCTGATCGTCTGCAGGACGTTGTTCAGCTTGTATTCTTTGCCTTTGTGCCTGAGCGTGATAAGGGTCATGCGGGGTGTCCAGAAAGGGCCCATCCTGACGCGGGCGGTGGCCACCTCGAGGAAGCTTTCCGGGCTGTTGTCGAAGCCGGCGACCTGCCCCCAGGCGTAAAGGTCGGTATGCTTCGAGCCCCAGTTATGGTTCTGGCTGCCGATCCAGTTCTCGATTTTGATCGTGTTGCCGTCCGCCTCCAGCGTGCCGTTGAAGCGGGCCATGGGAAGCGGAACGCAGAGCTTGGCCTTGGGGAAGCCGCCCGAGTACATATTCATAGGCAGGGGGAAGATGGGCCGGCTGTCCCCGCTGTATTTAAGGTCCCAGTTGATGGTATGGTTGTGAGCTGTGGCGCTGCCCTTGAGCCAGTCCTTCTGCAGAAAGGCCTCGCCGATCCTGACGTCGAGTCCCGAATTGCTGAACGAGCACTGACCGATGTGCAGTTCCTTTTTGACGGCAGTGGTGGAGGAGGTCTCGCCGTTGAAGTAGACCGCCCATAGCTCGCCCAGGGCCTTTTCGGGATGTCCATGGGGGTTGAAGATGGTATACCTGATCCAGAAAGCCAGCGGGCGCTCGGGATGGTTGGCGCGCAGGAAATAGCTTTCGTAGTGGCCTTTTCGCTGTCCCGGCTGATAGATGGCGCAGTTGGAGGCGCTCAGCCAGTCTTTCTCTGTTCTCTTCATCTTAAACCTCCCGGAGCCTGATAATCATAACGTAAAAGCGGATAAAACTAAATACCGCTTTCGATGCAGTATTCGCGCAGCGTGTTGAGCGCAGCGAAAAATTCCTTCATCATGGTGCCCACAGGATACATGCCGCTCCTGGTGACCGAGATAAAGCCGTTTTTCTCTTTTATGATGCCGGCAGCTTTGAAGAAAAGCAGCTCTGCCCACAGGCAGGTATGAATGTCGGAATTGAATCGCTGCCTGAACTGCTGCGTGTTCAGACCCATACCGAAGAACCTGGTCAGCATGTAATAGCGGTATTGCTCGGCAGGGGAGAGATGGCGTGCGCGGACTATTGGAAGCCTACCTTCATCGATCAGCTTGTGATAGCCCTCCAGCGAAAAGGAGTTGACCAGGAAATCGCCTCCCAGGAAGCTGACGGACCCGGCGCCCACGCCGATGTAGTCGTCGTAATCGATGATGTATTCGTCGATCATCAGGTCTCCGCGCGAGAAGCACCAGGCCGTGGAAGCTTTGTATCCGCTGTCCAGCAGCTCCTGCAGTATCAGTTCGTAGTACTGCTTTTCATGCGAGGTATCCACCCTGCGAAACTTCCTGTTCAGCGCGTCCAGTTTATGGGGGGAGGGCATCAGCGGGTAGAACGTGGCCTGGTCCGTGCCAAGGTCCTTGAAGATCCTGATATCGGAGAGGAACTGCTGCGGAGTTTGCGTGGGGAAGTTGAACATGAGGTCCACGTTGACGGTATCGAATTTACCCTGCGCCAGCTCGAGCTTCTGGATGGAGTCCTCGCCCTTGAAGAGCGTCCTGCCCATGGCCTTGAGCAGCCCGTCATCGAAGCTCTGAACGCCGACGGACAGACGGTTTACTCCCAGCTGTCTTAGTTGTTCGATAGTCTCCGATGTCAGTTCGCGCGGAGTGGTCTCGAGAGAGATGCGTTTTATTTCGAATTTCGACCTGAGGAAATCGATGAAACCGGAAAGCTCATCCATCAGCACGGTGGGCGTGCCGCCCCCGAAGTAGAAGTCGTTGAACCTGAAGCCCAGACCGGCATACATCTCTACTTCCCGTCGCAGGTCCGCGAAATACGCGCGCGCCTGCTCCTCCTTAAACAGGTAGCGGTTGAAGCAACAGAAGGGGCAGAGGGTCTTGCAGAAAGGTATATGAATGTAAAGGGATACTCTGTCCCCGCGTGTTTTCCCCTCGGCAGCGATGCGTGATAGGTCCGCGTCGCCCGTAAATCTGAGGAACTTCTGGCCTTCGTAGCGGACGACCGAGCCGGCAAACCAGGGAATCATGACAGGGAATTATACCCTGACCGCTATTTGCCTTCCAATAATCCCATTGCGCGGTCCACCTCGCGGGCGCGATAGTAATCGGCGTTGAAGTACTTTGCGGACCACAGGTAGCCGAATGAGCTGAGGAAGCCGATGCCGCAGATGACCAGAAATGAGGTCTGGATGTTGACGGCGTCGGAAACGGCGCCCATCAGTATGGGCCCCCACATGCCGCCCAGTATGTAGCCTGTGAGCATATACAATCCCATTGCAGTGGATCTTTGGTAGGCGGGCACGATCTCCTGGACGGCGTTAAGCTGCGCCGCAACAAAGGCGGTGGTGAAAAATACACCGATGGAGAATAGCGGCAGGGAGGAGAAGAAGGCGCCGGCTGCCATGAATATGCTGGCCACCAGCATGACTACGACGATGACCAGCACCTTGTTGCGGGGGTTTTTCTGGGAGACTTTATCCGTTATCCATCCGCCCAGCGGCATGGCGATGATGGCCGTCAGAGCCAGGCCGGCTGAGACCGAGCTGGCCAGCACCGTGTCCATGCCCATGTGACGGTTCAGCAGCACGGGCACCCAGGGCACATAACCCAGAGCGTAACACATCTCGAGCGCAATGGTCAGGTAAAGGATGGGCAGCGTCTTTATTTTTACGAATTCCTTGAGCGTCGTGCCCAGCGCGTTGCTGCGGGCGACACCCCCCGCTTTATTTAGTGCCGATTTATCTATCTTGTAGTCTGGCATGAACCATGCCAGTATGCCGAAGATGATGCCCGGAGCGGCCACTGCCATGAACGCCGCCTGCCAGCCGAAGCTCTTGGTGACGAATCCGCCGATCAGGAAACCCAGGGCCGAGCCAAAGGGTATGGCAACCACCCAGATGCCGGTCACCAGCGCTCTCCTGGCCTTGCTGATCATACCTGCTATAAGGGCCATGCCGCCCGAGACAAAGCTGGCCTCGCCCACGCCCACCACGGTCCGGGTGGCCAGCAGCTGGCCGAAGTTGGTGCAGAATCCGGAGAAAAGACTGGCCACGCTCCAGATTACGGACATTAGGGAGATCATCTTGGAGCGGCTCCAGCGGTCGATAACGTAGGACAGCGGCAGCGCGAAGACCGCCACGCCTATCAGCACCACCGACATCAGCCATCCCACCTCGGTGTCGCTCAGGCCCAGGTCGGCCTTGAGGGCCGGCGTCATGGGACCGATCACCGACCGCAGCGCGTAGTCCATCATGTAGAGGACGAAAAGGACTATGATGGTATACCATACCTGCCACGGCTTGACCTTCATCAGAACATCGTTGTTATCCGTTTGCACTTGTTTCATCACAACCTCCAGTAATCAATGTGGCAGCGGTATGTATGCGCCGCACTATATAATAGGGGTATATTCTATTTTTTTACAACCGTAGCCGAGCAATTACCCTGCTTGCCGGCATTGACCGTGCAGCCTACCTTGGCGCCCTCGACCTGTCTCGGTCCGGACATTCCTCTCATCTGCCAGGTGAGCTCGCAGACCTGCGCCAGGGCCTGGGCGGGTATGGCCTCGCCGAAGGAAGCGCAGCCTCCGCTGGTATTGACCGGAATCCGGCCGCCAATACCCGTGGCCCCTTCCCGCAGCAGCTTCTCGGCATCGCCGCGCTGGCAGAGCCCGATCTCCTCGTACCAGCCCAGTTCGAATGCGGAGCTCAGGTCGTAGACCTCCGCCAGGTCCAGGTCCTCAGGTCCTATGCCCGCTTCTTCGTAGGCGGCATAGGCAGACCGCACACCCATGCCGTTGTTGAAATCGAGCTCGCCTGAATCGCTGGCGATGTCCAGGCCGTAGCCTCCGCTGCGGGGGTCCGGGTATTTGGGAGTGGATATGCCCACGCCCGCCAGTCTAACGGGCTTACGGGTGTGCTTTTTGGCCGCCTTCATGCTGCTCAGCACAATTGCCGCCGCTCCGTCGCTGGTCGCGCACAGCTCGTACAGCCGCAGCGGGTAGGTTACCATGGGCGATTTGAACACGTCTTCCACGGTGAAGACCTTTTTAAAGCGCGCCAGGGGATTAAGAGCTCCGAATTTGCTGTTTTTAACCTTCACCAGCGCCAGGTCGTTTTCGGTCATGCCGTAATGGTGCATCCTGTATGTTGCCATGAAGGCAAATCCGGTGGGATTGGTCAGGCCAGGTATCCTGAAACGCTGGGCGTCCAGGTCGTTGGGATCGTCCTCCCGGCCGACATGGGTGACTCCGAAAAATCCGGCCGGTGAAATGCTGGCCGCCGTGACCAGGGCATAATCGCAGAAGCCGGAGTTGAGATAGGCCTGCGCCGTCTTGAGGGCGTAGCCGCCGGTGGCGCAGGCGTTGTAGACATTGACCACCGGTATGCCGTTGTTGCCTATCTTCTGCGACAATCTGCAGCCGGCCAGCAGGCCGTCGACGCCGCTCCAGGGGTCTGAGCCCGCCACCACGAACTGTATGTCCTTCCACTCCAGCCCGGCGTCTTTCAGTGCATTCTGAGACACTTCCAGATTCAGCTCCGGAACGCTCTTGTCCTTTATCTTTCCCCAGGGGTGCATTGCCACACCCAGAATAGCTACTTCTTTCATTATTTCACCTCTTAACTCAGTATCGTCAATTGATTACCTCTATTTTTTGGCCGGCCTGAACTTCCAGGCCATGACATCGTTGCCCTGGCTGTCTTCATACAGCTTTTCAATCACGACGTCCATGTCCATGCCTACCTCCAGATTTTTCTCGTCATAGCCGGAGGAAATCTGGCCGGTGATGCTGATGCCCTCCGGGAGACTGACCATGCCCACGCCGAAGGGGACAAATGGATCCGGGGCGTGGTATGGGGGGGGCGGTGAAAAATAGTTGATGGAATAGGCTTCCAGCTTGCCTTTATTGCTGAGTCGAACGGACTGCATCGGCCCGTCTTTTTTACAGTTGGGATTGCGGCACACCTGCGCCGGCGGGAAGAAATAGCCATTACAGGAGGAACACCTGCTGGCTATGATATGGGGCTCCTCAGGGGGCATGGTGAACCAGCCCTGTATGGCGGGAATCAGCTGTTTTTGCGCGTTTTGTTCGCTCATGGAAACTCTCCTTACTTCTGTTTATTCGTTGTCGGTTATGCGAGCTTCGTTATATCGAAGACAGTCTTGGCCCCCTGCGGCAAGTAGTCGTAAAAACCTTTACCGACTTTCCTGCCGAGTCGTCCGGCCTGGACCATATTGTCTATAAGTTTCGATTTAGGCGCATATGCTTCAATGCCCATGGACTTGAACGCCTGCCCCACACGCTGATAGACATCCAGCCCGGCATAGTCCGCCATCTCGAACGGCCCCAGGGTCCATCCGTAGCCGTATTTCATGCCTGTATCGACATCTTCCACCGTGGCGATGCCCTCTTCTACCAGGTTGAGCGCTTCGCGGAAGGCCGTGCCCGTGATCCGGTTCATAATGAAACCGGGTATGTCTTTCATGACTTTCACCGGGTATTTATGCAGTGACAGTATGAAATCAACGCTTTTATTGAAAACCGCCGTGGAGGTTTTTTCCCCTTTGATCACTTCAACCAGCAGCATTAGGGGTACTGGACCGTAGAAGTGCAGCCCGACCATCCTTTCGGGGTGCCTTGCTCCCGAGGCCAGGCGCGTAATGCGAATGCTGGAGGTGTTGCTGGCCAGCACTGTTTCGGCAGGGCAGATCTCCTCCAGCTCTTTAAATAACTCCTTTTTAAGCTTCTCATCTTCGTAAACAGCTTCGATCACCCACTGGCACTGTGCGGCGACGTCAAGATCTTTTACTGCGCTGATCCTTTCCTGCACGGCTTTAGCCGGCTCTGTGAGCCGGCTCTTGCCCTCGAGTTTCTCGGTGGACCAGCGGATATTGGCCAGGGCTTTTTCGACAGCCGCGGCATCTGAATCCTGCAGGTAGGTGCGATAACCG
>JAEAME010002445.1_pt1 | contig 10862 bp, 10 predicted proteins | sample 8958731 | NCBI WGS metagenome assembly JAEAME01 (sample SAMN16933194, study PRJNA681113) | bioreactor sludge metagenome | isolation source: anerobic bioreactor sludge (Control) | place: India:Bengaluru | collected 2018-10-24
AACGACATAACATATTAACAATCAAATAGTTGATATTTTTTGTCATGTACTAAGTTTTTAACTCTTAATTCGCATTAATAATTAAACTAATAATTAGATGAATTCAAAAACCTTTACATTTTTTATTCTACTGTGCTTGATAAGTGCAACTACATTCGGGCAGATAACTGAAGGAGAGAAAAATCTGAGAACCGTAACAGCGGATACAACTCTTGGTTGGAAAAAGGGAGGTTTATTTGCCGTAAACCTAGCCCAGACATCACTTACAAACTGGGCTGCAGGAGGGCAGAATTCAGTTGCTGTCAGTGGTATTTTCAGTGTCTTCGCCAATATTAAAAGAGAAAAAGACAATTGGGATAATTCCCTCGATCTCGGATACGGGCTGCTGAAGCAGGGCGAACAGGGATTCAGGAAGACTGATGACAAGATTGACCTGCTCTCAAAATATGGCCGGCAGGCTTATAAAAACTTATACTACGCGGCTCTCTTCAATTTCAAAACTCAAATGCAGCCGGGATATAACTACATAAGTGATGTAAATAAGGAAAAGATCTCCAACCTGTTTGCACCGGCTTACATGCTTTTGGCCCTTGGTCTCGATTACAAGCCAAACTCTTATTTCAGTGCCTTCGTTGCACCTCTGACTGCAAAAATCACTTTTGTCGCTGATGAAGATCTTTCAAGTCTAGGCGCTTTCGGAGTAAAACCCGGTGAAAAATCAAGAAGTGAAATCGGTGGATATATCAGAGCTATCTTCTCAAAAAACGATTTCAAGAGTGAATTCATGAAGAATGTCTCTTTCACAACGAAAATAGACCTCTTCTCAAATTATGCCCATAATCCCCAGAACATTGATGTGAGCTGGGAAACCCTTATCGGATTAAAGGTAAATAAATACATAGGCGTCAATTTTAACACTCACTTTTTATTCGATGATGATGTAAAAATTGCAGCATCAGGTAACGAACCCGTTGGTTCACTGCCACAGTTCAAGGAAATATTCGGAGTAGGATTTTCTTATAAATTTTAAAGTATAAACATTAAAACCTGATCTTATGAAACTCATGGATGAATTTAAAGCCTTTGCAATGAGAGGCAATGTTGTCGATATGGCAGTGGGTATAATTATAGGTGCTGCCTTCGGCAAAATAGTATCATCAATTGTAAGTGACATAATTATGCCGCCAATCGGACTGCTGCTCGGAGGAGTAAACTTCACTGACCTGAAAGTTGTAATGAAGGCAGCAACCGAGACCAACCCTGCAGTTACCTGGAATTACGGTAATTTCATACAGGTTACTTTCGATTTCCTGATCGTTGCCTTTGCAGTTTTCATGCTTATAAAAGCTATTAATTCCATGAAAAAGAAAGAAGAGGCTGTTCCTCCGCCTCCACCCGCTCCTTCAAAAGAAGAAACTCTTCTTTCTGAAATACGCGACCTTCTCAGGAAATAAAATCTTTAAATCTGAAATGCTCAGGAGGGTGCTGCAATTGCGGCACCTTTTTTTATTTTTTAGCCCGGGGAAAGTGATTTGATTGATTATCCTTTAGTTATTACCTGAATTGATCTGTTTTTTAAAGGCAATGCAACAATCTGCAATATTTTTACGTCTTTTAGCAGATCACTTTAAAAAAATAATTTATCCCAGCACTCATTAATCATTAAACCTGATATTTTCTGATATGTCGCAAAATAAAACGGCTGTAATTATCGGAGCCGGAATAGGAGGAATAACTACTGCCATATACCTGGCAAAGAAAGGCTACTCTGTTGATATTTATGAAAAGAATGCCGGGCCCGGAGGACGTTGCGGGCAACTTGTGAAAGACGGACACAGATTCGACCTTGGCGCTACAATGCTGCTGATGCCTGAGGTCTACAGTGATGTGTTTGAATCGCTTGGAATAAGACTGGAAAAAGGGATAGACATGCTTCCTCTTAAAGATCTGTACAGGATTTATTATGATGATGGAAGCATTCTCTCTTTTACGACTGATGAGGAGAGAATGAAGAGCCAGCTCGAGGCAATAGAACCCGGAAGCTATGAAAAATCAAGGGATTTTACAGCCCGTGGCTATAAGCTCTACAGACTGGGAATGGAGAAACTGATAAGCCGTAATTTCTATCACCTTTTCGAATTTGCAAATCTCAGAAATACAGGACTTCTTGTTAAACTCAAAACTTATATTTCAACATGGTCCTATACAAAAAAGTTCTTCAGACATATCCATCTTCTGATGGCATATACTTTCCAGAATATTTATGTGGGGCAAAGTCCTTTCAATTCTCCCGCATTGTTTACAATGATCCCGGCAATAGAACTTACTGAAGGTTCATTTTTCCCGATTGGAGGCATGTTTACAATTGTTGATAAACTATACTCTGCGGCGAAAGAGGAAGGTATCACGTTTCATTTTAACATTAATGTTACTGCCATAAAGATCCGGGATAATAAAGCTGAAGGCATAATACTCGAAGATGGCCGTGAAGCCGACGGAGATATTATTCTCGCCAACGCTGATCTTCCATATGTATATAACAAATTACTGCCTGCAAACCTCATGTCCGTCAGACTCAACCGGATGAATTACACATGCTCGGTAATTTGTTTCCACTGGGGCCTAGATAAGACCTATCCTCAGCTTGACCATCACAATGTTTTTATTTCAGATTCTTTCAAAGACGGATTGGATCGCATTTTTTTCGATAAGTCGGTTAATGACAATCCCACTTTCTATGTCCATGCCCCGGTAAAAACAGATCCGGATGCAGCGCCTCCAGGACATGACACATTATCAGTTATCGTTGGTGCAGGCCATGTTGATAAAGGAAAAGATCAGAACTGGCTGATGCTGAAGGAAAAAACAAGGGATGCTGTTTTAAGTCGCCTTGAAAGGCATGGATTGAATGATCTCAGGGATCATATTAAATTCGAAATCTGTTACACTCCTGAAACATGGGAAGGAGCCTGTAATATACAACGCGGTGCAGTGTTTGGCAGTTTAAGCCATAGCATAATGCAGATGGGCTATTTCAGGCCTCATAATCGTCATGACAAATATCATAACCTTTATTTTGTCGGAGGCAGTACCCACCCCGGAAACGGGATTCCAAATGTCTTAATGTCGGCAAAGCTGGTTGCTGAAAGGATCATCTCAGGAAAATAGCTTAGATTTACATTATCAAATTGAATTTTAAAATGACCTTCAGAAAGGAGTTATTAATTGAAATCTTTAATTCAATAGATTTTGTAAAGATAAAAGATCATCCCAATATCCTCATTGCAGCCAGTTTCTGGGAAGAGGAAAGATACAAAGCTGCAAAGGTATGCTACACATTCATGAGGGCAATCGATGATCTGATCGATAATCATAAGGCCATTAATAAGGTAATTACAATTGAAGAAAGAGCGAAGTTTGCGGTAGATATAAAAAACTGGATTGACAAACTGCTGCTGCCCGGAGAAGGTGATTCACTTAAAAAAGAGCTGATAGATACCATTCACAGGTTCAGGATCCCTCACTGGCCTCTGGAGGCATTTGCCAGATCAATGGTGTATGACATCAATAACGACGGTTTCAGCACACTGGATTCATTTATTGATTATTCCCAGGGAGCTTCTGTAGCTCCTGCTTCAATTTTTGTTCATCTTAACAGCCTTATTAAAAAGGATGGATTATTCATAGCTCCGCCTTTTGATGTCAGGGAAACTGCAACACCCTGCGCTATATTCAGTTATCTCGTACATATTATCCGTGATTTCCAGAAAGATCAATTGAATAACCTCAACTATTTTGCTGACGACATGCTGGCAAAACACAGCCTGACAAGGTTCGATCTTAAGGAAATAGCCTGGGGCCACCCGGTAGGTGATAATTTCCGTAACCTGATAAGTGATTATTGCAGTATTGCAGAAGAGCACAGGAAAAGATGTTGCGAAACTTTGAAAAAGATAACTCCCTTGCTGGAGCCCAGGTATCAGCTCAGCCTTGAGATTATTTTCAATCTCTACCTGATGGTGTTTGAAAAAATCGATGTTAAGAAAGGGAGCTTCACTGCTGAAGAACTGAACCCTACACCGGCAGAAACAAAAGAAAGAGTGTTCAGGATCATAACTGAATTTAAACCTGTTTAGGTTCTTAATTATTGATACTTCCGTAATTTTACCGATATTTATATAAGAAAGCCCTCCATATTGCCAGGGCTGTTTTTGGTTGATATGATGTCAAGAGACACTATCCTTACAATTCTTTCTAAAGGGCTGACATTGCTTGTTAATTTTTTCATTGTTGTTTTCACTGCACGTATCTGGGGCAGTGAAGGCAGGGGAGAAATTGCACTTGTTATTGCAAATGTTTCAGTTATTACAATATTCGGTAATATTTTTTGCGGCAGTACAGTAGCATATAACGCCCCTTTTCGTCAACGTGAATTACTGCTGACAATCTCCCTTGCAGGTGCTATTCTGACTTCTGCTGCCGGGGCTGCAGTTTTTTCCCTTTTTTTTCGAAATGACTATTTCACCCCTCTTTTTCTGATCAGTTTCCTTGTTTCGATAAACAGTGCCATAGCAGTTTACTGGCTGGGAAAAAAGGATATAACAAAATATAACCTGCTCAGCCTGCTTGGCCCCTGCCTCATACTGTGTTTTCTTATACTATTGTATTACGTTTTCGGCAAAACAAATCTCGATACATACTTCAAGGCTTACTACATAGGTTATGGGACCCTGCTGTTTTTAGCTGCGGCATCACTTGCAGGTGAAAGATCCTTTACAAAACCTGATTTTATGCATGGCAGTCTGAAAGGAATATTATCCTATGGCATAAAAAATGAATTCAATAATTTGCTGCAATTCCTCAACTACAGATTGTCATATTATTTCGTCGCATTCCTGCTTGGGTTGAATGAACTGGGCATTTTTGCAATTGCTGTCTCAATTGCCGAGGCAGTCTGGATAATCAGCCGCAGCATGTCGGCTGTTCATTTTTCACATGTTATAAATTCCGAAGACAAAACCAGGTCAGTTGATGAAGCGATACTTTATGCCGGGCAGAGTTTTCTGATAAGCATCATCATACTGTTTTTTGCATTTATTTTGCCCGAAACACTGTACAGCCAGATTTTCGGAGCTGAGTTTTCCGGTTTAAAGAAAATTATAATCTACCTTGCACCGGGAATAATTGCGATAGCAGTCTCAAACATTTTCGATCATTATTTTTCAGGCCGCGGCAAACTTAATCTTCTGATGAACAGATCTTTTATCGGGCTGGCAGTAACTTTGCTTGCACTGCCGCTGATGCTTAAAAAATTTCAGTTGACTGGTGCCTGCATGGCAGTCGATCTTTCATATATCTTTTCTTCCCTTTATCTGTGGATAATGTTCCGCAAAGAGATCAGAACCGTGAAAAAACCATGATCTGAGTTTTAATCTGATTGTATTATCAGAATGCAGAAATAAACCCTGCGCTAACTTTCCCGTATCGATCACCTGAAATTTTATGAGTATATTCGGCTACAACACGTAAATTCCGCCGTACCAAATATCCTGCATGTAATGTTGCAGCCGTATAATCGATAGGATCGTAGTCGGAATCAATCCAGTTAATAAGACCGGTAAGATACCATTTGCTCATATCACCTTTGGGAGAATAAATCAGTTCAGCCAGGCCTCCTCTTGTAACAACATCATTCATTTTTGGATCATCAGGATCAAGATATACTTCTGAATCTGTGCGCATTAAATACTGGAGACTTAGTACAAACCTGTCGTCCAGGTTCAGGACCAGATCCGGACCGAACATTTTTATTCTGCTTGTAAACTGACCAATGTTATCCGAGAGATCTTCCTTCCCGAAATATCCGAAAAATCCTGCAGACAGATATTTTCCCAACGACTGGTTGATTTTAAGCATCACGTTCTTATGCTTGTCCTTGTCAAAAAGATATCCGGGGCCTGCCTCTCCGATACCGGAACCATTTACAATTTCAGCTACAAGAGTTGTTCCTGTTGCAGAGATATCTTTTTCAAGCAGGATCCCTCGATCATATTTGAGATCCGTATTGGAGTTGCCCGGTGCAGCAGCATAGATCATATAGGGCTCCAGTGTGTATCTGAGCTCTCCTTTAAAGAGCGGATCTGAAACGGCAAACTGTCCGATCGAGAAATTAATGCCGGTTCCGAAAATGTCGTTTACCACAATAAATGCATCTTCTACACCGGCTATATGTCCGCGTTCGTTAAAATAGAAATAGAAATAATAAGAAATTTTATCAGAAAGTTCTCCGCCGGATAATATCTTGAGAAGGAATGGGGTGCCAAAATCACTTGCTCCCGCATTGTTGAAATTATATGAAGCATGTCCATCCATTCTTATGCCGAGAGGGAGTTCCCTGAAAAGCGAGAGCTTGTCATCACCTGTCTGTATAAAATATCTGGGAGATTCGTATTCGGTCAGTCTGAAACCGTTCCCGGCAAATTCCTCTCCAAAACTTTTTAAGCGCGGCATAGCCGGGGAATGGCATACCTGGCAGCTGATCTGATATTTTCGTGCAAAGGCCGTAATTGCTTTTGTGTTTTCAAACGGAAAAAAGGAAATGATTAAAACAGTTAATGATGTAAACAGGAAATATTTATTTTTCATATTACTTGATTGTTATACTGATTCGACATTAATATTAAGGCCAGACAGTAACTAAAGTACTGTGTTCGTTAACGACTTTTATCTCTGATTCATCTTCAGGAACTTTAAGCAGATCAGCCACGGGCTTTACAAGAAGCTGGTAATTCAGAACAGCTTTTACGGTCATTTCCCCGGGAGCGACATCGTAAGGAAGGCGGAAAGTGAATTTTTCAACTTTAGTTTCCCTCGGACCCAGTCTGTAATCGACCCCAAGCTTAGCCGTATTCCACTGCATGATTGTCATCCGGCCCTCAGGGTCAAAATACGGCATTCTGAATATCCTGTTGCCTGCCGGTATGCCGTCACGCTGAACTCCCTTGAAATCAGGAAGTTTCAATGGCACTCCCATATCCTGATAAGCAAGGTAATCACCTGAGATAGTGAATTCCTCTCCTTCAAAACCCTTCTTATCGACATTGAGGTGGTAAGTTTTACCCTTTGCATCCGTTGCCTCAACCTGAAGCCATGCTATCCTGTCCTCAACAGATCCGGTCGGGAACTTGTGCCCTGTCTTCTGGTTGAATAATGCAACACTGAATACAATTGTTTCTCCTGGTTCAGCTTCCCGGATATCGGGCTCAATCCTGAGTTCAATTGTCCCTCTTACCTTCCCCGGGTCATGAGCTCCGTGAAAAAGATGAAGACGGGCATCATCGTACGGTTTTGTCATGAGTGCGTTAAGATAAGGCCCTCCTTTTGGCATATGACAATCCTGGCACCTGACACCCTCTTTGGAATAGGGGCCCTCCTTCCATTCAAGCTGAGTGCTTTTGACATAAACATCAAAGGGGCTTTTTTCATTATGACAATTACCGCAGAACTCTGTCTGTGAATAAAAATCATTTGTGACTATTTTATGAGCCGGAGATTCAACTGCAGGTTCCCTGAGCGAGTACTTGGTCATACCCGGCTTAATCAGATAACTGAAATTAAACGGAGGATCTGCCTGTGCAGATTGAGTCAGATGACAAACCTCGCACGAGACAGACTCATTTGCCATACTCTTTTCTGAGGGCCGCGGCGGAGGGAATTTCTTTTCCGACATGAAAGCGAGAGGTGTATGGCAACCGTTGCATCCGTCAACGGCATCATTCAGCTCAGGTTTAGCTGCTGCATGAGGAACAGCAAGATCAAAATATTCTATCTCATCCCAGTGATGTGTATATGCCTGCGACATAAGTGACTGGGTCCATTGCTCATAGATCCCCGGATGACATGACCGGCATTTCTTTGCCGATTCAAAATCCTTGTAGGAATATTTACTCTTAAGATCTTCCTGAGGCGGATCATTAATCTTCCCGAATGATGTAAGCAAAATAAGGAGAACTATTACCGGAAAAGAAAAGAGTATTATGGCAAATATGTTTGTTTTACTCATAGGAACAAAAATTAGCGATTTAAGATAATGAAAAAATTTTACTTGTATATTATCTGAATACTATTTGTAATTGGACTTATTAATGTTTTATTAAATTTGTCGGTGTTTAAGGGAATTCCTGGAATCTTTGGGTTGGAACAAAGCCTGTTTGTTTAATAAAAGTTTAAACAAAAAGTATATTTGGTTGTTAATCGGGTAAGCCTTAATTTTTATGATCAAGTTGTTTAATGATATCTCATTCGAAACCAGCAGATTAATAACAAGGTCTTACAGTACCTCTTTCTCCCGGGCAGTCAGTTTGCTCGACAGCGGGATCAGGGACGCGATCTTCAGTATTTATGGATTTGTAAGGTTCGCTGATGAGATTGTTGATACATTCCATGAATATGACAAGGAAACTCTGCTGAATAAGTTTGAAGAGGATCTTTATGATTCAATCAAACAGGGTATAAGTCTAAATCCTGTCCTGCAGTCGTTCCAGATAACAATTAAGAAATACAGTATTGATGATCACCTTATACAGGCCTTCCTGAAAAGTATGCGACTCGACCTTATAAAAGCGGATCATCTTACAAAACCTGAAACAGACGAATATATCTATGGCTCGGCTGAAGTTGTCGGGCTTATGTGCCTGAAGGTATTTGTATCAGGAGATGAAGAAACATATAAGAAACTCGAGCTCCCTGCCAGAAGGCTTGGTTCAGCCTTTCAGAAAGTAAATTTCCTCCGCGATATTAAGAACGATACAGAAATACTCAAACGCAGTTATTTTCATAGTATTTCCGGAAAGAAGATTGATGAAGCAGGCAAGAAGGAAATCGTTAAGGAAATAGAGGATGACTTTTCCTATGCATTAAAAGGATTGAGATCTCTGCCGGCTTCTTCGCGGTTTGGCGTGCTGATTGCATTTTACTATTATAAACATCTTCTTGCGATTCTTAGCCGAACCCCTGCTTCACGTCTGCTTGAAAAGAGAATCAGGGTGCCTGATTATGTAAAGGTACTTCTTCTTGCAAAAGCCTGGATAATAAATAAACTGAACATAATCTGACAATTCGCATTAAATATAAACCTCCGTTAAGCTGATGGACTATCCTTTTGTTATACTTGTAGATGATAATGATAATCAGACCGGTATCACAGGTAAGATGGAAGCCCACCAAAAGGCATTGCTGCATAGGGCTGTTTCAGTGTTCGTTGTGAATACTTCAGGGAAATGGATGCTTCAAAGGAGAGCTTTGGATAAATATCATTCAAAAGGGCTCTGGACAAATACCTGCTGTACTCATCCTCAACCCGGAGAAACCAACAGTGAAGCCGCGCAAAGACGGCTCAAAGAAGAAATGGGAATTGAATGCACGCTAAGTGAGCTATTCTCATTTGTTTACAGGGAAAAGTTAGACAATGATCTGACTGAACATGAGTACGATCATGTTTTTTTGGGCATTTCTGATGCAACACCTGTTATAAATACTATGGAAGTTGAAGACTGGAAAGCTGTTTCTTTTGATGAACTCCATAATGAAATCCGGAAAAATCCTTCTGACTACACTTACTGGTTCAGGGAGATCTATCAGAAAGTACATCAGCATATTAAAGGCATATCATGAACCTTGTAAAAACAACAATCAATTTCATTTTAACGAGGGAACCGAAAATCAAGGGTTTTATAATATCTCTCTATGCTGTCGGAATTTTTGGTACAATAATTCCATATACAAGGGAACTCTTCATTATTTTAACACCTCCTATCCTGCTGATAAGTCTTTTTATATTGATGGTGTTCCATACTCCGGACTTTGATAAAAAAACAATATTGCTGTTTCTGACAGTATATCTGACAAGCTTTTTAATCGAAGTTGCGGGGGTGAAAACCGGCCTGATATTTGGCAGCTATTCATATGGTAAAGGATTGGGAATTAAACTCTTCAGCACTCCCGTTATAATAGGTCTTACCTGGGTTCTTCTTGTCTATTGCACGAGCGCTGTTTTTGATAGAATGCCCATAAGCCTGTCATTAAAAATTGCAGGCGCCTCCCTGTTAATGCTCATATATGATATTGTTATGGAACAGGTAGCCCCGCAAATGGATATGTGGTCCTTTACCGGGGGCCGTATTCCCTTTCAAAACTATCTGGCCTGGTTCGTCCTTGCACTGATCTTCAATACTGCCCTTAAGATTGCCGGCATCAGGATAACTAATAAATTTGCAGCACTGTTGTTCTGGTGTCAATTTGTTTTTTTTATAATTCTGGCGGTATATTTTAAACTATTCGAATGATCTATAAGGCAAAACATAATTTTTTCCTGTACCCTTTCTTCCAGTTTTATTCTTTGTATAAAATAAAACGGAATTTCAATAAAGTGGAAATTAACGGCGATTTCAGGGACCGTGGCCTTCCTGTTCTTCTTGTCTCGAATCATATAAGCTGGTGGGACGGTTTCTGGACAATATACTTAAACCGCAAAATGCTTGGCAGGAAATACTTCTATTTCATGATGCTCCAGGAAGAATTGCAGAAAAGGATGTTTTTGAATAAGGCGGGCGGGTATTCTGTCAAAAAAGGATCAAGAAGTGTTATGGAAACAATAGAATACACAGCACAGCTTCTTGATGACAGGAATAATCTGGTTTTGATATTCCCGCAGGGAGAAATATATTCAATGCATACAAGACAGATAAGGTTTGAAAAAGGGATCGAATATATTATAAGGAAAAGCAGCAGGAATTTCCAGTTGGTCTTTGTTGTTTTTCTTATAGACTATTTTTCAGATCAGAAACCATCTCTTTTTGTCTATC
>JAEAME010002446.1_pt1 | contig 10858 bp, 5 predicted proteins | sample 8958731 | NCBI WGS metagenome assembly JAEAME01 (sample SAMN16933194, study PRJNA681113) | bioreactor sludge metagenome | isolation source: anerobic bioreactor sludge (Control) | place: India:Bengaluru | collected 2018-10-24
GGTCCTTTGGCAACATCGGGCTCTTCATGGCGCGGTTGCCCTCCATGTCACATTGACTCGCTTCGCTCGCCAATGCCGATTGGGCATCCTGAGCCGCCATGCCGTTGGCAAGCGAAGCGAGTCAACGAATGCCCGGCCCCGCTTCATTTCTCGCCATCCAAGGTAAGGTGTAGAATCTCCGGACTTCTCCTTCAGGCTACATGGGATCAGGCTGAAATGGCAATAAGATTCGCATTGTCTTTGTTGCGCGCGGGCCACCTGATTTTAAAATCGGGCAATTCATCATTCGCGCAAATTCACTTGAATTGAAGCGCGCCCGGCTGTACATATCAGCGGGCGCCGGAACACAACAGCCTTTCAACACCGGGGGTCAACGCGATGCCTGCCGAAAACGCATTTACCGTCTCATGCAAGAACAACCTCAAGCTCACGCTCCGCGCATTCGAAAACGGGATCGTCAGGATGACGGCATCCGGCTTCGATTCGCCCGATCCCTCGCTGCTCGAGCGCTACGGAATCGTCGAGGAGCCCGCGCCCGCAAGCGCCTCGATCGAGGGCGGCACGCTCAAGTTCGGGGAATACGAGCTCGAAGTGCGCCCGGACACCTCCTGGGCGCTCCGCAGGAACGGCGCGCCAATCGCGGCCACCGCGGCCGGCAACGCGCCGGCCGGCGCTCCGACCGAGAAGCTGAACAAGGGGTATCGCGTCTGCCTCCAGGTTGCGGAAGGCGAACGCTTCCTCGGGCTGGGCGACAACCAGCGCAAGCAGCTTCTCCTGAACGGGCTTTCGGGCGAGCTCTGGATCAGGAATCCCGTATGCCACGTTCCCGTGCCGTTCGTAATGAGCAGCCGGGGCTACGGCATCTTTTTCAACACCACGCGCAAGCTGTGTTACAACATTGCGAAAACGGACGCGAAGAAAGCCGTTTTCGCGGTCGAAAAGTCGTTTCTCGACATCTACATCCTGACCGGTAAAAGCTTTGCCGACCTGATCGGCAAATTCACGATGCTCACCGGGCGTCCGCACCTCCCGGCGATGAAGTCCTTCGGGATTTGGGTCATCATGTACTACTGGTCCACCTGCAACGACGTTCAGAACATCGCGTCCGGCATGCGCGAGCGCAGGATGCCTTGCGACAACATCAGCCTCGAGCCCGGCTGGATGGAAAAGAACTACGACCAGAGCGTCACCCGCGACTGGAGCGAGCACAGGTTCACCGCTTGCCCGGCGCCCTACTGGCGCGGTGCCGTCCAGCACATGATCCAGGGCCTCGGCGCCGCCGGGTACAACATCGGGCTCTGGCTCTGCTGCCGCTGGGATCTCACTGTCGAGGAGGAGCGCCGCGCGAAGGCGCGCCTCGGCGAGACGGAGGCGGAGGCGTCCGGGCTTATGAACGTTGATGGCGTCGAATACCAGCTGCTCGACCAGCACATGCCCGGGGCGGCGTACCTTGACGGCGTCACGAAGCGTGACCAGGCGTGGTTCGACCACCTCAAGAAATTCGTGGACGACGGCGTAAAATACTTCAAGCTCGACGGCTGCGCGCTCATGAGCGAATATCCCGACCGCCTCTACGCGAACGGAAAGACCGACGAGGAAATGCACAACCTCGCCTTCCTGCTCGAGGCCAAGCAAACGTTCGGGGATTACGAGAAATACACCTCCAAGCGCTCCTACGGCATATATCCATGCGCTTCGACCGGCGTCCAGCGCTACGCGGGGACCTGGTGCGGCGACACCGGCGGCGGCCGCCAGCCGATGATCGGGCTCCTGCAGAACTGCCTCGTCGGGCACACCCTCTGCACCTGCGACGTTGAAAACGACCACGTCCAGGGCATTCACATGGGCTACCTGCTGCCGTGGACGATCGTGGACTGCTGGGCGGCCCCGCATTACCCGGGCTTTCTCAGCGAAGAGCTCAACGCGATCGGGCGCGACTACTCTAACCTGCGCATGCAGCTTGTGGCATATTACTACTCCCTCGCGTTCCTGGCCTCGCGAACGGGCATGCCCATCATGCGCCCCCTCTGCCTGGCGTACCCGGAAGAGGACTGGGCGTACTCGCAGGACATGATGTTCATGGTCGGCGATTTCCTGCTCGCGGACGTCTTCTCCGGCGACGACGTCCGGCTCCCGAACGGCAAATGGTACGACATGTGGTCAGGCGAAGTCCACGAGGGCAACGGAAAAGTCCAGAAGATTCCCGTGCCGGGAAACCGGGGCGGGCACCTGTTTTTGCGCGAAGGTTCGCTCGTTCCGACCCTGCCGGTGAGGCAGTACGTGGACCCGAAGGCCGTTACCGGGATCGAGTGGCTCGTCTTCCCCGGCAGGGAGGCGAGCTTCGACCTGTACCTCGATGACGGAGAAACGCTGGGGCATCGCGAGGGCGAATACGCCGTGCAGACCGTCACGCTGTGCGGGCGCGAGCTGGATTTCGGCGCGATCCGCGGCGGAAAGCCCGGATTCCTGGAGAACGTAAAACACACTGTCAGGATCGTCGGCGCGTGACACTGAAGGCGGATTGCCCGCCCGGCCGGAACGAGTGCGAACCGCAAGCGCAGATTGCGTTGGCTTTTCCAGCGGTCAGGATTCCAGGCCGTTGCGCGCAATGACATCCCGATAGAACCAGGCGCTGTCCTTGAACAGGCGTTTCTGCGTGTCGAAGTCGACGTGGACCAGGCCATAGCGCGGAGCGAAACCGGACCACCACTCGTAATTGTCGAGCAGCGACCAGTGAAAATAGCCCCGGACATCCGCCCCTTCTTCAATGGCGCGATGCAGTTCGGATAGAAACGCCCGGATATACCGGATCCTGTCGCCGTCGTGAATTTGACCGTTTATCACCGCTTCATTGCAGTTGCAGGTGCCGTTTTCGGTGATGTAGATCGGGATTTTCAGGCCGTACTCGTCCCGCATAAGCTGAATGGCGTCGTAAATCGCCTGCGGATACAGCTCGCTTCCGTTATCCAGGTAATTGCCCGCGCTTAATCCGCTCTTCCTCCTCTCCTCAATTGCCGCGGGATCAGCGGAAACCATTATCCGGTTATAGGCGTTCAGGCCGTAGAAATCCAGCGGCTGTGCGATCAGCTCGTTATCGCCGGAGCGGATATCCGGCAGGACGCCGCTCTTCTTCATGTCGTCGAGAATGTAATCGGAATAGCGCCCTTTGAACAGGGCATCCAGGAAGAACTTGTGGGCGTTCTCATCCTCGTGCCGCGCCAGCGCCATGTCTTCTTCGCAGTCCCTTGCCGGGTGCCGCTTCCAGATGTCCACGACAATGCCGATCTTGGCTTCGCCCATGCCCTCGGCGCGAAAGGCTTTTACGCCCTCGCCATGCGCCAGCATGGCGTGGTGCATGGCGGCCTTGCCTTTTTTCTCATCGGCTTTTGAAGGATCATTGCCGCCCTGGCCGTAGACAACCCAGTTGATGATGGGCTCGTTCAAGGTTGCCCATATTGGGACAAGGCCTTTGAATTCCCGGAACATCAGCGCGGCATATTCGGCATACCAGTCCTTGGCGTCGCGGTTGACCCACCCGCCCCTGTCTTCCAGCGCCTGCGGCAGGTCCCAGTGGTAAAGAGTTGCGGCCGGGGTTATGCCGCTTTCACGGAGGGCGTTTAGAAGCCGCTTGTAGAAATCAAGGCCTTTGCGGTTGACATGACCCGTGCCGTCGGGCAGCACCCGCGCCCAGGAAAAGGAGAAACGATAGGCATTAACCCCGAGCTGTTTCATCAGCCCGATGTCTTCCGGCCAGCGGTGATAGTGATCGCAGGCTACGTTGCCGGGAATGCTGCCATGAGCCCTGTCCTGCGCCTGGGTTAACGTGTCCCACACCGAGGGTTTCTTGCCGTCTTCGTTCCATGCGCCTTCAATCTGGTATGCGCTGGTGGCCGTGCCCCAGAGAAAATCTTTCTGAAACAGTTTCATTCCACCTCCCAATCTACAGCCGGCGCGCGCCGCCTGCGCCCTGTTCACGCTTTCCCGGCTTCGTTGTCATGATTGTTTCCCGAAGCCGCTCCATGAAGTAGCGGTAATTCTCCCATGAGACGTCCGACTGTACAAAATGGTCCGGCCCCGGGATAAGGCGTCCCAGTGAGATGAGATGCCGGGCCCTTGCGATTTCCCTGTCTATTGCCGCCCTGCCCCGGATCATGGCTTCCTTGGCCAGGCCTCCGATAACGCCGAGAGCCGGGTGCCGGCTCCGCACCCTGTCAATATCGCATCCGGCGCCCGCCTCGAAGGGGTACATCGCCGTTACGCCGGCTTCCGCCATCAGGTCCGCCAGGTCGTCAATGCGCCCGTCCGAGTCAACCAGGATGATCTCAATTTCGTGTTCCCGGGCGAATTCCGCAACGCGCCTGTAGTTCGGGAGCATGAATTCCCTAAACATGGCCGGCGAAATGAAACATCCGTTCTTGGACGCCATATCCTCCCAGAACTCGATGAGGTCGAACTTGACGTCCCGCGCCATGCGGCCCCAGATCGCGAGCACCATGTCCGTGTAATAGTCCATGATCGCATGGACGAGGTCGGGTGCGTCGCAGAACGCGAACAGGAGCCGCTCGTCGCCCATCATGGTGCGCGCTAATCCGTAGACCCCGCCGTGGGTAAGCTGCAGCGGATAGTCGCGCTGCCGATACTCCCCGACGCGCAGCGGCCAGTCGGCCGGGAAGCGCTCCGGGTCATCCGGCTGCAGGTGAACGGCCTTAACGCGTTCCCAGTCCGCCCGGGACTTGACGGGATATTCAACCGTTTGATGCCGGTAATCGCCCGCCTTCAGGAGCACTTCCACGGTGCCGTCGGCAAAGCGCTGCACGCTGCGGGCCGAGTCATCCTCGATAATCACCGGCCGGCCGCGGCGGGCCAGGCCAAAGTTGACCGGGGTTGTTCCCCATCCCCGGTAGACGCCTTCGAACCGGAGCAGCGCGTCTATGTTCCCGGACAGTCCCGGCCGTTCCTTTTCCCATCCCGGGACCACGGCATTCGTGCCGCCGAAAACCTTGATGAAAGGAACGCGGTCAACTTCCTTCCCGGTAAGCGTTCCGACAAATCGCTCCCTGTGGTTCATGTCCGCGTCCCGCGCTTTCAGATCGAAAAGCCGGGCGGATTCCTTTCCGTTCGCGCCAGGCTCAGCCTTTCTGCTTGCGGAGCATGACGTAGTTCACCAGCAGCCACGGGGGTCCCGACTGCGTGTCGCCGGGGGTGGCGCTCTCGATAACGACGGCGTTCCCGCGCTTGAGCTTTTCGAACGGGAGCGTGAACTTGCTGACCTTCCATGCGGAGACGGCCAGCCCGCAGGGCCCTTTGTAGACCTCCTCGCCGTTCAGCGTTATGCGGATTTGGAACTCGGGCTCGCCCTTGGCGGTCTCGTACTGGCCGCTGAGGTAGAGGTCGTAGGCGCCGGAGGGCGGGAATGGATCGCACTCGAAGCTGAAGCGCGCGCTGTTCGCCTGGAATTCGCTGCCGCGGAAGGGGGCGCCGAAACGCGGGGCGCTGCGGAACCCGTAGACCATGGGGCCCTGGGTTCCCGAGAAATCAACGGCGTGCTTCAGGATGTCGCCCTTTTCAGGGTCAAATCCGAGGTCGGCCTTTGCCTGCTCCCTGACCGCCTTGATTTCCTTCTCGTAGCGCTTGTAGAAATCGGGCGCGCCGCGGGCTGCCGCGAGGGCCTTTTCCGCGAACCCGACGCCCTGTTTGAAATAGCACGGCAGCCGGTCGAGCGCGGGCTTGTTGAGCTCTTCCGCCTTTGCGAGCGACGCCCTGGCGGCCTTTGCGACTTCCTCGAGCATGGGAATTTCATGAACGGCTTCCGGCGTGATAGCGCCGTAGCGGTACTTGTCAATCCTGGCCAGCGCGAGCGCCGCCGGGCGCATGGCGGAGAACATTCCGTGGCCGTAGTATGCGTCCACCATGGCCTGGGTTGACCGGTCCGCGTCAAAACCCTTCTCGTTCCATTGCCAGTCGGCGAGCGTGCAGATGAGGGGCGCCTGGACGCCCACGCTGCTGTTGCACAGGTACGAGTGGACGTCCTGCTGGAACCCGTCGTAATGCCAGGTCTTCCAGCCGTAAATCGGGTCGGCCGTGTAGTGGATCAGGTTGTGCGGGCCCCAGCCGTTCTGCGCGTAGGTGGGCTTGCGCCTGATCAGGTCCGCGAACCATTTGACCTTGTCAGGAGTGACCTCGTACCCTTTGACGCGCGGGCCGGTCCAGAACACGAGGATTTCCGGGTCCAGGTGCTCGCCCAGGCTGCGCAGGTAGTTTTCGCGATCTTCCGGATAGGATGCGGGCGCGTCCGGCCCCCAATAGAAGGGCGGGCAGAAGATCATTGAAAAGACCGGGTGTTTCGCCTTGATCGCGCGGTAGAGCCTGGTCAGGTACTTCGCGTCCTGGTTCGCGCCGATCTTGTTGATCTTCTCGTCCTGCGGGTGCAGCGGATAGCGGCCGTCGTCGTAGGGAAAATATATGCCCGCACCCAGGGCTGCAACCTTGCCGAAAACCTCCTGGTGGAGCTGGAACGTGCGCTCGGAGGTGAGCGGATACTTGGGATACATGGTGTAGGCGAACGCGCCGTACATCACCTGGAAGCCGAAATCGCGGAGCAGGCCGGTCATGGCCTTCATTTCGGCCTCGAGCATGGGCGTGAGTCCCCCACCCCCAAGAGCATTCGCGCCCTGCATGATGACCAGGTTCATCTTGGAATATATCGCCATCTCGGGGATCATGGAGTTGACATCGGTGTTGTAGAAGCCGCGCACCGCCATGTCCGGCCAGTCGTTGATGGAGCATATCCGCACCCGGGGTCCGTTCCGGGCGTCGAAGAGCTGCATGAATGACACGAGGCCCCAGGTGACGCCCTGGCTGTCGAACCCGGCTAGGCTCGCGCCGTTCCCGGTAACCTTCAGCGCGTAGCCCTCCTTCTTCGCGGGCGCTTTTAGCGTGTCGTCGGCGTCGACCTTGAGCAGAAACTCCGCGCTGTTGTCGAGCGTGACGCCCATACGCTTGAGCTTGGGCAGGATATAGCGCAGTCCCGGCGTCTTCATGTCCAATCCCTTGCCGAGCTCGATCCTGATCGTTTTCACGGGCGCGAAAGTCTCGGTATACTCGGCCTCCTGCGGCTGCGGAAACGCCCTGGCGCCCGAATGGAGCGGCAGCTGAAAATGGTCCAGCGCCGCATCGCCATCCAGCAGCTCCGCGGCATTGCGAAGCTGCCGTATGTAGTCGGCCTGGCCCCGCCCGGCGCCGGCCTTAAGGCTGAGAGCGTTGAAATCCTTCAGGAGTTTCATCGCCTCCTCCCGGTTGCCGCGCAGGAGCGCCGCATTGACCAGCCCGTAGCAGGCCTCCGCGCGCCGTTGATCGGGCAGCTTTTCCATGGCCGCCAGTTTCTTGTAGACCGGCTCGGCCTTCTCTGTGTTGTCCAGGGTCAGCAGATGGTAATTTGCGTATTCCATCAGGAATTCAGGATTCCCGGCATCGACTTCCATGCGCTGCTCCAGGAGATCGATGTATTCTTTCTTCATCTGCTCGAGTTCGGCCTCCGGCTTCAGGTCGATGTAGCGCGCGGTGTACTGCGGAGACCAGACATTCCAGCGGCCGCCCCGGACCTTGTCGGAGAGCGCCGCCAGTGCCCGCGACCTGTTTTTTGGATCGGCGTCCTTCATCGCGGCTATCTTCCTGCGCACGCTGTCGGCCCTGGCGTCGGCGCCCGACACCGCGTGGACCTCGGCGAGCGCGGCCAGGATGTCGTCCTGCCTGATGGCGATCTTCTTCCCGGCGGCGAGCGGCTCCAGCTTGAGCAGGGCTTCTTCCAGGAAGGCAAAGTTCGTCGCGCTCTTGCACGCGTTGAGCGTGGCGGGCCCGCGCAGCTGCCCAAACAGGGACTGCTGCGCTTTTTCCGCGGCATTGGTGGCTGTGATTTTCGCCACCAGGTCGTTGATCCTTGTCTCAAGGGGAACCGGCTCCGCGGCGGACAGCGCGGTTGCGATTGCGCACGCGCCCGCGAGAAGAAGCGGCACTCCGAACATTTTCAGCGTCTGCTTTTTCATCCGTAAATCCTCCGTGTTAAGTTGCACGATAACCTTCGGGAAGCATTCCCGCATATTCACGGCCTATTTTGCGCCGCGCACGACAGCATAGTTGACAATTATCCAGGGGCCGTTGTGCTGGCTTACGCCCTCCGAAGCGCAGGCGACATTGATGACATTCCGGCCGGGCTTGACCAGTTCGGCGGGTATCTTCACGCGCGCCAGCCCGTATTCGCCTTCGGGCAGCCCGCAGGCGCCGTCAAACAAGGTCTTCCCGTTGAGCGTGAGGCGCATGGCAACGGGCATGTCCCGGTTCGTTTCGGCGCTCCCGCATAGAATGAGTTCGAGGGGCGCGCTTCCGGCGGCATCGAACGGAATGCCGAGGCGGTTGATGGGAGTTCCCGCGGCCCGCAGAAGCATGCCGAACCGCGCGTCGGCCGGGCGCGTTCCTTCGAAAGTGCCGCCGAGGAAATCGGCCGCGGTGCGGAAAATGTCGCCCTTGGCCTCGTCGAGGCCGGCCTCCTTCCCGGCAAGCTCGCGCGTGGCGTCGATCCGCCCCTTGTATGCCTTCTGGAAATGGTCCGGCGCAGCCGCCCGGGCGCTCTTGAGCAGCGATTCCGCTCGGGCGAGATTGAGCTCAAGGTCTGCGTCATACATGTTCATGGCGCCGGGGAATTTTTCGCGCGCCTCGTCGAACGCTTTCCGGGCGCGCGCCACGCAGGATTCGATGCGCGGTATTTCCGTGAGCGCCAGCGGAGTGAACTCGCGGTACCTGTAGCAGTCGAGCTCCGCCAGGGCGTCGCCGGAAGCCTTGACGATGTCGTGGAAGCCGCTGCCTGCAAGCGCGTCCAGGGCGCGCCGGACGGATTCGGCGGCCTTGTAGCCCTTCATGTTCCAGAGCGCGTCGCCCATGGTCATGCACATTGAGGCGCGGGACGGCAGGCCGGAATTAACGACATGGCCTGAGACATTGGACCCCCACTCGGCGAAATGCCATTCGGTCCAGGGCATGACGTCCGCGGGATAGACGTCGCCGTTGTGGAGTCCGGGGCGGTTCTGCCAGTAGAACGGCTTGCGCCCGAACACGCTGAACGCCCAGTCGGTGTCGCTCTTCAGGTTGTCGTAGGTGACGAGCCTGTTGCCCGTCCACGTGACCATGATTTCCGGGTCAAGCTCCTTCTTGATCGCCTCGTTGTACTTGTCCCACGGCTCGTTGTATTTCTTTTCGAGAGTTTTGAAGCCCGGGCTGTAGTACGGGCCCCAGTAGAACACGGGAGCGAAGTGCATGCGGAAACCGGGATATTTCTCCTTCACGGCGCGGTAAAGCCGCGTGAAGTATTTCATGTCTTGCTTCGCGGCGTTGCCGCTCCGCTCGACATCCTGGGGATGAAGCGGGTGACGGTTGTCGTCGTGAAGGATGTACGCGATGCCTCCGGCGGCCGCTATCCACGAGCAGTGCTCCAAGTTGCGCTGGAATGTCCGCTCGCTCGTGAGCGGGAATTTTGGATACATCGTCTGGGAACGGTCGCCCGCCATGTAATCGAGCCCGAACGCCCTGTGCCGGCGGATCGCCTGCTCCGCGACGAGTTTCCTCAAGGGCGTGTCGCCGAAGTACATCGTCTTCATGGTCTGCTGACAGCCGCAGTCTATCTTGCAGAAGAGGTCTATTTCCAGGCCGTGCCGGAAAGTCGTGGTGTGGGAGCGCATGAGTACGTCCGGCCAGTCGGAAACGCTGCAGATTCTCAGCGCTGTCTTCTGCTGGTCGATAAGCTGGATCAGGCTGACGACCGCCCATGTCGTTCCGAGCATGTCGCGCCCCTGCAGGAGCGCGCCATCCTTTGAAACGCTTATGGCGTATCCCTCGGGTTTCACGGGCGCCTCGATCTCGCCGGTATTGATGCGAACCGCGAACGACGCCTTTGCGTCGATCGGTATTCCGAAGCGCGAGAACTTGGCCTTCAGCATTTTCACGCGCGCGTCGTCCGTCTTGATATCCTTGCCCAGGACAAGCGCAACCCCTTTTGAAAGCGGCGCAAAGACGTCGGTATATTCCGCCTGCTGCGCCGCCGGAAACACCTTTGCGTCGCTGTAAACCGGCATCTTGAGGGCGTCGAGATCGTCTTCGCCGAGCGCGTCCAGCGCGTCCGCGGCGAGCGCCGCGGGATCGGGCGAATATCTCCCGGACGTATTGAGTTTCCGGGAAACGAGATTCTCAAGGTGCGCTTTCGCCGCCTTCATGTCGCCCTTCTGGCATGCCGATTCGGCCATCCAGATCAGGATGTCGGCCTGTTGGCGCCCGGTCAGATTCGTGGCCGCAAGGGCCGGCTTGAGAGTTTCCAGCGCCTTGTCGGATTCCCCGAGGTACGCCAGGTACGACCCTAGGTCGATCCGCGTCTGCGCGTCGGAGCTCCGCAGTTTCAGCGCCTCTTCGAGATACCTCCTGTAGTCCAGGCGCATCTTGCGGTATTCCTCCTCAGGGACAAGCTCGATGTAATAGGCCTCGAACTGGGGCGTCCATGTCGACCACCCGCCGGCCACGCCCTCGGCAAGGTAGCGGTATGCGTCGAACTTCTGCGCGTCGGTCGCGCCGGGCTTGGCCAGAAAAGCCTTCGCTTCAGAGGCATCCTTGAATTTTTCGACGCCAAACAGCGGGGCGGCCGCAAGCAGGAGGCAGATTCCGGCGAGTTTCATTCTATTCATGATGCGTCCTTTCCTTTTCTTTCCGAATTCTTGAAAGCCTCAAATCAGGGCGCGGCAAAATACCGATGTGTTCAAGCGCAGGTACGGCATAATGCCGCGAGCGCCGTGTACTTGTCAAAAGACGTCATAATAGTAAC
>JAEAME010002449.1_pt1 | contig 10845 bp, 9 predicted proteins | sample 8958731 | NCBI WGS metagenome assembly JAEAME01 (sample SAMN16933194, study PRJNA681113) | bioreactor sludge metagenome | isolation source: anerobic bioreactor sludge (Control) | place: India:Bengaluru | collected 2018-10-24
AGAAGCTTTATGCTATTAAGCAGGTGTAGTGAATTAGCTGGTACTCGCTCAAAGCTCGCGAACCATAATCTTCAACAGCATTCCCATATTATTAATCAACTATTTCAACGTCAATTAATGAATGCAAGAAATGACTTCATAATTTTGAAGGTCTTTATGAATAGAATGTTCTAAAATGAGCTTTGTTTTAATCCATAAATCAAATTACACCTTAATCTCAAATCTAAATCAATGTTAATTAATCAACTGGAGGAAAGCAAAATGAAGAAAATGCTCGTTCTAATGGTTATTGTTGTGTTCGTGATGGGCAGCATGAAATGTGCATCATGGGGCAAAAGAGAAACCGGAGGAGTTGTCGGAGCCACAGCCGGCGGCGTCATTGGCGCCGTAATCGGCAAGCAAGCTGGCAATACCGCAGTGGGAGCGATATTAGGCGCAGCAATTGGAGGCGCAGCCGGTGCCTATATCGGCAATTATATGGATAAACAGGCTGACGAAATCAAAAAAGATATCGAAGGCTGCAAAATTGAACGTGTCGGCGAAGGCATAAAGATCACTTTTGATTCTGGTCTGCTATTTGATGTTGATAAGTCAGATTTAAAGGCTAAGAGTCGCGAAGAGTTAGCCAAACTGGCTACCATATTAAACAAATACGCGGATACGAATATTTTACTGGAAGGGCATACGGATGCTACGGGTTCAGATGAACATAATCTTGAATTATCCCGTCAGCGATCTCAATCGGTGTCCAATTACCTTACGAGCTTGCAAGTGGCTTCCAATCGTTTCACGATAATGGGCTATGGCGAAGCGCAGCCAATAGCTGACAACGAAACGGTCCAGGGTCGCGAGCAGAACCGTCGCGTCGAGGTTGCGATCTTTGCGAATGATAAATTAAAAAAAGTTGCCAAAGATCAAACACAAGGTTAGACCAATTAGAAGCATCTTACAGTTGGCAGGGTGGATAGTCGCTGTTTGCATACAGCAACTATCCGCCAACTGGTCATAGCCGTCAACTTGAGTTTAGAAGCATCGTTTTGAACGGATAGACTGTGCGAAAAAAAAACTCAAAACATGTCATTTCGAATCCCGCTTTATCAGGATGATGATTCTAAACAAATCATCGGTTCGGTTGAATCTAGATTTGCACTCTAAGAAGTAATGACGACCTCATTCATCCCCCGGGCGGATCAATTCGGAATGAGGGCGAATTTTTTGGTTTTCACCCACTCTGGGAGCGAAAAACCTCTTGTTTAATATAAGGGCCTTCGCATTGCCAAACGAGGTTTACTCTTTCAAAATTACAACTTCAGCAAAAAACGCCTGCGAACGACAAACACCAAATATCGGATATCTGATGTCCGCCTCTCTTTGAACTTTTTTTTTGTGGGGCTTCCCCGCCAGCTACGGAAGGTCAAGGCATAATTTTTGTAAATTTCTATTGCTTGTTCTCAAAATTGTCAATATATTTTACCATATTTTTTGGGCAAATCATTTAGTATAGATAGCTTCCAATTGAACTTACAATAAGGTAATTGACAATGAAAGACGTTATGGAAAAACGAACGATACCCGGACAGAAATCAGCCGAACTGATTCAACGCTCTCGATCCTGTGAGCCACCCTGTATGGCCGATCAGTTGCCGGTCGTGTGGGATCATGGCGAGGGTGTCTGGGTGTGGGATGTTGATGGGAATAAGTATATCGATGTTACTTCTGGCGTGCTGGTGACCAACATCGGGCATTCGCATCCGCACCACATTAAAGCGATTCAAAAACAGGCAGAGCGGCTGATGAACTGCTATTCGTTTCCCACGCCGGAGCGGGTTACCCTGGCAGAAAGACTGGTTAAATTCCTACCTCACAATCTGGATAAAGTTTTTTTATTGACTACTGGCGCAGAAGCCACCGAAGCGGCGCTGCGGATCGCCAAAAGATTCACCGGTAAACATGAAGTGTTATCTTTTTATGGTGGTTTTCATGGCAGAACCTATGGACCAATAAGCGTAGCCGGAAGCCTGGGTACGCGTCGTAAGTTTGGTCCGGCATTGCCCGGCGGAATCATGGCGCCTTACGCTAACTGCTACCGATGTTTCTATGATAAAATTTTCCCGGATTGTGATTTTTACTGTCTCAAACAATTAGATCGCATTATCGAATCCTCATCTTCAGGTGATTTGGGAACCGTTATTACTGAGCCTTATCAGGGTGGCGCCGGATTCATCTTTCCACCAGAAGGCTGGCTAAAGGCATTGCAGAAATGGAGTCAGGAACGCGGGCTGATTTTTATCGTCGATGAGGTGCAGTCATCTTTTGGCCGAACTGGAAAAATGTTCATGATCGAGTGGGAAGAGCTCCATCCCCAGATGCTCTGTCTCGGCAAAGGCTTTGGCAGTGGCATGCCGGCTTCTGCTCTGGCCGGGGAGTCCAGGATTTTTGATTGCATGAAGCCGGGCGAAATGTCCAGTACCACCGGCGGCAATCCGTTAGCTAGCGCCGCTTCCCATGCAGTGCTGGATATTATGGAAAAAGAAAAATTAGCCGACAACGCCTTAAAAGTTGGAGCCCACCTGAAAAGTCGGCTGCTAGAATTAGAAAAAAAACATAAGTATCTTGGCGATGTTCGGGGCAGGGGACTGGTCATGGGACTGGAGATCGTCTCCGACAAAATTGCAAAAAAGCCGTCGGCTGAGTTGACCCAGCAGATTATTTTTAAATGTGGAGAATATGGCATGTTGCTGGGCAAAGTTGGCTTATATGGCAATGTGATTCGGATCGCGCCTCCGTTGGTTATCAAACAAAAAGAGGCTGATATTGCAGTGGAAATTATGGATCGGGTTTTAACAGAGTTGGAAGCATGATTAGAAACGAATCGAGCAAACTTTTGTCTGATGCTCTTGAATTTTTAAAAGAGCTCATCCGCATTCCTGCATTGAGCGGACGCGAAGAGCCAGCCATTCGATTGATCTATCAATATTTCAAGCCCCTGGTCGATGAGATTGAATTCATTCCGATGAATAATAGTTTGAAAAATGATCCTGACTATTCATTCCCCGTTGAAAATATTGATTATTCCGGCAGGCACAATTTAAGAGCCGTAATCAAAGGTAAAAAAGAGAAAGGTAAATCTATTTTATTTAATACGCATGTGGATGTTGTGCCTCCATCGGCATTACAGGAGCGACCCTTCGATCCTTTCCTGAAAGATGGCTCGATTTACGGCCGAGGGGCTTGTGACGCTAAAGGACAGGTTGCCGCCATGTTTCTGATGTTGAAATTGATTCAGAAATTAAAATTGAAATTTTCAGGGGACATCGCTTTTCATTTTGTGGTCGAGGAAGAAAACGGGGGCAATGGGACGCTGGCCATGATTCGCAGGGGAGAACGTGCTGATGCGGCGATCGTCATGGAGCCTACTGGATTGAAAATTCTTCCCCTCGTTCGTGGCGCGGTGTGGTTCCAGCTAACTTGCGTTGGAAAACCAGGACACAGTGGTTCAGCCGGCAAAAGGATCAGCGCATTGGATTTAGCCATTGAAGCGAAACAGATCATGCAAGCTTATCACGATCACTTGCTGATCAAATCTCGAGGCTTGCCCCTGTTCGATGAGTACGCTGATCCAATGCCGATTACGTTCGGAAAATTACATGCTGGCGATTGGCCTGCCACCATCCCGAATCAAGCTATCCTGGAAGGTGTGTTGGGTTTTCTTCCCAACCGAACCAAAGAGCAGGTGATGCAGGAATTGAAAAATGCGATCAGCGAACACGGCAGCGAAGATTTAAAAAATAATTATCAGATGGAATTCATGTATCGCCATGATTGTCAGGCATTATCACCTGACCATGAATTGGTAAGGAATTTGTCCACTGCCTGTTTACAAGCTGGCGTTGCTCCGATCATTTCAGCTATGCCGGCGTCATGTGATTCCTGGTTCTATCAGAACCAATTGAACATCCCCACGGTCGTGTTTGGCGCTGGAAATTTAGGGGTCGCTCACTCCAATCAGGAATATATTCCTGTCTCACAAGTCGAGCAAGCTGCGAATTGCCTGGTTGAGTTTTTAAAAAGCTGGTGTATGTAGCGCAGAGAATCCGGGCCGCGAGCCAGTAGAATTCTTATAAACTTAAGTTTCATCACCAAAGGAAAATGAATATGAGATCAAATAAAACCTGGAAAATTGTGATAACCGATTATATTGAGCAGGACCTGAACTGGGAAAAAGAGCAGCTTGATAAATTGCCCGATGTCCATTTTAGCGCATTTCAATTGAAACATGCGCCGGAGGAGCAGGTGATTGAAAAAGTGAAAGACGCCGACATCATCGTCGTCAATATGGTGCAGCTCAATCAGAGGGTCATCGGATCGTTGCAAAATTGTAAGCTGGTAATCCGTCATGGCGTGGGATATGACAATGTGAATGTGCCAGAGCTGACAAAGCGAGGGATTCTGTTCATCAATATTCCAGATTACTGCATCGAAGAAGTGGCGGAGCAAACTGTAATGCATCTGTTTAATTGCGCCCGAAAATTCAGGTTTCAACAGCAAGCCATGCAACTGTCTGTGGAAAAAGGAGTGTGGGAATTTGAAGCGGTGTATCCCATCTATCAATTGAACTACAAAACGTTGGGGATTATCGGATGCGGTCGGATCGGAAGCATGGTTTATCGAATGATGCAGGGATTTCAGATGAAATGCTTGATCTGCGATCCGTATCTGACAGAAGAAAGAAAATCAGAACTCGGCATATCCACGGTTTCTCTAGAAAAGGCCCTTAAAGAATCTGATTTTGTTACCATTCATACTCCGCTGAATGATGAGACCCGCCATCTGGTTGGTGAAAAAGAATTGCGCTTAATGAAGCCGACGGCATTTATCGTCAATACCGCGCGCGGAGGAATTTTGGATGAAAATGCCGTGATCAAAGCCTGTCAGGAAGGCTGGATCGCCGGCGCCGCCATCGATGTCTATGAATTTCGGGAGCCTCCGCATAAAAAATCAAAATTGCTCGAAGTCCCAACGATCAATTTGACGCCCCACCTGGCGTGGTATTCCTTCGAGTCGGAATGGAAGATCCGCGAAAAAATTCTGGAGAATATTATGCGGATGATCGCCGAAGAATTGCCGCACAATATTATCAATACCGATGTCCTGAAAATGATGAAACATTAATTGAGTGAGGGAGAGGCATGTCAAAAAAAATTGGATTTGGTCTATTGGGGACTGGACTGGTAGCACCGTTCCACGCACAAGCCATATTGAATTCGGATAAATGCAGCTTAATTGCCATTGCGGATATCGATCAGGAGCGGGCGAAAAAATTCAGCGAGACCTATAATTGCAAAGCTTATGAAAAATTGGACGATCTGCTGGAGGATGACGCCATCGACGTCATTAATGTTCTTACACCCAATCACCTTCATAAAGAGGCAGTGATCCAGTCGGCGTTGGCGAAAAAGCATGTGTTGGTTGAAAAGCCGCCAGCATTGTCTTTAAAAGATGTGGATGAAATGATAAAAATATGTGACAGCGCTGGACTGAGATTCGGCGTGGTGCTTCAATGCCGAATTCGTCCCGCAGTTCAGGCAGTGAAAAAGGCAATCGATAGCGGCAGATTTGGCAGGGTGCTTCAGGCTGATGCTTATATGAAATGGTTTCGGTCTGCTGAATATTATCACAGCGATCCCTGGCGCAGTCAACGGCGCTCTGGCGCTGGGGTGACGATTCAACATGCATTTCATTATTTTGATCTGCTCCATTATTTGAATGGCCGGGTAGCAGAGGTTCACGCCCATATGTCCAATTTAAATCATGGCGACGTGGAACTGGAAGATACGGTGATGGCGTTATTAAAGTACGAAAATGGCGCACAGGGCGTATTGCAGGCTTCCACTGCTCTTTATCCTGGCATGGATATTCGGATTGAAATTTATGGGACCGAAGGCACGGCGATCATCGTCGGGGAGCGAATAGATGTCTGGAAATTTAAAACAGAGTTCCCGGAAGATGAGAAAATCCGAACAATAGGAAGCGCAGCCGTTGTCACCGCAGCGACTGGTCCCACGGCCTTTGCTTTCAAAGATCATCAAGTTGTTATTGAAGATATGGTCGATGCCATTCTCAACGATCGTGATCCAGTAATTCCAGCCCCAGCGACACGACATACATTGGAGTTGGCGCTTGCCATGTATCAGTCAGATAAATTGGGCAGAGCAATTGCTTTGCCAATTGAAGATGAAGAAAATGTTTGGTAAAACTATTTTCAATCTCGTTTTCAAAAAATTATGTTGACAATACGATCAATTTGCATTATATTAGGGATGATTTTTGGCCTACAAGATTGCTTGCGATTTGAGATTTTCAATATCAGTTTATTTTTAAATCTAATTTTTTCAAAGACTACAAATAAGAGAAAAATATGTGGTCAATTAGTTTGTTTGAAGAAACTGTGAGACTTTCTGAAAGTTTTTTTAAAACTTATGTGCTTTCTTATTTTCTTCCTAGCGCAGTTTTCGTAAGCTTTCAGATTTATTGTTTGCTTCCCTATTCGTTCAATTATAAATTTCATCTTTTTCCTGAATTATTAGCCTCATTTCAAAATCAATTGCTTCTGATGCTTATATTTTCAGCGTTCACTGGATTTTTTTTCATGAGTTCAAGCAGTTATCTGGTGAGGTTGTTTGAAGGTTATTCATTCGACAAAATATTATTTCCCTTTTTCAAATTATTGAGATGGCTTCAAAGAAGAAAGGTTAAAAAGTACTTGAAACGTTTAATACCAATTCAAAGAAAGATTAATATAACAAAGAGCAGACAGGATAGGCAATGGCACTCAGATGAATCAGTTAATATCAGAGGTGATTTGCTACTATATTTTTCCGGGGCGCAAGAAGAGCTAATGCCAACTTCTCTAGGAAATATATTCAAGGCTTTTGAAAAGTACGCCGATATGCGATATCGTATAGATTTGGTGGTTTTGTGGCCGAGATTGGTCAAAACAATTCCAGAAAACTATACTAATCGTTTGGAGGAAGCCAATAACAGCATGATTTTTTTATTGGTTTCCTGCTTACTTTTTGCTTTAATGGGGATAGAATGTCTGATCCTTAGCATTTTTAAAATTGGCTCTGGCGAATTTTTGTTGGTACTCAAATGGTTAGCTCCGATTTCTTTAATTATGAGCTTCATGTCTTATCGGATCAGCCTGAGAGCCGCCTTAAATTATGGTGAGGTTGTCAAAAGTTGTTTCGATTTATTTCGGCATGATATGCTCAAATCTTTTGGCATCGAAAGAAGATTAACTTTAAATGAAGAACGACAATTCTGGTACGAATTAAGAAAGTTCATCCTCGCTGGCGAGGGTGATCCGTTTGCGAAGTTTCAAAATGCAGCTTAATTGCCAAGCGCAGTCTAATGGCTGCCAAAACCATTTGCTTTATCTTGAAAATCAAGATTTGTCTTTAGAAGGTCACTAATAAATAAACAGCACTAAATCAAAGAATCTTTTTGGAGGAAGTAACTATGCTTACAGTACCGGGATGGATTATTTTTGTTGTTGGGATTCTGTTCATTCTTTTAGGACTTGGCCTGATGGTTTATGGCTCTCTCAAGCGAAATCAGGCTGCTGACACCAAAGCGAGCGTCGATCAGGATTTTTTGAAAACTATCCTCGACTTTATTTTGAAGGTGCTGGAAATTGTTGTCAAACTTATCCCAGCAAACATTGTAACCCAGGTCGGCTTCGTGCTTATCATTCTGGGTATCGTGTTGGTCTTGCTGCCGTTTCTGATTCCGGGTTTAAAGCTTGTGCCAATAGCTTAATCTTCAATTCAAGCCTTATGAATTTTCATAAGGCTTTTTTATTGGTGCGAATTCAAGTAACCTCTAAAAATAGCTTGAAAAGTTGAGATACGATTGCTATATTGATAATCAACCAAAATGCCAGACAGAGATAACAAGCTGCTTCTGCGCGAAAATAGATGGAATTTATTCACATTGAATTAAGAGATCACATGCTGTTCATTCTATGGCATAAGGAAATGAATGAAACAAAAACAAGATATGAAAACAGAAGCCGATCTCTTCTCTGAAGAAACCGAGCTAAAGCGGGACCTGGGTTTGCTGGAATCATTCTCGATTGTGATCAGTCGCATCATCGGCTCCGGCACTTTTCGGACACCACAACCCATAATGCTCGCAGTCGCTTCGGTGAGTCTATTTTATGGGGTATGGATCATCGGAGGAATTGCCACATTATTAGGTGCATTTTGCTACGCTGAACTGGTTGCCATGATGCCGAAATCAGGCGGACCCTATGCCTATTTAAAAGCTGCCTATCCACCAGTGTGGACATTTTTACGCGGCTGGGCAATGTTTTTTGTCTCGGAGACTGCTTCGATTGTAGCGGTGGCACTGGTTTTTGCCGAATATGGCAATTCATCCTACAAAATCTTTTTCGGTCAGCCCTTTCCTTATGCTGTTGAGATTCTAATCGCTTTTGCGATGATCTGGATTTTGACGGCAGTCAATAGCTTCGGTGTATTCTTCAGCGGGATTCTTCAAAATATCTTCATGTTCATCAAATTATTGGCGCTCGGCACCGTCATCTCATTCGGCTTTTTAAAAGTTGGTAACTTCCAGCATTTTTCAAGTCCGTTTTGGCCAGATCATTTCGGCTGGGTAACTATGCTGGCTTTGGGCGAGGCGATGCGCTATGGTTTTTTCGCGTACAGCGGATGGGAGGGTGCCACTTATGTTGCCGAGGAGGTGCGGAATCCCAGAAAAAATCTGCCGCTTTCAATCATCCTCGGAATTTTTGGAGTGATGCTGCTTTATCTTGCTGCGAATACTGCTTACATTTATCAGTTGCCGGTGGAAAGGATTAAAGAATCAGCCGAGGTCGCAACGGATATGATGAATGTGGCAATTGGAACAGCCGGGGGAGTATTCATTGCCCTGGCCATCGTGCTCAACACGTTCGGCAACGTCAATACGCAGATTTTGGTCAAAGCCAGAACCTGGTACGCCATGTCGCGGGACGGTCTCTTCATTAACGCGCTGGCGAAAATTCATCCTAAATACAAAACCCCAAACCGCGCCATGCTGGCTCAGGCTCTCTGGGCAACGGTATTGCTCATTGGATCGGCATTAGCCGGCCGAGCTTATGAAACGATCATCGATTTCTTTTCATTTACTTCGTCCATATTCAATGTTTCGACTTTTGCCGCTGTCTTTATTTTACGAAAAAAATATCCTGATGCGCGCCGACCCTATCGCGTCTGGGGGTATCCAGTGACGTTGATCATCGTGCTGATTATTCAGGTCTGGTTTATGGCAGTGACGTTAATTACTGCATTTATTCCGTCGTTATTGGGTATGATATTGACTTCGACCGGATTGATTTATTATTATCGTGATCACATTAAAACATGGTGGCTGCGGTGAAGGCAATAATCATTTTTTCTGCGCCTGACAAAATTTTGATATATTCAACCTATGGTCATACTATCCTATTGCAGCGGTTAAGAAGGAGCGCTATTAATCGTAACTGGCATAAACCGCATATCCATCCGCCACCAGTTTATCATTAACATTAAAGTACTCGCCATTCTCATTCATCAGCCAGAGCTCGCCGAGATAGCGCCCATATTTTTCCTTTTCATCTTTAATGGTTTGCAAAATAATCTCCTGATCAAGAACCAGACTTCTAAGGTAATCCCTGGAAGGAATTCCTTGTTCTCTCTCTGATCCACGAATTTCCGGAGCATTGATGCGGTTCAATCGAATTTTTTCTTCATGAATCCAGGTGTGAAGCCCCAGATCAATATCAATGCTGCAGGTGTCGCCGTCATAGACGCTGACGACACGCGCTTTGTAAGTGTACAATTGTAATTCCATTAGTCAACTCCCATGTTTAATTGATTAGGTTAGATACCTTATTTCAAATATAACAGCCGTCGGTTTAATATTGAATTTCCTATTTCTAATTGATAGAGATAAATTCCAGAAGACACCGGCGCTCCATGATCCGAAATTCCGATCCATTCGATCTGGTGATTGCCTTTCGATAGCTCTTCATTTTGATAAAATGTCTTCACAACTTCACCCAGCAAATTATAAATTTTCAGACTGGTTTTCTGATCCTGCGGCTGGTAAAATCTAATGACCGTCGCCTGGTTAAAAGGGTTCGGATAATTTTGATAGAGAATTGGATGATCTGGCATAGCCTTGGGATTGTCATGTTCTGTCATGGTTCCGGTAGTTGCATTTAGAAATGTAAGGGCACGAGCCATAATCTCGTTTCTGGTCGATTCGGGATAGATAGTCTCAAAGGGTATCCCTAAATTTACAATTCTTGTTTCGGCACTACTGATCACACCGTGGTACTGAATTCCTGCATCGTATTGATCGCTATATTTCAAACAAACAACGCTCCCTCCTGTGGCAAGAATTCCGTCGGGATAACCGACTTGATAGACGCTATTGGTGCCATCGCCAAAAGAGAAATTGATGCCATTAAAAATTCCAGCTGCCGTTCCAGAAACATTGTAATCATCTACTTTGTCGATCATGTAGGATGCTTTGAGGTAATCATTATAAAAAGATTTATCGCTGGGGGTACCTTTAAAATCAAGATCCCAGCCCAGCTCGGAACCAGAGATGAATAATCTTCCGCCTTTTTCAAGAAAATTTTTGACGATCACCTGCTCCTGATCGCTGAAGGTCTCGTCAACGGTGGATTCTTGTCCTAAAATCCAATCGACAATCTTATATTCACTAATATCAATGAGTCCCTTGATGATCGCTTCATTGGATGCAGAATCAAATGCATATCCGGCGGCTTTG
>JAEAME010002451.1_pt1 | contig 10842 bp, 9 predicted proteins | sample 8958731 | NCBI WGS metagenome assembly JAEAME01 (sample SAMN16933194, study PRJNA681113) | bioreactor sludge metagenome | isolation source: anerobic bioreactor sludge (Control) | place: India:Bengaluru | collected 2018-10-24
AGAAATTCAGCGATGATATCAAGGACCGCATCGGGTACTTACCCGAATCACGGATATTCCGCACTTATTTACTGATGTATGGGAAACCCCCCGGTTGGCGGGAAATATTCAAGAGCTTACGGCAAGCTTGATACATGAAGCGTTGTCAAGAAATATCTGCTAAAGCTTTGTCTGCTATAATTGTCAATCAACCGATATATCGTAATTAAGACGGGAGGATCTTCATGGCAGAAAAACCGGTTTATGCATTAACCATTTCACCGCACCCGCATGATACGGAATGGGGCATCGGCGGCACGGTCGCCCGCTGGATCAAGGAAGGTAAACGCATTGTCTGTGTCGTCTGCACCAACGGCGATAAAGGCAGCGGCAATCCCGACTTTAAACCCGAAGAACTGGCGAAGACCCGGGAAAAAGAGCAGAAAGCAGCCGCCAAAATATTGGGTATCAAAGACGTCGTATTTCTGCACCAACCGGACCTGGGTTTGGAGGAGACCCCGGAACTAAAGAAACTTATCCTCAAACAGATTCTGACTTACCGCCCGGAAATCGTGGCTACCCGTGATCCCTATAACGGCCGGTATGTCTCCAATCATGACCACCGTATCCTGGGCCGCCTGGTCCTGGATTTGGTCTGGCCTTATGCCCAGGCTCCTAATTCTTTTCCTGAGCTACTAAAACAAGGACTGCTGCCCCATAAAGTAAAAGAAGTTCTGTTATGGAGTCCGGAGCAGCCGAACTACCGGCTGGACATTACCGATACCTATGACCTTAAGAAAGCCGCCTTACGCGCTCATAAAACACAGATTATCGATTGGATCGAACCGCCCGGCGGTTACGATGAAGCAGACCGGGAATTTTTCAAAATGATCGATACCAATAATACCGCCGCCGCAGCCGGGACCGCCTTTAAGTATGCTGAGGCTTTTGTCCGGGTCCCGATTCCACCACGGCTATAAAATTCTCGCCTGATTTTTTTCTAGTAAAACTAAGGTTGCCCTGCTGGATTACCAGATGAGCAGGGCAGCCCTATGCAAATGATTATTTATTAGTACCTAAGGTACTCCCGTTTGATCTGATTAGTTCCTTATACCACAGTGCCGAATCTTTTAGGATCCGTTTGCCGGTAGGATAATCCACAAAAATCAGGCCGAAACGCTGCGAGTAACCATGGCCCCATTCAAAGTTATCGGTGACCGACCACTGGAAATACCCCTTGACTTTTACCCCCTCGGCGATTGCCCTTCCTAACTCAGTGAGATACCGGGAAAGGAAATCGATGCGCTGCGGGTCGTGTACTTTACCATCCATGTGTACCCAGTCACAGTTGCCCATACCGTTCTCGGTAATCACGATCGGCAGTTTGTATCTTTCATATAAAAAGCGCGGGCCCCAATATAAAGCTTTTGGTGTTACCCGCCAGCCCATTGTCGTTATCGCTGGTCCTTCAAGTCCGTTATCCATGATTACTTTACCTTTACTGTCCGTACGTATACCCTGCCCGTGATATATGTTCGCTCCATAAAAGTCCAGCGGCTGTTTGATGGTGTCCATATCCCGCCCGAGATATTCCGGCATCTCCTCTTTAAATAGCCGTAAACCGTCTTCCGGGTATTTACCCCATATCATGGGATCGGTATACCATGTATTGTTCCAGCAGTCTTTTTCAGTAACGGAAAACATCCGCTGCCGTGCCGCTTCGATATCTTTCGCTTTATCTGTGGTTGGAAAAAAGGTAATGCCCACCGGTGCTGCCCCGATCATGGGTTTGCTTTTCGCCCGGCTGCGTATTACCTGTACCGCTTTCCCGTGGGCTAAAAGCGTATTATGTGTAGCCATCAGCTGGTCTACCAGGCTCAATTGCAAACCGGGGGCATGCCGGCCTTCACGGTGTCCGGCATTGATAAAAACCTGTGGTTCGTTCAGCGTCATCCAGTACGAGACCCGGTCGGATAATTTATCCACGATTACTTTGGTATATCCGGCAAACCAGTCGGAACTTTCCCGGTTCAGCCATCCGCCTTGCTGATATAGCGAATATGGATAATCCCAGTGGAACAAAGTTACCCAGGGCTGGATTTTGTATTTCAATAGAGTATCGGTCAAGCGGTCGTAGAAAGCCAGGCCTTTTTGATTGACCTTCCCTTTCCCTTCCGGCAGGACGCGTGGCCAGGAAATCGACAACCTGTACGCCTTGAGGCCGATCTCTGCCATGAGACGGATATCTTCTTCATACTTATGATAATGATCGCAGGCGATATCTCCAGTGTTGCCTTCCCAAACCTTCCCCGGCCATCTACACATCATGTCCCAAACCGACGCCCCTTTGCCATCTTCGAAGGCAGCTCCTTCGATCTGATAACTGGCCGCAGCAGCACCCCAGGTAAAATCTTTCGGAAATCGCATATTATCCTCCCGGATTTGAGTTACTTCCAAATGTGCATATTATCATTATGCGAATGATGGGTCAAAAACAAATAAAGACCTAAGTCACGGTATAAAAAAGATACACTTACGCAAGTATGTCTTTTCACACTCCCGTAAGTGTATCAGTCTGTACTTCTACAGTGACGAAATAGCTTATTTCTTCTTTTTCTTTTCTGCTTCTGCCGGATTAACACTGGAGCCGTAGCTGGAGGACAATAAACAATGCCCGAAATAGAAAGGTACATCTACTTTTTTCACGAATACCGGGCAGTGCGTCATCCCTGCGGGAATGCAGATAATCGCGGCGGTATTGATGGTCTGCTTTTCCCATTCATCGCCGAGGCCGATTTCCATTTCACCGCCTAAATTAGGAGCAATACTGGGGTCGCCAGGAATGAAGAATAACAGTTCGTCGCAATCATGTTTATGCGGCGGATCACCTAGTTGGTGCGGTGCCAGTTTGCCTACGAAATTGAAGTTGATGTCGAACTCTTTCATCGCCGGAACTACTTCCGGGCCGAAACTGATGCTCTGCTCTTCGACTTTCCTGGGCTGCGGCCCTTTTCCCAGTGGCTTTCTAAGTATATATTTACCGTATTTCGATGCGGCCATTCTTCAATCCTCCTTATTTATCTGCACCCATTGATATTTCACACAGAATGATCGGCTTGGTTACCTTTAGTACATTGATCGGCCCGTAGGAAGTGCCTTTCGGAATGCAAACAATAGTAGAAGAATCTACGAGATGCTTTTCCGCTTCTTTACCCATAGTGATTTCGATTTCAGTCTCGATGTCCAGGGTATCATTGGGATTAGCTCCGAGGACACACAGGAATTTGTCGAACTTGTGAGATTTGGTATCTTTTTGCAGCACAACCGGTTTGGAAATATGGGTCCAAGTCATCCGCTGCTTGACACCACACCAATCTTTAGGTCCTTCGAACGTTACCGGTATGGCAGCGGCTTTTTTAGTGTTTTTCGCCGTCTGTCTCAGGATGTTTTTGCCGTATTTTGTTGCGGCCATTCTCTATCCTCCTTACTTTTACAACCGCAATGATTGTTCATTAACAATACGGTTGCATGCTTGAAAAGCTACATGATTGCATATAGTTTGTCAAGAACTTTCTCCGGGAAGCCTTTTGTGATTATCACCCTGGTAGTGTAAGATACTACCTTAAAATAGTCTCAATATAGATTAAACTACTTCGAAGAGAGGAACTTATGACAAAATCAGTATCTCAGATTCGTAAAGAACGGGAACAACGCATTATGAATGCCGTCCACCTAAAACCAACTGATCGCGTCCCGGTCGTCAGTTCGATCGGTTACTTCGCTGCTAAATATGCGGGCATTCCCTGTTCTACCGCCTATTATGATTTCGATGCCTGGTATAACGCTTATAAAAAAACCCTGCAGGATTTCCAGCCGGATATGCTTTTTCCGGAAGGGTATAAGTCCGGTAAAGCTTTAGAAATATTGGAGCCATACCAGATGCGGTGGCCAGGATATAATTTGGATCCTTATGAGAGCCATCAATCGATCGAGGTCGATAACATGAAAGCAGATGAATACGACTATTATATGCAGGATCCCTCGGACTATATGCTGCGTATTCATGCTTCGCGGACCAGCGAGAAAATGGCAGGATTAGGTAATCTCCCCCGGCTTTCGGAAATCGGCTTCGGTGCAATGGGTTTGCAGATGCTGGCCATGGCTTTTTCTGACCCCAAATTAAGTACTGCTGTACATACCCTGGAAAAAGCCGGTCGGCAGATGCGGCGCGATCAGGTGAAAATGGTAAAGTTCAATAAACTCATTTTTGATATGGGTTATCCGGAAATGTTCAACGGTGCCGCCATGCCGCCGTTCGATGTGGTGTCCCATTCCGTACGTGGGATGAAGGGTACCATGCTTGATATTTACCGCCAGCCGGAAAAAATCATCGAGATGTGTGAGTATCTTCTGAATAAGACAATAGAGCGGCCGTTACCACCTCCCACGGAAAATGGATATATCCGGATATTTATGACTAATACCCGGGGTTCTGATGATTTCATGTCAACTAAAGTATTCGATAAGTTTTACTGGCCGACTTTTAAAAAACTGGTAATGTCCTTGATCAAACGTGGAGCCACCCCTTTTGTTTTCTTCGAAGGCAACTTTACCTCACGCTTGGAATATCTGCTCGATTTTCCGAAAGGTAGCCTGCTCGCTCGTTTCGATACTACCGATATCCACCGGGCAAAAGATGTTTTAAAAGGCCATCTTTGTATTGAAGGCAATGTCCCCTCTACCCTGCTCCAGGTCGGTTCGGTACAGGAGGTAAAAGACTACTGTAAAAATTTGATCGATACCGTCGGTAAGGGTGGTGGTTATATCCTCTCCCCGCGGAGTTCTACCGAAACCGCTAACCCGGCAAACTTAAGAGCAATGATCGAATTCACCAAGGAATACGGTAAATACTAGATAGATCAACTTCTTCAAAAACACAGGCTGGAATTCAGTTTCCCGCCTGTGTTTTTTTACAGACTTGCTTAAAACGTATATCCCAAATCATTGCTTGTGCGCTATAATATCACTCTGAATAGTTATAGTATTAGGGTTCAGTAATGGCTAAGGCAAAAAGAAAAATAGGTTATGCGCTGGGAGGAGGCAGTGCGCGGGGGTTGGCACATATCGGCGTTCTGAAGGTTTTGGAAGAGACCGGTATATATCCGGATGTAATATCCGGGACAAGTATCGGCGCCATCATTGGAGCCCTCTATGCCGGTGGACAAAAACCATTAGAAATGGAACAACTCGTCCTCGGCCTCAATTGGAAAAAATTGATCACCCTCGTTGACATGACGATTCCCGTCAGCGGTCTTTTCCAGGGTAAAAAAGTGGTCGCTTTACTAAAATCGATTATCGGTGACCTGACATTTGAACAACTTGCATATACATTTTCTTGCGTCGCTACAAATATCATCAACGGCGAACAAGTCGTGATCAAAGAAGGCTCTCTTATCGAAGCCATCAGGGCTAGCATCTCGATACCTGGCATATTCACTCCGGTTTTTACCTCCGGTAGATACCTGGTTGACGGAGGGTTGGTGAACAGCGTTCCGGTTAGCGTATGCCGCGAGATGGGGGCTGATATCGTCATCGGCGTCAATGTGATACCGGAACCCGGTAAGCTCTTGTGTTCTCCTGATCACGTTCAATCTTATCCTGAATGCGATACCCCGAAACTGGGAATTAGCGGCGATATCACAATGTCCGCTGTATCGACACATAACCTGAAATCACACATCGTTGATGTTGATACTGCCACCAGGAATTTTTTAGTTGCTCATCATCCCTTGATGTCCCGCAAAAACAAAACCCTTTCCAGGTCAAACAAGAATAAAGACAACGCAGTGATATCATCAAAAACCCCTCGCCTGATCGATGTCCTGAGTCAGACTATTACCATTGCGGAATACCATGTCGCCGTTGAAAACTTAAAAGAAGCCGATATCGCCATTAGCCCGGACGTCTCCCAGGTAGGTTTTTGGCAATATAATAATGCGCCCCAGGCTATTTCCCTTGGTGAACAAGCTGCCCGGAACGCCCTGGCGAATGACAAGGTGATTCGTTTGTTGCAATAGACTCTTAATTTCCCTTAAATATTGTCACTAATATCTTGACTTTTTTTACCTGACGCCTTTTAGTTATTATAATCTCGCACGATCGATTAAAGTGTTGCAACATATTTTAATCATCATTTATATATTTTCGGTTGTCGATTGGAGATATTGTTGATAAACGATTCAAGAATTAAGTCAGTACGTGCCCGTGAAATACTATCCGTCCGTGGACACCCGGCGGTTGAAACAACGGTAATTACAGAAAACGGCGCCCGGGGCACTGCGGAAGCTGTAGCCGGAACCTCTATCGGAGAACATGAAATCCGGTTTGTTTATGATGGCGGCAAGCGTTGGGGCGGTAAAGGGGTCATGAATGCTGTAAATAACGTTAATGATATTATTGCCCCTACCTTGATTGGCAAAGATGCCACCGATCAACGTTGTATCGACAATCTTATGTTGCAGTTGGATGGGACTAATAACAAATCACGGCTTGGTGGCAATGCTACTGCCAGCGTCTCGGGTGCTGTTCTGAAAGCTGGAGCTGCCAGCCTGGGAATACCGCTTTACCAACATATCGGCGGGATTAATGCTTGCGTATTACCGGTTCCTGACGTACCAGCATTAAGAGGGAGTCACCGTTACGGCGGGGGGCAGAAATCCGGTGGCAAACCGACTTACACTTTCCTTTGTCATGGTTTTCAAACCTTCTCCGAAGCAGCTTATGCCGGTTGGGATACTGCTAGTACCCTTGTTCGTTTGATCCGAAAGAAATTTAACCTCACTGCCACGGGTGAGGCAATGTTTAGTTTTACCAATGTCGATGCCGCGTTAGTCGGTCAGGATACCGAGTTGTGGGATATCATGCTAGACTCAATTAAAGTCGCCGGTTACGAAGGGAAAATTGGGATTCAGGCCGATATTGCCGCCAGTACTTATTATGATCAGGAAAAACAGGTCTATTCCGGGCTGTTTTCCCGTGTGGATAAAACCAGACAAGACATGATCGATTATTATAAATATATCATCTCCAAATACCCCATAATGATTCTTGAAGATCCCCTTGATGAGAATGATTATGCCGGCCACGCTATTCTTACTCGTGAGTTGGGTATAAATGTCATGGGCGATGATTTATTTACCACTAATACTGAACGTCTCACACATGGTATTGCAGTTGGTGCTTGTAATACCATGCTGCTGAAAGTGAATCAAATCGGCACCATTACTGAGGCATTCGATGCTGTACAGTTGGCCTACCGTCATGGGTATGGTGTCGCCCCGTGTGCCAGCCGGGGTGAAGGCGATGCTATTGCCGATTACGGTGTAGGTTTAAACAGCTGCATCATGAGTGGCGGTGGTATGGGACCGACCGTCAACCGCTTCCTGCAAATCGAGATTGAACTTGGCAACCGTGCCCGTTTCCTGGGCAGGCAAGGGTTTAAAGGTTTCCGTAACCATCAATCCTGATATGTATAGGAGTGCTCTATGGTCTTTTATCAACCTGAACAAAGAATTCTGAATTCTGGTGACCTGGTATCTCACGGCAATATTCCGGCTAGAAAGGATATTGTACAAATACTCGAAGCCGGTATGCAGGCTGCAGACCCATACTACAATACGACAAAATTATTAGCTTTAAACAGGAATATTCTTTCAGTCGGACAAAGTGAATTTGAGCCGGTTGGATCGCCTGCGTTTGGTGCAGAAATCATCGATTGTAATAAAATCGACCGTATATTTGTTTTTGGAGCCGGTAAAGGCATCCAACGGGTAGCCAAAGCAATCGAGGATGTCCTGGGAGACCGGCTTACCGGCGGCCATGTTATCGATAAAAAAGGCCATCCGGTCATCTTAAAAAAAATAACGGTAACGCTGGGGGCCCATCCGGTTCCTGATATCGATTGCGTCCATGGTTGTTTAAAGATAAGGGAAATAGCTGCTGGATTAACAGAAAAAGACTTGGTATTTACCTGTGTCGGCAACGGTGTTTCCGCTTTACTCACTTTACCGGCACCTGGCATCGACATTGAAGATATCCGTCAGATCACCTATATGATGCAGATTGAACATGGCGCTGGCACCGGCGACCTTAATATGATCAGGAATACCCTTGACACCATGAAAAGTGGCCGTATCTCCCGCCTCTTCAATAAATGCCGTACGATACATGTCCTTGCCACGGAACCGGGAGAATATGACCAGTTGATACACCATAATTTGTGGCTGCATACCTTGCCCGACGACCACACATCCTACCAGGGAGCGATTGATACACTTCATCATTGGGAAGTTTGGCAAAAAATCCCTGGTGATGTAAAAGACTTTCTACAGCGAGGCGATCCAGCTTATGCTCCGGTCCGGTCCGAAGAGTTTAAGAAAATGTCTTTCCGGATTTTTGGGGTCATGCCGGGGTATCGCCATACCGCCAAATTATTCCCCGCAATTGAGAAGGCTAAGGAATTGGGATATCATACCGTCATTCTCACCGAAGATGCCATGGGTATTGAAGCTGGTCCGGCAGGCAAATACATTGCGGCAATGACACGTGTTATCGAACGTATCGGTCAGCCTTTTAAACCTCCTTGTGCTATCTTTTCAGCCGGCGAAATGGTAGTGACTGTGGGAAGTGAGCATGGCATCGGCGGCAGGAACCAGGAGTTTTCCTTATCTGCCGCTTTGGGTATCTCCGGCAGTAAGAATACAGTGATCGCCTCTGTCGACACAGATGGGACTGACGGCCCTGGTTTTCAATTCAACCACAGACAAGAAGGTATGCCCGATTGTCTGGCCGGGGGTATCGTCGATGGTTATACGGTAAATGAAGCCCGGCAGATTAATATTGATATCAACGAACAACTACGGAAACACAATACTTCATCAGCTCTCTGGACCATGAAAAACGGCATTATGGCAACACCAAATATCAGCCTCAATGACCTTACTGTTGCCCTGGTTGCCGGCTGTGAATAATGTGTCCCGGAAATAGATAAAGGTATAGCTAACAAGTTGTGATAATCGACTTGAATCAAACCGGAGACTATTATGTTAATTAAGAACCGGAATATTCTGCTTTCACATGGCAATATTGAAGGCAGGAAAATAGTCCTTGATATCATTGAAGCAGGAATTACTGCCGCCGATCCATACCTGGCAACAAAAAATCTCTTGCATCTCGATGGCGGCCAGCTGGTAGTCGGACATCCTGATTTTTCCGACCCCCCAGGACAAAGCCCTCAGATTTTCGACCTGAACAAAATCAACAATATATATGTTGTCGGCGGCGGCAAAGCAGTACAGCAGGAGGCTCTCGCTTTTGAAGAAACCCTGGGCAGCCGTATTACCGCCGGCCATATTAACATAAAAAAAGGTGAGAAAATCGGCCTAAAACATATCGGGGTTACCCTGGCAGGTCATCCGCTCCCTGATGCCGATAGTGTGGCGGGTGCTTCTAAAATAGTAGAAATTATGCAGCAAGCAAAAGAGGGCGACCTCGTCTTCTGGCTGCAATCCGGTGGCGGGACCGCATTGCTGGCTTTACCGGCGGAAGGGATTTCTCTAGACGACTTATTGCAGGTTTACCAGATCCTGTATTTTGGTGCCGGAGCCAGTATGCCCGAAGCTAATTCGGTACGCAACTTGATCGCCGTTCTTAATATGCAGGAAACGAAATTCGTATCCGGAGCTACTTTATTTCGTTTTATCGCTACGGAGATTCCCTTACGTTTACGTACCCACGCTTTCGGATTGACTCCTTCGCCCCAGGGTGCTTATGAAAGAGCGATCGGAGTTCTGAATAAATACCAGGTGTGGAACAAGATACCCCAGTCAGTACGAACATTCTTGATCAAAGCCGATTCCCGATACTTGCCCCCTGATCAAAAAGATATCGAGAAGCGGCCATATTTCGTTTACCGGGTGATCGGCCCGGAAAGCATGCTGTCAGCTGCTCAGTCAAGGGCTTTAGAACTGGGACTCAATGCCGCCATCCTATCTACCAGCTTGAACGACGTCGATGCCCGTTCTGCCGGAGAAATATTCGCCGATATCGCCCAGGAAGCAGAATATTTCAGCCGTCCTTTGAAGCCACCTTGTGTTTTTATTTGTGGAGGCGAGTTGGTAGTGGCCGTCGGCCAGGAAAAAGGGGTGGGGGGAAGGAACCAGGAATTCGTTTTAGCCGCCGCACCCCGCCTCGCTGGCGACAGTAAAATCGTGATTGGATCAGTTGATTCTGATGGGACTGACGGCCCCACTGATATCGCCGGGGGTATTGTCGATGGATCCACGATGGAAAACATAAACAAAGCCGGTTTTAGTTTAAGTGAAGAACTCCGGCGTCATAACTCCAGCCCGGTCATTAAATCTTTAGGCAATGCTGTAATGATCGGAAATACCGGCACAAACTTGAGGGACATCAGGATTGTTTACGTTGGTGCATGACTGGTAATCGCTATACGCTCAACCTGTCTTTATTGCACATCGATACTGCAGCCTTAATAGCTTCGATTATACTATCTGGTTTCGCTTTTCCTTGCCAGGCAATATCATAAGCTGTTCCATGATCTACTGAGGTCCGGATAAATGGTAAGCCTAAGGCCACACTGATGCTTTTCTCAAATCCATAGACTTTCACTGGGATATGGCCTTGATCGTGATACATGGCTAAAACTACATCAAATTCTCCGTTTAAAGCCCGGACGAATATCGAATCCGCCGGGTAAGGGCCCCGGGCATCGATTCCCATTTTGTTGGCTTCCTTCACCGCCGGGATTATTTCACTAATTTCTTCATTGCCTAATAATCCGCT
>JAEAME010002452.1_pt1 | contig 10839 bp, 10 predicted proteins | sample 8958731 | NCBI WGS metagenome assembly JAEAME01 (sample SAMN16933194, study PRJNA681113) | bioreactor sludge metagenome | isolation source: anerobic bioreactor sludge (Control) | place: India:Bengaluru | collected 2018-10-24
GATCAGATCTCCATCAACACCCTTTAAGCCCTCTCCCCTTTCCATCAGGCGATTTTTTAGGATATACGCTTTCAGGTCAGCATAAGGTTTTAAAGGTTCGGTATAGTCGCCCGTTTCATATCGCAGAAACTCTTCTTTTTCGGGCAAATAACGCGGTTTCCCATTTTGCCTTTGCCGAATCGAAGACACATTTTCTTCATAGTCCATAAAACGCGGCTGAAAGGCAGGTCCGGAAATTATGTCTTTAAAGACAGAATATTCTACGTCGTTTGTTTTTTCTAATCTCCGGAGTGCCAATACAGCTTCTTCGGGATCTGTCTTAACATCTTCATAATGATTGAAAACCTCGACAAATTCGTCAACGCTTATCACACCGTAAAGAAATACCGAAGCCGTAGCGTACCTGGACAGCAGCTCCTTGCGATCTCTTTTGATCCTCCTGGTCGTCCCTCCTGCGCTTGCCTGTTGTCTTTCCATCATGAGCCCCCCTAAAGACCTTTCTTTCCTCTCTGGTATTATTTAAAGTTATCCTGATTGCAAATTTATTGTTGATTTCGGCAACATTTAAGGTTTGAGTGAAACTGTCTTCCTTGTGCTCACAAAAGTTCTTTTGCAATTCCAATAAGACGATCTGCATGATCAGCCATAAAGAGAGGAATGTTCAGCAGGTCGCCGTCAAATTTCAGGTTCTTTAGTGAGAGGCGTACCCGTATGGATACTTTGTCTCCGTATTTTTCTTTGTATTGTTTCAGACTCCTGCTTTCCACATTATTCTCGGATTTTACTTCCACCGGAATGATCTCGTTATCTCTTTGTATGATGAAATCGACCTCATTGCGAGGATGGTCTGTTGCCCAATAACGGGGTACTGCCTCAAATTGATCCACAAATGACTGGAGGACATAGTTCTCACTGAGTGCTCCCTTGAACTCTGAGAAGAGCCTGCTGCCTTCGGCAAATGCTTTGGGCGACAAGAGAGAGAGTCGGCGGAGCAATCCGACATCCCCCATATAGATTTTAAAAGCTGAAAGATCGTCATATGCCATTATCGGAAGCCCGGGTGCAGTGTTTCTGTAAACTTTGTAAATCAAGGCCGCATCGGAGAGCCATTGGATCGCATCTTCGTATTCCCTTGCCCTTGCACCTTCTTTGACAGCTTTATATATGAACTTTTTGTTTTCTCTGGAAAGTTGTGAAGGGATCGACTTCCATATCATTGATATTTTGGGGAAATCCTTAGGATCGGGATGCTTTGCAAAATCACGTTCATATGACCCAAGTATGTTCGACAGAACAGATTCTATCAGATCCGTTTCACGTTCTTTGATCCATGAATAGACTGACTCAGGCATTCCTCCGGTAACGAAATACATTTTAAGCTTTTCGTAGAGCGGATTGAAAAAGGCATCCGGCAGCGGCTCAAAATTATCGAGCGATCCTAAATACTCAACGAGATTATTATCTCCGTCAGCCATAAGAAATTCAGTGAATGTCATTGGTCCGAGCTCCATGAATTCAACTTTGCCGACCGGAAATGAAACCGGCTTGGAAAGGGCTATCCCAAGCAGAGAACCCGCACAGGCAACATGGTACTCCGGCGCGTTTTCGCAAAAATATTTAAGTGCGGTCAGTGCATCCGGACATTCCTGGATCTCATCAAATATTACAAGCGTCGATCCTGGGTTGATCTTATACCCGCCGGCCATCATAAGGTTTTGCAGGATCCGGTCAACATCTTTGGTTTTTTCAAAGAACTGTTTATATTCACTGTGCTCTTCAAAATTAAAATAGGCGACATTTTCATAACTGCGCCTGCCCAATTCCTTCAAAGCCCACGTCTTACCTACCTGTCTGGCACCTTTTAGTATCAATGGTTTTCTGTGGCTGCTCACTTTCCAAAGGTTGAGTCGACTCAAAATTTGACGTTCCATTGGCATCACACCTTATCACATAATTTCATGCAAAAGTGTGATATAAATCACACTTTTGCATGGATTATATGTCTGATCCAGAGTCAGGTCAAATTTTATCACACAATTTCATATAAAAGCGTGATAAAAATCACACTTTTGCATGAAATTGTGTGATGGACTAGGCAGTTCACTTATACGAAAAAGCAAAAAACGGGGAGCATATCCCCGTTTTTACAATAGCATGCAGGTCTGTTAGAACCAAATGCCTCTGTTGGTCATTCCGCACAGGAGCATTTGATGTTTCCTGCGAGTATCTCCTTCCAGTCTCCTATGACATCATGGGTCCAGCAGTCGTCAGCTCCTGCGGATTCTCTCATGGTGAGCGCAAAGATATAGCTCAGTTCCTCGACCGTCGCCCCGGCTTCAAGGGCGCCTTTGAAGTGCTTCAGCACACAGGGTTTGCTGCGGCCCTTTATTGAGAGGGCGAAGCACAAAAACTGGTATGTTTTTTCATCGATCGGCATCTTCTCTTTATAGATAGCATCTATCTCGTCAAGTTTTTGGGTAAATTCAGGGAAAAACTGTTCAAGCATCCTCATTTTTCATCCCAACCTTCATTGTTTATTTGTGTTTTCTCTTAATTTGGAAATATACTATATTACATAGATGTATGTCAATATATAGTTTATTTTTGTTCTCCCGTGATGTATAGTAACGACTAGAGAAGGGTATTTCAAGGCCTGATCCGAGGTTTAGATTTTAACGGTCCGGGAGGTCAGAGTATCTAAAAATGTGGAACTACTATATACCGGTCATAATCGTGATCTTCTCCAACACCCTTTACCACATTTGCTCAAAATCCACTCCGCGCGACGCAAATATGTTCATGTCGTTAATTGTCACATATCTTGTTGCAACTGCCTCAAGCATTGTTTTTTATCTTTTTTCCGTTCAGGACAAGGGGATCATGTTGGACATGAAATCCCTTAACTGGACAAGCATACTGCTTGGTGTAGGTGTTTTTGGCATTGAGCTCGGTTTCATCAAAATGTACCGCGCCGGCTGGAACATAAGTGCAGCATCTCTTCTTACCAACGCAGCCATTTCGATCCTTCTTATATTTATAGGCCTGATCTTCTATAAAGAGCACCTTTCGAGCAACCAAATAATAGGGATCGCACTTTGCCTGGCCGGGTTATTTTTTTTTAATAGATAAGACCGAATAAGAAAGAAATTTGAACACTATTCCTTATTGACATCTTAGCCTTCTGACCACTATACTTTTGTGAAAGTGAATTCACTTTCATTAAGAGGTGTTGTTTATGCCAAGAAAACGGTTGACTTCAACAATGAGACAGGAACAGATACTCGATACAACGTTAGAAATAATCGCCGAAAAGGGGCTTGCCGGAGTCAATACATCGGAGATAGCACAGCGCATAGGCATAGTCCCTTCCGCACTATATCGCCATTTCGAAAATAAGGACGCCCTTATCGACGCTCTGCTTGACCGCACACATAGTATTCTTTTTGAAAATGTCAGGAAAATATCCATGGAATCGTCCGGGGCAAGCAAGAATTTGAGGAGTCTTTTTCTCCTGCACATCGAATTTATAAGAAAAAATCCGGGTATACCCAAACTTGTCTTTTCTGACGCGGCCGTCTTTGGGTCTCCTGAACGGAAGAAAAAAGTCATTTTTATAGTCAGAAATTACATTAACAAGCTTAAAGAAATTGCCGAAAAAGGCATAAGAGAAGGAGATCTGATGAACGACATTTCGTCTGAAGCTGTAGCATTTTCTATGGTCAGCTTCGCCCAGCATGTCGGACTTATTTCCAACCTCAGCGACGGCAAAATCGACATGAGCAATTTGGCGGAGTTGGCCTGGAGTTACATAGAAAGAGCGATCCGAAAAGATAATGAAAAGGACGGACGATAAGTCTTTGCACTATGCCAAGGAAGGAAGAAGATCTATGGGACTAAAGATAACGATCATCAAGATCCTGCTGCTCTCACTCCTGCTGATTTCAGGGAAAGCGTGCGCCAGTGTTCCGGAAGGTACAGGTACGAAACCTGTCGAACTGTGGGAAGCCATGCTAATGGCCGAAAAAAATAACCCCGCCCTTAAAGGCAGCAATATTGAAAGAGAAAAGAGCGGCATAGACGTAAAGATCGCAGAGGGGATGAAGTTGCCAAAGATCGACCTGTGGGCCAATACCACCCTTTCAGAGTACCCTTCTACCGTGGTGCCCATAAGGGAGGCGGGAGTTTTTCCACCCCTCGACACGCACATAACTCGTTTTGGGATCGAGCTGAACATCCCTATCTACACGGGAGGAAAGCTGGAGGCTGAAAAAGTGTCGGCGCAAAAAACATCTGAAGCAGTTTCCGAAGATCACAAGCAGCAAAGACAAGATCTGCTCTACAGCGTGGTATCCGTCTTCTCTCGGTCACTCTATTTTCGGGATATGAAAGATGCATCCGAAAAGAGGATCGGTGCACTTGAAGACAGGGAACGATCCCTGACGCTTCTGCTCAGCGAAGGACGTATACCCAAACTTGACCTGCTCCGGCTGCAAACTCAGCTTTCCCAGGCCAGGCATGACCACATTGTCCTTGACCAGGCTGAAAAAGACGCGCTCTCTCTGTTGGGCACACTTACCGGAAACGAATTTCCCATTGGATCCGTTGCGGCCATACCTTTCGATGATCGACCGGATGAATTGGATAAAATTGAAAAAAGCGACGTCCTTGAGAGCAGCCATGCTGTCAAAAAATCCTCTCTTCTCACGGAAGCCTACTATGCCAGATCAGAAGCTATCAAGGGAGAGACCATGCCTCAGATATCTTTCTTCGGCAGAGGTACAGGCAGTATTGGAGGAGGTTCGGAAGTATATGACGACTGGCAGGCCGGACTTCAGGTAACTATAAAAATGTGGGACGGGTATGTCAGTAAAAACAGGTTAAAAAAATCTTTGCTAGATATTGAAAAAGCAAGGTTTGATTTGGAACAGACGCGAAACCAGACTCTCAACGATGCAAGAGAGGCCTCCGGATCCCTGAAGGAAGCGGTATCGAAGATCGAAACGGCTTCCATACAGCTCAAAGAGGCAAGAGAGGCATTTAGGATAGAACAGCTCAGATATGAAACAGGGGAAAGCACGATCACCGATCTGCTGAGTGCCGAATCGGGACTATGGTCAGCGGATGCCAGCCTCAGCAAAGCTTACTATGAGAAGATCGCTTCCGAAGCTAATGTTTTGAGACTGCTTGGGAGACTTTCCCCTGAAATGATGCGATTTTCCCCTGATAAGACCAACAATGAAAAAAAGTCAGAGAAAGATGAGGTCGTGAGGTAATGGAAAAGAAAATCGACAAAAGAATAATACCTTTGATCATAATCGCCGCTGCAGCACTTCTTGCGGCATACACTCTCTTTTTAAAAGAGAAAGGGGAAGATCCTGATAAAATATTCGCCTCAGGAACGATAGAAACAACGGAGGCAGACATGTCATTTTTGGCGAACGGCATCTTGAAGGATCGGAAGGTCAATGAGGGCGACACTGTACACCGTGGCGAACTTATCGCGGAACTGGACAAGAGAGAGGCCGAGGCAAGGCTTCGTCAGAACGCCGCCGCAGTCGAAACCGCACGTTCGAGGTTAAAAGATCTCAGCAGCGGCTACAGAAGCCAGGAGATAGCAGAGGCCGAAGCTCAGGCAGCTCAGTTCAGGTCGAACTGGAATAACCTGAAAAATGAAGCAGAAAGATCTGAAAAGCTTTTCAGCGGCGGGGCGATAAGCAGACAGAGGCTGGACCGGGACATTACAGCAGCCGAAGTCGCCGCTTCTCAGCTTAACGCAGCTCAGAAAAAGCTTGAGCTTCTCCGTTCGGGATTCAGAGAGAAAAGCATAGATACCGCCGCGAATCAGCTTAAAGAGTCTGAAGCCGCAATGCAGGCAGCAGAGGTAATAGTATCCAACCACATACTGAAAAGTCCTATGGACGGAGTAGTCTCAAAAGTTTATGCAGAACCCGGAGAGATGATATCTATGGGAAAACCGGTGCTTACACTGACAAGCCTTGAAAGACCCCGGGTCAAGGTATACATTCCCGAATACAGGATAGGAAGGGTCATGCTGGGTCAGAAAGCTGACATTACAGTCGATTCCTTTCCGGATAAAAAATTTGCTGCTTCTGTGACTTTCATTTCACCTGAAGCTGAATTTACCCCCAAGACTGTTCAGACGGCGGAAGAGAGGGTGAAGCTTGTCTTTGCCGTGGAAGTTACAGCTGAAACGTCAGAAGGACTGCTCAAGCCGGGAATGCCCGCTGACGTAAACATAGACCTTAAACATGAATGACAACAAAACCAAGGGAAGGTCCATCGAAATAACAGGTCTCGGCAGAGCTTTCGGCAGCTTCTGGGCCGTCCGGCAGGTCGATCTTTCTGTCGGCAGAGGTGAGATCTTCGGACTGGTGGGACCCGACGGTGCTGGAAAGACGACTGTAATGCGGATGGCGGCCGGAGTCCTGATCCCTTCCGAGGGAGACATAGTAATAGACGGACACTCCGTCGTATCAGACCCCGAAAAGGTGAAGATAAGGATCGGGTATATGTCGCAGAGGTTCGGACTTTACGGAGACCTTACCGTACTGGAAAACCTGAGATTCTACGGAGATCTTTATGAAATATCGGAAAAGGAAAGGACGGCAGAGGAAGAGAGGCTTCTCGGCTTCAGTAACCTTACGCCATTCAAAAACAGGAAAGCCAGGGACCTGTCAGGCGGGATGAAACAAAAACTGGGGCTGGCCTGTTCACTGGTGCACAGGCCCAGTGTGCTTCTGCTGGATGAACCGACAAATGGAGTCGATCCGGTCTCCAGAAGGGATTTCTGGAAGATCCTACACGAGATGGTCAAAGAGGGAGTGACCGTTTTCGTTTCGACATCATATCTGGATGAAGCGGAAAGATGCGGGCGCGTAGGAATGATTCAGGAGGGGCGGCTGACAATGTGTGACAACCCCCGGGCGCTTAAAAAAACTATATCAGGAACTATTTTGGAGATCCTCTCCGCAGATTCTGTGAAAACACTTCGTGAATTGAGGGAGAGATACGGAAAATTAAGTTCTGATCTGGTTTCCGGCGTAATAAGATTCAGGCTTCCTGAGAACTCTTCTGTAGAAAAGATCGAAGACGAAATAAAAATAATGGGTCTTGATGATCTCACGATAAAAGAGGCCCAGCCAACTCTCGAAGATGTCTTCGTTAGCCGGGCGATGAGGGTTGATGTGCAATGAGTGAAATTTTCGCAGTTAACGTAAAGGGACTGACAAGAGTCTTTGGAAACTTCACTGCAGTTGACCATATTGACCTGAAAGTCCTTAAAGGCAGGATCTTCGGTTTTCTCGGACCAAACGGTGCCGGGAAATCGACAACGATAAAAATGCTGTGCGGCCTTCTGCTCCCAACCTCGGGAGAGGGAACGGTCGCAGGATCCGATATCCTGAAAGGCACGGAGGAAATCAAAGAAAAGATAGGCTACATGTCTCAAAAATTCTCTCTTTATGACGACCTGACCGTTGAAGAAAACATAGATTTCTATGCTGGGATTTATAGGGTACCCAAATCCATCAGATCCGAAAGAAAGTCCTGGATACTTGAGATGTCAGATCTTACTGAACACATTTCCCGCATGACCCGCTCTCTTGCCGGAGGATGGAAGCAGCGGCTGGCGCTCGGATGTGCACTTATACATCAGCCTCCCATAGTATTTCTGGATGAACCAACTTCAGGAGTTGACCCTATATCGAGAAGGCGTTTCTGGAATCTTATTTCAGATATAGCAAGCGGAGGGACTACTGTATTTGTTACCACACACTACATGGAAGAGGCGGAATACTGTGACGAGCTTGCCCTCATATACAAAGGGAAGATAATTGCTAAGGGTACCCCGTCTTCGATCAGGGAAGAGTCTATCCCTTCGGGGCTGATCGAGCTTTCTCTGAATGACCCGTTCGAGGCACTGGAAATACTTGAAAATTCCGGACTGGTCAAGGCTGCCGCTATTTTCGGCGACGGGCTTCATTTAACTGTTGAAAAGGGGACTTCTGATGATGAAAAGATCAAAAAATACCTCACTGAAAAAGGTTTTGGGATCTATTCGATGGACCGGGCCAGACCCTCACTCGAAGATGTATTCGTACATCTGATAGAAAAAGAGGACATATCGTCAGGGGGAACAATTAGATGAAGTATGGGAGAAAGGGAAGGGTATCTCCGCGCAGGCTGACGGCGGTCATTAAAAAAGAGTTCATACACATATTCAGGGATACCAGAAGCCTGGCAATGGCGTTCCTAATGCCTGTGATCCTTCTTTTTATTTTCGGTTACGGTATAACCCTGGATATCAAGAGTATCAACATGGGCGTTTATGACCTGGATAAGACAGCCGAAAGCAGGGGACTTGTAGAAAGATTCCGGGCTTCAGGCTATTTTGACATCGTCGGTACAGTTGAAAGCACGAAAGAAACAGACCGCCTTATAGACAGAAATATCGCCCATATGGTACTCGTTGTTCCCGAAGGGTTCGGAGGATCAGTTAAGAGAGGAGAACCTGTTGACATACAGGCCGTTTACGATGGCAGCGATGCCAACACTACCTCAATAGCGATGGGTTATACTGAGGCCATTACTTCCAGATATTCTCAGTCGAAAGGTGCAAAGGATCCCTCGGGGCAGATCGACCTCAGGCTTCGCGTCTGGTACAATCCGGAACTCAAAAGCCGCTGGTTCATCATTCCCGGCCTGATAGCGATCATAATGGGTGTGATAAGCGCGCTTCTGACATCGCTGACTGTTTCCAGAGAATGGGAACAGGGCACTATGGAACAGCTTCTATCCACTCCTATACATCCGGTGGAGCTTTTTCTGGGAAAGATTACGCCATATTTCCTTATCGGAATGATCGATGTTTTGATCTCAGTAGCTGTGGGTGTCTGGATCTTCGGAGTACCGCTCAGGGGCAGCTTCATTTTCCTGCTTGTTGTATCGTCGCTGTTTCTGGTCGGTGGGCTCAGTCTCGGGATCCTCATTTCAACGGCCGCCAAATCACAGCTTGTAGCAAGCCAGGCGGCATTCGTACTCACCCTTCTGCCGGCATTTATGCTGTCGGGATTCCTCTATTCCATTGAAAACATGCCGGTATTCATACAGAAAATTACATATGCAGTTCAGTCCCGTTATTTTGTCACCATTCTGAAAGATATTTTTCTCAAAGGGAACCATCCTTCGGTTTTGATAAAAGAAATACTTTTTCTCTGTGCATTTGCAGCGATCGTACTTACTGCAGCAATAAAAAAATTCAAAAAGAACATGGGGTAGGCCGGTCATGGGAGAAAGGATTTTACGCCTTATGATAAAAGAATTTATACAGGTCCTGAGGGATCCGCGCATGAAGGCGATGATCTTTGTGCTTCCCGTGATCCAGCTTCTGATATTCGGATACGCTGTTACGACAGATGTCAACCTTATCAAGACGGCCGTAACAGACAGCGACAGAAGCGTGCAAAGCCGGCAGCTTATCGAGAGCTTTACCTCGTCAGGAATATTCAGGGTAATTTCATACCCTGACAATGACGGAACTATGACGGAATATCTTGATCAAGGAAAAGCTGTCGTCGGAATCAACATAAAAGAGGGTTTTGCCAAGGATCTGCTCAATGGGAAAAAACCCGTTGTTCAGATACTCGTTGACGGAACAAATTCCAATGACGGAACACTTGCCATGAACTATGCGCAACGCATAATATCCGACTTCGGAATAGGAAAAAAGAGCCGGGATCTCGTTAATGTTCAGGGCAGAGCATGGTACAACCCGGACCTGAAAAGCAGAAACTACAATGTTCCGGGGGTCATAGCAATCATACTCCTGATGACATCGCTGCTTTTGACATCAATGGCAATAGTGAGGGAAAAGGAAATCGGAACGATGGAACAGCTCATGGTTACCCCAATGCGGTCAATTGAGTTTATACTGGGCAAATCCCTCCCCTTCGCTGCCATCTGCTTTATTGATGTCATCGTCGTAAGCTTTGTCGGCATGAAGTGGTTCGATATCCCCATCAGGGGAAGCATGCTGCTGCTGCTCATTTCTGCAGCTCTCTTCCTGATGTCCTGCATAGGCATAGGCCTTTTGATCTCCACGATATCGAAAACCCAACAGGAAGCTCTGATGTCATCCTTCTTTTTCTACTTCCCGGCTGTCCTCCTCTCAGGGTTTATGTTTCCGATTTCCAATATGCCCGAACCGGTCCAGTGGATCACTACAATTAATCCGCTAAGGTACTTTCTCGTGATAATAAGGGGAATATTCCTTAAGGGAACAGGATTGGCTGAACTTTGGCAGCAAATGGCCGCCCTTGCAGCACTGGGGATACTCTTTCTGACCTTCAGCGTATCAAGGTTCAAGAAAACGATAGACTGAAACATTTAGGTTAATTATTGGTCAGTAAAAAACAATCTCGCCGAACACAATTTATCGCTTAAAAGATCGGTTCTTCAGAAGCTTTGAATTAAATACGGGGCCTCGAAACAAAAGACAGTATTTCCCACATGACACTTAAGTGGAATTTAAGTGAAAATATGGGCACAACCTTGCCCAAATATGGATTAGGGTGTAGTTTATGGATCGAAAGCGGCCTGATCGTCTCTTATATGCTAAAAAGACGATTTGATTCAAGTATTTATAGAAAGACGAGGATAAAACAAATGAAAAACGTTGGAATTTATTTGTTTAACAAAGTCGAGCTTCTGGACTTCGCCGGCCCCTACGAGGTCTTTTCAACCACGGCGGAACTTAACGACCACAAGCCCTTCAAGGTATTCACCATTTCCGAGGATGGAGGCGCGATCAAATCCGTCAAC
>JAEAME010002453.1_pt1 | contig 10834 bp, 8 predicted proteins | sample 8958731 | NCBI WGS metagenome assembly JAEAME01 (sample SAMN16933194, study PRJNA681113) | bioreactor sludge metagenome | isolation source: anerobic bioreactor sludge (Control) | place: India:Bengaluru | collected 2018-10-24
GGCAAAAACTTGTTGAGAGGGGTCCAAAGGATTTTTATTTTAGTGAAGATTGGTATTATTCAGTTCCAGTTTACCCACCAGTTTCTATGTGGATGCTTGGTGGGCTTGAGGTACTTAATCAACACAGATATGTTTTAGCTCAACTTCATAATGTTATTAAGATTCCACCATCATACTTCATAGTTTATTTTTATAAATGGGGAAATATCTTTCTTATTAAACTTCCATCAATTCTTTGTGACCTGGGAATTGCTATTGTTATCTATAAATTAGTCCTCAGACTAACCAAGAGTACAAAGAAGGCAATAATTGGTTTTTGTATTTTTCTTTTTAACCCCGTTTCAATCTTTCTATCAGGTGCATGGGGGCAAACGGATAGTATAGTTGGGCTACTTGGGATATTGTCGTTTCTGGCACTACTTAATAAAAACATTATTCTTTCAATGCCACTACTTTTTTTGAGTATCTACTTTAAACCAAGCTGGGCGGTATTGGGACCATTTTATCTGTTTTTGATTTATAAAATGAAACCAAAGATGTGGCAGTTCTTGGTTGGGATGGGGGCTATCGTTGCACTTTATATTGTTACAACTCTTCCTTTTTCTGATGGAAATGTTTTTGCGTATGGATTAAGACTCTATCAAGAAAGATATCCAATTCCAATTGGTTTTGATGGTAAGGCTTCAATCTCTGCATTTAATTTCCAGACTATTTTTTGGAGACCTGATATTGATTTTTCTAGCCAAAAACTACTTGGGATTACGTCGGGTAAATACGGAATGTTTTTCTTTTTAATTTTGAACCTCATTGCAATGTTTAATTTTGCAAAACAGAAAGACAAACTCATCGGAATGCTAACAGGGATTTTTACCGTCGGAATGGGATATTTCCTTTTTATGCCTACAATGCTTGAGAGGTATTTCTTCCCGGCTTTCCCTGCAATGATTATTCTGGCATTAACCAGACCAAAATTGATATTAAACATGGTAATAATGAATCTAATCCTTTTTGCCAATCTTATTTATTCATACTACAGGAGAGAGTCTGATGAGATTTATCACTTTTTTATTGATAATAACTACCTTTTGATTAGAGTTGTCTCGGCTGTCCAGGTAATTCTTTTTACTACGTTTATCCGTCCTCTCATGTTACAATTTAAGCGTGAACGAGATAACTGAGGAACATATGGATCCAACTACCGAAATCTCTCTTGAGACGGTTAAAAAACGGTCTGTAAGGGGTGTAGTAGTTCTTACAGGAAGAACATTCCTTCTTCAAATAATTAGCCTTGTTGCCCAGCTTATCCTGTTTGCTTTCCTTGGTACTTATGAGTTTGGTGTGTTTGCAATTGTATCTGCAATCATTAACTTCTTGGTTTATTTTTCTGATATTGGGCTTGCGGCGGCTCTTATTCAAAAGAAAGATAAACCTACAGAGACCGATCTTCGAACGACTTTTTTTGTGCAACAACTTTTGGTTGTCGCAATTATTGTAGTAGTTTTCTTACTAACTCCATTTTTTACCCAGAAATATTCTCTAACACACGATGGGCAAACACTTTTATATGCACTAGCGATTTCACTTCTTTTCTCATCCCTTAAAGGAATTCCTTCTGTTCTTCTTGAAAGAAAACTTGAGTTTGTTAAACTAGTTTTTCCACAGATACTAGAACAAGTGGTTTATAACGTTGTTTTGGTTTATATGGCTGTTAACGGGTATGGCTTAAAAAGCTTTACTGTAGCGGTAATTGCACGAGGAATTGTGGGACTTATTACCATCTACATCCTTCAACCTTGGAAACCAGGAATTGCATTTTCAAGGAGTACCTTATCAGGTCTTTTTAAATTTGGAATTCCCTATCAAGTGAATACTTTCCTAGCAACTTTTAAAGATGATGGAATTACACTTATATTGGGAAGTATTTTAGGACCCGTCGGAGTTGGTGTTCTTTCCTTTGCCCAAAAGATTGCAAGGCTTCCTTTGACATTCTTTATGGATACAGTAACCCGTGTTACTTTCCCGGCATTTTCTAGGATGCAGGACGCAAAGGATGACCTGGCAAGAAGTGTAACTAGATCAATATTTTTTATATGTCTTTTAGTTTTCCCAAGTTTAGTTGGTATTTCGATACTTTCTCCAATCATGATTCAGGTAATTCCAAGGTACAGTCATTGGACCCCAGCACTAATTCCAATAATATTTATTTCAATTAACTTTATGTTTGCAGCAGCAACAACGCAACTTACAAACTTATTAAATGCGATTGGAAAGATCAAAATTACATTTTATTTGATGATTATGTGGACTGTTCTTACATGGGCATTTGTTCCAATTCTTGCTCAAAAATTTGGAGCAGTTGGGGCCTCAATCGGATACTCATTAGTTGGATCTTCATCCATTGTTGCAATAATTCTAGCCAAAAGATATGTTAATTTTTCAATAATGGACTCAATGATTAAGCCGATTGTGGGGTCTCTCGTAATGGGAATTACACTTCTAATTATGAAAAGGTATTTATCAGTGAGTGTTAGCTCTCTTGAGATTTTAATTGCTTCAGGAATTGTAGTTTATATTGTTTCCATGATTTCAATGGTGGGTCTTACTCTTATACAAGATGCTAAAAGAAGCTTCAAAACTATTTTTACAAAAGATTAAAGTTATTCTTTTGATTTTAGTGGGGACTATATCCTGGTCACTAACTATGGTCAAAAGTGGTTTGGAATATCCATTCGGACTTGGATTTTGGGGTGCAAATGGACACGATGGAGTCTGGCATATTGCGTTATCTGAAAGTTTAGCTGGAGGATCACTTGATATGCCAACATTTGCAGGAGATACACTTAAGAATTATCATATTGGTTTTGATTTACTCTTGGCATTCCTACATAAAATTACAACTATTCCAATTTTAACTTTATACTTTCAAATTATTCCCCCTATACTGGCACTTCTAGTGGGAGTTCTAACATATAAGTTTGTACTAGGCTGGACTAAGTCGGGTAAAAGTGCCTGGTGGTCAACATTTTTTGTATATTTTGGTGGTAGTTTTGGATATCTAATTGGGAAAAGTGAATCTGCTTTTTGGTCTCAACAGGCAATTTCTTCTCTTATAAATCCTCCTTTTGCCTTATCTTTGATATTTTTACTAATTGGTTTGATATTTATTCAAAAGTTAGAAAAGAAAAACAGTTTTTGGAACTATCTTGTGCCTATTCTTTCTTTTGGTCTTTTGATTGAAATTAAAGCATATGCTGGAGTTTTGGCACTAGGGGCACTATTTGTTGTCTCACTATGGAAGGCCCTAAGGGAAAAGAAATTTAATTTGTTTTTTGTGTTTTTGGGTTCTTTGGTGTTATCTTCTGCTGTTTATCTTCCTTTAAATAGAAATGCCTCAGGTCTTATTACTTGGCAACCATTTTGGTTTCTTGAAACAATGATGGGTTTAACAGATAGAGTTGGATGGCTAAAATTTTCTTCTGCAATGGCTACATATAAATCTGGGCATATCTGGGTTAAAGGGATTCTCGCTTATACTTTCGCTTTTGGAATATTTATTATTGGAAATTTGGGGACAAGAATATTATTTCTTTTTAGGAAAATTAGACTAGACACAATAAATATCTTTGTTTATTCAGTTATAGGTGCAGGAATTGTAATTACAACACTTTTCCTTCAAGAAGGAACTCCATGGAACACAATTCAATTTTTCTATTATTCATTATTCTTTTCTGGAATTTTAACAGGAATATTTGTGTCTGATTTTCTTTCTAATATAAAAAACACTGTATATCGATATGCTGTAGTTGTCATAATTGTTTTATTTACGATTCCTACAACAATATTCACCTTAAAAGACGTATATATTCCATCTCGTCCTCCTGCAATGTTACCTTCTGATGAGGTTAGTGCCTTGAAGTTTTTATCTAGTCAACCTGACGGAGTAGTTTTGACATATCCATTTAATCCAATCCTTGCAAAAGAGGCTGAAGTTAATCCTCCAAGACCTCTATATTTATATACTTCTACAGCATATGTTTCTGCATTCTCTTCCCATTCAACTTATCTGGAAGATGAAATTAATCTGGATATTACTGGATATGATTGGAAGAGTAGACTCTCAAGTCTTGAGATGTGGTACAAGGAAAATAATCAGGAAGTGGCCCGTGAATTTTTGAAGGAAAATAATATTGAGTATGTTTATTGGTTAAAGGGACAAAGAGCATTACTTGGAGAAGGACAACTACATTTAAAAAATATCTTTGAGAATTCTTCAGTGACTATTTATCAGGTTGAGTAAGGATAATTGTGATACAATTTAGGCATGGGTTTGGGACTATCTGTTGTAATAAATGCACAAAATGTTGAGGCTGATTTGGCTTCTGCTATAGCTTCAGTTAAGGGGATTGCAGATGAAGTGGTGGTTATCGATCAGGGCTCAACTGATAAAACTGCAGAAATTGCTAAAAAAATGGGGGCTAAAGTATTTAGTCACGAAAGTGTGAAGTATGTAGAACTTGCAAGGAATTTTGCTATTAGTAAAGCAACAAATGATTGGATTTTGATACTGGACGCTGATGAGGAAATAACTGATTCTCTGGCAAAGAAAATTAAGGAGATTATTGGGAAACCCAAAGCTGATTATTACAGAATCCCAAGAAAAAATATAATCTTTGGAAAGTGGATTGAACACACTCTCTGGTGGCCAGATTATCAAACAAGACTTTTTAAGAAAGGGAAAATTACATGGAATGAAACAATCCATTCTGTTCCCATGACAATTGGAAGAGGGGTTGACCTTCCAGCTGAAGAAAAACTATCTATACTTCATCACAATTATGACTCAATTGAGGAATACTTGGAAAGACTAAATCGCTACACTTCAGTTCAATCTGAATTTTTGATTGGTGATAACTACAAATTTAGTTGGACGGATTTGATAGGAAAACCTTTCCGAGAATTTATAAATAGGTATTTTACAGGAGAGGGGTATAAAGATGGGGTGCATGGACTTGCTTTGTCACTACTTCAGGCTTTTTCTGAACTTGTTACATATATCAAAGTTTGGCAGAAGTATAAATTCAAAGAAGAAAATGTAAGTCCTCTTAATGTTATTTCTGAAATGAAAACAAAAGAAAAAGAATTACATTTTTGGCAGAATGATGCACTATTTAAAGAAACTGGTAGTTTTATGGCTCGTGTTAAAAGAAAACTCCGTGTTTAAAGATTTATGAAAAAACCTAAAGTTTGTATTCTGATTCTAACCACCAATGCCCTTGCAATGACAAATGAGCAACTAATTGATCTTGCAAAGGTAAATACAAAAGGGCTTCTTGCTGAGTGTTTGGTAGTAGACAATGGCTCGGGGGATGGAACTGAGGAAGCTATTAAAAACTACAAATTACCCAATATGGATTACAAGTTTATCCAGAGTGGGGGAAACCTAGGATTTGCCGGGGGAAATAATGTAGGGATTCGTGATGCAGTTAAGCGGGGATTTGACTATATAATCCTCATGAACAATGATTTAATACTTCCTACAAATATTGTTCAAAAATTAGTTGGATATATGGAGGAGTCTCCTGAAGTTGGTGTTGCTTCACCAAAAATGTATTTTGCCAAAGGATATGAGTTTCACAAGGACAAATACAAGGAATCTGAGCTTGGTAAAGTCATCTGGTATGCTGGGGGAATAATTGATAGAAAGAATGCATATTCTGCTCATCGTGGGGTGGACGAGGTGGACATTGGGCAATATGACAAGACCGAAGAAACTGATTTTGCAAATGGAGCAACTGTCATAGTTCGAAAAGAGGTGTTTGAGAAAGTTGGACTTTTGGACTCTTCATTCTTTTTGTATTGGGAGGATGCTGATTTTAGTGAGAGAGTTAAAAAGGCTGGGTATAAAGTAATGTATTTTCCAGGTACTTCAATGTGGCACAAAGTCTCTGCATCAACCGGAGGGTCTGGAAGCCCTACAAATGATTATTTCTTAACACGCAATAGACTCTATTATGCAATGAGATATTTACCAGCAAGAACCAAGTTTGCAGTGATTAGGGATACCCTTAGACTTATCTTTGTTGGGCGTACATGGCAAAAATGGGGAGCTATCGATGGACTCCTTGGAGTAAAAGGAATGGGGGCATGGAAAAGAAGATGAAAAATACAATTTCTGCGGTTGTTTTAATTGGTGGGAACTATGATGAAAAGCTTTTAAAAAAGTGTATTGATTCAGTTTCTTGGTGTGATGAAATTGTTAAGGTTGAAACAAGTGGAATCAAGGGAAGCTTCAGTGAGTGGAGAAACCTTGGAGCCCAAAAGGCAAAGAGTGAATGGATTTTATATTTAGACACTGATGAGGAAATTACTCCAAAACTTAAAGAACAGATACTTAAGGTAGTTGGGTCAAATGAATTTGCAGGATATGCAATTCCAAGACAAAATATTTTTTTGGGTCATTCTATGCATTGGGGTGGTTGGTCACCGGACTTTGTAGTTAGGCTTATAAAGAAAGATAAACTAAAAGGATGGAAGGGAAATCTTCATGAACAACCAGAGATAGAGGGAAGAGTTTGTCACCTAAAAGAACCCATGCTTCATACAAGCCACAGGAGTTTAACTGAGATGGTGGAAAAAACTAATAAATGGTCTGAGATTGAGGCAAGGCTCCTGTATAAATCTGGGCATCCTAAAATGAACATCTTTAGGTTTTGTTCTGCTGGGTTTAGGGAGTTTTGGTATAGGGGGATTGTCAAACTTGGGTTTATGGATGGAACAGTTGGTGTTATCGAAATAATTTACCAAATTTATAGTAGACTAATTACTTATTCCAAACTTTGGGAATTACAATTAAAAAATGAAGGCAGCAATAATTAATCCATATCTAGATACATTAGGAGGAGGAGAAAGATATACTCTTGCTTTTGCTAAAGCACTTATTAACTCTGACTATCAGGTAGACCTTGAGTGGAAAAATAAAGAGATAGTAGGAATGTTAGAAGATAGGTTTGGGATGGATTTGGAAGGAATAAATATTGTTGGGGATACAAAGCGAGGGGACTCGTACGATCTTTGTTTTTGGGTCTCTGATGGAAGCATTCCGACTCTTCATGCCCGTTATAACATTCTTCATTTTCAAGTTCCTTTCCATGGAGTTGGAGGTGGAAGTCTTCTAAACAAAATGAAACTAATCAGAGTAAATAAAATTGTTTGCAATTCTGGTTTTACTAAAAGTGTAATTGATAAAGAGTTTGGGGTTAAAAGCGTTGTAATATACCCCTCTGTTGATACTGAAAACATAAAGCCTAAACGAAAAGAAAATCTGATTTTGTATGTAGGAAGATTTTCTAATATTTTACAAAGTAAAAGCCAAGATGTTCTAATAAAAGCTTTTATTAAGATGTACAAAGGGGGTTTAACCGATTGGAAATTGGTTTTAATTGGTGGGGTTGAAGTTGGGGTTGGGGACTATCTGGAAAGTCTTAAAAAACTTTCTAGTGGGTACCCTATTGAGATCATTGAGAGTCCAGACTTTAAAACCCTAAAAGACTACTATGGAAGGGCAAAAATATTCTGGAGTGCATCTGGGTACGGAGTAAATGAGGAAAAGAACCCTGAAAAAGTTGAGCATTTTGGTATTACTGTAATTGAGGCAATGGCAGGAGGGGCAGTACCAATTATCTATAATGCTGGGGGACACAAAGAAATAATTATAGAAGGGGAAAATGGTTATTTATGGGATGGAACTAGTGAATTAATAAAAAAGACACAGGAATTGATCAAAAATAGAGTTCAAATGTCAAAAAATGCCGTAAAGTCGAGCCAAAAGTATAGCCATGCAAATTTCGAAAATAATATCAAAGAATTACTCTAAAATACTTTTGGCAGTAATTTTTGTTGTAGCAGTAATACTTAGAGTTTGGTATTTACCTCAAGGAGCAATTTCATTTGCTTATGATCAGGCCCGTGATGCTTTTTGGGTTGAGGAGATTCTTGGTGGACACCTTAAAATTCTAGGTCCTCCTGTCAGTGGTGTTCCTGGGCTTTACCACGGTGTTTTATATTATTACGTCATTGCTCCGCTTTATCTTATTGGGCACGGTAGCCCAATAACAGTTGCCTACGGATTAAGTCTTATAAGTTCTCTGGGTGTTTTTGTTGTTTATTGTTTGACGAAATTATTGGTAAAGGATAAAGTACCTGCACTAATTGCTGCATTACTATTTGCTTTTTCATTTGAAGCAACACAATATGCCAATTTATTAACTAATGCTTCAATGGGAGTTTGGTTTTTGCCGATTTTTTATATTGGTTTATATTTGTGGATCACTGGTAAGTCTCAAAGATGGGCTCCTGTTCTAACTGGTTTAGCCTTTGGTTTATCTATTCAAAGTGAATTTGCATTGGGATATCATGTGATTCCAATATTAATCTGGTTAATATTTTTTAGGAAAAATATAAACAGAAAACAAATATTATTTTTCTTTATATCATTATTTTTGGCGGTTTCATCAATGCTAATTGCAGAGGTCAAATTTGGGTTTACTGGAACATCTGGTATTGTCTACCTTTTAACTGGGCAAGATGAGATTACTCAGTCTAAAAATCTTATTAATTATTTTACAACAATATTCTCCCAATCTGGTAAAACGTTTGCATACTCACTTTTACCAATTAATGTTGCCCTCGGGGGAATATTGGGATTTACGATGATAATCTTATCTGTGTTTATAAATTTCAAAAAAATTATAAAGGAAAAATTAACTTGGGAAACATTTTTAATTTTATATATTTTTGCCTATACTTTCGCCCTTCCCTTTGGAGGATGGAATATGAAGCATTTACTGGTGGGTGTTGCTCCTGCAGTTTGCTCATTTACTGCAATTTATATTTGGAAATATTTTAGTAAAAGAAGATTAATTACTACGGTGATTATTATCGTCATACTTGTTACAAACACAATAATGATTTTGAAAGAAAACAAAAACGGACAGACAATTTTTCCATTACAACCTGATTTGACTTTGGAAAAAGAAATGAAAATTGTTTCATATACCTACGAAAAGTCTGAAGGCAGAATGTTTAGTATAAGTACGTTGACGAGTCCTTTATACATTAATACTCTTTGGTCTTACATTTATAATTCATATGGTTTATCAAAGTATGGATACTTACCTGAATGGGTGGGACATGATCAGATAGGGCAATTAGGGAACAATTTCAAATCTGCTTCTAGTACAACATCTGATCATTATTTTATAATTGAGCCTACTTACGGGATACCCGAATTATATGTTACATATGCCTTGGGTGATCAGGAAGCAATGTCAAAGTTTGTAGATAATATTTCACTTGGGGAGCTTGTGGTAGAAAAAAGGACAACAATAAAATGAAAAATAGTGCAAAAGATTTACACGAAAATGTACCTAAAAACTGGTATTTTGAATCAATAAGAGTTGATATTTTCCAAAGATTTTGGCATAAGAGAAGATTTCAGGAAGTTTCTAGGGTGGTTGATAAAGTAAGTGGTCAGATACTCGACATTGGCTGTAATGATGGAACATTTTCCAAAGTCGTTCTTGATAAGTCTGGTGCAAAAAAATTGGTGGGGATTGATGTTGTTGAAAAAACCATTGACTGGGCAAATGATCATTGGAAAAAAGATGGAAGAATGAAGTTTATGGTTGGTGATGCACAGATTCTACCTTTCGATTCCGCTACTTTTGATGCAGTGTTTGCTCTTGAGGTATTAGAGCATGTTTTTGACCCTCTAAAAGTGTTAAAAGAAATCCATAGAGTAATGAAGAAAGACGGATATGCTGTTTTTCTGGTACCGTCGGATAACATTCTTTTTCAGATCATTTGGTATTTTTGGCTTAGATTCTATCCTAGAGGGAAAATATGGAGAGAAACACATATCCAAACTTACAGAAATAATTATTTGACCAAGATTTCTAAGGAAGTAGGGTTTAAAATAGTAACTGACAAGAAGTTTTTGCTCGGAATGTTGCATTTAGTAAAAGTAAAAAAATGAAAAAATTAACTGTTTCGGTGGTTATGCCAAGTCTTAATGGTGAAAAACTGTTGGAGAAAAATCTTCCAAGTCTGATACTTGCCAAAAATTATGCTCCAAACAATATAATTGAAATTATTGTGGTGGACGATGGATCTTGGGATGGGAGTGTAAATTTCTTAAAGAAAAACTATCCTGAAATTAGACTTTTCAAACATAAAATAAATAGAGGTTTCTCAGCGAGTGTAAATACAGGTGCAAGAGCAGCTAAGGGAGACATTATTCTTCTTATGAATATAGATGTTCTTCCTGAGAAAGATTTTTTAGTTACTGCTCTTACCCATTTTGGTAACAAAAAAGTATTTGCAGTATCGCTCCACGAAAAAGGTTATGGACCTGCTAAGGGAAGTTTTGGGGCGGGGTATATTCAACTAGCAATGGGGGAAGAGTCTAGCGAAACCCAATCAAGTTTCTATGTTAGTGGCGGAAGCGGTCTTTTTAGACGTGATGTTTGGATGGAACTAGGAGGAATGGACGAAAAATTACTTTCTCCTTTTTATTGGGAAGACATTGATCTTTGTTATCGAGCTGAAAAAAGAGGGTATATGAATTTATGGGAACCAAATGGACGTGTAATTCATCATCACGAGTCAACCATCAGTAAGTTTCCAAAAACATATGTCCAGAGGGTTAGAGAAAGAAATCAACTTCTGGTTATCTGGAAGGATATTCATAGCCCAATTTTAATTCGAAGACACGTATTTGGTGTACTGCGAAGGCTTCTAAGGCATCCTGGATATATCAGAGTGGTTATTATGGCAT
>JAEAME010002454.1_pt1 | contig 10834 bp, 9 predicted proteins | sample 8958731 | NCBI WGS metagenome assembly JAEAME01 (sample SAMN16933194, study PRJNA681113) | bioreactor sludge metagenome | isolation source: anerobic bioreactor sludge (Control) | place: India:Bengaluru | collected 2018-10-24
GGCGGAACTCAGGATTCTGCATCTGGGAACGGCATCGTTCTACCACCAGTTACGGGAGATGCTCGAGGCGTTTTGCATCGTTCGACAGGCGGTTCCAGGCGCTGAATTTCTCCAGGTCGGCCGAGTTCCAGACCAGGAACTCGAATGGCTGCATTTCTTCGAAAGTTCAAAGGGACTGAATGGCGCAATCCGGTATCTCCCGCGTGTTCCTTTTGAAGAACTGGGAGGATACTTGAAGGCCTCAGACATCGGTTTGATTGCCCGCCGATCTGATTCCAACGCAAATGCAGGTTTTGCTACGAAACTTTTCGATTATGCCACTTTTGGATTGCCGATCGTTGCCACCAACCTAAAGATGTTGCGGGCGTTCAATGACCGTTATCGATCGATGACGCTGGTTGATACGAGGAAACCGGACCAGATCGCCGCTGCGATTCTTGAGCTACACAACAATCAGGAACTTCGTGAAATGTATCGCCGAAACGGCATCGCCGCCGTGGAGCAGGAATACTCATGGGAACACATGAGTCGACGTCTTCTCTCGATTTACGATAGGCTCCTGAGACGAACGGTTTCCGCTGACTGAATCTCATGGAACTCGGCACTCCAGCAGCTTATCCGATTGCGGTGATCACCGGCAATCACCTGAACGCCTACGCCATGTACGATGCCCTCCGTGCATGCGGATGGCCCCACGCGATTGCATTCCTCAAGGATGCCAGCGAGAAGCCCGCATATGAAAATTTCATCTCGGATGTAGTCACATGGCACATGGCCCTCAAGGAGCCGTGCGACCTGTTGAATGTTCTCGATGAGTGTTGCGCTCAATGCACGCATGTGTTTCTATTCCTCACGGACGAACGCTTTCACGAGATGCTGTCCATCCATCGCGCCGCGCCCGCTCTGAACAATGTCGTGTGTTATCTAGGGTCTGAGCGGTATATGGATACGACAATTGACCGGTCAGCCTTGTATCGCTTTTTAGAGGAACGCCGCCTCGCCAGATCACCCAAGACCATCGAGGGGCACGAGGATCCATGGTCTGTTTTCGGGGGACCGTTTCTGTTCAGGTTCAAGCGATCCTGGCGGGGTCTACGCAAACTCGATCGCGTGCGTGTCGTGAGAGACAAGCTGCAGCTCGATCGGATCCTGAGGGATTGCCGAAGCGAAGGTCTGAGCGCGGACAGCTGGTGCTTTCAGGAAATGCTCAGCACCGATCCGCGTGACAACGTTTCGGTCTCGGGCTGGCACAGCGGTGAGGTACAAAGCTATTGCGTGTCACGCACAGTCGATCGTCATCCACCGGTGAGAGGCTCTGCGCTGCTATGCGAACTGTTGGAAGGCCATGAGGTACTGAAACAGATCACGCGGTCCATCCTGACTGCGCTCGAATATCACGGGCCCTTCGAGCTGGAGTTCGTTCGCGACCTTCGAACAAGCGAATTCAAGGTGATCGAACTGAACGCACGTCTGTGGCTCCAACACTCGCTGGTGCAGCAGGCCACCGGCCATGAGCTGACCCAACAGTACCTCGGCCTGCCGGGGTGCAACGCGCAACCGGCCGATCAGCCGGAGACCAGTGTTAAAAAGTACTGGATCAATACGACGCATGTGCTGGCCGGTGTGCTGCGGGGCAAGATCGGGCTCGCCCGGCACCTGGTGAGCCATGACACGGTGAAGATGCCGTCCGTGCCGATTGCCCTGCGCTTCATGAGCCGAGAGATCATGCATCGACTGAGGAAAACTAATTTGCAGGGTTGAACTCATCACTTCTGCATGCCCACCAGCTGCAATTGACTTTAGAGATATTCCATAGATCATACTTCATTATTTTTCTCAGGAAATTGCTTGTTGAGTGATCAATTATCTTTCGCTAACAGTCAGAAAGTTATCTGCCATTCCAATCCGTGGCCCAATAGTGCTCCTTTCGCGCTGTTTTTGTCTCATGATATCGACCAGATCCATGACCGGGAAATGTGGCGAATCCTGGCGGACGTGAACCATATTCGGCGGGTAGCCTTTTCGGATGAACCGGGGAGCATATGGCCTGCGATGCGGCGGATAGGACGGGCACTCTTCTGTCCCAAGCCGGCGGCGCGGGACTTCGAGACCATCCTGGAAATTGAGGGCCGGTACAGCTTTCGCTCCACCTTCTTCATCCTGTACGACCGGTACTGGGCCCGGCACGGCGCCCGCTTCCGGCTGTCCGATCCCGAGATCCGCGCCATCGTCAACCTGATCCAGTCCGCCGGCGGAGAAATCGCCGTACACGGTGGCTATTACCACTTCAATGATCCGGCCGCGTACCGGGAGAGCCGCATGGCCATCGCGAAAGCGTTCGGCGTGGAGCCGGTGGGGATCCGGAACCACCTGCTCCGGTTCTCGGGAGATCTGACCTGGCGGGCCCAGCAGGAAGCGGGATTCGCCTATGATGCGACGTTCGGCAACCAGAGCCGGCCCGGGCCCACGAAAGGACGAGTCTTTCCGTTTTGGGCGGTAGCGCCGGGATCCGACGGGGAAAACGGTCTAGTGGAGATTTCCCTCACGGTCATGGACGGGTCATTGTTTCGCCATCGCCGCCTTTCCGGCGAGGCAGCGCTGGATGCCGCTTGGGCGTCTGTCGCTCCTGTCATCGAGATTGGTGGACTCGTTACGCTCCTCTGGCATAGCAACTATTTCAACGAACCCGAATACTGGGACTGGCAATGGGTGTACGAGCAGCTCCTGGAGCGGCTGGCAACTCTCAACCCCTGGTGCGCGACCGGGGCCGAGATTAACGCTTGGTGGCGGGCGCTTCAGGGAGTGCAGCTCCAGACGGTTGAAACCAACGGTGGGTGGGAGATCACCGTGAAGGCAGCTCATCCCATCGATGGGCTGGTTCTGGACGTTGCCGCCCCAGCGGGGGCGTCCGTCTTGACGGACCGGGCAGAAGTGAAAATTGGGTACCGCGACAGCTATTGGCAAATTGTTTTACCTTCCCTGAAGGCGCGGGACAGTTTTCGAATAATGGTTCAACCCGCCATCGGTCGGAGCCGATGAGTATGTGCGGCATTGTCGCGGTAGCCTCCGTGGATGGTTCTCCCGTGAAGGTGGATCAGGTGCGGAAAATGACCAGCACGCTGAACCACCGCGGACCGGATGGAAGGGGATTGGCAGCATGCAATCAATCGGGGACCGAAACGTCGGAACAGGAAGCCCGGGTGGTATTGGGGCATTGTCGTCTGGCGGTTCTGAATTTGCAAGAACGTGCCGCTCAACCCATGACAAGGCATCACGCCACCGTCGCGTTCAACGGGGAAATTTACAATTTCATGAAGTTGCGGGCGGAATTGCAACATGCCCATTTTGAGTTCACCACGATGAGCGACACCGAATTGTTGCTGGCGGCCTATCATCAATTGGGTACTGATTTTCTGAAGCATCTCAACGGCATCTTTGCCCTGGTGATCTGGGATCATCGGGCCCGACGTCTCCTCGCCGCCCGGAATCGGCTGGGCGTCAAACCCATTTACTGGATGATCGATGCCGGACACCTTATGTGATCCTCATAAATCCGCGCTCTGAATAGTATCGCCAGCAGAACCTTGATGAATGATTCTCTGGCTCACGATTTTTTACTCTGCGGCTGGCTGTAAAATACCAGTGATAACTTTTATAATGAATTCCATCAATTACCCATTGGCTCATGGTTGGAACTTCGGGCTGGAGTCTATTCGATTCATAGTTTTTGGCGATTGGAGCCCAACAAGAGCCGATATCACCGGTCGTTTGACGACAACCGTGATCGGGGCTTGAATATCCCAGGCGGAGAGCGGATTCATCCAGTTAGTTTCATCCGTTCTGCCCCTGCCCGCTAAGAAATGCGTGTTTTTTATATCCAACAATTCTTTCCCGGCGAGGGCTCGTCGGGATCCCTGCAGCCGTTCGCTCTCGTCCAGGCGCTCGCCGAACGGGGCCACCATGTCGAGGTTGTGGCGGCAGACTACAATATCGACTCTGGCGAGTTAGAGCCGGAGGTGCACGTCGCCGTGGGACGCGGAGCCTTGCATGTTCATCGGCTCAAGTGTCCGCGCGGGGGGCGCGGCGGCAACTGGCAACGGATCCGCGCCTATCTCCATTTCATGGGCATGGCTCTGCTGCGGGGGCGGAGGCTGGGTCGTCCCGACGTGGTGGTGGGCAGCATCCAGCCCATGTTCGTCGGACTGGTTGGATTGAAGCTTGCCCAGCGAGCTCGGGCGCCGTTCGTCTTGGAAATCCGGGATCTGTGGCCGGACGCTTTGGTGGTCAAGGGTGCGATTTCCGGTTTTCAGGCTAAACCGTTGCGTGGAATCGTGAACAAGCTGTACCGGGAAGCGGTGCGCATCGTCAGTCTGACGCCCGGCATTAAGACCGAACTAGTGAAAAAGGGAGTTGCCGAACGCAAGATCGATGTGTATCCCAATGGATGGAATCCGAAACTGTTTGCCGCGGACGGTCCGTCACGCGAAGCGGTCCGTCGCCGCTATGGCTGGGAGGATCAATGTGTAGCCATCTACACGGGCTCGTTCCAGGAGGTTACCGCTGTCGAGGTTTTCGTTCGGGCAGCCGCCCGCTTGAAAGAAGATGGTGGCGTTCGAATCGTCCTCTTCGGGGCCGGGCCCACACTCGATCGCGTGAAACAACTCGCCTCCGAATTGCGGACTTCCAACGTCGATTTTCACCCGCCCGTGCCCAAGAAAGAAGTTCCAGGCCTGTTGCGCGCGGCCGACGCCGGGCTTATGGCATTGTTTCGCACGCCCCTGGCCCACATTTACTTCGAGAATAAATTTATGGATTATCTGGGTGCCGCCCTGCCCATCGCGGCGGCCATGGAAGGCGAACAGGCCCGTTTGATCCGGGGCACCGGCTGCGGTCGGGTGGTGAACAGCCTTGACGAAGAAGGGCTCGCCCGGGTTCTGCTGGAGATGAAGGCCGCGCCCGAATTCTGCCGGAAGATGGGGCAAAACGGACGTCGATTCGTTGAGACAAACTTACAACTTCCCGATATCCTCCAACAATACGCAGAGATGCTTGAAGCGTGCGCTCAAGGAGATGGCAGTAGCCGTCCCGCGTGGGAGCCTCTCCGATGAGTGGATGCTCCTACCTGATAGCCGTCGCGCTGGTACTGGTCCTGCCTGTGTTCTTGGCACGCTGTTGGTTCCTGGCGCCCACCCGTTTCGGATGGCTGTTTTACTATCCGAATCTGGTGGGGGATTTTCTGGCTCGAAGATTGGATCTGCCCCGGGTGGCGGGTGACCTGTCGTTGGCGGGCATCGCCGTCTGTTTGATTCTCATCGATTGTGACCAAGGTTTGGCGTATGGTCTGGCCTTGGCGCTGCTTCTGACAGGATTGGAATTGTGTGGGCAAAGATTGGATCGGAAATACCTCACGGGGTCATGGGCAATTCCAGACATCCGGTGGCGACCTACCAAGCTTGGCCAGGACGAAATCCAATTGCCTGCCGGGGCGGTACCCAATCCCAATAGGCATCCCCTATTGACGGTCTCCCTTCACGGTCCGTTCACAGCCCGGTCTCCACGGTATGATTTGGGAACACTGCACTTCGGACGGAACGTGTCGATCCTCGTGACCATCGGGAATCATTCGGTGGTGCCGGCGCAGGTACCGTTGACTATCGCGATCGAATCTTCGGGACCTATCCGGATCGAAACTCCTTTATCGTGGACGGGACCGATCTTGAAGCCAGGTGAAGTTGCTCGGCATGAGCTGCAGATCCATGCCGAAGGAGCAGGTTCCATGGCGATGGTACGGATCCAGGTGGCCTGCGGCTCGTTCTCGACAGCCCAATCGATTCACATGCGCTTTCATGCACAGCCGCTCAACGTTCAATCTGCTTGTATCACGAGGTATCCCGGAGCGTCAAAATCCGCCTTCGCCTGGCGGGGGGACATGGATCATTACGACACGGTCACTTTTCAGAGCATTGCGGGCCTTCGAGAAGCATTTGGTTTGGCGGCCCGCTACCGGATGCCGCAGACGATGTACCTCTCCAGCCGGCTGACCGTTGTGCCGGCGGAAACCGAAGCCTTCTATGGCCATTACGGGGTGGAGCGCGGCCAGGCGGAAGTTGGCGCGTTCATACGTTGGGTCCAGGAATTTGTGGACCTCCAGCACAGATCCAGCTACCCCTTTGAGAGTGCCAAGCCCTACCTGATAGAGCTGGGTAATCACATGCATCTACATTATGGCACGGATGCCGCGGCTGATGCCGGCAACGACTGGTGCCGGGGGGCCGGAATCGGTGCTGGTGTATACCCGTGGCAGGAGGAACGGCTTGACTCGTTCACCGAGCAACGGGACAACGCCTTGCGCGCCAGGAAGATATTCGAGCAACTGTTCCGTTTCACGCCCAAGAGCTGGGCCATGCCCGACAGTACGAGGGATGCCCAGACACCGCGGGCAGTGGAGGCCGCTGGCTGCGAAGTCCTCAGTGATTCGGACGCCCGCCATGTGGATAACGTCGTCTTTCAACCTTCTCCCCATCACCCGACAGATTCCCGGGCGGTCGAGCTGACTAAGCGCTACCCGGGAGATCCCGAGACGTATGTGCACGCGACCATGATTGTATATTGGCTGCATCGTGCCTGGAGACGGGGTATCCCTGTGGTGTTCATGTGCCATCAGCACATGCGCCAATTTGCCGGAACTGCTTGCACGCGTTTCACAGAGTATGTCCTGCGATACGTTCTGGAACGGTTCAATGGGGATCTTCATATCAACACCGTCTACGGAATCGGAGCATATTGGAACGCCGTCTTCAGTCCCGTCAACCGTTGCATCCTGGTGCAGCAATCAGGTAACGAGATCCATGTGGAAAACAACGGGAATATCGATTTTGAGAGCGTTCCGGTAGACGTCGTTTACCAAGGAGGAGGCCGAGCCACCATGCTGGTGGATCTTCCCGCCCGCACCCGGGTAATTCTCAATGCGGCGGGAGAGGAGAATTCCTCTTGCGAGTGACCTGTATCAACAGAGTGATGGTGAGGATGCGGGTGGGCGATGCGAGCGACTTGGATTCCATGTATGCGCTGGCCCATCTCTGCTATGGAGTAAGGGTTGAACCCGCCGAATGGTGGCGATGGTGGTATCTGGGGCGCGCAGACCAACAATCAGCATTTATTTTGGCGGAGGATGGGCAACGGCTGGTAGGGATGCAGCCAGTCACTTTGGACCGGTTCCTTTGTCAGGGACATGTTTTGCTTGGAGCCGTTCTGACAGGTGCCATGGTGCACCCAGATTTCCGTGGGCAGGGGATTTTTAGACAATTGGTCGAAAGGAGCTGCCAGTATGCCTGGGACGCGGGTGCATCGTTCATCACCACCATGCCAAATGAGAAGTCCTTTCGACGATTCATGGCGATGGGTTGGCGGGATCCGGGGTCCCGGTCATTTCTGATCGTCGGACCGGGTCTGGCCAAGAAAAAGATGCAGGAGGGAACATCCTGCACAATTGAAAGGGTGGGCGCCTTTGACGAAGATATTGTTGCATTTGCAGCCAGCCAGGTGCAGAAACAAGTCTTTAGTGCCCAACGGGACGAGGCCTGGCTGACATGGCGATTTTGCGGGAATCCGATGCGGGACTATGTCTTATTGGTGGCCCGGGATAGAAACTGTGGCTGTGTGGGGTATGCTGCTGCCACCGTGCGTTCGTCGATGGGAATCTCCATCGGATGGTTAGTGGACATCATGGCCGGATCCGAGAAGGTGTTGGTGGCGTTGGCGACAACCATGGTGGATCTTTTTCAGAGACAGAGGATCCGCTTCGTAGCGACCGTCATTTCGGGGCCTAATATTTTCAGCGCTTTGTCTCGTTCGGGTTTCCGGCAGGTGCCAACCTGGATTTCGCCCAGACGTTTTCGGACAGTGTATCTGACGAGGCCGGATTCAAGTCAAAAAGAGCACCCTCCGGCAGACATTGGCCTTTGGTATCAAACGTTGGCGGATTGGGATGGGATCTGATCGATTATGCGCCATGTCTGTGGATGTGGAGGACTGGTGGAACGCCACCATCCTCCAATGCACTGGCAAAATCATAGAACCCTTTCCGGTGGTTCGCGAGAATGTGCTCGCTCTGTTGGAAGCGTTTGCTGAGGCGGGCGCCTCGGCAACTTGGTTCTTTCTCGGTGAAATCGCTGTCCAATTTCCGGAACTTGTGCGGCAAGTCGTCGCGGCTGGACATGAACTGGGTGTTCACGGTTGGCTCCACCGGTCGATTCGAAATCAGTCGCCGCAAAAGTTTCGGGACGACCTTCGGTGTGCCAAGTCGGTGGTGGAGAATGCCGGGAGCGCGGAGGCGCGAGGGTTTCGCGCGGTGGATTTCAGTATCGGGCCTGATTGCTGGTGGGCGTTGGATGAAATCATTGATGCAGGTTTTACTTTTGATTCAAGCATTTTCCCCAAGTCCATGCCGCGTTACGGATGGTCGGGGGCGCCGCTCGGTTGCTATTGGGCAGAAACTGAGCGGGGGCGCCGAGTTTTAGAAGTGCCGGTCACGGTGGCGACGATGTTCGGACTGCGGATTCCATTCGCCGGCGGCGGTTACTTTCGGCTGCTGCCCCTGCGGTGGGTGTTGGGAATGATGCGCCGCGCCTCATCTGCATGTCCGGTTGTGTTTTATCTTCATCCCTGTGAGATTGAAGCGTCGAGCCAAATGGAAACAAAACCTTCAGGAGTGACTGATTCGGAATGGGCGACTATCCGGCGCCAGTTTGCGAGGGAGACTAAAGGCCGGTCCCAGGGACGGCGGAAGCTGGCGCGACTACTCCAAATGTACCGATTCCGAAGCATCGGCGAAACAATCCAATCTTCGATCATTCCGATACAAGTGGTGCCTCCACCCAAGAGGAAGTAAGAATCGACATGAGCGAATCGATCCATCTAAACGATGGCCTCTGCGCGGGGGGTGCCCCGCGCATGTGGGGACGGATAGTTCGGGAGACGATTCCCGCGATGCATCGGCTGTTGCCGCCGGGAAGTTCCGTCCTCGAGGTGGGATATGGCGACGGTCTGTTGAGTTGTTGGCTGGCGAAAGTACTGGGATGGCGACTGACCGGGCTGGATATCAGCCAGAAGTCCCATCAGGAAGCCATGCGTCATGCTCGTCGGCTCGGCCTTGAGTCTCGGGTGGCCTTTGAGTTGGTCACTCCAGAACTGACTTGGCAACATTCCGGCGTTTACGATGGTGTGTACATCAAGACAGTTCTGTACGATTCCCAAAGTGTTGAAGAATATGCCCAGCGATTGGACTGGGTGGCGAGCGTGATGAAACCGGGAGGGGTTTTGGTGAACTTCGAAACAGGACGCGCCAACCGCTTCACCCAGCTCTATCGGCGGCTTCGAAAGCGGGAGTATTCGGACCGGTGCCTCTACACCGGTGAGGTGGAGAATTTATATGAGTCGCGGTTTCGAATTGTCGAACGACGCTATTACAGCGGTTGGAGCCAGTTTTTTGCACCCATTCCAGTGATGTTCGAATTGGCTGTCGCGGCAGAAAGCGCGATTGCCCGACGTTCATCTAACAATTGTTTTGCGGTGGCAATCGTTGCTCACTCTCCTTGGTCAGACGAGCATCGTGAGAATGAAATTGCCCGGAACAGAAGATGAAAAGATGCCTGGACCTTTGTGCGGTAATGGGTGGCCTTGTGGTGATCGGACCATTGATTTTGCTTCTGGCAATTCTTGTCAAGAAATCTTCCCCGGGGCCTGTGTTGTACCGGGGGGTGCGGGCCGGACGGCAAGGTCGTGCATTTCGCATCATGAAGTTCCGATCCATGATGATCGATGCGGAACAGCGCGGTGGACCTTCCACGTCGGGGGATGATCCTCGCGTGACTCAGATAGGGGCATGGATGCGGCGGTACAAGCTGGATGAGCTGCCCCAGCTGTTTAACGTCCTCAAGGGCGACATGAGCTTGGTGGGGCCGCGGCCGGAGGTGCTGTCGGAAGTGGAACGATATACGCCGGAGCAGCGGCGGGTGCTGGCGTTGAGGCCGGGCATCACCGACCTGGCTTCTTTGTGGAACGCCGACGAGGGCGCCGTGCTGGCGGGTACGGTTGATCCCCACGCGGCCTATCAGCAGTTCATCCAGCCCACCAAGCTGGCCCTGCAGCTCCGGTACCTGGACGAACGGTCGCTCTGGCTCGATCTGAAGATTATCATTTATACAATATGGAAGATTTTCCGTAAAGGATGGGTGCCGCCGGAGTTGCGGGCTGTCCCGCCACCGCAGGTGCCGGCACACTTGAAAAATCGCGAACAGTCAGTTCCAATCCAGACATGAGGAGGCGGCATGGGCTATCGGGTGCGTTTTGTAAATCCTGCCAAAAACTACCAAATGATCAAGGATGAGATCGACGCGGCGTACTTCGACGTCATGTCGCATGGGGACCTCATCGACCGGCACCACCTGCGGCAATTCGAAGAGAATCTGGCGCATTTTGTGGGTACCCGTTACGCCGTCGGGCTCAACAGCGGCTATGATGCCCTGCACATGTCGCTGCGTGCGGCCGGGATCGGACTGGGTGACGAGGTGATCGTGCCGGCGCACACGTTCGTAGCGACGTGCTCGGCGGTAGTCAATGTCGGGGCCACGCCGGTGCTGGTGGACGTGGCCAAGGACTTCAATATCGACTGCGACCTCATCGAGGATGCAATCTCGCCGCGGACGCGTGGAATCATCCCGGTCCACCTGAGTGGGTGGATGGCTGACATGCCGCGGGTGATGGAAATTGCCCGGCGCCACAACCTGGTGGTGGTGGAGGACGCCTGCCAGAGTCTGGGTTCCAGCATCGGCGG
>JAEAME010002447.1_pt1 | contig 10830 bp, 9 predicted proteins | sample 8958731 | NCBI WGS metagenome assembly JAEAME01 (sample SAMN16933194, study PRJNA681113) | bioreactor sludge metagenome | isolation source: anerobic bioreactor sludge (Control) | place: India:Bengaluru | collected 2018-10-24
CCCAGGGGGGCCAACATGGTCATGCTCGGCGCCTTTGTCAAGAAGACCAACCTGGTATCCATGGAAACCGTCTTTGAGACGCTGAAGGAGACCTTCAAGACCAAGACCAAGCTGATTGCCACCAACAAGAAGGCCCTCATGGCCGGATACGAGTTCGCCGGGCCCAGGAGGTCGGGAGAAGCGGCTGGCCGCAATGTGCCCGGCTGAGGCCCCGGCGCGACAGGCATCCGGCCCGCACGGGCGAAGGCCGGCCGCCTTTCAGGAGTAGAGCATGGCTATCAAGCAGATATCGATAACCCTGGCCAACCTCCCCGGCACCCTGATGGACATCAGCGAGCACCTGGGCGCGGAGGGCATCAACATACGGGCCATCTCCGTGGCGGAGGCGGACAATGACGCTGACGTGCGGTTCGTCACGGACAACCCGGTCAAGACCATCAATGTCCTGCGCAGTGTCGGTTTCGAGGTGGTGGAGAAGGACGTCATCGCGGTGGAAGTGCCGGACCACCCGGGCGGCCTGGTGGCCGTGCTGAAGCCCCTCAAGGCCGCCGGGATCAACGTCCGGTACCTCTACCCATACCTGGGCCGGGGCGAGAGCGGCCAGGCCATTGTCATAATGGCGGTGGACAAGACCAAGGAAGCGGTCAGCGTCTTGAACAGGAACTGGGTCCGCACCTTCGGTCCCGAGATCTACGCTCTGTAGGGCCCTCCCCTGCTGCCTCATGTGAGGGCCGGCCGGCCGTTCGCTTCACTCGAAGGCAAAGCCCTTTTCGTTGAAGGTGGCCAGGCAGGCCTTCACCACCGCCGGATCGTAAAGCTGCCCCTCATGGGAGACGATCTCCTCCAGGGCCTTGTCCCGGCCCACAGCCGGACGGTAGGGCCGGTGGGAGGACATGGCCTCGACGACGTCGGCGACAGCCAGTATCCTGGCCTCGACCAGGATCTTCTCACCACGCAGGCCCGCGGGATAGCCGCTCCCGTTCAGCCGTTCGTGGTGCTGCAGAATGATGTCGGCCACGGGCCACTCGAACTCGATGCTCTTGAGGATGTCGTAGCCCACCGAGGGGTGGAACCTGATCATGGCCATCTCCGTGGCGGTCAGGCGCCCGGGCTTGCTGAGGATCTCGGTCGGTATCGATATCTTGCCGATGTCGTGAAGAAGCCCGGCGACGCGGATGCCCGCCACTTGAGAAGGCGGAAGCCCCATCTCCTTCGCCAGGAGGCCCGCCAGCTGGGTCACCCTCTTCTGGTGGCCGGCGGTGTAGGGGTCCCGGGTCTCCATGGTAGTCGAAATAGCCTGGATGACAGCCTCCATGGTCCTCTCCAGCTTCCGGACGCTCTGCTCCAGGCGCCTGGCCGTGGCCTTACGTTCGGTGATGTCCCGACCGACACCACGGTAGCCGGCCAGCTCCCCATCCGGCCCCAGGAAGGGCACGCCGCTGGTTTCCATTACCAGAGGATGGCCGTCCTTGTGGCGCATGACATTCTCCACGAAGGCGAAGGGTTCCTGCTTCCAGACGCTGGCGTTGAAGGCGGCGGCTCCGCGGCGCGCTTCCGCCGGGGGCATGAAGTCGAAGGGCTTCTTGCCTTCCATTTCCCCGGCGTCGTACCCCAGCACATTGCTCACCTTGGGACTGACGTAGGTGTAAGCGCCTCCACGGTCCACCTCCCAGACCCAGTCGCTGGTGGTCTCCACCAGCCCCCGGAAGCGCTCCTCGCTGGTGCGCAGAGCTTCGCTGGCCTTCCTCCTCTCGGTGACATCCTCGACCAGGGCCAGGTAGCCGCCGGGCAACCCGCCGGGGTGCAGGCCCAGAGGGCTTAACGAGAGGTTTATCGACATCAGGCCTGACCGGCCGTAGCGGTGCCCTCCCCTGACCCTGGGGTCATCCAGGTCGATCTCCATCTCGGCGTTGACCACCCGGCCGTGCCGCAGCTGCTCTTTGGCCGGGTCCGACAGCAGGGGATCATCGAACAGCGATGGCCCCTCAAGCTCAGCCACCGACGAAACGCCGAAGATCCGGGCGCAGGCCTCGTTGGCCGCCACCGGCACGCCCGCCCCGTCAAAGACGATGGCGCCGATGGGCGACTCCTCGAAGATCGTGCGGAACCGCGCCTCGCTGATCTTCAACGCGTCCTGGGCCTTCTTGCGCCCGCTGATGTCGCGCGACACCCCCAGGAAGCCGGTCACCTCCCCGGCAGCGTCCCGGAGATAGCTCACCCTGGTCTCCGTCCAGACCGTGGAGCCGTCCCGGTGCGGCAGCTCCAGATCCAGCGTCACCGAGCGCTCCCGGTCTGACTGCCCCGACCTCTCTCTTTCCTGCTCCTCGGCCATCACCTGCATGGCCTTCTCGAAGGACTCCGGGACCACTATCTGGCCGGTCGGCATGGCCGTCGCCTCCGCGACGGTGTAGCCCAGCAGGCGCTCCACGGAGGGGCTCACGTAGGTGAACTCCAGCTTCAGGTCCACGACCCAGACGACGTCCGACAGGTTCTCCGCCAGGAGACGGTAGAGCCTCTCGCTCTCCCGAAGAGCATCCTCGGCCCTCCTCTTTTCGCTGATGTCGCGGTAGTTGATGACGATGCCATTTATCCTGGGGTCATTCAGCAGGTTCCGGCCCACGCCCTCCGCCCGGCCCCAGGAGCCGTCCTTACGTTTGACCCTCACCTCTTCCGAGACCGCCGCCCCTGGGTCGCTCTTGAGCCGCTCGAAGAGGCCGATGACGGTCTGGACGTCGTCCGGGTGGATGACCTCCAGCAGCCGCGAGCCGAAGAGGCCGCCGAGGGCCTCTTCGCCGGGAGCCGGCCGGGACGGGCTCTCGTAGACTATCCGGCCCTCGGCGTCGACCACGGCCACCGCATCACTGGCGTTCTCGATGAGGGCCCGAAATCGCTCCTCGCTGGCGTCCAGTGCCTTCCCCGCGGTGACGTCCTGCAGCAGCACCAGCCGCGCCCGGTGCCCCTCGTGCGCCGTGGCCAGCCCCGCGGCGCGGATCCACAGCCTGCGGCCATCCCGGGTGACGGCCGCGCTATCCATGCTCTCCCCCGGACCGCCATCATCCAGAAGGCCGCCCAGAAAGACGGCGGCGCGCTCCCTGTCTTCGGGAAGGAAATGCTTCAGCAGGTCCGCGTTGATCATCTCGGAGAGATGATCGTAGCCGAGCATCTCGGCCGCAGCCTTGTTGGCCGAAACGATCCTGGCATCGCCGGCGCCGATAACAACGGCGCCTTCCATCAGGCGCTCGAACAGAGACATCGACCCCATTATAGCGGCAGCGTCAATTTGATCGGATGGTGCCCCGGCAACGGGGCCTGGCCCGGCGTCACGGGCCACCCCGGCGCCCCAACCCCGCCTTTCAGAAAGCGGCCGCCTGTCTCTTCTCCAGGTGATAGCGGTACACCAGCGGCGCCACCTTCAGCCCGGAGTCCACGGCCTGCTGCGAACCCATGAAGGCCGTGCTACCAGCATCGAAGCCGACGTAGAACAGCCCCGTGATCGGCGATCTGGCTGATGGCTTGTGCCGGCCGCTCTGCCCTATGGTAACGCAGAGCCCGCAGGCCTCCCCGCCCTGCCCCGGCAGCACCTGGTCCCGGCTCAGGGCAGCCACCTGGGCCGGTCCGCTGTACGGCCCTTTGGATTCGATCACCGGGACTATCTCCGGGAACATCTGGACCATCTGCTGGTCCGTCTTCCGCCAAAGGGCCTCGATGGTCTTGTCCTTCGGGTCAGACGAGCAGGGCGTGCCGAACACCAGTAATTGCTTGCCCGCCGGCCCCATGTCCGGGTCGTAGTTGGTGGGAACGAGCAGGGTGATGATGACATCTGCCGGCATCTGGCCCTTCCTCACCTGTTCCTGGCGGTCCAGGTCCCACCAGGCATCATCTGACCAAGCCTGGTACAGGCCGCAGTCCAGGACCTTTTCGCCGAGCAACCAGTGGCAGCCGGTGAAGCCGTTGCTGGGCAGAAGTGACGTAGCTGACATAGCCCCGGTCGAAGTGCTGTTCGCCCACCAGCTTGAGGACGGTAGGCTGCAGGCCGGCGTTGCTGACCACAATGGGCGCCCGGTAGACGGCGCCCCCGGTGGCCACGCCCGCCGCCTGGCCATCCTCCACCAGGATCTTCTCCACCCTGGACCCGGTCCGGACCTCCCCACCGCAGTCCCGTACCACCTGGGCGAAGTCCTCCGACATTCGGCCGAAGCCGCCCAGGGGATAGCCCAGCGGCTGGGCCATGAGGCGCTGGAAGGCCCTGACCACCTCGGACATGGGCACCAGGTCAATGAGCCCCACGTTCCAAGCGTGCGTCAGGAAGGCGAAGTATCCGTACAGCCGCTCCGGCAGGGGCTGGTGCCGCTCCAGGTACTCCCGGACCGTCACATCATCCAGGGCGCCGATCCCTTCCGGCGGCATCAGGGCCACCTCCGCCAGTACCTGCGTGGCCACCTCCCGCTGCCGGGCGTCGAGCTGCCAGTGATCGAACATGATTTTGGGATCCGGCAGCTGGTAGGGGTCCATCCTGGTCACCGACCTCAGCCACTGGCCGCCCGACCGCCGGTACAGGACGCCTATGTCTTTCACCGAGGCCCGGAACTTGGATTCTATTCCCAGGGCCCGGAAGGCCTCCAGCCAGGCGCCGCCGCCCACCGGCATGCCGCCCGTGGGCCACAGCTCGACCTGATATCCCTTGATGGACACCGACGCCTGCTTGCCGCCCACCCGCTGGTTCTGGTCCAGCACCAGGACGTGGAGTCCCTTCTTCGCCAGCAGGGCCGCACAGGTGATGCCCCCGGGGCCCGCCCCCACTACGACGACGTCGTACTTGTCCTTACTGGCCATCCCGATTCCCCCCTTCACACTGTGATTGCCGGCGGCCGCGCCGGTCAGCCGCGAGCAGCCTACGCTGGAACCACCCCGGCGTCTGTCCGGGAAAGCCTGACAGCCGCGCCGGCGGCCGCCCTCCCTAGGCGTCGGGAGGCCCGGAGACCAGCTCCTCCAGCGCCTTCCGGCGCAGCTTCGACAGGCCCGCCCTCAACTGACGCCTTTCCTCCGCCGACAGGGAGGCGATCACCCGCGGTATGACCTCCCGCTGACGGGCGAAGGCGCGGTACGTCTCCCGCCCTTCGTCGGTCAGGCGCACCAGCACCTGCCGGCGGCCCGCGACACTGGCGGTAGCCACCAGCCCCAGCCTGACCATGCGGTCAAGGAGCGCCAGGGTCGTCGGCGGTTGCCGGAACAGCCGCCGCGATATCTCGGCCGGCGTGGCCGGCGTGCCCTCCTTTTCCAGGGTCCGCAGGACCCAGAGGACCCCGCCCTGCATGGACGTAATGCCCAGGTGCCTCACCTCCCGGTCCCTGAGGCGGATCATGGTGTCCCGCACCTGGTTCAGGAGGGCCCAGAACTCGTGCTCCTCTTCAGGTTGCAGCGGCGGGCTCCCCGCCCGCCGCGCCGCGCCAGCCCGCGGACTGCCCTTGCACATCAGCCGGATCTCCTTCGACATCGTTGCGCCCTGGCCGCCTCGATCTTGACTACTTAGTATACTAGCTAGTATGCTAATATAACAACCGCCGGGCCCGCGCTTTCGATTATAGCACGCGTTCAGCCTGCAGCCCGGCTGATACGGAGCACGGGGAGGGACGCCCATGATCGTCTGGGATGAAGAGAAGTGCGCCGGGTGCGGCATCTGCGCCCATTTCTGCCCGGTCGACGCCCTGGCCTGCCGGGGCACCATCGAGATCGACCCGGACAAGTGCAACGATTGCCTGGCCTGCATCGAGGCCTGCCCCACGGACGCCCTGGGGGAGGGGAGATGAAGCAGGCCAAGTTCGATGTGGTGGTGATCGGCAGCGGGGTGGGCGGCACCACCTCGGCCGCCCTCCTGTGCAAGGCCGGGTACCGGACCCTGGTGGTGGAGAAGCTGCCCTTCCCCGGCGGGCGTTGCGCCACGCTCGACTACCACGGCTTCAAGCTGAACACCGGCCTGAACACCGTGACCGACGAATGCCACGGCGCGCTGTGCCGGGAGGTCGGCGCCCCGTTCGAGATGCGGGTCACCGACGACCAGTGGGTCTACCGCATCAAGGGCCGGGACTACCCGCAGCCGAAGTCCGGCAAAGGGGTCCTCAAGACCATGATCGGCCATGCCGCGTCCAGCCAGGCCGAGGCGGACAGGCTGATGCGGGCCATCAAGACCTGCCTGGCCTGGGCCCCGCCCTCATACTCCATGTCCCTGGACGAGTGGCTCCGGCAGTACACGGACAACCCGGCCATACTGGGGATGTTCCAGAACTACCTGGCCGCCGCCGGCGCCATACGCAATTCAGAGCTGCCCGCGGGCGAGTACTTCCGCATGATGAACCAGATCGACGCCTCGGGCCGCATATGGGGCTACCTGCCCGGGGGCGGAGGCCAGCTCACCGGCGCCCTGGTGGACGCCATCAAGAGAATGGGCGGCGAAGTCTGGACCAGCTCCCCGGCAGTGCGCATAGCGGTGAAGGGTGAGGCCGCCGCCGGCGCGGTGGTGCGGAAACAGGGCGAAGACATCGAGATAGCCGCCCAGGCGGTAGTCTGCAACGCGGGAGTGGCCAGGACGGTGGCCCTGGCGGGCCGGGACCTGTTTCCCTCCGGGTACCTCAAGGACGTCGCCGCGGTGAAGGGAGCACCGCAGACCATCATCTACTTCACTCACGACCGGCCGCTGATCGAAGCCGACTCCGTCATCTGCCTGACCGAAGCGCGGCGGGTCTTCATGTACAGCACCAACACCAACGCCTGCCCGGAGAGGGCCCCCAGGGGGAAGCACCTGTCGGGGGCGGCCGCCTACCTGGAGTCCTCGCTGCCTCCCTTCGACCTGAAGAGGGAGGTGGAGATGGTCCTGGCGGACCTGAGGGACAGCATCCCTGGTTTCGACAAGTACGCCCGTATTCTGACCATCCGCGTCAACCGCGGGGAATGGGGGCTGATGAAGACCTGGCCGGGACACACCATGCCCGTGAAGACGCCCATACCGGGGCTGTATACTGTGGGCGACGATTGCGGACCGCTGGGCTGGTGGTGTTCCCCGGCCGCCGTGCAGAGCGGGCGGCAGGCGGTAGAGGACATCGTGCGCCGCTACCGGCCCGCGTAAGCGGGGCAGGGTCACGCCGGCCGGGGGCATGTAGGCCGCGGTCCGGAAGGAGGCAGCCTGTGGTCCTGGACGAGTTCTCACTGCGCGGCCAGGTGGCCATCATCACCGGCGCCGGGAGGGGCATAGGGCACGGCATCGCGGTGGCCTTCGCCCAGGCCGGCGCCGATATCGTGTGCTGCCAGGCCGAGGCCACGGCGGCCCGGGCCCGGGAATCGGGGCGCCAGGCCCTGGCCCTGGCCTGCGATGTGACGGACAGGCACCAGGTGGAGAGCATGGTGGCGCGGACAGTGCGCGAGTTGGGGCACATCGATGTCCTGGTGAACAACGCCGGGGGGGCCACCTACTGCCCGGCGGCACAACACAGCGACCGGCGCTGGGACGGCGTGGTCCGCCTGAACCTGACGGCGGCTTTCATCTGCAGCCGGGCCGTGGCCCGGCACATGGTGGAGCGGGGGTCTGGATCGATCATCAACATCTCCTCGGGCAACTCGCAGCTCCCGGCCCCCGGCATGGTCGCCTACGCGGCGGCCAAGGCCGGCCTCAACTCCATGACCCGGACCCTGGCCTGGGAGCTCGGACCACAGGTGCGGGTCAACTGCATCCTGCCGGGCGCCATAGAGACCGAGGGCAGCCGGCCGGTCCTGGGGCCGGTGATGGACAGGCTGGTGGCCCACACGCCGCGCCGGCGGTTGGGGCGCCCCCGGGACATCGCCCTGGCGGCCGTCTTCCTGGCATCGCCGGCCGCCGATTTCATCACCGGCCGGAAACTGGAGGTCGACGGCGGCCTGGAGTTCGTGCCCCTGGACCCGTCCGAGGTGGGCCGGGGCCGGTAGGCCGGAGGCACTCATGGCGCAGGCCTGCGGGTACGCCGGACGGATCCTGAAGGTAGACCTCTCCTCCCGGACCTGGGAGACGGTCTCCTCCGAGCCCTACCAGCGCTTCATCGGCGGGCGCGGCTTCGGCGCCCGCCTGTACTGGGAAGAGGTGCCGCCCGGAGCCAGCGCGCTCGGCGAAGACAACCGCCTGATCTTCGCCGTGGGCCCCCTGGCCGGAGTGCCGGTCATCGGTGGGTCGCGGTGGGGCATCTATGGCAAGACCCCGTTCACCACCCCCGACATGTTCAACTACGCCAACGCCGGCGGGCACTGGGGAGCGGAACTGAAGTTCGCCGGGTACGATGCCCTGGTCATCCGCGGTCGCTCTGACCGGGCCACCTGCCTGGTGATTCGCGACGACACGGTGGAGTTCGTGGAAGCCTCCCCCCTGTGGGGACTGGGGGCCTGGCGGGCCCGGGAGGCCCTCAAGGAGAGCCTGGGCCGGGAGGTGAAGGTGGCCGCCATCGGTCCTGCCGGCGAGAACCTGGTGACCACGGCCATTCTGCTGGCCGATAATGACGCCACCTGCTCCGCCGGCATGGGGTGCGTCATGGGGTCCAAGAACCTCAAGGCGGTGGCCGTGCGAGGCACCCGGAGAAAGACCTCCGTGGCCATGCCCGACAGGCTGAGGGAGCTCACCGCCTACCTGCGGAGCTTCAACCGCGGGGCCTTCATCGCCTGGGGCAACGACTTCGTTCAGTCCGGCCCGGGGATCAAGAGGGACCCCTGCTACGGTTGCCCGGGGGCGTGCATCCGCCGCAAGTACACGGCCGGCGACGGCACCACCACCAAGGCCGCCTGCCAGTCCGCCCTCTTCTACCAAAGCTGGGCCGGGAAGTACTACGGCCGGGAGAACCAGGCCTCGCTTCACGCCAGCCGGCTGTGCAACGACTACGGCCTGGACTCCTGGTTCGTGGAGCAGGCGCTGACCTGGCTGCTCCGGTTGCCCAAGGCGGGGATCCCCATCGAAGGCCTGATAGGCCTGCCCCCCTCCCGGCTGGGCAGCGTGGAGTTCATCGAGCACTTCGTCCGGATGATCGCCCTGAGGCAAGGCTTCGGCGACGCCCTGGCCCGCGGGATGGCCGAAGCGGCCAGGGCCGTGGGGGGACCGGCACCGGCCATGATCAGGCACTCCGACCCGTACGACCCGCGCCTCTACCTGACAACGGCGCTGCTGTGGGCCACCGAGCCCAGGGAGCCCATCCAGGCCCTGCACGAGGTGGGCTACCCCATGGCCATGTGGACCACCGGAGTGAAAGGGGCCGCCCCTACCCACGTGGACAGCGAGGCGGTCCGGGGCATTGCCCGGCGGTTCTGGGGCAGCGAGTCGGCCGCCGATTTCACCACCCCCGACGGCAAGGCCCTGGCGGCCCGGATGATCCAGGACAGGCAGTACGCCAAGGAGAGCCTGATAGTCTGCGACTGGATATACCCCATCTCGGACAGCCGGCAGAGTGCGGACCACGTGGGGGACCCGACCCTGGAGAGCCAGCTGTTCCGGGCAGTGACCGGGATCGAGATCGACGAGGCCGGGCTGTACCGGCTGGGAGAGGCGGTCTTTAACCAGCAGCGCGCCGCGCTGGTCCGGGACGGGTGGCGCGCCCGCGAGGACGACCGGCTGCCGGACGACTGGCACGATGAGCCGCTGAAGAGGGGGGTGATGGACCCCGAATGCCTGGTGCCGGACGCCAGCGGGAAGCCGGTCTCGCGGGTGGGAGCGGTGGTGGACCGGCAGCAGTTTGAGCGGATGAAGGACGAGTACTACCAGCTGCGGGGCTGGGATGCGGCCACCGGACGGCAGACGCGGCCCGCCCTGGAGAGGCTGGGCCTGGGGGACGTGGCCGGCGGCCTGGAGCAGAGCGGCCTGCTGGCCGGCCAGGCAGGGGCCGGAGCCAGAGGACTCAGCGCCAGCCAGCCAGGCCCCGGCGATGGCCCGGCTCCCTGACCGGCGCGGCCTCAATCGTGGGAGAAACAGGAGGTGTGCCAATGGCCCAAATCAATGACTACAGCGGCCCTTTCAATACTGATCTGCGTTTCGACGGTCTCTCCAAGGACTTCCTGCTCAAGGTCATCCGCATCTGGCAGTGGTCATGGATCCAGTTGGACGCCGGGTGGTACGAGCCGTTGAGGGAAGCTGTGGGCGGGGAGACCGCCCACAGCTGCGACCTGGAGATGTGGCTGCGGTGCGCCATTCGCTGCAACACGCGCTACGCCCGGATCGCCAGGATCCCCAACAAAAGCGCGGTGGACTGCCTGAAGGTGCTGCAGCTGCCCCTGGACAACACCATGGGCGCCGTGTATCCCACCTCGCACGATATCAAACACGAGAACCTGGCCGTGGTCACCGTCGAGAGATGCCCCAGCTTGGAGTTCTGCGAACGGAATGCCCCGGAGAGGATCGTGCCGATGTGCGTCAACAACGAGCCGCACCTGATCCACTGGTACAAGGTCAATCTCGATGTCGTGGTGGCGGCCACCAAGCTGCCTCCGCGCGCCAGCCCCGACGAAATCGCCTGCCAGTGGACCTACACCCTTCCGACGCCCAGGGGAACCAGGGTGAGAAGCAAGGAGGAGGTGGTTGACGAGACCGGCAGCCCCCCCGAGGTGGACGATCTGAGCGGGCCCTACTACCCCAACCTCACCCACGCCAGCTTCTCCAAGCCCTTCCTTCTCCGGATGATGACCGCCTGGCAGTATGCCTGGCTGGTGATGAACGAGGGCTACTACTACGCCGTGATGCGGCGTTTCGGCCGCGAGATGGCGGACCAATGCGAGCGCGCGGCCTGGATCAGGGTAGCCGAGCGCACCAACAGGCGGTACGCGCCGGCCGGCGAG
>JAEAME010002457.1_pt1 | contig 10810 bp, 17 predicted proteins | sample 8958731 | NCBI WGS metagenome assembly JAEAME01 (sample SAMN16933194, study PRJNA681113) | bioreactor sludge metagenome | isolation source: anerobic bioreactor sludge (Control) | place: India:Bengaluru | collected 2018-10-24
AGAAAATGTTGTTTGCCCGATCCATGGTAGTTTAGCAGATAAAATGGAGCGAAAACAAGGATTAGGATTTTGTGAACTAGAGCTTGACATCATCAAGCAAGAAGCTGCTAGTTTGTATGAAACTCTCCAGAAAAGATTTTCTAATCTTAAAATAGTTTATTCTGGCAGGGGTTTTCACATTCACGTTTTTGATAAAGAAGCCTACAATTTAACCCCTAGACAGAGGCTTTTGTTTGCTCGAAAAATCAAGAAGCTGGGATTTCATATTGATGAATGGGTATCTAGCGGTGAAATGCGTTTAATTCGATTACCGTATAGCCTCAATGGTTTGGTTTCAAGAATAGTTTTACCACTAAAGAAAGAAGAACTCGAAAGATTCAACCCCATTAAAGACCAGCGTTGTCAACCAAGATTTCTAGGCTAATTTCTTTACTTTTTTACTTACTTTCTTTTTGACTTCTTTAGCTTTCTTTTCTGCCTTGCTATAATATGCAGTCATTTTCTTTTTAGCCGCTGCTTTAATTTCTTTAGCCATAATTAGACACTCAATAGATATTATGGAGGTAGTTTAGATAAAAAATTTGCCTAAGAAATAATTGGCATTGAAAGGTTTATTTGTCAATTCAGGCTTTCTTTAAGGTTGTCGTGGCATCATGGTTGAACAGTTTGACGCTATAATTATCGGTTCAGGCTCAGGGATGCTTATTGCATCCGTAGCAGTTGATAAAGGTTGGAAAGTTGCTTTAGTGGAAAGCGGCAAGATTGGAGGAACCTGCATAAACAGAGGTTGTGTTCCATCCAAAATGCTTATTCACCCCGCAGATGTAACTGCAAATCTTGCAGATTCAGAGAAAATCGGTATTCAATCAACTGTTAACTCAGTAGATTTCCAGAACATCATGAACCGAATGCGTATGCTTGTAGATGGAGATGTAAATGCTCAAGCTAAGGCAGTTGAAGAAACGCCTAATCTCACCTGGTTTAAAGAAACAGGCGAGTTCATCAAAGATTACACAATGCAGGTCGGCACCCATACAATATCTGCAAAAAAAATCTTCATAGTATCAGGGGCAAGAACATCAATTCCGCCAATTAAAGGCCTGGAAAACATTAACTACCTAACTAGTGACAGCGTACTCCAATTAAAAAATCAGCCAAAAAGCATCTTGATTGTTGGAGGTGGATACATTGGCATGGAGTATGGCCACTTTTTCTCAGGAATAGGTACCAAAACAACAGTTATTCAAATGCTCTCAAAACTATTGCCTGAAGAGGAACCTGAAGTTTCTGATTTATTGAAATTAGAATCAGAAAAACGTATGGAGATCCATACTGATTGCGAAGCTTTGGAAGTTAAACAGGAGGGAGAATTAAAAGTTCTAGTTACTAGAAACCGCGTTGACGGCATGGTTAAAGAGTTTAAAGGGGAAGCTTTAATGATTGCTGCAGGTCGTCGTTCAAACGCAGATATTCTTAAGCCTGAAAAAACAGGTGTAAAACTAGATCAGCGTGGTTACATTATTGTAAATGATTATTTAGAAACATCAAAAAAAGGAATCTGGGCATTTGGCGACGCTATAGGGAAAATGATGTTTAAACATTCAGCCAACTTTGAAGCAGGAATAGTATGGCATAATGCAAATCATGAACATAAAATGGCAATGAATTTTATGGTTACGCCACATGCGGTTTTTACTTATCCACAAATTGCGGCTGTAGGCTTAAAAGAAGCTGAAGCAAAAGCGCAGAAATATAATATCTTGATTGGTAGAGCACTTTACCGTGAAACTGCAATGGGCGCCGCGATGGGTGAACCTAATGGTTTTGTTAAAGTGATTGTTGAGCAGAACACTGGAAAAATTTTAGGTGCTCACATTATTGGTGCTGAAGCAGCTATCCTAATTCAAGAAATAGTTAATGCTATGGCATCAGGAAATGGAACCATGGAACCTATTGCACAGGGAATGCATATTCATCCTGCTCTATCAGAGGTAGTACAGAACGCCTTTGGAAATCTGCATCATGAATAACAAAAATTAGCCATTTGTTGCCTGAAAAGTATCTAAAGAGTTATATTTGCCAAGAAACAAAATCGTTGATGTGAATTTTATGCAATTTTCCAAAGTTTCTGGCAAGAAATCAGACCATAAGGTTACCATATACGCGCTCAGTACCTGTGTTTGGTGTAAATTAACCAAGCAGTTTCTAAGCGACAATGGAATCCAATACGAATTTGTGGATGTTGATTTGCTTGAAGACAAAGACAAGGAAAAGGCACGTCAAACAATTACAAACAAAAGCGGAACCCTAAGTTACCCAACAACAATTGTTGACGATAAAACAGTAATTACTGGGTTCCGTAAAGATCTGTTGAGAGAGGTCATTGGTTTTTGACAACAATAGAACAGGTGCATCAAAGAGCAAAAGCTGATGCGAAAACCTATGGTTATTACTTAATCCCTGAGCCTGATTTACTTCAGGCTTTTTTTGAGGGATTAAAAATAAATGAAGATCGTTATGGTTACCCATTGTGCCCTTGCCGTTTAGCATCAGGTAAATTTGAGTTTGATCGAGATATAATTTGCCCATGTGATTATCGAGACCCAGATATAGCTCAATATGGTGCATGCTACTGCCGGCTTTACGTTAATAAAGCAGTTTATGAAAGTAAAAATCTTCCTGAAGTACCAGAGCGCAGACCACTTGAAAAACAAAACCGGGCTTATGGAGCTTCAAATAATTCTGAAGCATTAACTTCAACCATTCAAGCATCAAGTAAAAATGTTCAAGGTGAAGTTAAGAAAAAACTATGGTATTGTAAACAGTGTGGTTATGTTGTTTACCGAGAAAATCCGCCTTATGTTTGCCCGATTTGTAAAGCTAAGGGAGAAATGTTTGAAGAAATAACTATTGAGCAGTTAGGAGTTAGCGTTTAATAGCAATTTCAATTTTTTTCCAGTCTTCATCTATTCCATGCAGAGTTGTTACTGCCCCAGTTATTGTTCCAGCAAGAATGCTTTCGACAAATTCGTTTAATGGTATTTCTTTTCCGTCAATCAATAACTTAACTGCCATACGTCTACCCTAACGTAATGCTAGAATAAGATGTGTTAAAACTTTTTCTTTGAATAAAATAAAAAGGAGATTCTTTTAATAAAAAGAGGGCAGACAAAAGACTGTCTTAAAAAATGGAATTATTAGATTTTTATATTGGGTTTAACAATAACTCAGAGTTTTGTCAGGTTCTCTTTAATCTCGACCTTAACACCCATGGCAGCAAAGTATTCCTCTAGAAAAATCCCAATAAAATCCTTAGAAATTTCTGAGACTAAAACAAGAGTGAAATCGTTTGTTGCGTTTTTTGTTAAGCGATAAAAGTTGCATGCTTCAAGTCTAAGTAGCATGTCCTCTGTTGAATGAACTTTACCTCTGAGTTGTTCCCAATGCGCGCGTGCGATTTTCTTGTGTTCTGTCCAGAATAACTCTTTTTCTGGGGAGGAGGCTATTAAACGTAGAACCATTAGCCAGTGGTCTACATCTAGGATTATGTGTTCTCCAGTTAGGAGCATATCAATATAGGAGCGAATTTTCTTTTTGACTACTGGGTCTTCAAGTTCCTTGTTTTCACTATAGAATTTTATAGCTCGCCTCATTACTTCGCTTTGGGAGAGTTCTGCTTCGCTACTTATTTTTTCAAGTAATTCTGCTGCTGGTTTATCGAAGGCTACTGTTATTCTTGTTGGGTTAGTCATTAATACACACCAACCATTTTAAACGTATGACCAGTAAATCACTAATAATATAAATATTACTAAACAAAAATGGGGTAGACTATATACAATTAACAACAATTATCCTTTAACACAATACAATTGTATAAAAAATGACCTAAAAAGAAGGCAGACTTAACCTAAAATCTATTATGCACAGAAACCAATAGATACAAACAACACAGTTTTAAGGAGAGAATCAAGTTGAAAACTCCACAAATCAACCTAACACCAGAACAAAGAGTCCTAAAAATCATCGAGCTACTCGAAAAACTCTATCCAGACGCAAAAACAGCCCTAAACTACACTAGCCCACTAGAAATACTTGTAGCAACAATTCTTTCCGCCCAAACCACTGACGAAAGAGTAAACATCGTAACTAAAACCCTCTTTAAAAAATACAAAACACCCGCGGACTATGCAAACGTGGACATTAAAGAGTTGGAACAGGACATCCATTCAACAGGATTTTACCATAATAAAGCCAGAAACCTACAGCAATGCTGCCAACTCTTAATAACTAAATTTGATTCTCAAGTTCCTAAAACCATGTCAGAGTTAATTGAACTACCTGGCGTGGCAAGAAAAACCGCTAACATTGTACTATACAACGCTTTTGGAATAGTTGACGGCATCGCCGTGGACACTCATGTAAGAAGGCTTTCTCAACTTCTCGGTTTAGCAAACACAGATAATCCTGAAAAAATTGAGCAAGAACTCATGAAAATTACACCTAAAGAAGCTTGGATGAAAATAACTGATCTGCTAATCTTTCATGGAAGACAAGTATGCATTGCTAGAAGACCCAAATGCGCCATGTGTGTACTAAATAAAATCTGCCCTTCAGCCACCATTTGATTAAAGTACCCAACTGCTTGTGCTACAATGTACAACCAAATAGCAACAGCAAGCATCAACCAAACAACCAACACAAACCAAAACGCAAGCCAATGGTGGTAGTTGTGCCCAATTTCCATTTTCCCCGCACAAACAGAACAAGAAACAACCAACATACAACAAAGGGTTTTCAACAATGAATAGATAACTTATCAAAAATTAATTGTTGAAACGATATACTGATAAGTGAAAACATTATTCTACAGAACTTAACTTACCACAAGGTTTGATTGATATGGTTAAAACTTACAAGATTGCAGTCCTTAAGGGCGACGGCATTGGACCAGAAGTAACTGAAGCCACAGTGAAAGTGTTTAATGCCGTAGTTAAAGTATCTAATTTTAAACTAGATTACAAGTATGGTGAAGCGGGAGCACACTGCATACCAGAACACGGCACCAACCTGCCAAAAGGAACAGTAGAAATGATTAAACAAACAGACGCATGCCTAAAAGGTCCCATGACCACACCCGAAGAACCAGGAGCACCAGTAAGCGTAGCAGTAACTTTAAGACGAATGTTCGGTCTCTACGCAAACGTGCGTCCATGCAAAAGCTTCCCAAGTGTAGAGTCACTTAAACCAAACATTGACTTAGTTGTAGTCAGAGAGAACACTGAAGGATTATACTCAGGTGCAGAATCTCTTCTTGCTCCAGGAGTAGCTGTAGCGCTTAGAATAATTACTAGGGAAGCCTCATTAAAAGTTGCAGAATTCTCCTTTAAACTTGCAATGCAACGAAAGAAGCATTTAACATACATACACAAAGGAAACATTCTACGAATAACCGATGGAATCTTTAAAGACGCAGTAAAAGAAGTCCAACAAAAGTATCCAGAAGTAACAGTTGATGACTTACACATTGATGCAGCAACAATGCAACTTATCAAGCAACCAGCAATTTATGACGTAATGGTTACAACAAACCTGTTTGGAGACATCATTTCAGATGAAGCAGCACAAGTTACAGGCAGCTTAGGTCTTGCCGCAGGAGCAAACATTGGCGAAACATACGGCATGTTTGAGCCAGTTCATGGAAGCGCCCCAAAATACACAGGCATGAACAGGGTTAACCCGATTGCCACTATACTTGCTGGTGCAATGATGCTGGATTATTTTGGCGAGAAATCAGGAGCCAAAAAGATTGAAGATGCAGTAAACGCAGTGTTAGTTGAGGGCAAAGTGCGTACTGCAGATTTAGGCGGCAAATCAACAACAAGCGAAATGGCAGACGCTATTGTTGAGAAAGTTAAGTAGAGTTCACTTTGAAGACAGTTGAGCTTCGAGTGGATATTTCCACTCTGTTTCCATATCCCTTTTTTACGTAGCCATCCACAATTGTAACTGTGTCTCCGATTTTTAGTTGACTTAACTCTTCAGCTTGGTTACGCCACACTGAAACACGAATACTTCCTGAATCATCAATTAATTCGAAAGCAAGCAGCTTAATTTTTTCTCCTTTCCCCGTTGTAACTTCCTTAAGAGGCTCAACCACTGAAACTTTACCTTCAACATTAACTATGGCGCCTTCCTGCAACTCAGCCATCTTTGTAAAAAGCAGCCTAACAGGCAAAACATGCGCGAAACATGTGGAGTCTACATGAACCTCTAAGGCGCCTCCTTGAGTCTCCTTGATTTTTGCATTAACTAAATTCAAACCGGCCTTAATTCTAAGCTGTTTTTCTAGCTCCTCAGCTTTCTCGTTCCAAGCTACAACAGTAACAACGCCAGAAGTATCCTCAAGCGAAAAACGCATCACTTTACCTTCACTACCATCACCTTTAGTGAAAACAGTCAAGTTAGCAACTTCACGAACTTTACCAGCTAAATTAACTGACAAAAAAGAAGTGCTCAAATCAGAAATCTTATTAGCATACTTTTCAAGCGAAGGATAAATCACTTGGTTCTCAGGAAACTCTACTTTGCTTTTTCCACCAAGATGCAACTCTACCTTTCCATAACGATCTTCCCGAGTGTAACCATGCAGAAACCGAACAATTTGATCATACCTGAACTCTCCATGCTCAACCAACTCAGCTTTCTCATTCCATAAAACAACACGTAAAAGACCATCATTATCAGCAAGCATCAAAGTAGCAAATTTGCCACTTTTTTCACCACCGTTAAAAGTACGAGCTGGAAAAACAGCAACCAATCTACCTTCAACTGTAACATCATTCAAACCTGCAAATAACCGGCTAGAAGACAAAACTCTGTTAAAATCAACATTTTGTTTAGTAACTTCAACACCGAATTTAGCTGCTAGCAACCGTAGAAGTGTTTCGTCACCTAGTAAGCCTCCGCAACGATTCTTCTCTTCAGCTAAAGAGTCTAAAATCTGCTGTTCAGTAACGTCTGGATGCTTAGCAAGAATTGCTTGAATTATTTCTTTAGTGGACATCTGCTTTGCCACGCAATAGGTACTCTGGTTGTTTATAGTTTACCTTTCAAGTGTTAAATTTTGGTTATATTTATTAAAACGTTAAATCCAATCTTCAATGAAGCAAACATGGATTATGCGTTTCTGATTCCTTTAGCTTTAGCGTTTATAATAATTGGTGTTGTCATGGTAGTGTTGGTGCTTTTGTTTTCTTCAGGCAGATCTGGAGAGGCTGATGTTAAAGGTGCAGGAGTAATAATGATTGGGCCTATTCCGATAATTTTTGGTTCAGACAAGAAATCTGTTAAAACAATAATTCTCCTCGCTTTAGCATTAACGATAGTGCTTATTGTTTGGTATTACTTAGTTTTGAGGTAAAAGAGAATGATTGAAACTACTAATCAAGCTGAACAAACTGAAGAAGGGGAAACCATTGTTTCAAACAGATTATTCCGCATATTGATTATTGGTTTCAGCCTTATTTTTGTCGGTATAATAATTTTAGCTTTAGCTTTGGTTCAGATTGGTTCTGGAAGCTTTGGAGGAGTAATTTTTATTGGTCCAATACCAATCGTTTTTGGAGCAGGACCCGAAGCTAATTGGCTAATAATAATTAGCATAATAATTTCGGCAGTAATGGTGATTGGATTTATTATTTTTAATAAAAGAAGCAGAAGAATAATTAGTTAAAAAGGGAGCTGCTTACTCTTCTTCGTCTTCTTGTTCATCATCTTTTCCGTAGTATGCATAGATGAAAATTAGTAATAAAACAAGAAACGTTGAACCCATTAACAGGTACTGTAAGGTTGCGAAATATGCACTTAGATCCATTGCGAGTCTCCTATTGTATTTTATCTTATTCTTGTAGCGTCTTCATATTTAAGCAGTAGCTTTTTTCCACTCATTCATCAACATATCATAACATTCATCGCTTTCCTCTATAGTTTCAAACCAACCTAGGTTTTGAGCTATTTTCTGTGCAAAAAGATGATAACACATGTGAACCTTCTTATCTAGCACTCTAAAATAGAAGTCGTCACAAGTACAAAATTCAGCTTCAGGCATAATCAAGTAATCTCTTTCGCGGCCAACAACAATCCAAACTATTCTACCGCTGGGTCTAAAAATGTATTTTTTTACACGATTCTCCTTCAGGGCGTCTAGTGCTTTTGTGAAGCGTTGCCCAAAAAGTTCATAGAGTTGAGTAAGGTTCTCACCTGAAAGTTTGCCAGCTGCTTTAGCTTCTTTGCAGATCGCATTTAATATTTCAATTTCCGAGTTCTCGTTCATTATTACACGGTCGTTAATTAGGAAAAGAAGGGTTTAGGCTTTAAGGTTTAGCTTATACTGATTGGTTCACCTTTAGGATTACCTTGTTCAGCCTTAGGAATCACCACTTCTAATACTCCATTCTTGTATGTGGATTTTGCTTCTCTTATTCGAACTTTTGTTGGTAACTGTAGTTCTTTATAATATTTCGATTGGGGAGTGTCCACGGAAATTGTAAGGGAGTCTTCGGTTCCATGCAATTTAATGTCTGTTTTTTCAACTCCAGGAAGCTCAACGACAACGCGAACTTCACTGCCGCTTTCAACAACGTCAACAAGAGGTTCTCGTTCTTCCTTAATTTCAGGACCTTTTAAGCTCTTTTTCAAGTTGCCGAACTCTTGAATCTCAGGTTTACCATCTGGACCAATCTTCATACTATAACCATACACAAATGGCCCAAGCTCTTTTACTGTGCTACCGTCAGGCATTTTGCGTTCTTTAATGTATTCTTTGGGAACTTTGTCTGAGAAGTTTTTAAATTCGTCTTCCATCATTTTTTCCATTTCACGGAACATGTTGTCTATGTCGCCGAAAAAAGGGTCTTTTGATGAACTTCGGCGTTTCTTAAACCAATCAGGAAAATCGTCATTATCTGAGGACAATAGCTCACCAAGGTAAAATTTGGGTTCTTCATTCCAATAAGTTTTATGTTAAAAAACACGGTTTCTGGATATGGTTGCAGGCAGAAACTTAATGCTTTTTGATTTGGTTAAGGTACCCTAGGTATGTACCGTCTGAGAGGAATAATTCAGCGTTTTCGATGTCAACAGCTTCTGAGCGTAGAATAGGTCCAATCAAGGATCCATTACGCATCTCTTTGCTTGGATGTGCCTCATTTATTGGTCTACCACCTAAAAAGTCATTAAAACTGGGCATAATCAATAATTCCGAAGTTCTAGAACTAAAACCAAAATTTTTTTTAAGAGTTGCTTTAACTGAATCCTTAATTTTCACGTTATTCTTTTGTAACAGAACCTTTGCTAATAGATCAGTTTTACAGTTAATCTTCATCCAAACTTGTTTTGTTGCCTTGAAGCCAGCGGGGTCACGAAAAACAACAACAGGATGAATATGCCCCATGATTAATGTTTTACATTTTAATAGTTCAGGAGAAGGCCATTTATGACCATGAAAAAGACCTACATCACCAATTATAGCTCCCGTAGCTGGGAAAAGAGTAACTTTATCAGATAATAGAGGCTCAAGGTTTGCATCATGGTTTCCGCGGATAATGGCTATATCTTTAACGTGCGTTAGGAGCCTATCAAAAAATTCTGGAATATCACGCCACTCGCCTAATTCAGGTTTAACTACAGTGTATTTTACGTCGCCTAGAATAACCAGTTTTTCAGGTTTGTAATTATCTATTAAAACGATTAATTTGTCTAAAATTTTTGATGTTTGGCTAGGTATGTAAATACCTTTTTCTTGAAGTTTATTTTCCCAGCCTATATGGGGGTCTGAAATGAGAAGTGTCTTTGTTTTTTGTGTCTTTATTAATGCTGCAGAGTAAGGAAAAAGAAGTTTTAGCATCAGTGCTTTACCAAACCAAGAATAATTTCATGTATTTTCTTGTTGCCTGAAGCTACAAACTTTAATGACTGCTTTGGATCCAACTTTACGTTTACCGGTTTATTTTCTAGCGTAGTAACTAATCCTCCTGCTTCTTTAATGATTAAGAATCCTGCAGCTACATCAGTTGTCCGCAGTTTTCCCCGGATGTCAATAAAAGCGTCTGTTAAACCATTGGCTACATAACAAAGCTCCAAAGCATTTGCACCATAATGCCGGATATGCTTAGTTTTTTCAATTAGATCGGTTAGTTGTGGTGCTACTTCTTTAACTTTGTAAGTATTAAGATCTAAACCGATTACTGCTTCTTGCAGATTTGTAGTAGTTGACGTTTTGATTTGTTCTCCATCGCGGTAAGCCCCTTTGCCTTCTTGAGCAATATAGGTGATGTCACGGTAAAGATCAGTAACTAAAGCAGCGTGTACTTCTGCCAGGACTGGTTTTCTTGAGATGGCAATTGAGGAAGCGTAAAATGGTAATCCCCTGACAAGATTAGTTGTACCATCAATCGGGTCAATTGTTACATAAAATTCTTCAGGTGTTGAACCAAATTTTTCAAAACCTGATTCTTCACTGATAAGCGAAAAAGAGATACTGTTTTTTTTCAGTGTATCAACTATTGCTTTCTCAGCCGCTAGATCAACTGGTTTCATTGCGTCTCCACCAGCTCCTTTTCCAAGGTCAGGCTGGGGCTCATTTAAGGTTTTAAGGTATGGTTTAATGCTTTTTAGAACGCTGTTTTTGCATGCATATAGAATTTTGAACCAGTCAGGTTGAATTTTCATTTTTACGTCTTCCTTTAAATGAATTGTATATGTAGACCACTTGATAAAGACTTATAGCAAACACTAATAATTTTAAAAA
>JAEAME010002458.1_pt1 | contig 10803 bp, 7 predicted proteins | sample 8958731 | NCBI WGS metagenome assembly JAEAME01 (sample SAMN16933194, study PRJNA681113) | bioreactor sludge metagenome | isolation source: anerobic bioreactor sludge (Control) | place: India:Bengaluru | collected 2018-10-24
TCCGGCTCACTTTTGGGGGTTGGTTATAGATTTTGGCATTAACAAACGATGTTTACAATACGACCATTAACATATATTACTTTTTTTATATGATTCTCGCCGATTGATATTTGAACTTTTGTGCTTGATAAAGCTTTTTGTTTAATTTCATTCTCATTCATATCATCGCTAATAGAAATGATGTCACGTAAGTTGCCATTTACTTGAACAGCAATATTAATTGTGTTTCGGATAAGTTTAGATTCATCGCAAACAGGGAAACACTGGTTATGCACAGAATACGTACAACCGATATACTCCCATAATTCTTCTGCAAAATGTGGGGCAAACGGTACCAACAGTAATATCAGATCTTTTATAAGAGCTTTTTCATATATACTGTTTCGGTTTTTTTCTTTTTGATAATCAGAGATGGCATTTACAAATTCCATTATGCGTGCAATTGCTGTATTAAAACTGAATGCTTCCAGACTACTTGTTACCTGCTTTATCGTATTGTTACGTACATATTCCAGTTCCTTATTTGCCGTATATTCCGTTCTTGTGCATTCTTCTTCAAACGTAATGAAGTTGTCTGCCAATCTCCCAACCCTTGAAACAAAACGTGCAATAGCTTTGATCCCGTCGTCATCCCATGGACCGCCATCAACATACGAAAATCCGAACCCGAGATACATACGAAACACATCGGAACCATATTGCTCAATAAAAACATCCGGCGAAATTGCGCCATCACGCTTACTCATTTTCTTACCGTCTTTTCCGGTAATAATACCTTGATGGAAAAGCGACGGGAATGGTTCTCCGAAGTTAAGATAACCCATGTCACGCAGTGCTTTTGTAATAAAACGAGCATACAACAGGTGCATAGTCGCATGTTCAATACCACCGACATATTTATCCACCGGCATGATTTGTTCTACTCTCGTTTTATCAAATGGAGCATCTGTATTTTTATTATCAAAAAATCGCAAGAAATACCATGAAGAGCATACAAAGGTATCCAGTGTGTCAGTGTCACGCTTTGCAGGTTTACCACATACAGGGCAGATAGTATTCACAAACTCAGCACAATTTGACAGTGGAGATTCACCGTTTGGGCGAAATTCTACATTGTAAGGCAACCGAATCGGTAATTGATTTTCCGGCACCGGAACAGTACCGCATTCTTTACAATGAATTATTGGAATGGGAGCACCCCAATACCGTTGACGAGACACCAGCCAATCACGCAGACGGTATTTAACTGTTTGTTTTCCTTTCTCTGTTGCCTCTAAATCATATGAAATTTTATGTCTTGCCTGTTCAGAAGATAAACCGTTGTATATACCGCTGTTGATTAATATTCCGTCATCACAAAACGGTAATTCATTCTCTTTATTAATCACTCTGATAACAGGCAGATTATATCTTTTTGCAAACTCAAAATCCCGTTCATCATGTGCAGGTACAGCCATGACCGCACCGGTTCCATAATTTTGAATCACATAATCCGCAATCCATATGGGTATTTGCTCGCCGGAAATCGGGTGTACGGCATATGCCCCTATAAACACTCCGGTCTTTTCTTTTACTGTTGATGTGCGTTCAATTTCGGACTGTTTGGCCGTATAATCGCGATAAGCTATAACCTTTTCCATACAATCGCTTGCGGTTATTTTTTCTACAAGCGGATGTTCCGGCGCTAATACAATATAGGTTACACCCATAAGTGTATCCGCCCTGGTTGTAAACACAGTTATAGTATCATCACCGCATTTGAAATTGATTTCTGTTCCGAAACTTTTACCTATCCAGTTTTTCTGAATAATCTTTGTTTTTTCCGGCCAGTCCAGAGTGTCCAGACCGGCAAGTAATTCCTCTGCGTATTCGGTAATCTTAAAGAACCATTGCGTCATATTGCGGCGTACCACATCACTGTCGCACCTCTCACATTTGCCGTCTGCGGCCTGCTCGTTGGCAAGTACCGTCATACAAGACGGACACCAGTTTACCGGAGCTTCTTTGCGGTAAGCCAAACCTTTCTCGAAAAGTTTTAAGAACAGCCATTGTGTCCATTTGTAGTATTCCTCGTTACAGGTTATAACTTCATAGTTCCAATCATAAGTTGTTCCCATTGCTTGAAATTGTTTTTCCATGGTAGCAATATTGTTTTTAGTGGATTCGCTTGGGTGAACACCTGTCTTAATTGCATAGTTTTCTGCGGGCAAACCGAATGCGTCAAAACCGGGCGGATGGAAAACGTTAAATCCCTGCATACGCTTATACCTTCCGTAACTGTCAGAAAGTCCATAGTTCCACCAATGACCAGTATGGAGTGTCTTTCCGGACGGATAAGAAAACATCTCAAGTAAATAAAACTTGTCTTTTGTTCTTGTTTCATCAAAACGGTATAATTCCGTCTCCTGCCATTTCTTTTGCCATTTCATGTCGGTTTGTTTTGAATATTTTAAATTCTTCATTGTGATTTACTCCTTTATAATATATTTGATTAAAGTTGAGTAAACCATCAAGTACACTGGCTACTACCATAGCCTGACCACCCCCCATAGTATGTATGGGACAAAACAAAACTTCCGCCCCAATACGGTAACCTAATCGATTACTTCTCGCATATTGGGACGAAAGTAAATACTTTCGCTGTGGCTGTAATACAGACACTAACCACCCATATATTCGACATACAAACATATGCGTCCCATTTTACAGTTGGGCTTCTGTCATAACCTACTAGGACAATTCCGTTCGATATGCAACTCAGGAGTGAGTTTCAATAAAATTCTACCGGTATCGGGTTCTCAGCATCCCCAATTCTCTGTATCGTTCGGATTTTACTTACTTTCTCCATCAAAGTCTTTATAGTATTGTATTCAGAAACGATCGTCCTGTCAACATTTAGGTTGAAACTTTTCTTCTTGCTTTTATGTATACGATAAGTCAGTGCTTATTAAATGGTTCCGTAATTCTTTCTGTCTATGTTTACAATTGGCGTAATATCATTTTCATCAAATAATTCTAACAAAGTATCTACATCTGTTTTTTGATTATATTCCAATTCTTCCTTATAAAGCGGGAATAACTGATAAAAGTTGATCTTTCCTTTATTCTTAAGTGATAGGTTTAAGGTTTCATGGTTATTATTTACAGCTGTTAATAACATAATGCTGCAAAATCCGGTATTTGAAGCATATTGTGTATTTTCCTCATCTGCCGAAACGGTATGCCCATATCCCAGCCAAGTATTACACTGAATCGGAACTCGTGCCGAAGCCTTGAGTTGTCTTATCGGCCAATAATCTTCCTCTTTACTTGATTTTATATTCCAAGTCGGCGGAAGATATATAACCAATTCCGCCCGTTCTAAATTGTATTGTTTTAATTCTCTGGGGACCTTCATTTTATAAGCTCCCATGCCCATTGTAATCAGCGTATAATAATTATTACGGTCTGTCGGAGGAATAATTATTATGTCCAAATGAATATCAGGCGAAACAATTTCATGAAAAACCTCTTTATATTCTCCAAATTGCTCTTTTATGAAGTTTTCATATATCTCCAGTTCTTTTTCCGAGTAGAGATACAACTTTAATTTATCAAATAGTCCCATACTTATCCTCTTTTCAGTCTTTAGTTTTCTTTTTATATTAATTTATCATTATTATAGCCTATATTGTAAGGACCTGGCAATAGGGGTTTTACTTAACTATATAAAAAATGATGTTATAAAACATATTGTAGAAATAGCCTAAAGAAATACATTGATATCTCCCCTTATAATGTCATCGCTTATATGTTAATATCATATTAACATATAAAACAAAAATCAATAAGGAGGTTAAAAGCATGAAGAGGATAATTATTTTATTATTTGCACTTATACTTGCTGCTTTTACAGGATGTAAGAAACCTGATAAAAGTAATATTCCAACTACAACTTTAATAATAAGGACGGAGAAACCTAGTACTTCAGTTGAACCAACTATTGAAGTTACCGCAGCACCGACTGCAACAAAAGCGCCGATAGCTACAGTAGAGCCGGGTAAAGGAACATATTCGGGCGGAATATCGGATGAAAATGCTGATGTAACGTTTACCTATATGCCCGAGAATGGTCGAGTAGATCATAGAATGTTAAATGAATCATTGGCACAGCAGTTTTTTGCTACTGCTTCTTTTGATAAAATACAAATAAATTGTCCTAGCTATAGCGATAATGAAGGTACAATTACAATTGAATTATTTAAGTGGCAGGGAACCTATTTCGACACAATAGACAGAGAAAAGAATCCGGCTGTTGCAAGTATGGATTATGTTGATTACAAGGATAATTCAATTTTATCATTATCGTTTGACACACAACCGGATGGTGAATACTTGCTTTACTTAACGACACCAAACAAAGAAAAGCAAGTTGGTGTATGGGCAAAATATGATGTTGTTGAATCAGAGCTTATGTCACGTGCGTATTATGATGATATCATTTGGGAAGGAGGCAGCTTTGGACCGACTATACATTATACAAAAACGCCCAATGTATTGTTTGGACCTTTGCAGGATTCCGGGCTATGAAGTACAGGCTGATAACACTCTTAGTACTACTTTTTTGTATAAGTAGCAATGTAAAGGAAGGAAGAATAATGGGAAAAGAAAAAGCATGGGACACACATAGCGGAACTTGGACGCTCGTTGATCAGTTAGGCAGAAAGACATCACCGCTTGAAGAGGAAAAGAGTCTGGACAAAAGTAAATATGTACTTATGTTTTATCATATATGGCATTATGCTTTTACTGAATCAACAGTGAATGTAGATAAAAAAGCACCCAGAAGCGTAACTAAAATTCTAAGCGAAAATAGTGATGCATTGTTAAACTCAAAAGTATGGGGTGGCAGTGAAACATATCACTACTGGGCAGAACCTATTTGGGGATATTATGATATTAGAACAGATGACTATGTTATACGAAAGCATGCTCAGATGCTAACAGATGCAGGTGTTGATGCAATTGTAATAGACTATACAAATTTCATGGCAGGCGGAAGGAATGATCGTTCATATACAAAAGACGCACTTACAAATCTTCTTGATGTATTTAACGAGATCCGAAACGAAGGCGGTGATACTCCTCAGGTAGTCATAATGGCTACATGGGATTATACAATTGCAGATGATGCTATAAGACTGTTCTATGAGGATTTCTACTTGAATCCTGTATATAATGAACTCTGGTTTAGATGGGAAGGAAAACCTCTTGCGCTTGCTTGGGATCACGATATGGATGAAGAGTTAAAAGAGTACTTTACTTTTAGAAGACCATACCCTTTTTCTACACCAGTAGAAGAACCAAATACATGGCCATGGCTTTCTGCATACCCTCAGCAAAAAGCATATACAGATACCAATCCTAACGAGATGGTTTCTGTCGGAGTAGCAGGAACTCATTCATATAATTCACAAGGTAAGGTTATAGGGGGTGGGATGAGCGCAACTGACGAGGAAGGTAACTTTATTGCAGGTGGCAGAAGCAGTACATCATATGATAAGCTGCTTAGCAAAAATCCTCTAAGTCCTGATTACCACAGCGAAAGAGGAAATGCATATCAAGAGAACTTTGACAGAGCAATTGCACTTGACCCTGATGTAATATTAATTACCGGATGGAATGAATGGATCGCAGCCAGATTTACAAATCCACCCGATTGGGCGAATATTGATAAAGTCCCTCCATACGGTGTGTTCTTTGATCAGTTCTGTGCTGAATATTCCAGAGACATTGAACCCACCAGAGAAAGTACATTAGGTGATAACTTCTATAATCAGACCTGCATAAATATCCGCAGATTTAAAGGTGTAGATAAAACTAAAGAAAAGGTTCAAAATAAAACTATTAGTTCGTTTAGTGATTGGGCAAATATTAGTCTGGAATACAGAGACGATATTAATGACGCAGCAAAAAGGGATTCAAAAGGAATAGGAAACAATAGATATATAAATGAAACAGGTCGAAACGACTTCAAATTAATGAAAGCTGCATATGATGATGATAATATCTATTTCTACGTTGAGACTGTAAATGACATAACCCCATACACAGATTCAAAATGGATGAACCTTTATTTAAAGATATCAGCAAAAGAACAAAATTGGGAAGGTTATAATTTTGTTGTAAACAGAAGTGGTGTAAACGAAAATACTACGACTCTTGAAAAGTGTACCGGAGGATATAACTGGGAAGCAGTAAACAGTTCTGTTCCATATAAAGTGCAGGGTAACAAGATGCAGCTTACTATTAACCGTAAAGATTTAGGTCTTAATGATAAGAAGGTTGAGTTTGAATTTAAGTGGCATGATAATATGCAGCAAGATGGAGATATATTTGAGTTCTATATTAACGGAGACTGTGCTCCTAATGGTAGGTTTAATTATCTTTTTAGTACAGGGACTTCAAGGAAAGTAACAACTAAGATTTTGTTTCAACTTACAACTTTATTAATACTAACAGCATCTATTTTTAGTTTAGTAAAGAGAAAGAAACGTATTAAATAGGAAAACAGCGGCTGCAAGGCCGCTGTTTAAACATACACATATAGCTAAATCTTCTATCAGGAGAGCAATACTGTATATCATGTAAAATGTACTATCCCCACAGGATTGGGCAGAATTCATTTTACAGACCCTCCACATACCGCCTGCCGAACACCGTGAAATCAATAATTCCCGGTTTAATCCCTTTCGGCCAGTCGACTATGCGGATGCGCACCTGCTTGCATACGCCCTCTGCAAAATCCGTGTAGTCTATATTTCGATCCTCGTTTAAATCACTCCTATCGACCAAGGTATACCATTTCTCCCCGTCGAAGCCCTCTACCACATACCTGAACGGCCCGGGAATATTCCCGTTGTCATAATCAAGCCCGACCTCTTTCCACCACACACGGCAAGCTCTTACCTTGTAAGTAACCTCCATATCGTAGGTCAAAGTAGGTTCCGCATCTCCGTCCTCAGGCTGCCACCATGTCAGCGGGCTTTCATCCGAAGTATAGAAGCCGTCCCGCCCCTCCTTATAAGAAGAAACAGTAGGCCGTATCCAACCGGTCAACGACAGATCTTTGGTGCAATTCTCCCCAGGAGCCGTCTTCGTATAGAACGTAGGCGTAAATTGTGGCGTATCGGTAACACCGTTGGGGCAGAACAGTTCTCCGTTCTCATCTACGTCCACTAAATCCATACCAATTCTACGTTCAAAACGATGTGTAAGCGGCGTGGCAATCGTGTAAAATGCCCACAATCTATTTCCCGGACCCACCTCCACGCAACCGTGACCGGCACCTTTCACAATTCCATCCGTATTAAAAGTCAACGGATTCTTCTTCTGGCAAACAAACCCGCTGAGTGGCCCCTCATCCGAATAATATACCGCCATACAATAATTCGGTTTACATGTATCCGGCGCCGCATAAATCAAATAATATCTTCCGTTATATTTGAGCATATGGGGACCCTCCACCCAACCGAACTCTTCATTTTGGTTCGATCTTCCGTATCGCTCCCACCAATTATCGCGGGTATTCTGCTCCATCACAACTATGGGACCGTGCAGAACGTGCGTAGGCTCCTCTTGATCAAGTTCATAGCCTACAACCTGGCTTATAAATTCACCAGGACGCTCCTCGATTTGCTTCGCATTAAACGCATAGATGAAGATTCGTCCGTCATCATCCTTAAAGATACAGGGATCGCAGGGAATCAAAACTTCTCCGTCCGGTAAAATATAATCTCCGAGCAATTCAAAAGGTCCCGTGGGTGTATCCGCCACATAAAGAGGCGAATTCCAAGATGTCATCAGGAACTTATCTTTCCACGGAATGATGCAGGGACTGTATTTCGGACAATACGGCTCTGTGCGGATATGTTCCCAATTCACAAAGTCTTTGGTTACCCACGCCATGCCATAACTCGGATATAAATACCATTTATTCTCATAGTAGAAAACGGTGGGATCGCTGATTGAACGATAATCTGGACAAGTTACACTTGCCGGCTTATTCTCGTGACTGAACATTCCCTTTTCGTAAGCATACCACTCATCTTTACCTCTCGGAATATCCGGCAAAGACAAAGGATTACAATAGGTTCTTCTTAAATTCTGTACTTGATTCTTGTCCATTTATAAACTCCTTATCCAATCATACCTTTGCTGACTTACTAAATGAAATATTTCATAGAACCTCGGTAGAAAATATTCCTCAATGAAGCGCCCACATACAACTCAAAACGACCGTTCTCCGTAACCCACCCGTGAAGCGCTACATTATAGTACAATCTCCATACCTGGAAGCTAGCCAGTATTCTTTAATGTAAAAGAAACCGAAAGATCATGTTTCAAAACTTCAAAATTCTTATATTAAAACGTTAAGGCTCCGTACCGGGTAGCAGTTTCTTCAATTTCTTCAAAGGAAAGTCCGTATATTCTTCCCTTTGGTGCAGTTCCGCACTGTCCTATCCGCTAATCAGCGGAGAAACAGCATATTCGCCCACCATCGTTATTTTACGATATTTCGAGGACAGCGGCAATACTTGCTGCTCATTCTTCCAAAGAACCGTTTCCTCTGCAGCAATCCGACGTGCTTTCTTATGCGGTTCGTTGGCCAGTACCTGATCCTCAGAAAACTCGAAATTTCTTACGCAAAGAATATGCCTCTTAATATTTATCCCAGGTAGAAAAATCTCCACTCATAAATATTTAACTTTTCGAATTATTTTATTTTTTAAGAGCCTCTACACGCAACTCATAAAGCGCGTACACATCCTCTTCGCTCAACTCAGTAGTATAAATATTGCAAATACCGATAAAACCGCCATCGCTACAACCAACCATCTTCTCTGTTGTCTCGTTAAGATGAGGGGGAACTGCATTTCCGCCGATGCAGAAGAAGTCCACATTCGGAGGCAATGGTGTTGTCCCATAATCTATTGTTGATGTATTGTACAACGCTCCGTCTGTATACACGGACAATGTATCCTTACCATTACAGGTTATTACCAAGTGTATCCATGTATTGTACTCGTAATCCACCAGCACATCGATCATCTGCCAAGAAGATATCTTCTGACGAATGGTCAACACATCATCCGGAGAGGCAATTACACCAAATCCGCCATCCCATTCGTCACAACTTACAAAATCATGTCCGTCCATTCCGAAAGGTGATTCAGGATTATAACAAGGAATATTCAAATATAATTCCATTGTATAACCATTCATCAACTTCGAATAAAGTTCTTTAGACATAGGCATCGTGTAATAGCCTTCTTGTCCAGCAGGAATCTGAACAATTTGCATTCCGGTAGAAGCATCGGTTCCGAGCGTAATACCGTTTCCAACAGTTGTAAGAGCCGGGCCGCCCTCTGTTTTATTGTATGCCGTTCCGTTGCTGTCTAACGCAAACTCTAACACATCCGGCACCGGAGGATCAAAAGGCTCTGCCGAAGGCTTCGCCGTAGGTGTTGCCGGAGGAGCCGTTGCGATTGGTGTTGTCGTTGCCGTTGCGGTCGGCTCTGTTGAAGCCTTTCCGCTCTTCTTTGAACCCCCGTCGCAGGCTACCGCCGAAATAACCATACACAATGTCAACATCATCAAAATAACTTTCTTCATACACATTTACCTCTTTTAATAGTATTTGTTCGGTAATATTTATTGTCAACACCGAACCAGTTGATCTTTATAAAAGCCATATATATAATGATATTAGAAGGCCAGAAAGAACTAAAGTTCTTAGGACTAGTTCTATTTTCCCTTGTAGTATCCTAGGATCACATCTGAGAAAGTTCGTTCCCCTGATCTAATGTTTAGATTTGAACCGCTGGTTGTCAGATAATAAGCTTCCTATGGCAGAAGGATATCGTGCAACTCATTTTCTGAGTGAATTCTTATTGAGATGGTGCCAATGCGTAATGTGTTGCTTCTTGTATTCACCTGACATAAAAGAATTGGGCAAGCTTATCTAAGTACAAGTGTGGCTATTCCAAATGCGCTTATGTCAAATAAAGGTATTGATCCCGTTTATGCTGCATCTCGAAAATTGGTGATGTTACAGGTTTAAAGACAAGACATCAATCCGGGAAATTCGAAGTTAAAAATATGCATATGATTAATGCAGATAATTGTATCTAAGATATTATCTGATAGAAGCCACTAACAAAGTACGGCAACACGATCCGGAATTTAAGAGATTCTATCAGTTAAAGTATGATGAAACTCCTAAAACAAAAGAGAAATGTGTACTCGTCCTTACTACCAGAGAATTTGTCCGTATACTCTATGCGCTTCTGCTTGACAACAAACTATATTCACCAAACCCTTTTTTAGTTCAAAGCTATCCATTTGTTAAGGTTCGTAATAATTTTTTTACAATTCAGTGTCCCGCTGGGCTTTCTCATAGACAAATGCCATTCTTCCCATTGGGAAGGACTCTCCGGAAACATAATAATCTAAAATATTGTCCGGATTGTCAATACTATCTCTTACTTTAAATATTATACGGAACGAGTCATCCGTCAAACAAATCATCTTACGTGGAACTGCAAGCTGCATAAATCGCCCATTTACCCGCATCACAACTTCACCCGAAGGAGCACATTTATACCGTCCGTTTTCGGTAAAATGTTCAATGGAGGTACTTTCGACCGACTCCGACTTTTGATTCACTACATAGTGGAAACTCTCCCATGACGGTAAATCGGAACCATCCACCCCGATTAAGAGGTTCAGTTTGTTCAGCTTATCTGCGGAATCCGTCTCAAT
>JAEAME010002459.1_pt1 | contig 10798 bp, 8 predicted proteins | sample 8958731 | NCBI WGS metagenome assembly JAEAME01 (sample SAMN16933194, study PRJNA681113) | bioreactor sludge metagenome | isolation source: anerobic bioreactor sludge (Control) | place: India:Bengaluru | collected 2018-10-24
CTTCAAGCCCTACCTTGTGTTGGTCCTGCTGGTGGCGGCGCTGATCGTCGGCTCCACCTATACTCAGGTGCGCACGCCCGAGCTGACCGGCCAGGCCATTGACTGCTTTGTCACCCCGGCCATGGGGGCGCGATTGATGGAGGAGGGCGGGGGTATGGCCGCGCAGTTCTCGGCCATGATGGGGGCGAGCGCCGGCACCACTCAGTCCACCTGCTGGTACGCCACCCTGCCGGCTACCTCGACCACCGCCGACTATATCCGCGGTCTGGGCCAGCTCACGCTGGTCGTCGTGGCCCTGTACGTGGCCGGCGCGCTGATGAACGGCGCGACCTTTTTCCTGATGATGTGGGCCGCCCAGCGCGTCCTGCGGCGCATGCGCGTGGAGGTGTTCCACCACCTGCACCGGCTGAGCCTGAGCTTTTACGCCGAGCAGGAGGCCGGGGCGGTGCGTGGGCCCCACACCCCCCCCCGCCCCGCCCCCCCCCCCCCCGCGCCCGCCGAGCAGGAGGCCGGGGCGGTGATGAGCCGCATCACCAACGACGTCGAGGCCATCCAGCAGGCGGCGAGCTTTGCCCTGGTCAACGTGCTTAGCGGGCTCCTTCTGCTGGTGTGGGTCGGGGCCAAGATGCTCAGCATCAACCTGGCCTACGGGCTGATCGGCATGGCCGTCGCGCCGCTGATGCTCCTGGTCACGCTTTACATATCTACCCGGGCGCGCTCGGCCTACCGCGTCACGCGTGTGGAGATCGGCCGGGTGAACGCCAACCTGGAGGAGAGCATTGCCGGCGTGCGTGAGGTGCAGGCCTTTGGGCGCGAGGATGAGAACATCGCCGCCTTCCGCAACTCGAACGCGGCCAACCGCGATGCCAACATCCGCGCCGTGTCCTTCTCCGCGGCGCTGCAGCCGACGTTGGAGGCGCTGGGCTATGTGGCCGTGGCCATCGTCACCATCACCGGGGGCCTGGCGCTCCTGCGCGGGCAGACGCTGTTCGGCACGGCCATCTCGCTGGGGCTGATCATCACCTTCATCACCTACGTGCAGCGCTTTAACCAGCCCATCTCGCAGATCGCCATCCTGTGGACCAACATGCAGAGCGCCATCGCCGGCGCCGAGCGCATCTTTGAGCTGCTCGACACCCCGGCGGAGGTGCAGGACAAGCCCGGCGCGGCCGAGATGCCGCCCATCGTGGGCCGCGTCGAGTTCGACCAGGTCTGCGCGGGCTATGTGCCGGGCGAGATGGTGCTCAAGGATGTGAGCTTTAGCGCCGAGCCGGGCCAGACGGTGGCCATCGTCGGACCCACCGGGGCCGGCAAGACGACCATCGCCAATCTCATCCCACGCTTTTACGACGTGGCCGAGGGCGCGATCCGCGTCGACGGGCTGAGCGTGGCCGACGTGCAGGCCGCGTCCCTGCGGCGGCAGATCGGCATGGTGCTGCAGGATACCTTCCTCTTTAGCGATACGGTGCTGAACAACATCCGTTTCGGCCGGCCCGAGGCGACGGATGAGGAGGTCAGGGCCGCGGCGCAGCTCGCCCACGCCGATGACTTTATCCGGCGCCTGCCCAAAGGCTACGACACCGTCCTGGGCGAGCATGGCGCCGGGCTGAGCCAGGGGCAGCGGCAGCTCATCGCCATCGCCCGCGCGGCGCTGGCCAATCCGCGCATCCTCATTCTGGACGAGGCCACCTCCAGCGTGGACACGCGCACCGAGCGGCAGATCCAGAAGGCCCTGGAGGAGCTGCTGAAGAGCCGCACCAGCTTTGTCATCGCGCACCGGCTGAGCACCATCCGCAATGCGGACCAGGTGCTGGTCATCGAGGACGGCCGGATCGTCGAGCGCGGCACGCACGCGACGCTCCTTGCCCAGAAGGGCGCCTACCACACGCTGTACATGCGCCAGTTCCGGCAGGAAGAGGACGGCGCCGCTGCATAAGAGAGACCCCAGGGGTTTTCCTGAACCCCTGGGGTCTGAACTCGTAGTGAGGTGGGTAGGGGCGTTCAATTGAACGCCCCTACATACTCCGTCAGGATCGTATCGCGCCAGGTGCCCTTCAGCACGGCAATGCGCTCGCGCCGGCCCACGACACGGAAGCCGCAGGCGGCCCATCGCGCGAGTTGTCTCAGGCGCGGTACTTTTCCCAGTGCAGTACCTGCTCCAGCGGCTTCTTCTTGGGCCGCGGTGTCTGTGCCGGCACACCGATGGGGAGAAGGGTCAGGATGCGCTTTTCCGCCGGTATGCCCAAGAGCGCCTTGAAATGCTCCTCATGCGGCAACATGTCCCCTTCGACCCAGCAGGTCCCGTATCCCAGCGCTGTGCTGGCCAGCAGCATGTTCTCGATCGCCGCTGCGCCGTCTTCAATCCACCAGCGCGAGCCGGGGTCCATGACCACCACAATCACCGCTCCCGCCTGGGCGATCCACGCCTCGGCAATGGTGAGCTGCGCGATCATGGCCCGGTCCGTCACCACCACAAAATCCCATGGCTGCAGGTTGGAACCCGTGGCCGCCAGCCGGCCGGCGTCGACAATCGTCTCCAGATCCGCCCGGGGAATGGCAGCCCCGGTAAAGCGACGGACACTCCTTCGCGTGCGTATGGCTTCCAATGCATCCATGATGTGGTTACCCCCGCTTCAGCGCTCTGACCTTGACGCTGGCGACCACATGGTCGATCCGCGTCAGGTCCACGCCCGATCCTGCGACCAGATTGCGCATGTTCTGCCGCACTTTACGGCGTATCCTCACCCCGCAGCGGCACCAGGCACATGAAGCGAAATACGCGGCGGCTGTTGTTCTTGAGGCAGTGCATCTCGTTGGCGGGCAGCAGGATGGCATCACCGCGGCGGACGGGCTTTTCCCCGTCTTTGCAGACGGCCAGCCCTCGGCCCAGCAACACGTACACCTCGTGCTCCCAATCGTGCTGGTGCCAGGGTGATGCCGCGCCGGGCGGCAGGTCAAAGATGCGCATCACAAATGTCGGCGCGCCCTGTTTCGGACCGAGCATAACCCGCTTCTCGATTCCGGCCGCATACGGTACCACAGGTACATCCCGGTAGTTGCGAATCTCCACGAGTCCATTCTCCTTTCGTTTGGGCGGCCCGTCCTTGCCTCTTGTCCGGGCCGCCGGACGCCATCTGGGCCACCGCGGATGGTGGCCGGGCTTACGCCATTATACCCCGGAGCTCCCCTCCCGCCAAGCCGGGTGCATTTCAGTTTTGGGGCAGAGTGGCAGTCTACCCGTAGCATAGGGCCTTGTGCCCGTTTCTGCGCAGTCACCATGACGCCCACAAGGGGCTATGCTACAAATCCGCCCCCAGACTGAAATGCACCCCGCCAAGCCGCTTCAATTGACCCCGGCGTGTGTCCGCCTATAATGATGTGGCGCGCACTCGACTCTGCTGGAGGAGGAATACCACCATGAACTGCGCCCATTGTGGACGTCCGAGTCAGCCCGGCGACAAGTTCTGTGCCTATTGCGGCCAGCCCCTCGCACCACCCCGCAGGTTTTGCACGCAGTGCGGGGCCGAGATCCGCCCCGAAGCGCGCTTTTGCCCGCAGTGCGGCAACCCCGCCCCGGGGTCAGCTCCCGCCACGAGCGCGGCCAGGCCGGCACCAACTGCCACTCAGGCACCGCCGGTGGCTGCACCCGCACCCAGGCCCGCGCCGGCCGCACCGCTCAAGCTGCCCTCACTGGACAAGATCAAGGAGATGTTCGCGCAGGGTAGTAAGGAACAGGCACGCGACCTGCTGGCCGAGTACGTCAAGACCAGGCCCCGCGATAGTACCGCCTGGACCGAACTGGGTGAGTTCTACCGCAAGCTGGAGCAGGATGATCTGGCGGAGCAGGCCTACCAGACTGCGCTCAAGCTCGACCGTAAGCAGACGCAGGCCTACATCGGCCTCGGCATTCTCGCCCGCCGCAAGGAAGACTATAGCAAGGCCCTTGACTACTACGTCCAGGCGGTCAAGGTGGATCCGGGATCCGGCCAGGCCTGGAGCAGTGCGGCCATCGCCGCGATCAAGGTTGGCGCGGACGCCCAGGCGGTCGAGTTCGCCGAGAAGGGCTGGCAGCTCGACTCCAGCGACCCGGTGCTGGCGGCCAACCTGGCCGTCGCCTATCACTACGCCGGGCGCATCAAGGACCGCGACCGCATGTACAAGCAGGCTCAGCGCATGAAGTACGACAGTCTGGATACCATCGACAAAATCTTCAGGGGTGAGATAACCCTGCGTGCCTAACTCGAGCCACGCTCCAGCCTTTGGTGCAGGCCGTGCGCCGCACCCAACGTCACAACACAAATCCGCCACAGCAGGAGGCATCAACATGTCCGGCGAATTCCTCTCTTTCCCCCCGGGTTTTCTGTGGGGTGTGGCCAGCTCGGCCTACCAGATTGAGGGCGCGGTGCAGGACGGCGGCCGCGCACCGTCCATCTGGGACACCTTTTGCCACGAGCCCGGCAATATCCACAATGGCGAGACCGGCGATGTGGCCGCCGACCACTACCATCGCTGGCAGGAAGACGTGCGCATTATGGCCGATCTCGGTGTCAAGGTCTACCGCTTTTCCGTCGCCTGGCCGCGCATCCTCCCCGATGGCAGCGGCAAGGTCAACCGGGCCGGGCTCGATTTCTATGACCGTCTGGTGGATGCCCTGCTCGCCGCGGGCATCGAGCCCTGTCTCACCCTCTACCACTGGGACCTGCCGCAAGTCTTGCAGGACCGCGGCGGCTGGCCGGCGCGCGACACGGCGCGCTACTTTGCCGAGTATGCCCACGTGATGGGCGTGCGCCTGGGTGACCGCGTGAACTACTGGGCCACGCACAACGAGCCCTGGGTGGCGGCGTTTGCCGGCTATTTTGCCGGCGAGCACGCCCCCGGCATCCAGGACCCGGTAGCCTCTTTTCTGTCTGCGCATCACCTGCTTCTTTCGCACGGGCTGGCTGCCGAGGCACTGCGCGCTGCGTGCCGGAACCGGCCGCGCGTGGGCATCGTGCTGAACCTGAGCCCCGTCCATCCCGCGACGGATTCCCAGGCCGACGTAGAGGCGGCAGCGCGCTTTGATGCCGTGCTCAACCGGCTCTTCCTCGACCCGCTATTCAAGCACCAGTATCCGGCCGATCTGGTGGACCTGGCCGGGCCGGTCTTTACCCCGCCGCAGCCGGGCGACATGGAATGCATCGCTACACCCCTGGACTGGCTGGGGGTCAACTACTATAGCCGTCACGTAGCCCGCTATGATCCCGACTTTCCCATCATCCAGGCTGCGCAGGTGCAGCCGGCCGGCAACGAGTACTCGCAGATGTGGGAAATCTACCCGCCCGGCATCTACGAGCTGCTGACCCGCGTCTGGAACGACTATCGCCCGCCCTACATCATCGTCAGCGAGAACGGTATCCCGGTGGCCGACGCCCCGGACCTGGATGGGCGCATCCGCGACACGCGCCGCATCACCTACCTGCACGACCACATCGCCCAGGTGCATCGCGCCATGGCCGGGGGCGTCCCCGTGCGCGGCTACTTTGTCTGGTCGCTCACCGACAACTTTGAATGGGCCCACGGCTACGGCATGCGCTTTGGCCTGGTGTATGTGGACTATGCCACCCAGGCGCGCACGGTCAAGGAGAGCGGGTGGTGGTACAAGGGGGTGCTTGAGGCCAATGGCGTGGAACGCGAAACGTAAAACGTAAGCGGACCGTTCGTAGTGCGCACGTCAGTGCGCTTCGGTTTCTGAGTCGGCGTCAGGGAGCCTAGTGGCATGTATGAATATGGCAAACTTACCAGACAAGAGCGGGAGCAGTTGGTGCAGGATCGTCTGGCCCGCGGCTATCCGCCACACTCGCCGCCCCATCCCTTGCGTAATCAACTCTCCTATCTGCTGACCGCGGCCTGCTATGGACATCAGTGCCATATGCAGCCACCGGAGCGTCGCCAGCGATTGCTGGATGCGCTCTTCGAGGCGTTCATCCGGCGCGGTCTGGAGATTCGTGCGTGGGTTGTTCTTGGAAATCACTATCACCTGCTCGTTCAAGTTCCCAGCTTTGATGACATAGGACACGCGCTGCGGTTTGTCCACGGGAATCTAGCGCGCGCCTGGAATCTGGAGGACCGCGCGCCGGGCCGTCAGGTCTGGTACCGTTTCACGGACCGGGCGATTCGTTCTGAGGCGCACTACTACACCACCCTGAACTATATCCACTACAACCCTGTCAAGCACGGTTGGACTGTGTCGCCCTATGACTGGAAGTACAGCAGCGTCGGCTGGTACTTAGAGCACGAAGGTCGCGAGTGGCTGCGAGACCTCTGGGTGACGTATCCGATTCGCGAGTACGGGCGTGGGTGGGATGAGTTCAGAGAGCACTGACGTGCTCGCTACGAACAAGATGGGCGAGCGCGGGAAGTTGGTAGTGCGCACGTCGGTGCGCTCTGACTGGCGCGAATGTGCGGGGGCCAAGACTGTGGTCTTGGCTACGCGAGAAGAGAGCACTGACGTGCTCACTACGAACAGGATGGCAGGAGATAAGCACTGACGTGCTCACTACGAACAGGATGGCAGGAGATGAGCACTGACGTGCGCACTACGAACAGGATGGCAGGAGATGAGCACTGACGTGCGCACTGCGAACAGGATGGTAGGAGCAGAGCACTGACGTGCTCACTACAAACAGGGCCGTACCGAGGCGTTTGCTACTAGGAGGTTGGCCCTGTAATGGCCAGACCTGCCGCCGCGACCTCGGCTAGCACCTGCGCCACCGGCACATTCGCCGCCTCGGCGAGTGCGACGCAATTGTCATACTCCGGAGTTGCCTGCACCGCCACGCCATCCAGCAGCTTGACCTTGACCAGTGCCTCGCCCCAGCGAGTCATGACGCGGCGCATCTCGCGGCCGGCCTCGTGCCGCCGCACGCCCTTTACCCGCACACCGAGCGTCGTGGTCTCGCGCAGCAGGATCTGGCACAGTAGCTCCTCATCCGCCTGGCGGCCGATCACCGTGATGCGCGTGCCCGGACGGTTCTTCTTCATGTAGATGGGGGTGAAAAAGACGTCCAGCGCCCCGCCGGCGAACAGCTTGTTCATCACCGCACCGAACAACTGCGGGTTCATGTCGTCAATGTTCGTCTCGATCTCCACGTGGGTATCCGTGCCGGCGCCCGGGTCGCCGAGCAGCACGCGCAGGACATTGGGCCACTCCAGGTCACGCTGCCCCGCGCCGGTGCCCACGCGTTGCAGGGTCATGGCTGGCTGGGCAAAAGTGGCCAGGGTGGCCAGGATCGCCGCACCCGTGGGCGTCACCAGCTCCTTGGTGGCCGGAGTGGGTACCAGCGGCGCCTGCGCCGATCGCAGCAACTCCAGCGTGGCCGGTCCGGGCAGGGGCAACAGGCCATGCCGGGAGCGTACCTGTCCGCTTCCCAGCGGCAGAGCGGACGAGTACACCTCCGTCACGTCAAAGTAGTGCAGGGCTACCGCGGCGCCCACAATGTCCAGAATCGAGTCCGCCGCGCCGACCTCGTGAAAGTGTACCTCGGCGATGGGCACGCCGTGCATCGACGCCTCGGCCTCGGCCAGCTTCTGGAAGATGCGCAGGCTGGTGCTCTGCACCGCCTCCGGCAGCCCGCTCGCGCGGATCAACTGCGCGATGTCCTCCGGACCGCGCTCGTGTACATGCGCATGGGCGTGCGATGCGCTGCCGGGTGGCTCCGCGGCAGTGTGCTCGTGGCTGTGCGGGGCGGGGGAGGCCTCCTGCAAGGCAAACTCGAGCAGCGTGGCCTGCAGTGCGCCCTTCATCACCTTGCGCACATGGACGTCCACGTACTCGGGCAGGTTCAACTGCCGGAGCCGGCTGTCCAGGTGTTCCAATGGCAGCCCGGCGCTCACCATCGCGCCCAGGAACATGTCGCCGCTAATGCCCGAAAAACAATCGCAATACAGAATGGTCATCTCGACAATCCTTCCTGGGGCCTGTCAAAGCGCCCCTGGTTCTCACCGCGGAGCACGCAGAGACCGCCGAGATTGTCTCATAGACTCTGCGCCCTCCGCGCTCTCTGCGGTAAAATCCCGGTAGCGCGCTAGAGCCCTTCATTCATGCTGCCCTGGCGGTACCCGGCCAGGTCTAAGGTTACATAACGGAAACCCAGCTCGCGCAGGCGTGCGACTACTGTCTCCCGTGCTGCGAGCACAGGGGCCACGTCGGCCTCTCCCACCTCTACCCGCGCCAGGTCGCCGTGGGCGCGGACGCGCACCACCTCGATCCCCAACTCATGCAGGAACTCTTCCGCCGCGGCAACCCGCGACAGGGCGGAGGCCGTGAGGGGCTCGCCGTACGGGATGCGCGTGGCCAGGCACGGCGAGCTCGGCAGGTTCCAGATGGACAGGCCCAGGGCCCCGGCCAGCGCGCGGATGTCCGCTTTGGTCAGGCCGCACTCCAGCAGCGGGCTGCGTGTGCCCGTCTCTTGCACGGCGCGCCGCCCGGGACGGTAGTCGGCGTTGTCGTCCACGTTCTGTCCTTCGACCACCACGGCATAGCCATGCGCGGCGGCGTAACCATGCAGGAGCCGGAGGATACTGCGCTTGCAGAAGTAGCAGCGCTCGGGCGGATTGCGCGCCACGTCCGGGTTCTCGAGCACGTCGAGGGACAGGGTGGTGTGGGGAAAACCCGCCTCGGCGGCAAAGGTCTGCGCCTGCCGGGCCTGCCCGGGGATCTCCAGCGGCGATGACACGGTGACGGCGATCATACGCTCCCCCAGAGCGAGCCAGGCGGCGTAGGCCAGCAGCCCGCTGTCCACTCCACCCGAATAGGCCACCACGGCCGAGCCATAACCGGTCAGCGTGGCGAGGAGCGCGCTCCACTTGTCCGGCAGGGCAGCGGGTAATGCCGCGGCGCGCAACCGCGCTGTGGCGTCAGTCAGTTGCCGGTTCATCGCCCACCCGGTTGATCTTGTCCGCCAGGCAGGCGGCGCCAAAGCCGTTGTCAATGTTCATCACGCCGACCCCGCTGGCGCAGCTATTGAGCATCGCCAGCAGCGCCGCCAGGCCGCCGTAGCTGGTGCCGTAGCCCACGCTGGTGGGCACGCCGATCACCGGGCAGCTCACCAGCCCGCCCACCACGCTGGGCAGAGCGCCCTCCATGCCGGCCACGACGATGAGCACCCGCGCCCGGCGCAGGGCCGGCAGGTGGTGCAGCAGGCGGTGCAGTCCGGCCACGCCTACATCGCCAATGCGTTCGACCCGGTTGCCCATCCACTCCGCACAGGTCGCCGCCTCTTCAGCCACAGGCAGGTCGGACGTACCGGCGCTGACCACCGCAATCCCCGGCCTGCGCGGCCGGTTCGGGTCGCGGTCCAGCCACAGCACGCGGGCCAGCTCGTGGTACTGCGTGCCCTCCGGCAGCCGGTCGCGGATGAGCGCATAGACATCGGGCTGCACGCGCGTGGCCAGCACACGCCCGCCGGCATCGGCCAGGCGCTGGAAGATGGCGGACACCTGCTCGGGCGTCTTGCCCTGCGCCAGGATCACCTCCGGCTGGCCGGTGCGCAACTCGCGATGGTGGTCCAGGTTGGCCACGCCGGCCAGCGGCTCGAACGAGAGCGTCTTGAGCCTCTCCATCGCCTCGTCGACCGGTAGTTGGCCCGACTGGATGTGATTGAGCAGTTCCCTGAGGTGTTGCGGTTCCATGGTCCCCCTGAGCGTAAAACGTAAAACGTGATACGTGATGCGTCATACGTGATAACTGATAAGTGATAAGCGATGCGCAAGGCAAGACGTAAAAGGATCGCTTTGCGCCTGGATTGCCGGCAGCGGTCATTGTATGCGGGCCGGCGAGCCGTGTCAAGCGGGGTCGACGGATGAAGTCACCGTCTGAGATTGAAAAGCCCCCTCAGGGGCTTGGGATGCACGTCCTGGTGGCCGAGGCCGCTTCTCACTTTCAGGCGGGCATTTTAATGCTTGGCACTCTCGGCGCTTTGACCGGCGTGCGCCTGTGTGTTAGAATCTGAAGCGAATAGAGGCTCCGAAACGTAGTCTCGTCTGCCCGGTTTTGCGCCGTCATTGTGGACACCAGGAGGGTGGATCGATGAGCAAGAGATACGTGTGGGCCATGGTCTTTGTCCTCTTGTTTGTTCTCAGCCAGGGCCTCAGCCTCGCCGGGCCATCGGCTGCCGTACAAGTGCCCGAAAGTGACTCCTCCCCGAGCGCACCACAGCCCCCTGCCGGTTCCGCTTTGGATACCAGCCTCACCTGGCTGGCGCAGTTGGGTGGGGCCAGTCGCACCGTGGCTCTGCAGGGCGACTATGCTTTCCTGGGCGTTGGGTCGCGACTCGTGGTCCTCAACGTCAGCGACATGGCGCACCCGGCCTTTGTGACCCAGACCGCGGATTGGCTGGGTGTGGTGTCCGATGTGGCGCTGGCCGGCGATTATGCCTACGTCGCTGCTGAGTTGGCGGGCGTCCGCATCCTGGACATCTCTGATCCAACGCAACCCACCGAAGTTGGCTCGTTCACCGAGACCGCGGCGAACGCCCTGGCCCTGCAGGGTGACCTCTACGTGGCCGATGGGGAAGCCGGTCTACAGATCCTGGATATTTCTGATCCCACGTACCCATCCCTGATCAGCACCTTCGGCGACGGAGCCAACGATGTCGCAGTGACCCCTTCCGGCGATGTCTATGTGGCCGGTTCGACTGCCCTGACCGCCCTGGATTTGTCGGACCCTGCCCACCCGCTGGAGAAAGGGACCTGGCCGTCCGGCTGCAGCGGCGTGAGCCTGCCGCGGGACGGATTGGCCTTTGTCTGGACCAGTCCGTCG
>JAEAME010002460.1_pt1 | contig 10797 bp, 9 predicted proteins | sample 8958731 | NCBI WGS metagenome assembly JAEAME01 (sample SAMN16933194, study PRJNA681113) | bioreactor sludge metagenome | isolation source: anerobic bioreactor sludge (Control) | place: India:Bengaluru | collected 2018-10-24
GCCAGAATTAAATTAAAAAGATTGTATCCAACTTTATTAACTTGACATGACACTATTCTATTTCAGTAAAATCACATAAGGTAAAAGATGGTTATTATTATCCGATTTTTTCAATAACTTCAATTAAAGACAGTTGGAATAGACCTAATCTGTAAGGTGGGATTGAGACGGAAAGGCAATTATGAATTTTGAATTAAGAATTATGAATTTTAAATTTTGAATTGAAAAAATTCATCATTCAGCATTCATAATTCACAATTCCGTCAGGAATAGACCTAATCTGTACAGTGGATTTAAGAAAAATAGCATTATCGAAATAATCGGTAATGCTTTTTTTTTGAGCGATTTTATCAAAATTTATTCTTGACATTCAACAATAAGAATGCTATATTTAGTCGATGTTATTTTGACCGGGAATGAAAAAATGGCAAAGTTTGAATTAGTATCCGATTATCAACCCACTGGCGATCAGCCGCAGGCGATTCGGGAGTTAACCGAGGGCGTGTTACGAGGCGATCGATTTCAAACGCTGTTGGGTGTAACTGGCAGCGGCAAAACTTATACGATGGCGAATGTGATCGCCAATGTTCAGAAGCCAGCTATTATTCTCTCTCATAATAAAACGTTGGCAGCGCAATTGTACGGCGAGTTCAAAGGCTTTTTCCCCAATAACGCGGTTGAATATTTTATCAGCTACTATGACTATTACCAGCCGGAAGCTTACGTTCCCACCACGGATACTTATATCGCCAAAGATACTTCGATAAATGATGAGATTGATCGGTTGCGTTTGAAAGCAACCAGTTCGCTGTTGGAGCGAAAGGATGTGGTGATCGTCGCTTCGGTGTCGTGTATTTACGGATTGGGCTCGCCCGAAGATTACCGGCAATTGCTGATGATTCTCAAAAAAGGGGATCGGATTGAGCGATACAAGATACTGGAAAAGCTGGTCGATATTCATTACACCCGCAATGATTTTGAATTTACTCGAGGAACATTCCGGGTTCGGGGTGATGTGATCGAGGTGATCCCGGCTTATGAAGAAGAAGGCGTGCGGATCGAATTATTGGGGAATGAAATCGAAAGTATTTCGATTATAGACACGCTGACCGGCAAGATCAAAACGCAGCGCGATTCGATTGCCATTTATCCGGCTAAACATTATGTGACGACTCCCCCGAAATTGGAAGAGGCGATCCGAAATATTAAAATCGAATTAGACGAGCGATTGGAGTGGCTTCGCAAAAATAATAAATTATTGGAAGCGCAACGCCTGGAAATGCGCACCAATTATGATCTGGAAATGATGCAGGAAATCGGTTCCTGCTCTGGCATTGAAAACTATTCCCGTCATTTGACCGGACGAAAGCCGGGTGAACGTCCGTTTACGCTGCTGGATTTTTTCCCAAAAGATTTTCTCATGTTTATTGATGAGTCGCATCAAACCATTCCGCAGGTGCAGGGCATGTATCACGGCGATCGTGCTCGAAAAGAAACGCTGGTTGAATTTGGTTTTCGTCTGCCATCGGCGCTGGATAATCGCCCGTTTAATTTTCAGGAGTTTGAAGCGATGCTCAACCAGGTGATTTTTGTTTCTGCCACGCCGGCTGAATATGAGCTGGAGAAAAGCGGCGGCGTTGTGGTTGAGCAGATTATTCGTCCTACTGGATTGATCGATCCGGAAATTGAGGTGCGACCGATCAAAGGTCAAATTGATGATTTGATTTCAGAGATCAATTTGCAAGTTGAAAAAGGCGAACGGACGCTGGTGACGACATTGACCAAGCGAATGGCAGAAGATCTGACCGATTATCTGGCTGAGATGGGAGTGAAAGTTCGTTATTTGCATTCCGAGATTGCCGCGCTGGATCGGATCGAAATTCTCCGTAATTTGCGATTGGCAGAGTTCGATGTGCTGGTCGGGATCAACTTGTTGCGCGAAGGTCTTGATTTGCCAGAGGTTTCGTTGGTGGCAGTGCTGGATGCGGATAAAGAGGGATTTCTGCGGTCAGCGACTTCGCTGATGCAAACGGCCGGTCGCGCCGCCCGAAATGTTGGTGGCAAAGTGATTTTTTATGCGGATAACATGACCAAATCCATGCAGAGAACAATTGACGAAACCAATCGCCGACGCAAAGTTCAGCAAAAATACAATGAAGAACATGGAATCACACCGCAGACGATTTATAAGTCAGTTGAAGATGTTTTAAGAGCCACCCGGGTCGCGGATGAGAAAATTGACAAATGGGGAACGAGAAGAAAGAAACGAAGGGATTTGCAGCAACTGCGAATGTCTAAAATTGAACGTGAAGAGTTAATCGAACAATACGAAAATGAGATGGTGACGGCTGCTAAAAATCTGGAGTTTGAACGGGCAGCAGAGCTTCGGGATGAGCTTGAGTTTTTGAAAAATCAAAACTAATTTTAAAAAAGTGACCAATCACATGAAAATACTCGTTGTCGGAAGCGGTGGACGAGAACATACTCTTGTCTGGAAAATCGCACAAAGTTCCCTCGTAAAAAAAATCTTCTGTGCCCCTGGTAATGCAGGAATCAGTCAACTGGCAGAATGTGTTCCGATTCAGGATGGGGATGTCGATAGATTATTGAAATTTGCAGATAACAAGCAGATCGATTTAACGGTAGTGGGCCCTGAAATCCCGCTGGCATTGGGCATCGTGGATGCCTTTCAAAGCCAGGGATTAAACATTTTTGGACCTTCCCAAAGGGCTGCCGAAATTGAGAGCAGCAAAATATTTGCTAAATATTTGATGGAAAAATATTCCATACCAACCGCTGCTTTTAGAAAATTTGATCGATATGAAGAAGCAAAAGGATATTTGGAATCCGCCTCGATTCCAATCGTTATCAAAGCTGATGGTCTGGCAGCCGGAAAAGGTGCAATCGTTTGCTTATCCCAGGAAGAGGCAGAAGAATCTCTGCAAAAGATGATGATACAGGGTATATTTGGAGAAGCCGGGAAGAAAGTCGTTATCGAGGAATATTTGAAAGGGCAGGAAGTCTCGGTGCTGGCATTTACTGACGGAGTGAATGTGCTGCCGCTTGTTTCAGCCCAGGATCATAAGCCGATCTTCGATGGGGATAAAGGTCCCAACACTGGAGGAATGGGCGCTTACGCTCCGGCGATTCTAATCGATGACGAGATGTTAAAAATAATCCAGGAAAAGATTCTGGAGCCAACTATAAAAGGCATGGCGCTGGAGGATCGTCCTTATCGTGGCGTGCTCTACGCTGGATTGATGCTGACGAAGCAGGGACCCAAAGTGATTGAATTTAATTGTCGCTTCGGCGATCCGGAAACTCAGGCGATTCTGCCTTTGGTGCGCAGTGATATTGTACCAATTCTGATGGCGTGCAGCAATGGCAAACTGGAAAATATGACGATTGAATCGAATAAGAAATTTGCCGTTTGCGTCATTATGGCTTCCGGCGGTTATCCCGGCAAATATGAAAAAGGCAAGGAGATTATTGGACTGGAACGAAAGTTTGGAGATGAGGTGATTATCTTCCATGCCGGGACAAAACTCTTGAATGGGAAAATGGTAACCAACGGAGGACGTGTATTAGGCGTAACTGCAGTAGCGAATCATGTCAGAGAGGCAATTAAACGAGCTTATCAGGCGGTGGGAAAAATTACGTTTGATGGTGCTTATTACCGAAAAGATATTGGATATAAGGCGTTATAATACAACTTTGAACAGACAACTGAAGGGGACAACGGGATGAAAATTTTAGTAACTGGTGGTGCGGGATTTATCGGCTCGCATGTGACAGATGCATTTATCGAACAGGGACATGATGTTGTTATTGTTGATAATTTATCAATGGGACGAATTGAAAATGTAAATCCACGTGCCAAATTTGTTAAGATGAATATTCAAGATGCTGAGATTCTGGAATTGTTTGAAAGAGAACGCTTCGATGTGGTCGATCATCATGCTGCGCAAATGGATGTGAGGCTTTCTGTCGCAGATCCCATCTTTGATGCCAACAACAATATCCTTGGAATGATTAATTTATTACAAGCCTCAGTAAAAAATGGAGTGAAAAAATTTATCTTTATTTCCAGCGGCGGTGCCATTTATGGCGAACAGAACTATTTTCCGGCCGATGAGGAACATCCGACCCGACCGCTTTCTCCCTATGGGATTACCAAGCTAACCGGCGAGAAATACATTTATTTCTATCATCATGTTTATAATTTGAAATTTGCAATTTTGAGATACGCCAATGTTTATGGACCTCGGCAAAATCCCAAAGGCGAAGCCGGCGTGGTAGCCATTTTTTCCAGCCGGATGTTGACTGGCGGCCAGCCAGTTATCAATGGCGATGGATTGCAAACGCGGGATTACGTTTTTGTGGGCGACATAGTTGATGCGAATTTAAAGGCATTCGATTATGCTCACAACGATTATTTCAACATTGGGACCGGAACTGAGACGAACGTGAATGAACTTTTCCATCAATTAAATCATTTAACCAATGCAAACGCTAAAGAAGTACATGCGCCAGCACAGCCTGGCGAACAATTACGAAGTGTTTTAAATATTGAAAAAGCAAAAAAACTATTGAAATGGAGTCCACAAGTTGCTCTGAAAGAGGGACTTGCTCGGACTGTTGACTTTTTTAAGCAATATCATAATCTGAAATGAAGAATAAAGTCGAACTAGATTTAGAAAAAGAAAAATTCGAACAATTTCAAACAGAATCCGGCTTACTTGGCAACTCTCAAGCGCTCCTGCGGATTTTTGAAACCATCGAGCAGGTCGCTCCGATTGACATTTCTGTGCTGATTATTGGTGAAAGTGGTACCGGGAAAGAATTGGTTGCCCGCGCAATCCACAATCGAAGTCATCGAGCGACTAAACCGATGATCGTTGTAAATTGTGGTGCCATTCCAGAAGGTATAATCGAGTCAGAGCTTTTTGGGCATGAAAAAGGCGCCTTTACTGGCGCCATTGGCATGCGAAAAGGATTTTTTGAAATGGCGGACGGGGGTACTGTTTTCCTCGATGAAATAGGCGAGATGCCACTCAACGCTCAAGTGAAAATTCTGCGGGTGTTAGAAGGAAGGGAATTTACGCGAGTGGGCAGCGCTGCCTCTAAAAAGGTCGATGTGCGCATTATTGCGGCGACCAATCGAGAGTTGGATCAAGAAGTACAAAATGGAACGTTTCGTGAAGATCTATATTTTCGACTTCATGCCGTAACAATTTCGGTGCCGCCACTTCGCGCCAGAAAAGAGGACATCCCGCTATTGACTCGAACCTTTGCGGATCAATTTTGCAAAGAAAATCATATCGAGTTTCAAGGATTTGATGAATCAGCTTTTACAGTAATGAAAAATTATCATTGGCCGGGGAATGTCCGCGAATTGAAAAATTTAGTTGAAAGCATTATCATTCTTGAAAAAGGTGGCAGAATCGATCAGTCAATCATGCAGAAATATATCACTATGGATAGTCGCGGAACGCGAAATCTTCCCATCCCGCTCAATCGTCCGGCCGAACAGATCGAGCGAGAATTTATCTATCGGGCGTTGCTGGATTTAAAATCCGAAATATCTCAGCTTCGGGAAATTCTGTTGACCCGACTGTTCCCGCCGCGACGGTTGAGAGGCTGGGAGCCTGAAGAAACCGTTATCATTCCGCATGAAAATGGCGAAATTGTCTATGACGAAATGCCAATTGAATCCCGTGCTGTTCCTTCTTTAGAGGAAATGGAACGAAAACTCATCGAAGATACGTTGAATCGATTCGATGGGAATAAAAGAAAAACCGCGAGGAGCCTCAAAATCAGCGAGCGTACTTTGTATCGAAAAATCAAAGAATATAATTTACCTTATTGAGTCCAATCAAAATCGAATATTGGGTATGAAAAAATATTTATATTTTGCCCTCGGACTGCTAATGATGGCTTTTTCCCGTTGTGGATATTACTCGTTCTCTGGCTCATCCTTGGCGTCTAATATCCGCACCGTAGCCATCCCATTGTTTGAGAATAAAACAACCGAGTTTGGCGTGCCCGAAGACATTACGGATGCGCTTATCAATGAGTTCACGCAGGATAATACGCTAAAAATCGTTGATCGCAGAGCTGCGGATTCAATAATTGAAGGAACTATCCTGTCCATTCGAGAACAGGCTGGCGCTTACAATCAGCAAGAGCAGGTGCAAGAAATTCGAATCTATGTCATTGTCAAAGCAAAATTTGAAGATCTGAAAAAGAATAATGTGATCTGGGAAGAGAACATCACACAATGGGGAACCTATAGTCCCGATGCATCAGGTGACGAAAATACGACTCGGCAGGACGCCATCGCTGAAGCGATTGAAAAAATTGTCACTGAGATTTTTAATAAGTCAATTTCTGGCTGGTAGATATTTACTAATATTTCTTAATTTAACAAATAAAGGTTGAATTTTAATAAAAAATATATTATTATTTAAGAGAGAATTCAGGCATCATGAAATTTTGAAAATGCCGAATATTTTCATCAAAAATGAATGAAGACAGTCCAAAACATTTCGGGCGCCTATTTGATTGTTTGATAAGATTTGCCAAACCGAGACAAAGCAGAACTGAAAGCTTTGCAGAAAAAATGCAACCTCGAATTAAGCAACGGTCCAGGCGAGGCGAATTAGTGATGATTAAAAATGAATAAAAATAGGTGCTGTCCATGACTTTTATTTTCAATTATCAAGTATCCTTAGTAGGGAGTTAAGAACAATGCAAAGGTCACTTAAAGAAGAAGCCAAGTATTTAGAAGGCAAATTAAGTAAGAATGCGAATTCGATTCTTTTTGCACGCCTCGCCGATGCCTACCTTCAAATGGATCGTGTGGATGATGCGATTGAGCTGTGTGAGAAAGGTATTCGAAAACATCCCTATTATGTGACCGGACATTATGTGCTGGGCAAATGTTATTTTAAGAAAAAGCTTTTCGATCAGGCGGAAAAAGAGTTGAAACGCGTCCTGTTGTTTGATCCGAAATATCTTGCTGCCCATCGCGACTATGGCGAATTAATGGCTCAAATTGGCTGGCATAATACTTGTGAAATGAGTTATAGTGAGATTCTTCGGATCGATCCTTTCAACGAAGCCGCCAGAAAACGGCTGGAAGAATTGAGACAGCCTGGCGCCTCAACCCCAGCACCAACTTCGGAGCCGCCTCTCGAAAAAGAATTAGCGGAGGCAGAAGAAGATATTCTTGCTGAGCTCACCCCAAACCCTGAAAAGCCATCTCAACCTCAAAGAGAAGCTGAGCCGAAATTTGAACCTGAACCCTATGCTGAAACTTTGCCGGAATTAGAATTAGAGCCAGAACCACAATCGCTAAAGGCTGAGGAAGATGAACTGGATGAAATTGTGTCCGAAGCCAGATTCGTCGAAACAGAAGCTGAACCAACAGAAAAAAAGGCATTCAAAGAAATAGAAAATGTATATGAAGATGATAAAGCAAACCTGGACTTGCTTGAAGATATTTTTAGAGACGATGAGCCATTAGATGAGTTAGTAAATGAAGAGACCGAGAATCAATCCTTTGAAGACTCGGATCAACCGATTGAAGAAGAAGCCGCGGCTCAAGATCAAAATTATTTATATGGCGAAGAATTTAAAGCTGAAGAAACCGATGAAAGTGACAACAAAGAGTTCGATGGTCTCGATGACGAGGAAGTTTTTGCATTAATAGCTGGTGATGAAGAATTGAATAAACCTGTAATGAAATCGCCGCTTGATATTTCCGAACCCCCAGTTCGCAAAGTGCCAGGACCCCAAAGCGAGTCTCGTGAAAGAAAAGCTGCTGGGGATATTCGACAGCAGGCTGAAGCGGATCTGGCTCCCCCGTTAAAGAAAGCTTTGAACGCGATTCAACATGAAACCCGCCCAAGATTTGAGCCATCATTGGGGAAGGCGGCATTACAGCAGCAAAAAGAAGCTAACCTTTCTGAAGGATCAAAGTTGTCAAATACGAATGATTTACAGCGGAAAAAGGAGAAAATTGTGACACCAACTCTCGGCGAAATTTATGCTGCTCAGCATCAGTACGCCAAGGCAATTGGTGTTTATGAAATACTGAGGAAAAAAGAACCTGACAACGAACTCTATATCCAAAAAATTGAATATTTGCAAAAGAAGCTGGAAGAGTCGCAATCGGAATAATTTAGCAATAAAAGTGCAGCTTTAAAAGCCAGGCTTCTTCGGAGGAGCCTGGCTTTTTATTCAAAATGCTCATTCGATATTGAACATCCGTGAATCTGTTTTAACCACAATTTTAATTATGTGCGTCCATTAAGTTGGGACAAAACAACCTTCGTTTGAGCGCCGGAGTTTTTCTTCCATTTACCCCTTTCATTCATTTATTATCTGAATAATCTTTAATTCATTGTCTCAGTGAGTGTTCATATTATAATTAAGCGAGAGTTGGAAAAAGCATAATAAAAAAAGCCCTCTATCAATGACGATAAAGGGCTGCTCCGAGGAGATTGTATGGATCAATTCTTTCCAAGAAGATCGGAAAGTGAACCATAAGGAAAAGTATATCTTTTGATGATGATTAAGTTTATTCTAAGCGGCAACCTTAGTTGCTTTTTGCTGACCAACTAGCTCTTCGATACGGCTCTCGAGGATTTCCTGAATTTCGATCATTTCCATTGACATCAAAACTCGACCGATAGAACCGCGCACCTCATCATATAGTCTATCAATATGATTTAGCGATCTTTCTAAAGTGATTAAATCATTGGATTGTTTCAACTGTTTTTTCCAGTCAACAAAATTTTTATACTGTCTTTTCATAAACCTGCCTCCACAAATCGGGTAATCTTGTACCCTATTTATATTTTATGAATCACTGCGATGACTTTTCCTAATACTTTAAAATACATATCATTCTTATTAATAATAATCGGTTGATAATCGGGATTCTCTGGATGAAGTCGGATGTGATCTTTCTCCATAAAATAACGTTTCACCGTTGCCTCCTCATCAAGCAACGCAACGATAATATCGTTGTTCTCTGGAAAGTTCATTTTTCTGACAAAGATCCAATCATTGTTATTGATGTAAGCATCTTTCATGCTTTCCCCAGAAACCCGCAGAATAAAATCTGCGTTGATTTCCGTTAATTGGGGGTTGAAGTTCATATATCCTTCAACGTTCTGCTCCGCGAACATCGGAGTTCCGGCAGCCACTTTACCCAGAATTGGAATTTTTTTTACATTTTCGGCAGAGAAGTCGGGTCGCTCAACAACTTCAATACAGCGGGCTCCTCTTCTCAAATTTCGCTTGATGTACGCCTTTTTTTCTAAAACACTGAGAATTCTTTGCACGTTATTCACCGAAGAATAGCCCATGAGCCGCATGATTTCCCTGATGGTCGGTGGAAATCCTCGCTCCTCAACGAAATCAATTATCGCATGAAAAACCTTTTTCTGAGTTTCAGTGACTTCCGTCTTCATAAAATTCCTATTAAAGGGTATTAATGTACCCTAAATATAAGAAATAAAATCGTATTTGTCAAGCAATTTTACCAACTATTCAAAAATAAGTATGAAAAATAATAATCCCATTTCAAGAGATTTCAAGCTTTAACATCCAAATAAAATTCAACTTCAAAATTCTGATTTCGAAACTTCTCTCGGCTAAAAATCTTTGTTGTCTATCATTTATAAAAATTTTTGGTAATGTCCCATTTAAAGGTAGAAATAATCTAAATTATTTAAAAATGAATCAATAAAAATAATGACTTAGCCGTTATATTTTATTAAATATTTTGTCGATTTTGCTTGACTTTTATATTTTAGTTTTGTATGTTTGTCTTAGTTAAAGATAACAATTAACTAAGACAAAAGGCGCTAACATGAATATCGTCCAAGTTTATAAAAAGTTCCCGACTGAACAAGACTGTATTAAACACCTGGAAAAAGTGCGCTGGAATAATGAGCCGACCTGCCCTTACTGCAAATCAAAAAATCATACCCCAATGAAAAGCGAAGGTCGCAGCCGTTATCATTGTAATACCTGCAATACTTCATATAGCGTTACGGTTGGAACGATTTTTCATAAGACTAAGATTGACTTGCAAAAGTGGTTTTTAGCAATTTCATTAGTTTTAAATGCTAAAAAAGGAATAAGTTCCAGACAATTAGCCAGAGATATTGAAGTCAATAAAGACACTGCCTGGTATCTGTTAATGCGATTAAGAAAAGCGATGTTACAAGATACCAGACTATTGGAAGGTATTGTTGAGTCCGATGAAACCTATATTGGTGGCAAAGAAAAGAATAAGCATCTTGACAAACGAACTGGCGGAACGCAAGGCAGAAGCGGCAAAAATAAGACGATAGTTTTGGGACATAAAGAACGCAATGGCGAAGTTAGAGCCTACAAAATTAAAAATGTAGCTGGCAATACTTTGAAATACAATATTGATCGTAATATTAAACAAGGTGCTACGGTAATCACTGATGATTGGAAAGGCTATCATGTTATTTCCAAAAGATTCCTTCACGAGATTATTTTACATAGTTGTTTTCAATATGTCAGAAATCATATCCATACCAATTCAATTGAAAACTTCTGGTCATTGCTGAAACGAGGTGTCATTGGTCAGTATCATCATCTATCTGACCGCTACTTGAACAAATATTTAGATGAGTTTTGTTTTCGCTTTAATAATCGGGATGATATTTATGGCGCTTTTCAATCAATTATTTCAAGAGCAGTGAGGGTATATTAAAATGACCGATCAATTAGAAAAATTATTACTGGCTA